>ENA-ORNW01001706-ORNW01001706.1-human-gut-metagenome-genome-assembly--contig:-NODE-1706-length-16128-cov-7.586760_pt1 | contig 16128 bp, 10 predicted proteins | sample MGYA00242121_ERZ509034 | MGnify/ENA primary metagenome ERZ509034 (study PRJEB26280, sample SAMEA2338689) | human gut metagenome | biome: human gut; feature: human-associated habitat; material: faeces... | reverse complement strand
GTCCTCGGCGTCGATCCACAGCTCGCGGGTAAAGGCTACCTTGCGGGTGGTGGTATCGTTGGCCTCGCGGTTGGGGTTGTTGGCCACGTCAAAGTATTCGGTCTTGTCGGCAGGGTAGTTGTCCACCACCAGCTTGACCGGCTCCAGCACGGCAATGCGGCGCTGTGCGGTCAGGTCCAGCTCGCTGCGGATGCAGGCTTCCAGCTGACGCATATCAATCAGGTTGTCAGACTTGGAGATGCCGGCCTCCCGCACAAAGGTGAAGATGGAGGTGGGGGTGTAGCCGCGGCGGCGCAGACCGCACAGAGTGGGCATACGGGGATCGTCCCAGCCGTCCACGATGCCCATCTCCACCAGCTCGCGCAGGTAGCGCTTGCTCATGACCGTGTTGGTCATGTTCAGGCGGGCGAACTCGCGCTGCTTGGGGAACTCGGCACCGAAAATGTTCTCGATGACCCAGTTGTACAGCGGGCGATGGTTCTCGAACTCCAGACTGCACATGCTGTGGGTGATGCCCTCGATGGCGTCCTGAATGGGGTGGGCGAAGTCGTACATGGGGTAGATGCACCACTTGTTGCCCTGACGGTGATGCTCGGCGTATTTGATGCGGTAGATGGCCGGGTCACGCATATTCATGTTGGGGCTTGCCAGATCGATCTTGGCACGCAGGGTCTTTTCGCCCTCCTTGAACTCACCGGCACGCATCCGGCGGAACAGGTCGAGGTTTTCTTCCGGGCTGCGGTCGCGCCACGGAGAGGGGCGGGAGGGCTTGCCGGCATCGGAGCCGCGGTACTCGCGCATCTCCTCGCGGGTCAGGTCATCCACATAAGCCTTGCCCTCGGTGATCAGCTTCTCAGCGTACTCGTAGCACTTGTCAAAGTAATCGCTGCCGTAGAAGATGCCGCCGTTGGGGTCGGCACCCAGCCAGTGCAGATCCTCGATGATACTGTTGACATACTCCTCGCCTTCGCGGGCGGGGTTGGTGTCGTCCAGACGCAGGTTGAATTTGCCGCCGTACTGGTTGGCAATGGACCAGTTGATATAAATGGCCTTGGCGCTGCCGATGTGCAGATAGCCGTTGGGCTCCGGCGGGAAGCGGGTGTGGATCTGCTGCACCTTGCCCTCGGCAAGGTCGGCGTCGATGATATCTGTCAGAAAGTTTTTATCAGCCATATAGGTTCCCCCTGTCAGGGCACAGCGTGCCCCCTTTTACTCATAATACTATATAATACACTATTTTGCGTTTTTCTTCAAGTACGGAGTTGCACGGAACACGGGGGCAATCCTCTGAATAAAGGCTTCCCCCGGTAGGGGGAAGCCTTTAGCGGAAAATGGATGAAAAAAGGATACGAAGCAGTCTTAGTTGAAGGAGCGGAAGCCCTTGCCGATGATCTCGCTGGAGTTGACGATGGTGATAAAGCTGTGGGGGTCGTTCTCCCGCAGAAAGTTGCGCAGCTGCAAAGCCTGACGGCGGGTGAGCACGGTCACCAGCACGCTGAGCTCGTGGTGGGTGTAGGCACCGTAGGCCTTTTCCACAGTGGCAGAGCGGTTCATGTCGTGGATGATGAAGTCCAGAATGGGCTGCGGGTTCGCAGTCATAATGGTGCACACCTTGCGCAGGCGGATGTTTTCAATGGCACCGTCCACCACGAAGGATTTGCCGATCAGGCCGAGAATACAGTACAGACCGGTGCCCATACCGAACCGCACGGCGGCCGCCAGCACGATGAGGATATCGCTGACCATCAGCGCCTTGCCGATCTCCATGGAGGTGTACTTGGCAAGGATCAGCGCCACGATGTCGGTGCCGCCGGTGGAGGCGCCGATGTCAAACACGATGGCAGCGCCCAGCGCGGGCAGGAACACCGCGAACACCAGATCCAGCATGGCATCGCCGCTCAGGGACACGCCGGAGGGGTACAGCCACTCGCAGCCGGACACGAAAAAGGAGAGCGCAAAGGAGGAGTAGATCGTCCAGCCCATGCACTTGACGCCCAAAAAGATAAAGCCCAGCACCACCAGCACGATGTTGATGATCCACATAAAGCCGCCCACATTGATGCGGGGGAACAGGTCTGCCAGCAGGATGGACAGGCCGGAGGTGCCGCCGAAGGCGAAGTGGTTGGGATTTTTAAAATATACGATGCCCACTGCCGTAAGCACAAGGCCGAGGTTCAGCAGGGCAAAGAAATTTAGATCCTTCAGCAGATTCTCGCGGCTGAAGGCTTCTTTTAAACCGTTCATGGGTTTCCTCCATCAAAAAATACAGTAATATGGCCTGAATGCCATGCAAAAATATACTCTCCTTATACGGGGAAGTCAAGGGATAACGGAGAAGTTGTAGAAAAAGACGGACAACAACCGATGAAAGGTGAAAAAACAGGCATATCCGGTGCATTTTGGACGTAAAAGGGCAAAACAAAGCGCCGCCCGCAGACAAAGCTGTCTGCGGGCGGCGCGGAGATTCAGTTCAGGAAAAGGGGAAAGCGCTTACAGGTTGAAGTAACGCTTTGCGTTGTCGAAGCAGATGCCCTTGACGATCTTCTCCAGAGCCTTCTCATCGTTGGGATACTCGCCATCCTCGACCCACTGGCCGATGATGTTGCACAGGATGCGGCGGAAGTAATCGTGACGGGTGTAGCTCAGGAAGCTGCGGCTGTCGGTCAGCATACCCACAAAGTTGCCCAGCAGGCCAAGGCTTGCCAGACGGGTCATCTGATCCTCCATGCCGATCTTGTGGTCATTGAACCACCATGCAGAACCGTGCTGGATCTTGCCCGGCACCTCGCTGTTCTGGAAGCAGCCCAGAATGGTGCCGATCTGTGCATCGTCGGCGGGGTTCAGGCTGTAAATGATGGTCTTGGGGCACTCATCGGTGTCGTTCAGGGCGCTGAGCAGCTGTGCGATCTCGCCGCCGCAGGTGGCGGTGTTGATCATGTCAAAGCCGGTGTCGGGGCCCAGCAGGCTGTTCATCTTGCGGTTCACGCCGCGCAGGCAGTTGTAGTGGATCTGCATGGCAATGCCCAGACGATGATACTGCTTGCCCAGATGGATCAGGATGTAGGTCTGGTACTTCTCAGCCTCTTCCACGGTGCAGCTTTCGCCCTTCATCACCTTCTGGTAGATGGCGTTCACCTCGTCCTTGGTGGCCTCACGGTAGGGAACGTAGTCCAGACCATGGTCGGAAGCGCGGCAGCCCATCTCGGCAAAGAACTCGATGCGCTTGGTCAGGGCATCGGTCACGCAGTCGATGCAGGCCAGCTTTTCCTTGCCCACAACGGCAGCCAGCTTAGCCATGTACTCAGCAAAGCCGGGCTTGTTGATGTTGATGGCCTTGTCAGGACGGAAGGAGGGAGCCACAGTGAACTTGATGGTGGGATCTTCCTTGATCTTCTTGTGCCAGTACAGGTCGTCGATGGGGTCATCGGTGGTGCCGATGAAAGCCACGTTGCTCTGCTCGATCAGGCCGCGGACGGTCAGCTTGGGATCGTGCTGCAGCTTGTCGTTGCACAGGTTCCACACTTCCTCAGCGGTGTCGCCGTTCAGCACGCCGTCGTAGCCAAAGAAAACGTGCAGCTCCAGATTGGTCCAGTGGTACATGGGATTGCCGATGGCCATGGGCAGAGCCTCGGCAAACTTCTGGAAGCGCTCGCGGTCGGGCTTATCACCGGTGATGTACTCCTCGGGCACGCCGTTGGAACGCATCACGCGCCACTTATAATGATCGCCGAAGTAGCTGCCGTCCGGGTTGCGGCCGCCCAGCCACACCTGAGCGATGTTCTCAAAGCGGCGGTTCTCGTAGATCTCGCGGGGAGGAATATGGCAGTGATAGTCGCAGATGGGCATAGCAGCTGCATAGTCGTGATACAGATGCTGTGCGGTAGCAGACTGGAGCATGAAGTCCTTATCCATAAATGCTTTCATGGGATTTTAACTCCTTTTCTCTGATGAATTTGTTAAAATTTAGACAAAAACGGGCATGAAATTGCACCTGCTTGGAACGGGCAGGCTGCCTTATCCTTAGTATACCGGAAAACGCCGATGTATACAACTGAAAAACTGCCAAAATTTCACCCTTGGAATTGTACAAACCGCTGGAAATGCGCTGAATGGCCATTTTTGGACTAAAAACATTGCACAAAACACTTGACTTCTTTGTATACAACAGCATAAAATAGGAGCAGAAGATGGCAGGGAAAACGAGAGCCTGCCATGCAAAGCAAGTTTATAAAGGAGATCAATAAGATGGAAACTTTGAACTACAAGGTTCTGGAAGGCACTGGCTACAACGGCTACATCCTGAAGGATGCTCCCGTTAAGGTGATGCAGTTCGGCGAGGGCAACTTCCTGCGCGCTTTCGTGGATTATTTCTACGATATTGCAAACGAGAAGGCCGGCTATAACGGCAAGGTCAAGCTGGTGCAGCCCATCGGCAACTTCCCCCAGATGGCAGACTGGATCAACGAGCAGGAGGGTCTGTACACCCTGTACCTGCGCGGCAGCGAAAAGGGCCAGAAGGTGGACGCAAAGCGGGTGATCTCCTGCGTGTCTGACTGCGTGTGCCCCTACATCGATGGCAAGTGGGACGAAGTTCTGGCTCTGGCTCGCTCTGAGGATCTGGAAACTGTTGTATCCAATACCACCGAGGCCGGCATTGCCTACACCAAGGGCGACAGCCAGTTCGATCAGGTTCCCCCCAACAGCTTCCCCGCAAAGCTGACCCGCGTGCTGTTCGAGCGCTACAAGGCCTTCAACGGCGCTGCCGATAAGGGTCTGGTCATCCTGAGCTGCGAGCTGATCGACAACAACGGCAAGGAGCTGCAGAAGTGCTGCAACAACTACGCTAAGGATTGGGATCTGGAGCCCGCTTTCATCGACTGGATGAACACCGCCAACACCTTCTGCTCCACTCTGGTGGACCGCATCGTTCCGGGCCGCATCCGTGACCCGCAGGAGCTGGCTGCTCTGGAAGAGGCCAACGGCTACCACGATGCTGCTCTGGACGTGGGCGAAGTGTTCGGCGTCTGGGTCATCGAGGGCCCCGCAGGTCTGGAGGACAAGCTGCCGTTCAAGAAGGCCGGCGTCAACGTCATGGTCGTGCCCGACGTTACCCCCTACAAGAAGCGCAAGGTCCGCATCCTGAATGGCGCACACACCGGCTTTGTGCTGGGCGCTTATCTGGCAGGCTTTGATATCGTCCGTGACTGCATGCACAACGATACCGTGCGCGGCTTTATGAACAAGATGCTGCACGAGGAGATCATCCCCACCCTGCCGCTGGACAAGAAGGATCTGGAGGACTTTGCCTCTGCTGTTGAGGATCGCTTCAACAACCCCTTCGTCAACCACGAGCTGATGAGCATCTCCCTGAACTCCACCTCCAAGTGGAAGGCCCGCAACATGCCTTCCTTCCTGGCTTACATCGAGGAGCAGAAACAGCTGCCCAAGTGCCTGACCATGTCTCTGGCCGCTTACATTGCCTTCTACTCCAATGATATCCAGGAGCGCACTGCCGACGGCCTGATCTGCAAGCGCCCCGCAGGCAACACCTACAAGATCCAGGATGACGCATGGGCACTGGACTTCTACTATGCACACAAGGACGACACCGATGCTCAGCTGGTGCACGCCGTTCTGACCAACACCCAGATGTGGGATCAGGATCTGACCAAGATCGAAGGCCTGGAGGCCGCTGTTCTGGCTGATCTGGAGCTGATCCGCACCCAGGGTGCCGAAGCTGCCTACAAGAGCTGCCTGTAAGCTGGAATATCACTTGCACAACAAGAGGCTGCTGCTTTGGGCAGCAGCCTCCTTGTGCTTTGTAAATGTCATTAAGGAGAATAACTATGCCGCAGGCGATTCATATCAGCCCCATTGACAACGTGGTGGTTGCACTGCACCCCATTGCCAAGGGCACTCTGGTGGAGGTGGACGGCCTTGCCGTGACCGCGCTGGAGGATATCCCTCAGGGCCACAAGATGGCAGTAAAGCCCATCAGGAACGGTGAAAATGTCATCAAGTACGGTTTCCCCATCGGCCACGCGACCGCCGATGCCGAGCCGGGCACCTGGATGCACACCCACAATGTCCACACCAACCTGTCCGGTGAGGTGGAGTACAGCTATAACCCCGCCCCCGACCTGGCCCCCCTGCCCAAGGTGGAGCCTGAGACCTTTATGGGCTTCCGCCGCAAGGATGGCCGTGCCGCCATCCGCAACGAAATCTGGATCATTCCCACGGTCGGCTGTGTCAACGACATCGCCAAGAAGATGGTGAACGACAACCAGGATCTGGTTACCGGCTCCATTGAGGGCCTGTACACCTTTACCCATCCGTTTGGCTGCAGCCAGACCGGCCACGACCATGCCCAGACCCGCAAGCTGCTGGCCGCGCTGGTCCGCCACCCCAATGCCGCCGCTGTTCTGGTGCTGCATCTGGGCTGCGAAAACCTGCAGCACGACCAGTTCGTGGAAGAGCTGGGCGAGTATGACCACGACCGGGTCAAGTTCCTGACCTGCCAGGATGTGGACGATGAGCTGGTTGCGGGTCGTGAGATCCTGAAGGAACTGGCCGCTTATGCTGCCCAGTTCCAGCGCGAGCCGATTCCCTCCAGCGAGCTGGTGGTCGGCATGAAGTGCGGCGGTTCGGACGGTTTGTCCGGCATTACCGCCAACCCCACCATCGGCCGCTTCAGCGATATGCTGTGCGCCCGCGGCGGTTCCACCGTGCTGACCGAAGTGCCGGAAATGTTCGGTGCCGAGGGCTTTTTGATGGATCGCTGCCAGAACGAAAAAGTGTTTGAGAAGGCCGTGCATATGATCAACGGCTTCAAGGAATACTTCATCAGCCACAACGAAGTTGTGTACGACAACCCCAGCCCCGGCAACAAGCAGGGCGGCATCACCACGCTGGAGGATAAATCCTGCGGCTGTGTGCAGAAGGGCGGCAGCGCCCCCATCATGGACGTTATCGGCTATGGCGATGCTGTGACCACCAAGGGCCTGAACATGCTGTACGGCCCCGGCAACGATCTTGTTTCCGCCACCGCCCTGACCGCCGCCGGCGCCCACATGATCTTGTTCAGCACGGGCCGCGGCACTCCGTTCGGTGCCCCCGCTCCCACCCTGAAAATTGCTACCAACAGCCAGCTGGCTGCCAAAAAATCCACCTGGATCGATTTTAACGCCGGTGTTGTTGCTGACGGCGAAAAGACGCTGGATGAAGCCGGTGCTGACCTGTACCAGCTGGTGCTGGACGTTGCTTCCGGCAAGCAGACCTGCGCCGAGAAGAAGGGCTTCCGCGAAATTTCCATCTTCAAAGATGGCGTTGTGCTGTAATTTTTGCACTGATGCTCTGGCTCCCGCCGCATTTTTTACCCAAAAGGGTAGAGCCGGGAACATTTTGAGAGTATAATAGGATTAAGAAATGCCCGCCGGGAGCTGTGTCTGCCTGCGGTGCACAAAGTGGAACGGCTCTGGGCGTTCCGGGTGCTCTGGGATCAAGGCGCTGTGCGCTGCTCCAAGAATCCCGGTGCGGTCGGGCCGTTTTTGTAATTGAAGAAAGGGGACTGTAACAATGTCCAAGCTGACTGCCGGTACTTACGAAAAGTACAATGCCAAATATTCCACCCTTACCCTGACCGATGGGGAGTACGCCCTGACCGTTACACCGGAAAAGGGCGGCATGGCAACCTCCTTCACCAAAAGCGGTGAGGAATACCTCTGGCTGCGCGATAAGAACTATGAATCCTCGGACCGCCCCCGCTGCGGCGTGCCCATCCTGTTCCCCAGCTGCGGCAAGCCGGACGGCGGTGTGCACCACTTTAACGGCTCCGATTATCCCATTGAGGTCCACGGCTTTGCCGATTTGCTGCCCTGGCAGGTCAAGACCGCTGCGGATGATGAGATCGTGCTGACCCTGACCCCCAACGGCCTGACCAAGTTTGTTTACCCCTTTGATTTTCTGCTGGAAATGCGCTATACCCTGTCCGGTGCCAAGGCCGGGTTGGAACTGACCGTGCACAACACCAGCGACAAAGCCCTGCCGTTCAGCATCGGCTTCCACCCGTATTTCGCAGCTTCCAAGCTGGAGAACGTCCACTTTGACATCAACGCCGCCACCTGCTCCGAGAACGCCAAGGGCGAGCAGCCCGCCGCACCGGAAACCATCACCTTGACCCGCAAGGAAGGCTCCGCAGATTCCATCCGCCTGATGACCGGCGTAAAGAGCCCGATGCGCCTGACCGATTCCGGCAGTGGCCACACGGTGGAAGTTGCCTTTGATGAAAGCGTGTTCACCAACGGCGTGCTGTGGCAGCAGGATGCCGAGACGTTCGTCTGCATGGAGCCCTGGAACGGCTGGGCCAACAGCGTGAACGAAGCCGGCCGCCACATTGAGCTGGCCCCCGGCGCAAGCAAGACCTTTGCCTGGAGCATTACCATCGGCTGAGCTTAACCGCCTGCCCTGCATCTGCTGAACATTTTCAACCAACTGCCCTCTGCTGTGTGGAAAACTGCAGGGGGCAGTTTGCTTTGCCCGGCTGCCAAAATTTCCTGCCCAAAATTACACAATCTGCCTGCTTTACCGGATTGTATTTTGTTTGACAAAATGTTACCATATTCTTATAAAATACAAGAATTCACAAATTTAACGCCAACATACAGCTGCCCACCGGGCAGCTGCGATCATAGAGGAAACCGCCGATGGAACAAAACAAACAGCCGTCGGGGCAGCCCCGCAAGCCGGAACAACAGCCCCGCCAGACCTACCGCAAACAGTCCCAGCCCAAGTCCCCGCAGGGCCGCCGCCCACAGCCCAAAAAGAAGCAGCAGCCCAACCTGCGTCTTGCGCTGGCCGCGTGCGTGCTGGTTGCCGTTGTGGCGCTGGTAGTGATCGGGCTGGTCGCCTGCAACAGCGGGCAGAAAGCCCCCCTGACCATTGACCCCGGCACCAGTGCCGGAGCGTGGGCCAAGAACGATGCCGGGTACTACTTTAACAGTGACGGAGAGCCGATTCTGGCCGCCACCAAAAAAGGCATTGACGTGAGCAAGTATCAGGGTGAAGTGGACTGGGAGAAAGCCCAGGCTGCCGGGATCGATTTTGCCATGATCCGCTGCGGCTTTGGCAGCGAGTGGAACGGCACCGGCGATTACGCCCAGGACGATGAGCAGTGGCGCCGCAACGCGGACGAATGCACCCGCCTTGGCATCCCCTTTGGCACCTATCTGTACTCTTACGCCACCACCGAGGAACAGGCCAAATCGGAAGCCGAACACGTTGCCCGCCTGCTGGGCCTTGTGGCCCCCCCGCACGAGGGGCTGGACGATTACACCGCCACCCCCTACCAGCTCAGTTACCCGGTCTATTATGACCTGGAGGATAAATCCATCACCGGCCTGTACCCGGACGAGATGGCCCACCTGACCGAAGTATTTTTCGACCGCCTGAAAGAACTGGGCTACAAGGGCGAGGAAGGCATTTACGCCTCCATCAACTGGACCCGCGGCCGCCTGACGGACCCCGCGTTTGACCGCTGGCGCGATAATTTCTGGATCGCGCGGTTCAATTCCGCGTTGGGCTACACCGGGCCGTATTCCATCTGGCAGGCCACCTATACGGAGCCGGGCGAAAAGTACGGCGTGCAGAGCGACACGGTGGATGTTGACTTTGTGATGGAAGAGCTGACCTTTACCGGCATCAAAGCAACCAGCAAGGACATCCTGCCCTCGCTGACCAACGACACCTACAAAAACGAGCTGTGGCTGCCCAAGGCGAAAGCCACCGCCACCCTGCTGACCGATGAGCCCAGCGAAAGCGAGGGCGGGCAGAAAATCTTCTGGTCCAGCGATAATGAAGACGTTGCCACCGTGAATAAGCACGGCGAGGTAAAAGCCAAGGCGGACGGCACCTGCACCATCACCGCCACCCTGGCGGATGGCCGCATGAGCGCCGATGTGACGGTGCGGGTGGGGGCATTCACCATTCCCGTTTACGTTACCGGTAATCTGCAGGGCTTGACCGAGGGCGAAGAGGTCGGCCTTGCGGACATTGCTGCCCTGAAAGCGGGCAGCGAGGACTCCATTCTGGTGGATGCAGGCGGCAGTTTGCAGGGCACCGCCCGCGCCAGCCTGACCGGCGGCATGGATATGACCAGCGCCTTTGCCGCAGCCGGGTATGATTTGCAGGCCTTTGATGCTTCCGATATGGCGTATGGCACTGACCGCCTTCTCAGCGATGTAATGACCGCCACTGGGCCTTCGATTGCTTCCAACCTGTACACGACAGAAAACGAAGCGTTGCTGGCCCGTTCCACCAGCTGGAGCCGCAACCGCATTTCCAACGGCATGAACACCATTGTGGAGGAAGCAGGCAAAAAGATCGGCTTCTTCTCGCTGGCCTCGATCGGCAATTCCGCCCAGACGAAAGAACTGACCGCTGCGGACCTGGCACTGGCGGCTTCCGAACAGGTTGCTGCTTTGCAGGCCCAGGGAGCTGACGCCATCCTTTGCATTGCCGGGCCGGATACCGACATCAGCGGCATTTATGCCGACCTGGCAGACCTTGGCGTGACCGCCGTCTTGGATGCCGGCGCCACAGCCAACAGCACCGCAAAGGCAAACGGCATTGCCGTTGTTGCCGCCGGGTCCGGCTGGGACAGCGTGGGCTGCCTGAACCTGACCTTTGCGGCGGACGGCAGCATGACAGCCGAACCCGCCAGCATGAGCGCCGCCGACCTGAAATCCGCCCGCGGCAGCTACACCACCGCCCAGCAGACTGCCTATGATTCCGCCTTTACCAGCCTGCAGAGCCTGGCAGACGGCGACGAGGATGTGCGCAGCCAGACGCTGTTCACCTTTGAAGCCAACGAAAGTGCGGATAAAACCATCAGCTTTGCCAACTATGCCGCTGCACTTTACCTGGCCTATGCCGACGGTGACCGCGCCAACTACCCGCAGGATGCCGCCGACCTGACCGTAACCGCGCTGGCAGGCGGCATTACCGAGCTTGACTTTGGCGATGTTACCCGCGGGGCGCTGTGTGATGCCGTTCCCGCCGGCGCGCCGGTCTGGTTGGGCTGGCGAATGGAGGCGAAGGCCGGGCAGCGGCTGGTGCTGGCGCGGACGACCTCCGCCGCCATCGGTGCCCTGATCGACACCGGTACCGTGACCCGCACCTATGAGGAAAGCCTGACTGCCTTTGAGCCGACGGACGGCGACGCCCTTGTGGTGACCGATACCGCCACGCTGGAAGCTCTGGAGCAGGCAGGCGGTAGTTATACGATTCTGCGTGATTATGGGGATGTCTTTTGGGATATCCGCATGAATATCAATGATGTAACCAATAACTTTGCAAACCCGTTTACGTTGCCCGAAGCACCGCAGCGCGGTGCCGGGAGAAAGTGAGGCTGTTATGAAGCTGACCTTTTTGGGCGCTGCCCGTGAAGTGACCGGCAGCTGCACCCTGATTGAAGCAGGCGGCCACCGCTTTTTGGTGGACTGCGGCATGGAGCAGGGCAAAGACGTTTACCCCAATGCGGACCTGCCCTGCGCCCCCGGTGAGATTGAAGCCATCCTTTTGACCCACGCCCACATTGACCATTCGGGACGCATCCCCTATCTGTACAAGAACGGATTCCGCGGCCCCATTTACAGCACAGATGCCACCATGGACCTGTGCGAAATCATGCTGGAAGATTCCGCCCACATTCAGGAGCAGGAAGCCGAGTGGAAAAACCGCAAAGCCCAGCGCAGCGGCAATGAGCTGGTAGAGCCGGACTACACAGTAGAAGACGCCATGGCCGTGATGAAGCAGTTTGTACCGCAAAGCTACGGCAAGCCGCTGGAAGTGTTCCCCGGCATTACGGCCACCTTTACCGATGTAGGCCACCTGCTGGGCAGCGCTTCCATCACCTTGCAGGTAACGGAGAACGGCGAAAGCCAGACCATTGTGTTCTCCGGCGATATCGGCAACCTGGACCAGCCGCTGATCCGTAACCCGCAGTACCTGACCAAAGCGGATTTTGTGGTGATGGAATCCACCTATGGTGACCGCACCCACGGCCCCAAGCCGGACTATGTGGCCGAGCTGACCCAGATTTTGCAGGAAACGTTCGACCGCGGCGGCAATGTGGTCATTCCCAGTTTCGCCGTGGGTCGCACGCAGGAAATGCTCTATTTTATCCGCCAGATCAAAGAGGAGCACCGCATCCACGGGCACGATAACTTCCCCGTGTTTGTGGACAGCCCGCTGGCCAGCAAATCCACCACCATTTTCCGGGAAAACTTCAGTGAATGTTATGACGCCGAAGCCATAGCCCTGGTGACGAAGGGCGAAAACCCGCTGGCGTTCCCCGGTTTGCAGATCAGTGAAACCAAAGAGGATTCTGTTGCCATCAACCTGGACTCCACCCCCAAGGTCATCATCTCCGCTTCCGGCATGTGTGATGCCGGGCGCATCCGCCACCACCTCAAGCACAACCTGTGGCGCGGGGAATGCACCATCCTGTTTGTGGGGTTCCAGTCCCCCGGCACGCTGGGGCGCGCACTGATCGAGGGTGCCGATGAAGTACGGCTGTTTGGCGAAACGGTGCAGGTCAATGCGCAGATCCGCCAGATGAGCGGCTTGTCCGGCCATGCGGACCGGGACGGCCTGTTGACCTGGATCCACCACTTTGATCCCAAACCCAAACATGTGTTTGTGAACCACGGCGAGGACTTGGTTGCCGATCACTTTGCCCGCACCCTGACGGCGGAGGGCATCCCGGCAGAAGCGCCGTACAACGGTGCCGTGTATGAGCTGACCAGCGGGGCCGTTGCCCTACTGCGGCAGGGCACCATGGTGCCGATGGCCAAGGCCAGCCAGCCTGCCGACAAGCCGCGCACCAGCCCGGCGTTTGAACGCCTGCTGAACATGGGCAAGCGGCTGCTGGTTGTGATCGAGCACAACCGCGGCGGTGCCAACAAGGATCTTGCCCGCTTTGCCAGCCAGATCGCCAGCTTGTGCGATAAGTGGGACAGGTAGGCAGGTAGGAGTTAGGAGTTGGGGGCGTGTGGCTCATAGAACTCGCTGGTTTCCTTTCTTTGTTCCTGCTTTTTCAACTTTTTAGACGATATTGATTCTATACGTTAGGAACTTATTATTTTGAAGCAAAAATTTCGATCCTTGCCTGCGGCGGTGCAGGTGGCTGTAACGGCGGTGGTGGTTGTGGTGCTGGCGGTTGTTTTGACCGTTTGGCGGCACAACGGCAGCACCTATCTGACCGGCTTTTGGGACAATGGCTCCCAGACTCTCGTGTTCGGCCGCATGCTGCAGATGCAGCAGAACCAGACCAGCCCCGGCGGCTTTATGGGGGTATATACCCAGGACTGGAGTGATGGACAAAACCGCTACTGGTACCGGGACAACACCCCCGTTTCCCCGCAGGATTTTCAGGCTTACACCCACCAGACCGGGCTGCAGGGCTGGGCGTTCGGCGTGCTGAACAAAGTGCTCTCTGTTTTTGAGGACCGCGGCGAAGCGCGGGAAATCATACTGTACAACATCAACAGTATGTTGTTCTATGCGGCTACTCTGCTGGTCTGCCTGGCCGTATGGCGGGCGTGGGGGCCGCTTTCCGCGCTGGCGTGGCTGTGCGCCGTGGTGTTTGCCCCCTGGCCGCAGCGCGGCATGAAAGACCTGTACTGGTGCCTGTGGACCTGGTTGCTGCCCGCTTTGGCGGGGCTGCTGCTCTGTGCCGTTACCCGGCGGCGCGGCAAAACGCCCTGGTGGTGTTACCTGCTGGTGTTCGCCGCCTGCATGGTGCGCTGCATGTGCGGGTTTGAGTTTATTTCCACCTTTTTGATCCTGTGCGAAGCCCCGCTTGTCTACTGTTGGGCCGGTGGGGACCGCCGTGCCTGGCTGCGCCGCATGATATGCACCGGCTTTGCTGCTGTGGGCGGCGTGGCAGCGGCACTGGGGGCCTGGTTTATTCAGGGGGTCATCTATTTTGGCAGTGCCGCAGGCAGCTGGCAGAACCTGACCGGAGCTGTTACCAGCCGTGTCAGCCTGACGGATGATATGGTGAGCGATGTCAGCGTTGCACAGGTTCTGACCCGCTATTTTGTGGAGGTGGATGAACCCCTGCTGCAATTCGGCCCCTTGACCATCACCTTAAAGCCGCTGATCGCCGTTACCCTGCTGGGCTTTGCCCTGTGCCTTGCGGTGCTGGCCCTGCGCAAAAAGCCGCTGGCCGTGTTGGCCGGGCCTGCGCTGGTGTGGGTGCTCAGCTTGGCGGCACCGGTATCCTGGATGGTGCTTTCCAAAGCGCACGCCTATGTGCATGTCCATCTGGTGCCCATGCTGTGGCATTTTGCACTGGTGCCGGTCAGCTGTGCGCTGCTGGTGTGGCTGGTTAAAACCGCCATCACTGCGGTAAAAGAATAATTGGAATCCCGCCGCCGGGCTTGCGCACCGGCGGCGTTTGTATTACAATCAAAGGCAGCAATGCGTTTTTGATTGAGTAGCAAAGGGGGAATCTGCCATGTGGCATCCCATCAAACATTATAAAACCATCCATCACCACAAAATGCTGGTCATGCAGGGGTGTTTCCGCTGCGGGCTGTACTGGCAGGGGTTGACCCATGATTTGAGCAAACTGTCCCCCGTGGAATTCTGGGCCGGTGCCAAATATTGGCAGGGCACCTGCAGCCCCAACAACGCCCAGCGCAAGGCGGAAGGCTACTCTGCCGCATGGCTGCACCACAAGGGGCGCAACAAGCACCACCTGGAATACTGGATTGACTATGCCCCCAACGGCGACCACGCCATGGCCGGGATGCGCATGCCCAACCGCTATGTGGCGGAAATGGTGTGTGACCGCATTGCCGCCAGCAAGAATTACAAGGGTGCCAGCTACACAGACGCCGCCGCGTGGGAGTATTACGAACACAGCCGTGACCACTACATCCTGCACCCCGAAACCCGCAAACAGCTGGAAACCTGCCTGTTGATTTTGCGGGATGAAGGCGAGGACGAATGTTTCCGGTATATCCGCACGCAGTTGCTGGGGAAGAAAAAATAAAAACGGGGTACCGCCACCAACCCCATAGGGGCGCACATTGTGCGCCCGCTTGCCATTTTTACGAGACGTTCTGCCTGTGGCCCGATGCGAGCATCGGCCCCTGCGCGGGGAGTTATCCTCAAGGGAAGTCAAAATTTCTCATAAATTTGTTACACCATCCACCTCAAGGTTTCGGAACGGTCAAGACCGTTCCCTACAGAGCACTTTATAATTAGGGCAATACCGCATAATTCTAAGTGCCGATACGGCGAGCGAGGTGCGGCAGATGCCAAGCCAAAAGCGCAGATAATACTGGATGCTGCAAAGGTGAGCGCCGCCAGTGGCGGAAACAGCGAACCGAAGCAGGGGCAGCGGTCGCAGAGTGCGAGGGGCTTTTGCCCCCGAAGCACGATGCGGGTACCGCAACCCGACATTATCGAGCATTTTGGCAACGCAGATGCCGTGCCGCAGCTACCGGAGCGGTGCTTAAGCCGCAAGGCGGGAATTGTGCGGTCTTGCCTTTACTCTTTATAAGATACATACAAATATAAAAGCAGCCACCCCCGCAGCATGGCATAACACTGCGGGGGTGGCTGTTATTTATGGAAGGTAGTAACTGTCAGGGATAAATCAGGCAGAAGCCTTTTCGCTGTTCTTTTCGCTCTTGGCATAGCTCTTGAAAGAGTTGACCACGATGGTGATACCCAGAACGATCAGCAGGATAGCGATGATCAGCTGCAGGCCGTTTGCGATGAACACAGCACCCCAGGTGGTTTCGCCAGCGGGGATGGTGGTGGAAGCTGCGGTCTGGATGGCCTTGACCATAGCAATCAGGCGCTGAACCAGAGCAGTGAAGGTGACGCACAGCATGATGATCAGCGGCGGGAACAGCATCTTGTTGTTGCGGCCGGTGACCTTCAGGAAGACGCACAGGGTAACCAGAACCAGAGCGCTCAGCAGCTGGTTGGCGGAACCGAACAGCGGCCAGATGTTGGCATAGCCGACCTGGGTCAGCAGGAAGCCGAACGCCAGCGTGACAAAGGTGGAGAAGTAGACGTTGCAGAACAGCTTGCGCCAGCCCTCGGCGTGCT
>ENA-ORNW01001699-ORNW01001699.1-human-gut-metagenome-genome-assembly--contig:-NODE-1699-length-16170-cov-18.034130_pt1 | contig 16170 bp, 13 predicted proteins | sample MGYA00242121_ERZ509034 | MGnify/ENA primary metagenome ERZ509034 (study PRJEB26280, sample SAMEA2338689) | human gut metagenome | biome: human gut; feature: human-associated habitat; material: faeces... | reverse complement strand
CAGAAAAACTTGGAAAATATTTAAATATAGTCTAAATAAAAATAGCAGGTACAAAAATGTATCTGCTATTTTTGTTTTATCGGCAAAATAAAATTGAAAAATAATTGATATTTTTGGCTGATAATTTGCCGATACCGGCATAAAATTAAAAAGAATTGAAGGTGAGATTATGAAATATTGTTCAGTAGCACAAATAGCGTCAAAATGGAATTTGTCAGAAAGAACAGTGCGAAATTATTGTGCTAAAGGCAAGATAGTGGGAGCTTTTTTGACGGGAAAGACATGGAATATACCTGAAACAGCTCAAAAACCATTGCGAAAAAAACGCAATAAAAAAATCACAAATAATTTATTAGCTATTTTGCGAAGAGAAAAAGAAAGTAAACTTTTTGGTGGCATTTATCATAGATTACATTGTTTATAAAGACGAATAAAATGTATTTATAAGTTAATTTCTTAAGATTGAATAAGACAGGTGAGATAATAAAGAATATAAATTATCTAAAAAAACTGCACCCCAAAAGTTGTTTTTTAGGGTGCAGTTTACAGTTTATCTCTTTTTTATTATTTAGTGATTAATTCAATTAATTTTAAAGTCATTTCACAAGATTTTACAAAGGATTTCATCGGTAAAAATTCACAATTAGAATGGAAATTATGTGCACCGGTGAAATAGTTTGGTGTCAAAATGCCTTGAGAGGAAATGAATGAGCCATCTGTACCACCACGCATGGCGATAGTTTGTGGTTTAATATCTAAATCTGCCATAGCTTGATAGATATAATCGATACATTGTTTATTATCATCAGTTACAGCATTTTCGATATTTGCATAAGTATCGCTCATAGTCAAAGTAATTTCCGCTTTAGGGTGGCGTAATTTTAAAAATTCAACAGCATCTCTTATCTGCTGTTTACGTGCTTCATAAAGTGTTTTGTTATGATCACGGATATTCATAGAAACAGTAGCTTCTAACACATTAGCATCAATACCATTTATCCAGATATATCCTTCTGTTTTTTCTGTATGCTCAGGAGTTTGCATGCGATCAAAACTATTTATGAGATCAGTAGCCACAAGCACAGGATTTACTAATACACCCTTAGCAGACATAGGGTGAGCCGTAACGCCTTTTATATGAACTTTAGCACTACCTGCATTAAATGTTTGATAGATAACTTCGCCGAGTTCACAGCTATCAATAGTATAAGCAAAATCTACAGGGAATTTGCTAAAATCTAGTTTTTTACTGCCCTTTAGGCCAATTTCTTCATCTGGAACAAAAGCAACATAGATATCTCCATGTAAAATCTGTGGATTTTCCCAAAGTGTTTCTAAGGCAACTACGACATTACTGATAGCTGCTTTATTATCAGCACCTAAGACAGAAGTTCCATCACTTACAAGGATATCATCGCCAATATATTTTTCAATTTCAGGGTGTTGTGCTGTAGTCAAATAAATATTTTTTTCAGCATTTAGACAGATATCGCCACCTTGATAATTTTTGATTATCTGAGGTTTAATATTTGGAGATAGACAGACATCGACAGTATCTAAATGAGCCACCCAGCCAACAGTTGGCACTTTGTGATAATCACTAGGTAAATTAGCAGGCAATTTTCCTGTTAATACCCCGTATTCACTAATTTCTAAATCAATTAAGCCTAATTTTGTTAAATCTTTTTGTAAAACTTTTGCCAATTCAAGTTGTCCTGTTGTACTAGGAACAGTATCTTGAGAAGCATCGCTTTGGCTAGTGATTGCTACATAACGAAAGAATTTTTCTTGGAGTTTTTGTGCTAAAGACATATAAAGACGGCCTTTCTTTAAAGAATTCTTCTAGGATATACATAATCGGCTTGGAAGCCCAATGGAATATCAAAGAACCAAAATACATATAACATTATAGTTAAAACGATTAATAATGCTATAGTATATGGTAACATTAATGAGCTTAAAGTACCAATACCTGCATTTTTCACGTATTTTTGGCAATAAAGAATGATTAGCGGATAAAAAGCAAACATTGGAGTTACGACATTTACCGCAGAATCACTGATGCGGAAGGCAACCTGTGTAAGCTCTGGAGCGATACCTACAGCCATGAGCATCGGTACGAAAATCGGTGCAAGGATTGCCCATTTTGCCGAAGCTGAAGTAATGATGAGATTTAATAGAGCAACGAAAATAATAATGCCTAAGATGGTAATCTGTGGTGGTAATGCTAGGGATTTTAAAAACTCAGCACCGGAAATTGCAATCAAGGCACCAATGTTAGAAGTACCGAAAGCAAAAAGGAATTGAGCTGCAAAGAAATAAAATACAATTAATTGCACTAATGTTTTTGTAATATCTTCCATGGCATTAGTAACATCTTTTGGCGATTTGAATTTACCGACCAAAATACCATATACAAGTCCTACTGTACCAGTAAATACAAATAATAAAGATACGATTGATTGCATGATAGGAGCTTGGAAACTAGCAATGACTCCATTTGGATCACGAAGCAAAGAATCCTCTGGAAGTAAAGCCATCACTAAGCCAATGATCATTAATACCAATACGCCAGTGGCAATGAGGAAAGCACGATTTTCCTTTGGTGTAATAGCAGTTTGAGCATTTTCATCAACGACAATATCTTTATCTAGCGGATAAGTTTTCCAAAGCCAAGGCTCAGAAATTTTTTCTGTAATATACCAACAACTTAAAATAACGATAAAAGTAGAACCAAAAGCATAAAAATAATTGCAAAGCACATTTACTTGATATGTTGGATCGATAATTTGAGCAGCACTCTGTGTAAAACCTTGAATAACAGGATCAATAGCGGATGGTGTATAATTGGCAGCAAACGCTCCTGCGATACCAGAAAATGATGCCCCAATCCCTGCTAATGGGTGCTTGCCACTAGCATAAAACATATAAGCAGCTACTGGAATGATGATAACATACCCAGTATCAGGGCCTAAATGGCTAATCATACCTACAACAATAATAATTGGTGTAATTAAAAATTTTGGCGTAATCGAAAGGATTTTTTTCAAACCTGTATTGATATACCCAGAACCATCAGCGATCCCAATACCTAAAGTAGCAACAATAACCATAGCTAAAGGAGGAAATCCTGCATAATTTGTTACCATTTTACTAAGTAGTAGCACAATATTAGCAGGGCTGAGCATATTATTAACAACGATAGGCTCGCCTGTAGTTGGGTGAACATAATTAAAATGAATCTGTGAAAGAATAGCAGATAAAATGCAAACGAGGACAAATGCACCTACGAATAAAATCGTAATATCTGGAATTTTATTACCTACTCTTTCAATCAAACCTAAAATACCATTACTTTGAGATTTCTGCGTATTTTCCATAAAATATATGCTACTAAAAATGTGGACAGAAATTTGTGTAATCAAGTCCAAATTTTCCAATATTTTTATATAATGAACATTATGTATATAACTAAAAACAAATCTCTATCTAGTAGCTACTCCTTTTTATAGATTTTTTTAGTCTTTACATTTTTAAAAGACTTTATATGTAAAAATAAAATATATATATTGTATAAAATATCTACTCTAATTAATAAAAACATATTTATACTTCTAGGAAGTATATCAACTAAGATAATATCTGTCAACATGTTATTAATATGAAATCTATTAGCCTTTTGAACAATTCATCCATTTATAGATAGTGTATAATAAAATAATATATTGATATATTTGAGAAGGGTTTATTTTATGTTGAATAAAACTATAAATTATTATAAAAATAAAAAGAAGTATTTACATTAACTTTAAATGAAAATCTAAAAGATATTATAAAAAATAAAGTTTTTGTAGATAATATGAGAGATATTTTAAAGTATAGAACGATAAAGTATTATAGAAGAAGATATAATAGGAGCTAATAAAGGTATAGCAATCATGCTATACCTTTTGTAATTCTTTCTCCGTATGGTTTTTAGTTATTCTATAGTAGCTTAATAAATTTAAGATATCTTTATCTGATATTGTTGTTTCATATGAAGAAAAATCATTTGTTTCAATAATTTTTTTTGCGATAGCTAATTTTTCTGGTGATAAATTATTAAAACATTGCCACCATTTTTCAGTAATACCATTATCTTTATAATAAAATCTGTAGATTATCATTATTTCAGGCATGTACAATAATTTTTCAAACTCTTGTTCGTTTTTACCAAAAGCTTCTTCAAAAAAAGATTTTCCTTTTCCAACTTTACCTTTTGTTGAATTTAATATTGATTGGATGGTTCTAATAAATTTTCTGTTCCAGTGTTTTCCAATATAATCTCTGTTGCTAAAATAATTAGGATCTTCAATAGGATGATATTTCATTGGAAAAGAATAAATACTAGCATTTAATTCTTCACATAAATCAACATTCAATTTTAATCTTTTATATAATTCAAGTGGAGTATCTTCAAAATTATATAAAATGTAGTTAGATAAGTTTTTATGACCGTATTTTACAGCTGTTCTAACAGCTTTTTCATAGATTTTGTGTATTTTCCAATTATCAAATGCAATTCTTACAGGTCGGACAGGTATTTCTGCCATTTTTTTCATATTATCTTCTGTTATTAATCTAGCATCTATACCTTGATTAAAGTCAACATATCGTTTTTTGGGTTTTTCGCTATAAAGAATTTTAATTTTATCTTTAATAAAATCATAAGTAGATAAAATTGCTTCTTTAGTTGCAGTATCAGGATTTAATAAATAGTGTTCATCTAGTAAATCATAAATTTCTTGTGCATTTTTACCCAATTTTGCAATTAATCGCTTATATTCTTTTACTATACATTTTATATATGCTGTATCATTTAAATTATTTCTTAAATTTTTAATAGCTATTTCAAAAATATTAGGTTCTATATAAGTGGCATCTTTGTAAAAACCAGCTAATTTAATATTATCTATAATTTCGTTAAATCGAGTTGAAGCAAGTACATTGTTATCTAATAATAAAAGATTTCTTTTTGCTCCAAATATTTCTTCATCTAATTTTATTTGTTTAGCTATTGGAAGGTAATTTTTATATTCAGGTTCTAATTTTGGTACAGCACAAAATTTGCATTTATTTATACAACCTCTAGTCATATAAGCTAAATATCCATCATTAGCAGGATATACATAGTCAATTTCTTCTAAAATAGAATAATCTAAAGGTAATGAATCAATAATTATATCATTATCATCGCCAAGCATTTTAGGTTTTATTAGTGGTCCAATAATAGGATAAATATTAGTTTCCTTTTGTATATAATTAGGAAGAATAGAAGCCATTACTCCACCAATTAATACATCTTTTTCGTTTTTACATAATTGTTTAGCAAAATTTATGGTATCAATTGTAATATCCCAATAAAAAGTAAATAATGTAGTAATTGCTATTTTGTCATAAATTCTATTTTCAGGATAAAAATATTCTTTATTTCTAAAATATCGTCTGTAGTATTTTAATAAAGAGTTTATAATTAGACTTTCTTCTACTAAAGGAATTTTATAAAATTCTTCTGATAAGCCTTTTTTTAGATATTTGCAGATTTCAGGTTTATATTTTTCCCAAAAAATAGAAGCATCGTTTGCATATAATTGCTTTAAAAGGGCTTTATAGGTATCATTTAAAACCAAATCTTGAAGTTTACCTTTAAAAAATGTTACATCATCTCCCAATGATTTGTAATAAGTAGCTATTTTCATTAAACTCATTGGGGGATATTTGTTTTTATAATTAGGTTCAATTAATAATATTTTTCTATTCACTTTTTAAATCTTCCTGTATCTTATCAATTAAATCTTCTGCCATATCTTTTGGCAAAAGTTCTTTTATTTTAGAGTATATTCTAGTAATTAATTTTTGTTCTCTTTTGTTATATTTAGATAGTTCTTGTACTTTATATTTTTTCTTTTTATTATATTTTTCTTGTATAGTATTTATATTATTTTCATTATCTTTTTTAGATGTAGAAGAAGTTTTTATTATATTTTCTTTAGAAGTTTCTATAATATTAGATTCAATATCTTTTTTTTGAAAATCTTCTTTTATAGTATTAAATATACGGGTATATAAAGGTGATTCTTTAGATTTATTTTTTAATTTGTTAATATTATTAATTATTTTAGATAAATTTTGTTGTTCGGCTTCTAATTTTTTTTGTTCGTCTAGCTCATCTTTTTTATCATAAAAATCACCATGTTGAATTTTTAAATTAAATTCATTTTCTTTTTTTATGATATCATGTTGCTTTCTAAATGATATTTTAACTTTATTAGCATAATGATATAAAGAATATGCTTCTTTGTTTAGAATAGGTAGTAAAGCGGTTTCGAATTCTCGTAATGTTTCATTGATATTAAAATAATCTCTTCTTGCATTAGGTATAAGATTTTTATCAATAACCATTACTTCACCAATAAAATAATTTATACCTCTAGGTTCTTTGAAGAAATTACTTAATGTTGTTTCATTGCCTATTTGGATATTTTCTTTTCTTAAACGTATAGAACGCATTTTGTTTTCTATAGGGATATTTTTTTCAAATTTAATGACAGCAAACCACATCCAAGCTAATAAAATATTATCTTTAGAATAAATCTTTCTAAATTCAATATCTTTTATTTCATCATAAGTTTTATTGTTTGTTAATAAATGAGTTTTATATGGTTTAAAAAGTGGTTTACCATTTACTAATATATCATATTCATCTAATTTTAAATTATTTTCTTTTATAAATTCTTTGATTTTACTTGCATAAATAAATGAATTTACATAAGGAACGGGAGCAACAAATGATAAATAATCATAAACGTCTTTTATATTAAGTAATTCATTATTCTCTGGAGAGATATCTTTTAAGGTAACTTCGAAGAAATGTTTAGCAACATCACATTCTTCAGTTTTGTAGTCAATGACTTTATCTATTAAATCAGAGGCAGATATATGATCTTGTGTATCATTTAATATATTTTTTAATAATTCACCATCCCATATCATAATAGATTTTTTATTCTCACCTATATAAGAAGATGTAAATATTAATTTTTTGCAATAAGCTAATCCAGCTAAACGACCAATTCCTCTAAAGCCTTTATTAGATGTTTTATCTTTTTCTGAGTCAGCTATGCTAGATAAAATGTTAAAAAATTTATCTTTAGGGATGCCTAAAGCATTGTCATAAATAGAAATATTTCTTTTTTTTTGATCAATATAAATATCTATTTGAGCTGTTTCTTTAGTATCTAAATTTATATTATTTTTATCAGTTCCTTTTTTTAAAATGCCTAAATTTATAGCGTTATCTATAGAATCAGCAGCATTTTGAATATACTCTCTATAAATCATTAAACTGTTTTCATACATACCTAATGTCAAATTTTCAATGACATTTTTTCCAATTATTGCCATAAACTCACCTCATTTTTATTTATATTGTTTATATAATGGTTTTGGAAATTTTATGTTTAATAAAGACCTAAAGATAGGATTTTGGATAATATATTCACCTTGTTTTAATCTAGTCATCATATTTTTATATACTTGTGGAACATATTTATAATCTGATTTAGCTATTTCGATAGCATTAGTACGTCCATAAGCATGAGATGAGCAATTTCCTGTTACTCTTGAATGAATAGCACTTCTAAATTGTTCAGCAGAAAATAAAATAATACCTAATGAACGTCCTCGTTCAGCGATATCTAATATTTGTTGTAATATAGGTGAATTTTTAGGAGAATCTTGAGAAGCATATTTATTTAGTTCATCTATAAATATAATAATTTTTCTTGGTGGATTAACATTTTTTTCTCCACTATATTCACCTAACTGCAAATTATAAATAGTTCGTATGGCATCACCAAATACAAAGCCTTGCATACCTTCATTTAATTTAGCAATATCAATAACATGAACTTCATTTTTCTTAATATGTTTTAGAGCTTCGCCTATTCTAGTTTCTTCAGTGTAATCATGAATTCTATCAAATATAGGATTTCGATAAATTAGTTTTCGTATAATTCGATTGAAACGTCGCCAACTAGATACAGTTATTTCTTTATCTCCGGATCGACCTGCTTGACATTTTTCTTGTATTTCTTCGAGAAAGGCACTCCATGATGTTAAATTATCAAAATTTCCTTGCTTAGAAATAATATAATTTAGTATAGAATCTATAGTTTGGTTAGGATCATCTAAACTAGCAAACATTAGATCTAGATTATCTTTATCATCTTCATAATCATATTTATATAACATTGCTTTATTTAAAGCACGTTGATTATCATATTCTTCTTTAGATAAATATGTATTGCCTACTTTATTTTTGGAATAAGGATAATAATATTTAACATTTTTAAATGGATCGGTTTTCATGCCTAATTCTTTGTATAATGATAATGTAGTATTTTTTTCGGTTGCATTTTCAAATTCGTTAGGTTCATCAATAGCTAATAGATCTTTACCTTTTACATTAAATAGTAAAAAAGCAACATCATCAACGTTATCTTCATATAAATATTTATCTTGAATAGCTTTTAGTAAAAACATAGCATATGAAGTTTTTGCTGCCAAACCAGATATACCAGATATATTTAAATGTGCACCCTCTGGTCCTATTAAAAATCTAGCGTCCATTTTTACTGGTAATGTAATTTTACTTTCATCATTGGAATACATTTCTAAATAACCACAAGTTACAGGATTTTTAATATTTTTTAAACCTAATGCTTCTTGAACTTCGTTTTTATTAGCTAAGGATACTTGAGAATTGTTTATTAATGGTATATAAATATTTTGGGTATTGCCAATAATTTTAGCTTTGATATAATTCATACCTATTCTATACGTGTTTTCTTCAGTAAATACATCACCGAAGTCATTAGAAATATAATCAGATAAAAAATTAGCAGTATCTGTAATATGAGAAATTTCTTCTATTACACCATAAGTAATACTATCCTTTAGATGTTTTATTTTTACTACATCAAATGGATTTAAAATCATATCTGGTTTTGTCCAAAAATAAAAGTCATCTATTGTAGATGGATTTTTTTCTGTAGCAATTACTTTGCCGATTATTTTACTCATAAAATCACCTGTTTCTTCAAAATAAATTTAAGAACATATTATTACTAAGATATTTACTTTTTATAAATTTTTCAGTTATATAAATTGGATATAAATGATTTGCCCATCTAAAATCACTACCATAACAAACAGGATTTCTTTCATTAATTATGTTAGCAGTTATTAAATCTACTTCTTCAGTATCTAAAATTTGATGTTCATTACTATCATTTAAAACTAAGATTTTTTCTAATTTAAGAATTCCATCAAAAGCATTTGTTGTGTATTTTTTATCTCTAATTCTTACATACCAAACAGCATAACGCATACCTTTAAGTCTTGTTGATGTATATAAATTTACAGGAGTTCTTGAATATAAAGGTAAATCAGCTATCATATTGGAATTATTTTTACCACGTTTATCCCTACAATTTTCGGGATTAAATGATTTTGAAGCTCCAACAACATAATTAAAAGTATTGGCGAAAAAACGTAATTTTCTAGGATCTTTTATATTATCCACCCTATATTCAAGTGAACCATCTTTTAATAAGTAATTGTCATAGTTTATTTTATTAGTTTTTACTAATTTATTTACCATCAATATTTCATTTTCAATCATAAAATTCTGTATTACAGCTATACCTTTATTTTCTAAATTTTCGGTTTCATTTTTTATGTATTTATATGATTTTATATTTGAAATTGAGATTTTTTTATTAGGAATATTATCATTTATTTTTTTACATAAATTTCCCCAAAATACTTCTTTATTCCAGTCATCTTGATTAGCAATATCTGGTAAAACAATAATATTTTTTTTTATAAAGTCTTCTGTTTTTAGAAATTTATTATTTCTAGAACAACATCCTACGCCTATTTGTCCCGCAATTACAGGAAATACTTGTTGATTATAAGATATATCATCTACTTTAAAAGCTCGACGAGATCCATCTAAGAAAAATTTAAATAAAGGTTGTTCATTTTTTAATAAGTCAGCAAATGCTTTTAGATTTTTAGCTTGAGTGATAACTTCTGTTTCACCGTAGTCTTCCCATGTAATATCTTTATGGTCATCATAGCTTAAAGTAGGGACTTCTATTCCATCAAAACAATACTTAAATGTTTTAAAACTTTTACCATGTGTTTCTGATGAAATAATATTCATTATCTTATTCATAATGTATTCTCCTTAAGATAACTTTTGTTTTTTAGTGTATCATAGAATTGGATAATTTAAAACTTATTAATTATACAATTTATAATATAAATTTAATTATAAAAATGACAAAATAGTTTTAGTATATAAATTTATAAGAAACTAAATAATATATTTGTTTAAATTTTGCTAAACTAATTATAAAAATAAATATTATGTTTTGCTGGAGTGTCTATAATGATTAACAAAAATAAATTTGATTATTTTATAAAAAAGAATTTGGTTGATGTGATTGGCAATGATTGTTTTGGATATAAGATAGATAATAAGTCTTATGATGTTTACTACAACAAAAAAGCTTATAATAAATTTATTTCTAAAATGCAAAATGGTAAATATAATAAATTTTATAATCAGTATAATCATGGTAAAGGAAGCGAGTTAAAAGAGAAAAGAAATATGCCACCAAAGATGGCAAGTGTTGCTTCATCTTCAAGATTTTGTTATTTAGCTTTAAGAGATGGATATAAGCAATTTAACAATAGTGAAGATATAATTTTTGAGCATAGTTGTCGAATAAAAGGTATTAATGCAACTGCTAATTTAGATGCTTATATCTCCAAAGCGAATATTTATTTTGAAGTGAAGTGTCATGAGATTTTTAGTCATCACTCAATTTATTTGAAGAAAAGTTATTGGAATTTACTTTATGGACAAGAAAATGATTTTGGTTTTTCTTATGAAAAGTGTCCAGATATAGATGAGTTTAAAATAGAACTATGTAATTTTGGTATTGCAAAGACAAAGATAAGATTTGATATTAAACAGTTTTTATGTCATCTTTGGGGAATTGCTTCGCAAAAAGATAAAGATATGTCAGCTAAATTAGTATATTTATTTTTTAAACCTAAAATGGATTTAGAAACTGAACGAATACAGGTGGAAAAAGTATTTGAAGAACTTCAGGCGGAGATAAAAAATATCTTTTCTAGTAAACTAATATAGATTTTTATAAGTAATAATAATATTAAATTGTCGGCTATAGCTGAATATGCAAAAGTTATGGAGCCACTAAGCAAAGATAATACAATTATTTTATTTTAACTAAATTAGCTTTTAAGGAAATAAAGAAAAATTTATATAAAAGAGCCGATAAAAAGTCGATAAAAAATTAATAATAACAAGTAAACAGAGAAGAAAAATTTATAAAAAAATTTAATTGTTTTAAGTATATAGATATTGTTGTTATTGTTTTAATGATGAAATATACTAGTTTTAAGTGAATTATGAAAGAGGCGAAACAATGGTTGATTCTAAAATTTTTAAAGGTGAATCTAAAACAGTTGAATTTAAAGCAAAATTACCTGATAAAAGTGAAACATATATGAAAACGATTATTGCATTTGCCAATACTAGTGGAGGAAAACTTATTATTGGTGTAGATGATAATAAATCAATTATAGGAATAGATAAAGATAATATTTTTGAAATTATGGATAAAGTGACAAATGCAATTTCTGATGCATGTGAACCTCAGATAGTACCAGATATTTCATTTAAGACAGTAGAAGATAAGTGTATTCTTGTTATAGAAATTTATCCAGGAGCTAATAGACCATATTATTTGAAAAGTAAAGGAAAAGAACGAGGCACGTATATTAGAAGTGCTGCGACATCGAGATTAGCAGATAGTGATAAAATTAGAGAATTAGAAATGGAAGGTAAAAATATTTCTTGGGATGAGCAAATTTGTATGGGATATGAAGTTACGAAAGATGCAATAGATAAACTTTGTAGTGATATACAGAAATATATGAGTTTATCTACATCAGAAGAAATAAAAATGCCTACCGAAAAACAATTAATAAATTGGAAAGTATTAAAGAAAGTAAATGATAAACTTCTAGCAACTAATGCGTTTGTATTACTTACAAGTGATTTTTTTCAATTTGCAAAAATTCAATGTGCATTATTTAAGGGAATAACGAGGGATGTTTTTATTGATAAAAAAGAATATACTGGTTCAATATATGAACAAGTAGAAGCCGCTTATCAATTTGTGTTGAGGCATATTAATCGCAGTTCAGAAATAGAAAGTCTTATTAGAATAGATAAATATGAGTTACCTACTAGTGCAATTAGAGAAATAATAATAAATGCACAAGTGCATAGAAATTACATGGATAATTCATGTGTTCAAATAGCTATTTATGATGATAGATTAGAAGTAACTTCACCAGGTACGTTATATGGCGGATTAACTTTAGAAGAAATTTTAAATGGCAGATCTAAAATAAGAAATAAAGTTATTGCTGAAATTTTTAATAAGATGGATTTGATTGAACAATGGGGAACTGGTATACAAAGAATAATAAATAGAGCTAAAGAATATGAATTACCTAAACCAGAATTTAGGGAAATAGGAAATACTTTTCGTGTTAATTTATATAGAAAAGCCGATAAAAAGCCGATAAAAGCCGATAAAAAGCCGATAAAAGCCGATAAAAAGCCGATAAAAGAGCCGATAAAAGCCGATAAAAAGCCGATAAAAGAGCCGATAAAAACCGATAAAAAGCCGATAAAAGCTGATGGAAAATCAATAATAACAAGCAAACAGAGAAAAAAATTTGATAGAGAAAACTTGATTATTAAATATGTAAAGGAATATGGCTCTATATCAAATAAGGAAGCACGGGAAATTTTAGTTTTAGCAGAATCAACTACTAAACGATTTTTAAAAGAAATGGTAAAAGAAGGCTTATTATTAGAAGAAGGAGAACGAAAAAATAGAAGATATATACTAGCTAATGAAGAGTGAAGTAATATAAATTTATAAGGAGATGAAAACTTTGATTAAAATTATGTTTGTATGTCATGGTAATATCTGTCGTTCAACTATGGCTGAATTTGTGATGAAGGATTTAGTGCGAAAAGCGGATTTAGCTGATAAATTCATTATCAATTCTTCAGCTACAAGTCGTGAGGAAATCGGCTGTGATACTCACTATGGTACAAAAGCAAAACTTCGTGAGATGAATATTCCTTTTAGCAAGCGAAAAGCTGTGCAGATAACAAAACAAGATTATGATATCTATGATTATATTATCGTGATGGATAATAATAATTTACGCAATCTAAGCTATATTATCGGTGAAGATACGGAGCATAAAGTATATAAGATGATGTCTTTTGTCGGCGAAAATCGTGATGTAAAGGATCCATGGTATACAGATAATTTCGATGAAACATATGCAGATATAGATAAAGCTTGCAGGGCGTTGCTTGCTAAATTAATAAAAGAATATAGTTTGGCATAAAAAAATAGGAATGATATTTTAGTATCATTCCTATTTTAGGTTAAAGCTTATTTTTTAGCGATTACTTCTATTTCAATCAAGGCACCTTTTGGTAATTTGCTTACTTCTACACAGGAGCGAGCAGGATATGGTTGTGTAAAGTAAGTAGCGTAGATTTCATTTACTTTAGCGAAATCATCAATATTTGTGATGAATACAGTTGTTTTGATTACATTTTCCCATTTGGCACCAGAAGCGTTGATTACTGCTTGAGCATTTTTCAATGCTTGATGAGCTTGAGCTTCGATACCTTCAGCCATTTCTCCAGTAGCTGGGTTTAAAGCGATTTGACCAGAGGCAAAAACAAGGTTGTCGATTTCGATAGCTTGAGAATAAGGTCCTACAGCACCAGGTGCATTAGTTGTTTGAATTACTTTCATAAAATTCACCTCAATAGATTTAATAAATGTAAATATGTATACTTAGATACAGTTAATATTCTATCATTAAATGGTTTTTTTGCCTATGAAATAATTTTTTAGATATTTCAAGGTTAAAAATATATCTTTATACTAAAATTTGTTATAATTAGAGTTATGTTTAAAGAAAGTGAGGTATTTTATCGTAGCTCTTTGAGATAAGATAATTATGGACAACAATAATAAACAATTTAGAAGAGTAGTGAAAAGAAAAGATAAAGTACAATTGCATATAGCTTATTTATTCATAGGATTAATGGCTTTAATTATGATTGTTTTGGCTAGATATGCTTGGGTACAGATAGTACGTGGTGACGATATGTTGACGCGTTTGAAAACGCAGGTACAGGAAGCATCTGTACTTCATGTGCCACGTGGTACGATCTATGATGCGGATATGAAAGAGTTGGCTATAAGCACGATGGTTAGCTCTTTGTTTATCGATCCAAATCATGTACAAGATGCTGAGCAGACAGCTAAAGATGTAGCACCTTTAATAGGTCTTACAGAGCAAGATATTTTAAAAGATATCGCTCAAGGTGGTGGTTTTGTCTGGGTAAAACGACAGATGGAACCAGAAGAGACAAAGGCTTTAAAAAATCTGATTAAAGAAAAACCTGAATATGGAGCTTGTCTTGGTTTTATTCAGGAAAGTAAGAGATATTATCCAAATGATATGTTGGCAGCAAATGTAATTGGCTTTGTCGGCACTGATGATAAGGGGCTAGATGGTATAGAGCAACAATTTGACGGCATGATAAAAGGTGAAGAACAGACTTCATCTATTTTTACAGATGCTCTGGCTAGACCGATTTTAGACTCTGTATTTATGAAAAATTCACCAGTTGATGCCAACTGCAAAAATATTCAATTGACTATTAACGCACAATATCAATTTATCGTAGAGAAAGCTTTGGAAAAAGCAATGATGGATCATGGTGCGGAGTCTGTTACTGCTATAGTAATGAACCCGCAAAATGGAGATATTTTGGCGATGGCTTCTCGTCCATCATATGATCCCAACAATTTCCATAAATATGATCCTAGCGTTTGGAAAAATAGAGCTGTATCTGATATTTATGAACCAGGCTCTACATTTAAATCCATTGTAGCGGCAGCAGGTTTTCAGGAAAAATTAGTATCACCGACAGATATTTTCGTAGATCCAGGTGTCATTGAAGTATCAGGAAGAACTATTCAAAACTGGAGTGGCGATAGCTTCGGTACAGTTACATTCTTAGATGTTGTAAAAAATTCTATCAATACAGGTTTTGCTCAACTTGGCTTGCAATTGGGCGGAGAAAGATTGATGAATTATGCCCGTAAATTCGGTTTTGGTGAACGTACAGGTATTGAGCTTCCAGGGGAAGAATCTGGTATTTTATTCAATCCAAAAGACATGGTAGCCTCTGATGTGGCGACTTCTTCTATTGGGCAGAGTATAGCCGTAACACCACTTCAAATGGTCACAGCGATGTCGGCGATAGCGAATGATGGTGTTTTGTTGAAACCACATATCGTAAAGGCTATTTATAATGCTGATGGCACTGTATATCAAGAAACAGAAAAAGAAGAAGTGCGTCGCTGTATTGATTCTGATGTAGATAAAACTTTGAAATCTGTATTGGAACAGGTAGTATCTACAGGTGGTGGTTCTAAAGCAAGTATTGAAGGTTATCACATTGCTGGTAAAACAGGTACAGCACAAAAGATCGATATGGTAAATGGTGGATATTTGCCAGGTAGATATATTGCGTCATTTTGTGGTTTTGGACCAGTGGAAAATCCGCAGTTCACAGTATTAGTCATTATCAATGATCCTGCTGGTGGTGAGTACTATGGTGGGCAGATAGCAGCACCTATTGCTCATGATATTTTTGTTCAATTGTTTAGATATGCTAATATTAAGCCGATCAATGGCAATCAGAGCTTATTAGAGGATATCAATGGGAATGGAAATACAGGAAAAAGTCAATAAGTATTAAAAATATGTTGATGAAAATGAATTTATCATGTGGTAAACTTTTAATTTAAGGCATTATGTTGTAAAATTAAGATTACTACATATTTAGTTATAATAAAAAAAGGTAGGTTAAAATAATGCTCGATATAAAATTTGTCAGAGATAACCCTG
>ENA-ORNW01001687-ORNW01001687.1-human-gut-metagenome-genome-assembly--contig:-NODE-1687-length-16238-cov-4.064883_pt1 | contig 16238 bp, 13 predicted proteins | sample MGYA00242121_ERZ509034 | MGnify/ENA primary metagenome ERZ509034 (study PRJEB26280, sample SAMEA2338689) | human gut metagenome | biome: human gut; feature: human-associated habitat; material: faeces... | reverse complement strand
CGGGCTTCATGTCGCGGAAGTAAGTCAGCCTGCCGGTAGTGGCGCAGGAAGCCATAAGCAGGGGTATGGCAATAGAGAATACACTTAGCTTCATCATGTAACAATCAAAGTTAAAGTATAAGATGCAAGTGCCCGTCACACCCAATAAGTGCGGGCACGCCTGATTTTCGCCTGCAAAAGTAATAAATTCCGCATATATGGCCAAAGGCGTTCACTCTTTTTAACCACCATGCAGAAAGGCGCGCCGCCACGGCCGATGGCCCGTGGCGGACGGCGGATGTCAGTATGCGTTCTTGTCGTGTACGAACACCTGGATGGCCGTGCGCAGTATGATGCGTATGTCGAGCCAAACGCTCCAGTTCTCGATATACCAGATGTCGCGCTTCACGCGCCCTTCCATCTGCCACAGCTCACGCGTCTCGCCCCTGAATCCCGTCACCTGGGCCCACCCGGTGATGCCCGGCTTCACAAAGTGGCGCACCATGTACTTGTCGATGAGCGGGCGGTATACCTCGGTATGGTAGAGCATGTGAGGGCGCGGGCCCACAATGCTCATGTCGCCGCGCAGCACGTTGAAGAACTGCGGCAGCTCGTCGATGTTGGCCTTGCGCATGAAGTTGCCAAAGGCAAACTTGCGCGGGTCGTGCTCGGTGCACTGAATGCGGTCGGCGTCTTTGTTGACGTGCATCGAGCGGAACTTGTAGCAATAGAACTGCTTGCCGTTCATGCCCGTGCGGGCCTGCCTGAAGAACACCGGGCCGGGACTCTGCAGCTTTATGCACAAGGCTATGAACGGCATGAACGGAGCCAGGCACAGCAGCACGGCCAGCGACACTGCAATGTCGAACGAACGCTTTATGAACCTATTGGCTGGCACCATGAGCGGGTCGTCGCAGTTGGTGAACACCGTCATCCCGCCCACGTTCTCGGGCTTGAGCATGTGGCCGAAGTTGCGCGAGATGGCTGGTATGTAGTAGAAATGCACCACGTTGTTGTCGCAATAGCGCATGATGCGGCGTATGCGGTCGGTGTCGGTCACGGGCAGGCAGCAATACAGCTCGTCGGCGGCGTGCTCGCCGTCGCGCAACTCGAGCTTGACGTCGAGGTCGGCCAGCGTGCCGCGGTGGCGCAAGCCCTGCGGGCAGTCCTGCATGGGGGCATCGGCGTAGTAGCCCGACACGCGGTAGCCCGTCGACGGGTCGCCCACAAGGAACTCGTAGATGGGCAGAATAGACAAGTCGGCACCCACGAACACCACACGCCGGATGTTGCCGCCCGTGCGGCGGTAGCGCTTTACAAACCAGCGCTCGGCATAGCGGGTGACCAGTATGCCGGCGTAAAGCATGAGCGTGAAATATGCCGTGAACGAGAAGGCTGGCGAGGCCATGCCGGTGAGATAAGCCACCACCTCCGACGCCACAAGGGTTGTGGCGCCCTGCAGCAGCACGAGATAGGTTATCTGCCTGAGCACCTGCTCGGCCGTGGAGCGGTGCTCATGGATCACGGTGGAATAGAAATACTGGGCCACAACCATGCCGATGTTGGCAACAAAGAGCGGCCTGAACACGCTCACGCTATGCGACAGCTGAGCGCCCTGCCGGTCGTATTGAAACCAAAGGCAAAACAATATGTTGAGCACAATGAAGTCTGTCAGTATGACTATGTCGCGTATAATATTGTTGGCCTTAGAATCTTGCCGCATGATTTACCTCCAAATTTAATGTACGTATAAACATCACTTGATACAAATGAGAATCGATAGCGGCTGCAAATATATTAAGAAATCGTGACAATAAAGCAACTAATACGAAAAATCAACCGTAAAACGCATACATTTAGGCCAGAATGGACGGCAAGAGGGCACGTTTCGGGAGCCCAAACGGCACATATCGCATTGCAATCCGGCCCGTATCGCAACACACTGTGAACCAAGGTGATACACGCGCGACAACTACGGCGGCGCTGAAAGCCGCCTTGGGGCCGCCGGCAGAGCCCGCACGGGGCCCGAAACCGTGGATTATCAATTAATTGGACTGTGCCGGCAAAAAAAAGCACAAGCCCGTGCAGAATATGAATTTATTTAGTATCTTTGCATTCACATTTAGAATTTAGGACAACAAAAGATTACTTTACAAGCAATATGGCAGACAAGAGCGTTACAGACAACGGAGAAAAGAAAAGTTTGAGTTTCGTTGAACAGATGGTCGAAGCTGACCTGGCCGAAGGCAAAAACGGAGGCCGCATACAGACACGCTTCCCGCCCGAGCCCAACGGATACCTGCACATAGGCCACGCCAAGGCCATCTGCATGGACTTCGGGGTGGCCGCAAGGCACGGAGGGGTGTGCAACCTGCGTTTCGACGACACCAACCCGTCGAAAGAAGACACCGAGTATGTCGACTCGATTCTCAACGACATCAAGTGGCTCGGCTTCCAGTGGGGCAACGTATACTATGCGTCAGACTACTTCCAGCAGCTGTGGGACTTTGCCGTATGGCTGATAAAGAAAGGCTTGGCTTACATCGACGAGCAGTCTTCAGAGCAAATAGCGGCACAGAAGGGCACGCCCACCACACCGGGCACGCCCAGCCCGTACAGGGACAGGCCCGTTGAGGAAAACCTCGAGCTGTTCAACAAGATGAACACGGCCGAGGCCGTGGAAGGCTCGATGGTGCTCAGGGCAAAGCTCGACATGGCAAACCCCAACATGCACTTCCGCGACCCGGTGATATACCGCATCATACAGACGCCCCACCACCGCACCGGCACCAAGTGGCACGCATACCCCATGTATGACTTCGCCCACGGCCAGAGCGACTACTTCGAAGGTGTCACCCACTCCATCTGCACGCTTGAGTTCGTGCCCCACCGCCCGCTGTACGACAAGTTTGTCGACCTGCTGAAGGAATACGAGCGAGAGCAGGGCCGCGACACCGACTACAGGCCGAGGCAGATCGAGTTCAACAGGCTCAACCTGACATACACCGTGATGAGCAAGCGCAAGCTGCACACACTGGTAGACGAGCACCTGGTCAGCGGATGGGACGACCCCCGCATGCCCACGGTGTGCGCAATGAGGCGCCGCGGATACTCGGCCCAGAGCATACGCGACTTCATCGACTCCATTGGCTACACCAAGTTTGACGCGCTCAACGACTACGCCCTGCTCGAGGCAGCCGTGCGCAACGACCTCAACAAGCGGGCCTGCCGCGTGTCGGCTGTGCTCAACCCCGTGAAGCTGGTCATCACCAACTATCCCGAAGACCGCACCGAGGAGCTCGAGGCCGTGAACAACCCCGAGAACGAGGCCGACGGAACGCACAACATCACCTTCAGCCGCGAACTGTGGATAGAGCGCGACGACTTCATGGAAGACGCCCCGAAGAAGTTCTTCCGCATGACGCCGGGCAAAGAGGTGAGGCTTAAAAACGCATACATTATAAAATGTACCGGCTGCAAGAAAGACAACGAAGGCAACGTGGTCGAGATTTACGCCGAGTACGACCCCGACAGCAAGACGGGCATGGAAGGGGCCAACCGCAAGGTGAAGGGCACGCTGCACTGGCTGAGCACCAAGCACTGCCGCCCCGCAGAGGTAAGGCTCTACGAAAGGCTCTTCAGCGTGGAGAACACATCGGCCGACGAGCGCGACTTCCACGAGCTGCTCAACCCCGACTCGCTCAAGGTGCTCACGCAATGCTACGTCGAGGAATACGCAGCAACAAAGCAACCGGGCGACTTCCTGCAGTTCCAGAGAATAGGCTACTTCACGCCCGACCTGGACAGCACGCCCGACAAGCTGGTGTTCAACCGCACCGTCGGGCTCAAAGACACATGGGCTAAGATAAACAAATAATGCAGACAGACAACGAGTATTTCGACAGCGATGAATTCAAAGACCTTCTGGCGGCATACGAAGATTCGGTAAGCTCGGGGGCACCGGTGTTCCTTGACACCGACGACCTTGTTGACATAGCCGACTACTACACATTGACCGGACAGAAGAATAAAGCCGACCAAGCAGTGGAAACGGCCCTGGAGCTCGACCCCGGGGCCACACTTCCGCTTGTGTACAAGGCCAGGGAGGCGCTGGCCCACGAAGACGTGGAGGCCGCCAGGCAACTTGCAGATGCCATTGTCGACAAGGACGACACCGAATACAAGTACCTGCTGGCCGAAATAATGATTGTGAAAGACGACATCGACGAGGCCGACGACTACCTGAAAGAGCAGGAGCCGGCCCATACCGGCGATGAACACGAAGACTATATCTACGACATCGCCAACATGTACATAGAATACGGGGTGTACGACAAGGCGAACCAATGGTTGGGCAAGACCACCGAGCCCGACAGCCCCGACATGCTCGAGCTCAAGGGAAAGGCGCTCATGGGCATGGGAAGCTTCGAAGAATGCATCAAGGTCTACGACAAGCTGATAGACTACGACCCGAGGTCGGACAGATACTGGCTCGAGATGGCCAAGGCGCAGTATATGATCCAGGAATACAATGACGCCATTACCAGCTGCGAATACGCCCTGGCGCTGAAGCCAAAGAGCCTCGCCGGGCTGCAGGTCAAGGCCAACAGCCTGTTCCAGCTGGGCAACAACGAAGCCGCGCTCGAGTTCTACACCCGCTACACGCAGATGGCTCCGAAAGACGGCACAGGCGAGCTGCAGATAGGCACCACCCTGCTGCACATGGCAAGATACGCCGAAGCGCTCGAACACCTGAACAAGGCCGCCAGCCAAAGCATCGACATGTGCAGCGGAATAGGGTCGCAGGTATACGAGACCATGGCCCTGGCTTACAGCTACATGGGCAAGACGGAACAGGCGCTTGAGTGTGTGGCCAAGATAAGCGTTGACGAAGGCAACAGCAAGGAGAGCGCCGAGAGGCTCGTCATCCACGGCCACGTGCTGCTCGAGGGCGGTCACAACGAGGAAGCCGAGGCCATGTTCCGCAACGCTATCATAAAGTCGAAGAACTCGCCCGACATCATATTGCGCGTCATAGTGTCGCTGCTCGACAACAAGAACACCGAGATGGCCTACAACTTGTTCAAGGTCTACTTCGCGTCACTGGAAGACCGGACCGAAGGCTACCCCTACATGGCGCTGTGCTGCTGGCGGCTCAACAAGAGCGAAGAGTTCATCTACTACCTCAGGCAGTCGATAAAGTACACGCCGAAGGAAGCGTCGGCGGTGATGTCGACGATAATACCAAAGGGATTAAGCATCACGGAATTCTACAACGACATAAACAAATTCTTAAAGAAATAAAGCTGTGAACCTACTGTCTTCCCTGCTGGACAACCTCAACTACGGCACCATATTCATCCTTATGATGCTCGAGAGCACCGTGATACCGGTGCCATCAGAGTTTGTTGTCACCCCTGCCGCCTATTACTCTGCAGCCGGGAACATGGACGTGTTGCTCGTCGTGGCATTCGCAACGCTTGGCGCCGACGTCGGGGCCACAATCAATTACACAGCAGCCTACTACCTCGGACGGCCGCTCGTCTACCGCTTCGCCAACAGCCGCATAGGAAGGCTGTGCCTGCTCAACCAGAAAAAGGTGGAGAAAAGCGAGCAGTTCTTCTGCAACCACGGCGTGGTGGCCACACTGACAGGGCGCCTGCTGCCGGGCATACGCCACCTGATATCAATACCTGCAGGCCTGGCAAAAATGCCATACTGGAAATTCCTGCTATACACCACCATCGGGGCAGGATGCTGGCACGGCATACTGGCGACGCTGGGATGGTATCTGCACGCAGTGGTGCCGGCCGACCAGCTGAACATGAAGATTGAGGAATACGCCTACGACATAAAGATTGCGCTCATAGGAGCGGCGGCGCTGGCAGCTGTCTACATTGCGGCCAGGGCCATGAGACGCAGGCACCAACGGCTGCATGGCACGAAATGAGCAACAGGCAGAGCCGCCAGGCACGGCCCCACAACATACAACAACCAACAAACGTTATGACCTATGGCTGAAAGAAACAACCACTTAGTAATCATGGCCGGCGGAGTAGGAAGCCGCTTCTGGCCGATGAGCACCGCTGAATACCCCAAGCAGTTTATCGACGTGCTCGGAGTAGGAAAGTCATTGCTACAGCTTACGATGGAAAGGTTTGCCCCTGTATGCCGCCCGGAAAACGTATGGGTGGTGACAAACAAGAAGTATGCGTCCATCGTCAGGGAGCAACTGCCCGACCTGCCTGCCGGCAACGTGTTGTGCGAGCCCTGCCGCCGCAACACGGCACCGTGCATAGCCTACGTCAGCTGGAAGATTAAGGCAAGAGACCCGAAGGCAAACATCGTGGTGTCGCCCAGCGACCACATCGTGACCAACACAGCCGAGTTCACCCGGGTGATAAGGAAATGCCTGGAGTTTACGGCCGAGACCGACTCGATAGTGACGCTTGGAATAAAGCCCACGCGCCCCGAGACGGGCTATGGCTACATACAGGCCGACCTGACATCGAGCTCGCTGAGAAACAAGGAGATATTCCGCGTCGACTCGTTCCGCGAAAAACCCGACCTCGAAAAGGCACAACAATACATCCAAAAGAAGAATTACTTCTGGAATGCCGGCATATTCCTCTGGAACATCAGCACCATAACAAACGCCTTCCGAATCTACCAGCCATCGATGGCAAAGACGTTTGAGTCGCTCATGAGCGTCTACGGGACGCCTGCCGAGCAAGAAGCCATAGACCGGTGCTTCCCGGAATGCGACAACATATCGGTCGACTACGCCATCATGGAGAAGGCCGAAGAGATATTCGTTTGCCCCGCCGACTTCGGTTGGAGCGACCTCGGGACATGGGGCTCGCTGCTGGAGCACACCAAGAAAGACCTGTACGGCAACAGCTGCATAGGCAACGACATCAACCTGTTTGAGACTCACAACTGCATGATACACACCACACAAGAGCGCAAGGTTGTAGTGCAGGGGCTCGACGGCTACATCATTGCCGAGAAAGACGGCACGCTGCTGATTTGCAAACTGTCGGAAGAGCAGCGCATCAAGCAATTCTCCGGCAGCGACAAACAGTAAACACTCTCCCAAAACATGAGTTGACAATGGAAAAGAAAATAGCTCTCATAACCGGAATAACCGGGCAAGACGGGTCGTACCTGGCTGAACTGCTGATTGAAAAAGGATACGAGGTGCACGGACTGCTGCGCCGCTCGTCGTCGTTCAACACCGGACGCATAGAACACCTCTACCTCGACGAGTGGGTGCGCGACATGAAGAAGTCGAGGCTCATCAACCTGCACTGGGCCGACATGACCGACTCGTCGTCGCTGATAAGAATCATCGCAGAGACCAAACCTACGGAAATATACAACCTCGCGGCACAAAGCCACGTGAAAGTGTCGTTCGACGTGCCTGAATACACGGCCGAGGTGGATGCCGTGGGCACGCTACGGCTGCTCGAAGCCGTGCGCATATGCGGGCTGGAGAAGTCGTGCCGCATCTACCAGGCATCGACATCAGAGCTCTTCGGCATGGTGCAAGAGGTGCCGCAGAGCGAAACCACGCCGTTCTATCCACGCTCGCCATACTCGGTGGCCAAGCTTTACGGATACTGGATAATGAAAAACTACCGTGAGTCGTACGGCATGTACTGCTGCAACGGCATCCTGTTCAACCACGAAAGCGAGCGGCGCGGCGAAAACTTCGTCACCCGCAAGATAACGCTCGCGGCAGCACGCATAGCACAGGGGTACCAAGACAAGCTGTACCTGGGCAACCTCAACGCGCTGCGCGACTGGGGGTATGCCAAGGATTACGTTGAATGCATGTGGCTGATACTGCAGCAACCCACACCCGACGACTTCGTCATAGCCACGGGCGAATACCACACCGTGCGTGAGTTTGCCACTCTCGCATTCAGGGAAGTGGGCATCGAACTGGAATGGAGCGGCGAGGGCGTCGACGAGAAAGGCACCGACAAGGCCACTGGCAGGGTGCTCGTGGAAGTCGACCCGAAATACTTCAGGCCGGCAGAGGTGGAACAACTGCTCGGCAACCCGGCCAAAGCCAAGGAAAAACTGGGCTGGAACCCACGCAAAACCAGTTTCGAAGAATTGGTAAGGATAATGGTTAAGCATGACATGACATTCGTCAAGAAGCTGTTCCTGAAAGCCCAAGTGGCCGAATGAACCATCAAGCCGCAGGCCGCAGCAAACGGTCTGCGGCTTTGTTTAGCACAAGCCGCCCCCACCCGACCTGACTCACAACGGCGGCACGGATACAGCCGGGAAAACCACAACGGCCACACGGCCTGCATCACAGCCTTGGGGCAAAAATGCAAGGCATACCGTAGTGCATGGCGGAACGGGGCATTTCAGACTGCAAAACGGGCCATGGCAAGCCGCAAAACGGCACCCACGGCAAAGCGTTGGCCCCCAGGCGGTTGGGGAACAGCCACCCGGAAGCACGACGGCAACGACAGAACAAAAAAATTATATGCGGGAAAAGGCATAAGAAAACAAAACACAATACAGATTAACCAAACATACAATGACACTGAGCAAAGAATCAAAGATATACGTGGCAGGCCACCACGGACTCGTGGGGTCGGCCATATGGAACAACCTCGAGCAGCGCGGCTACCGCAACCTGGTGGGCCGCTCACACAAGGAACTCGACCTTACGGACCAAGTTGTCGTAAAGAAATTCTTCGACGACGAGCGTCCCGACGCCGTGGTGCTGGCCGCGGCGTTCGTTGGGGGCATCATGGCCAACTCGCTGTACAGGGCCGACTTCATCATGCAGAACATGAAAATACAGTGCAACGTGATAAGCGAGGCTTATGCACACGGGGTGAAGAAACTGCTATTCCTCGGCTCTACGTGCATCTATCCCAAGGATGCGCCACAGCCGATGCGCGAAGACGCCCTGCTAACATCGCCCCTTGAATACACCAACGAGGAATATGCCATAGCAAAGATTGCCGGGCTTAAGATGTGCGAAAGCTACAACCTGCAATACGGAACCAACTACATTGCCGTGATGCCGACCAACCTCTACGGCCCGAACGACAATTTCCACCTTGAAAACAGCCACGTGATGCCGGCCATGATGCGCAAGATATACCTTGCGAAACTAATCCACGACGGCGACTGGCAGAGCATAAGGCGCGACATGGACGCACGACCCGTAGAGGGCGTTGGCGGAGGCAACACCGAAAGCGAGATTCGCGCAACACTGGCAAAATACGGGATAGAAGACAACAAGGTGACGCTGTGGGGCACGGGAAAGCCGCTGCGCGAGTTCCTGTGGAGCGAAGACATGGCCGACGCGAGCGTACACGTGCTGCTCAACGTCGACTTCAAGGACATCATAGGCATCGAAAGATACTCGTCGGTGTTCTATGGCGCATCGACCGACGGGGCCGTCGACCGCAACAGCAGCACCGGGAGGGGCGGAGCCATTCCCTCGCTGGGCGAGATACGCAACTGCCACATCAACGTGGGAACGGGCAAGGAACTGACCATCAGGGAGCTTTCCAACCTCGTGGCCGGGGCTGTTGGGTTTGAGGGCACGATAGTGTTTGACGCCTCGAAGCCCGACGGCACACCACGGAAGCTCATCGACGTTGAAAAGCTGCACTCGCTCGGGTGGACCCACAAGGTTGAGATTGACGAGGGAGTGAGGCTGCTCTTCGAGTGGTACAAGGCGAGCTTGGCTTGACAACCGACGCAACAGTGGCAGTAGAGCCATAAGCATGGCTGGGCCTCACCTGTCATTATGTCGCGACATAAGCACGCCACCGGCCACAAGCACAGCCGCCACAATTACAAAAGGCAGGCACCCCACCGCCATTACGCGGCCTGGGCGCCTGCCTTTATCGTTGGCTTCGATGCCTGTCAGCATTTACTTTGCATATAGGGCAACTATAGTCTCATACTTCTCCTGCTTGCCGCTGGTCTGCTTGGGCTCACCAACCTTCTTGCCATACTCGTAAACCTGCTCCAGCGTGAGCTTCCCTTCTTCGAAGTCCTTGCCCATGCCGCTGTCGAAACTTGCATAGCGCTCCTTGAGCATGGCCGGCAGTTCGCTCTGCTCCAATATGGCAGCAGCGTTCTCGAGAGCGCGAGCCATGGCATCCATGCCGCTGATGTGGGCGATGAAGATGTCCTCGGGGTCAGTAGAGTTGCGGCGCAGCTTGGCGTCGAAGTTAGAGCCACCGTTGCCAAGTCCACCGTTGCGTATAATCTGCATCATGGCCTGCGTGAGGTCAAAGTTGTCAATCGGGAACTGGTCGGTGTCCCATCCGTTCTGGTAGTCGCCCCTGTTGGCGTCTATCGACCCCAGCATGCCGTTGTCTACGGCCACAGCCAGTTCGTGCTCAAAGGTGTGGCCAGCCAGCGTAGCGTGGTTAACCTCGATGTTCACCTTGAAGTCCTTGTCAAGCCCGTGGGCGCGCAAGAACCCGATAACCGTCTCGGTGTCAACATCATACTGATGCTTTGTGGGCTCCATGGGCTTCGGCTCGATGAGGAAAGTGCCGGTGAATCCCTTGCTGCGGGCATAGTCGCGTGCGGCAGTCAGCATGGTTGCCAAGTGGTTTTTCTCGCGCTGCATCTCGGTGTTGAGCAGGCTCATGTAGCCCTCGCGGCCTCCCCAGAACACATAGTTGGTGCCGCCCAGCTTTATCGTTGCGTCGATGGCGTTCTTTATCTGCACTGCTGCACGGGCCACAACGTCAAAGTCGGGGTTTGTGGCAGCACCGTTCATATAGCGCTTGTGGCCAAACACATTGGCCGTTCCCCAGAGTAGCTTGATTCCGGTGGCCTTCATCTTCTCGAGGGCATAGTCGGTGATGGCGTTCATCCGGGCCTCATACTCCTCGACAGTGGCTCCCTCGTCAACGAGGTCTACGTCGTGGAAGCAGAAGTATTCGATGCCCAGCTTTTGCATTATCTCAAATCCGGCGTCCATCTTGTCCTTGGCACGCTGCACGGCATCGTCGGCCTTGTCCCACTCATACGAGCGGGTCTGTCCGCCAAACTGGTCGGCTGATGCGCCGCCAAGGGTATGCCACCATGCCATGGCAAACTTCAGCCAGTCTTTCATCTTCTTTCCCAGGACCACCTTCTCGGGGTCATAGTAGTGGAAAGCCATCACGTTTTTGCTCTCAGGTCCTTCGAAAGGAATCTTTCCTATCTGCGGAAAATACTCTTTTGCCATAATATTTTCAGTTTAAAACAGTTTTTATATCAATTTAAAAAAACATTCTCTAAATCACATCAGCCTGCCCAAGGCCTCTTTCCATCGCCCATAAGCCTGCATGTACTCGTCGCGCCGGGCACTGTCGGGCTCAACCACCTGCAGCTTGGCCAGCGTGGCAAAGGCCTCGTCGTGGTCTTTGTAGATGCCTGCCCCGATGCCTGCCCCACGGGCAGCTCCCACACTTCCGTCGGTATCGTAGAGCTCTATGACAGCCCCGCTCACCCCTGCGAGGGTCTCTCGGAACAGCGGGCTTAGGAACATGTTGGCCTGGCCGGCATGTATCTTGCGTATGTCCATGCCCATGGAGCGCATCACCTCCATGCCATAGCAGAAGCTGAACACGATGCCCTCCTGGGCGGCGCGCACCAGGTGGGCCCTGTTGTGCTTGTTGAAATTAATGCCGCTGACGGTGCAACCCACCTCGCGGTTCTCGAGCACGCGCTCGGCACCGTTGCCGAAGGGAATGATGCACACACCGTCGCTGCCTATGGGGGCAGTGGCTGCCAGGTCGTTCATCTCGGCATACCCCATGCCTTCGGGCGCCACGTTGCGCCTCACCCACGCATTGAGTATGCCCGTGCCGTTGATGCACAGCAACACTCCGAGCCTGGTCTGCCCGTTTTCGCCATGGTTTACGTGGGCAAAGGTGTTAACGCGGCTCTTCTTGTCGTAATTGACCTCGCCGAGCACCCCGTAGACCACGCCCGACGTGCCTGCCGTCGAGGCTATCTCGCCGGGGTTGAACACATTGAGGCTCAGCGCGTTGTTGGGCTGGTCGCCGGCGCGGTAGGTTATGGGCGTGCCCTCCTTCAGGCCAGTCTCGGCGGCTGCCTCGGCCGAAACGCGGCTCTGTATGCTGAATGTGGGCACCACATCGGCCAGCAGCGATGGGTCGAAGCCGTAGTAGTCCATGAGGAACGTTGCCACTCCGTTCTCCTTGAAATCCCAAAACATGCCCTCGCTCAGTCCGCTCATGGTGGTATTAACTTCGCCGCTGAGCTTCATGGCTATATAGTCGCCAGGCAGCATCACCTTATATATATGATTGTAGACGGTGTCGGCTTCATTGTCCTTGACCCACGCCAGCTTGGCAGCCGTGAAGTTGCCAGGAGAGTTGAGCAGGTGGGACAGGCACTTCTCCTGCCCTATCTCGGCAAATGCGCGCTCGCCATAGGGCACGGCACGCGAATCGCACCATATTATGGAGGGGCGCAGGGGCTGCAGGTCTTTGTCAACGCATACGAGACCATGCATCTGGTAAGAGATGCCAATGGCCTTTATGTCGCCGGCTGCGGCGCCAGACTCTGCCATCACCTTGGCCAAGCTGAGCTTGGCGTATTCCCACCACGACTGTGGCTCTTGCTCTGCCCAACCCGACTTAACCGCCAGGATGGGTGCCTCATGACCGGGATAGAATGCCGACGCAACGCATTTCCCGCTGTCGGCGTCTACGAGTGACGCCTTGACAGAACTGCTGCCGACATCAAACCCCAATAAATATCTGTTTGCCATATTAGTCATTTAAATTTTATCCATTCATATAATAATACGTTCACTCGGACAAAATCCCCCGGATTTTTAATAAAAACAATGCCGGACAATACCTTCGGCCGCAGCGCGTGACACATTTGCCTGCTTCTTGCCATGATTGGCCCATGCCCCAATCTACCCGCAGGCACATCGCCTGCCGCTCCATTCCGCCGACGCCCCAAGCAAGTCGGCAATAGGCGCAGACAGTGAGGCATGGCCGAACAAACGCATGGCTTGGGAGCTTTACGGCCGGACAGCTACGGTGAATCGACAGGGCCTGACAGCCTGATGCGGCGCCGTGCCCCGCTGCCTTTGGTGGCCCGCTCTGCAATCCGGGCCGTATGGCAATGCCGAACGGCCTGTTCGGAACTGCAAAACAGCCCGTATGGCAAGGCAAGACGGCACATGCCGCATTGCGCTGAACAACAGTGGGTTATGCCGCACAGCCTTGTCGAAGCCCCTGCCGACCGGTTGTTGACTGCACGGCCGCTCTGCCACGTCATGCCTAAGGCACCGGCGGCATCAGAAGCGGCTGCTGTCCGTCAGGAGAAAAGGTCGGGAAGGCGCAAGGCCTGCTGCTGCCCCACGTCTTCTTCGACGGGCTCTTCGTCAGCCCAACAGCCTGAATGCCAGCACTTTGCAAAACGGGCCGCATGCCCGCCGTTGAACTCGAAGACCAACTGGCGGGGCACAAAGGCGCGGCGTGGATTGAGGCGGTAGAAGCCACGGCGCTCCATGCGCTCAAGCAAAGACAAAGGCGACCTCGAGTTGCGCAGCACGAACTGCTGCACGTAGCGGCGCATGGCGTCGATGTCGCGATCTTCAAAAAGACTGCAATTCATGTTGTACAAATGCTTTGCAAGCATCTGCACACTCATGCCCTTGTCGCCCATCTTCGCCAGAATGCCTACAATCTGGCTGTCGTAAACCGTTTCACCCATTATGCTGTCGCTGCCTTGCCGGCCTTGTTCCGCATGCGGCCGGCCGCTGTTGTCTGATACAAGAAAGGGCCGGTAAGCTCAAGCCATACCGACCCTTTCCCTATGATTAATGACGTATTACAATAATTAAGCCAATGCAACCTTGTCTTCAACGGAAACAATCTTGCCTTCCTTGAAGAGCCAGCCTATGCCCAAAAGGGTTTCCTCAACAGTAATTTTAGCAGCCTGGGCAATCTCCTCTACTGAAAGAGCGACCCCAGCCTCATTGAGAGCGTTGTAAACGTCGCCTGCCTTGAAACCTACATTCTCAGCCGTCAGGGCTACTGCAACCTTCTTGGCAGCAGTCTTCTTAGCTGTCGTCTTCTTTGGCTCTGCGGCCGTCTTCTTTGTTGTTGTTTTCTTTTCTGCCATAGTTCTCTTTGAATTAATGCAATTATATAGAATTAATTAATAATCCCTTACTGTGATTGCAAAAGTAATTTTTTTTTCGTTCATGGCAAAATTTTACCTACTCCAATCTGCTATAAAACTGCCCAGTTTCACCACGCCGGCATTATTCTTGACCTAAATCAACCTTTAAGTGCAATTCTTCAAGCTGCTTTACATCAAGAACGCCGGGTGCATCGAGCATTACGTCGCGCCCGCTGTTGTTCTTCGGGAATGCTATGCAGTCGCGTATGGAGTCGAGCCCGGCCATGATGCTCACAAACCTGTCGAGCCCGAAAGCCAGTCCTGCGTGAGGCGGTGCGCCATACTTGAACGCGTTGATGAGGAAACCAAACTGCGCCATGGCCTTCTCGGGAGTGAAGCCGAGTATGCCGAACATCTTCTCCTGCAGCTTGCCGTCGTGTATACGCAGGCTTCCGCCTCCCACCTCGATGCCGTTGCACACGAAATCGTAGGCCTTGGCACGCACCCGCTCAGGATGCTCGTCGAGCAAAGGTATGTCGTCGGGGTTGGGCATGGTGAACGGATGGTGGGTAGACATGAGCCGCTGCTCCTCGTCGCTCCACTCGAACAGCGGGAAATCCACTATCCAGAGACACTCGAAACGGTCTTTGTCGCGCAGGCCGAGGCGGTCGCCCATCTCCAGGCGCAGGGCGCAAAGCTGCGTGCGGGCCTTGTTTGGCTTGTCGCCACTGAGTATCAGCACGAGGTCGCCGTCGCTTGCCCCCATCTTCTCCTTGAGCTTTTGGAACACCTCCGGGCCGTAGAACTTGTCGATGCTCGACTTCACCGAGCCGTCGGCATTGTACTTGACATAGACAAGGCCCTTTGCACCTATCTGCGGACGCTTGACGAAGTCGGTGAGATGGTCGAGCTGCTTGCGCGTGTACGAGGCGCATCCGGGCACGCAAATTCCACCGATGTACTCGGCAGAGTCGAACACCGGGAACGCCCCAGTCTTCAAAACGTCCATCAGTTCGACAAACTCCATGCCGAAACGCAGGTCGGGCTTGTCGCTGCCGAAGCGGCGCATGGCCTCGTGCCACGTCATCTGCTGCAGCTTCGGCAGCTCAACGCCGCGTATCTCACGGAACAGATGGCGAGCCATTTCCTCAAACAAGTCTATCACATCGTCCTGGTCGACAAAGCTCATCTCGCAGTCTATCTGGGTGAACTCGGGCTGGCGGTCGGCCCGCAAGTCCTCGTCGCGGAAGCACTTGGCTATCTGGAAGTAACGGTCGAAGCCGCTCACCATGAGCAACTGCTTAAGCGTCTGCGGGCTCTGCGGCAGGGCGTAGAACTGCCCGGGGTTCATGCGTGAGGGCACTACGAAATCGCGCGCGCCCTCGGGGGTAGAGCCTATGAGTATCGGAGTCTCCACCTCGATGAATTGCTTTGAGTCGAGGAAGTTGCGAATGAGTATCGTCATCCTGTGGCGGAGCTCGAGGTTGCGTCGCACGGCAGCCCTGCGCAGATCGAGATAACGGTATTTCATGCGAATGTCGTCGCCTCCGTCAGTGTTGTCTTCGATGGTGAACGGCGGCGTGAGGCTCTCGCTGAGCACGTTCAACTCTGATGCAATGACCTCAATGTCGCCCGTGGGCATATTGGCGTTTTTGCTCTCACGCTCGCACACCTTGCCCGTGACCTGCACGCAATACTCACGCCCGAGCTTGTTGGCACGCTCACAAAGCTCCTTGTCGACGGCCTCGTTGAACACGAGCTGGGTGATGCCATAGCGGTCACGAAGGTCTACAAACGTCATGCCGCCCATCTTTCTGCTGCGCTGAACCCATCCGGCAAGCGTTACGACACTGCCGTTGTCAGACGCGCGAAGTTCTCCACATGTCTTAGTTCTATACATATTATTTATGGTGATATGTTCTTACTGGAATGCAAAAGTAGGCAAAAATCAGTGAACGAGCAAACTTTTCATGTAAAAACCGAAGATAAATGATGACTTGCCAAGGGCGCACGCACACCGCCCCGCATGCGGCCACGCCACGCCGCAAGCCAAGCCCGGCCGGGCGGTGGGGCACGGGCGGATGGCGGCATTTGTGGCAGCC
>ENA-ORNW01001681-ORNW01001681.1-human-gut-metagenome-genome-assembly--contig:-NODE-1681-length-16280-cov-2.166225_pt1 | contig 16280 bp, 14 predicted proteins | sample MGYA00242121_ERZ509034 | MGnify/ENA primary metagenome ERZ509034 (study PRJEB26280, sample SAMEA2338689) | human gut metagenome | biome: human gut; feature: human-associated habitat; material: faeces... | reverse complement strand
GAATTACTGAATATAGAAGGCGGAAAGATAAAAAAAGGGAATAATGTTATATTTGATGATCTGTCTCTGGAACTGTTTCAGGGAGAAATAACAGGAATCGTATTCGATGATATTCTGGAACAGAAGCTCTTTATTGACATGCTGCTTGGAGATGTTTTACTTTATTCAGGAAAGATTTTTGTAAATGAGGAAAGGAAAGCTTATGAAGAAGCTGCCAGATTGTTAAAACAGCAGGTGGCGGTGATTGGTTCTAAAAGTAAATTACTGCCTTCTATTACGATAGAAGATAATATATTCCTTTTTTCAGACAGAAAACTGTTTCTGGATCAGAAAGAGTATAGAGAACGTTTCCAGAAGTTAAGGACGGAACTGAATATTTCGGATGATATGCCTCATAAAGTCAGAAATTTATCTGCCAAGGAAAAGGTTATTATAGAATTACTTAAAGCCTATGAGGAAAGAAAGAAAATTGTGATTCTGGATGAGATTACCAGCCTTTTATCAGAAAAGGATCTGGGAGAAGTGTTTTCTCTTATTGACAAAATGAAATCCCAGATGTCATTTCTGGTTACAGTAGGATTTGAAGATTTTATTATGGAATGGATGGAATCTATTGCAGTTGTTCAAAATGGAAGAACTACATTTGTATCTGGGATTCCTCAGTTAAACTGTAAGTTGAGTAAAGTTCTGAAAGCTCTGATATATGAAAATAAGGCAGAAACATTTGGAGCCTATGGGCAGAAAGTAATAAATGGGCAGAACAATGTATTAGAAGTAAGAGATGTAAGTACCTGTTATCTGAAGAATCTTAATTTTACATTGTGTTCCGGAGAGCTGCTTAAGATTTATTATTCAGATGAAAAAAGCAAGAGCAGTTTCTGGGAAATGTTTTCGGGAGAAGAGAGCATTGAAGAAGGACAGATTTATATTTCTGAGAAATTGTATAAGGTATCAAATATGAGCCAGGCAGTACGTGAGGGCGTAGGGTTTATAACAGAAGCACCGTATAGGAGCATGATCCTGGATAATATGAGTGCAACGGAAAATGTGAGTGTGCCGCTGCATGAAAAGGTAAGAGGATTCTGGTTTGCGAAAAAGTATACCAGAAGTGTAAGTGATTTCCTTCAGAACGATGAGCTGAATAAGAAGAAACTGAAAAATATTGGAAATGCAGAACTACAGAAGCTGGCCTATGAAAAATGGCTGGTGTATCAGCCAAAGATTGTGATCATTGAGAATCCATTTACAGATATGGATATTAATATGAGGGAAATTACAAGAAAGATGATCGGAGCATTGCAGAAAAGAGGAATCGGAGTAATTCTTCTTACTGCTAACTTTGCAATTATGAATAAAATCAAGGGAGAATCCATGTTTCTTAAGCACGGTGTGCTGACAAGAGAAGAAGAATGGTAAAGCAAAAAAGACGAATGTGCAATAATGATAAAAATTTTGGATAATTCGTCTTTTTTTTATACAAAAATAAGAAACAAAAGAATGTCCCCCTTAATCTAAATATCAAAAGTTGAAAAAATAGGACATCAAAGTTAATATGAGTATACAAAATAACAAACGCGTAAAATAAACTAATGGGAGGGCTTACAAATGAAGAAAAAGTTATTAAGTGTTTTAATGGCAGCAGTAATGGTAGCCGGTGTTGGCGGCGTAGGTGCAGCACAGGTAAAGGCTGATGATGAGAAGATTCTTGGCGCAGGTATTTATTCAGCTTCTGATAACTTCAACTCTTATATTGGAAAAGCGATTACAAATGCATGCGATGGAATCTTTAAAACAAACATCGAAGATGGACAGAATGACCAGTCCACACAGAACAATCAGGTTGATACAATGCTGGCTAAAGGCGCTTCTGTAGTTGCAGTTTCTGTATGTGATGTAACAGCAGCTCCGACACTGATCCAGAAATGTAAAGACGCAGGAAATGTTCCGATCATTTTCTTCAACAAAGAGATAACAGATTACGATGTAATTAATTCTTATGAAAATGCTTATCAGGTAACATCTACAGGTGGAGATTATGGTGCATCTATTCAGGCACAGATGGTAATCGACTACTGGAAAGAACATCCGGAAATGGATAAAAACGGTGATGGAAAATTACAGCTTGTATATCTGATGGGTGACCCGGGACATACAGCATCCCAGCCGAGATGTGATTATCTCAAGAGCACGATCGAAGATGCAGGAATTGAGATTGACCTTCTTGCAGAAGATACAGGAATGTGGGTAACAGCAACTGCAAAAGAAAAAATGGATGCATGGGTATCTAAATACGGTGACGAAATTGAATGCTGCGTAGCAGGAAACGATGCAATGGCACTTGGTGCTTTATCAGCAGTAGAAGCAGCCGGATTTAATACAGATGGAGAAGAAAGCAGCAAATACATTCCGATTTATGGAATTGATGCTCTTCCTGAAATTCTTTCCAAGATTGAAAGCGGTGAGATCACAGGTTCCGTATTACAGGATGCTAAGACTCAGGGACAGACAATTGTAAAAATGGCAGAGAACCTTACAAGTGGTAAAGACGCTGTGGATGGAATCGAAGGTGTAGAAACGGAAGAAGAAGCAAAAGCTGTACGAGTTCCATATCAGGCAATCACCAAAGATAATCTTGATTTAGCAAAGTCAACTTATGAATAGAAAATAACTGATTTTACAGGCAGGCATTCGTTTTAAACGGATGCCTGTAATAAAAAAGAGGGAAAGGATTTTAAAATGGGAACAGAATATATATTGGAATTAAAGCATATTTCAAAATCGTTTCCTGGTGTAAAAGCACTTGACGATGTAACGTTATGTGTACGTCCTGGAACAGTGCATTCTCTTATGGGAGAAAATGGTGCAGGTAAATCCACATTAATGAAATGTTTGTTCGGTATTTATTCATTTGATGAGGGCGAAATCATTCTGGATGGCAAAAACATTAAATTTTCCAGCCCATCAGAAGCATTACAGAATCATGTATCCATGGTGCATCAGGAACTGAACCAGGTATTAAATCAGACAGTTATGGAAAATATGTGGCTTGGAAGATTTCCAATGAAGCATGGTCTGGTAGATGACCAGAAAATGTATGAAGACACAAAAGCGATTTTCGATGATTTGGATATTCAGGTAAATACGAAGGTTAAGATAGGAACCCTGAAAGTTTCACAAAAACAGATGATAGAGATTGCAAAAGCAGTTTCGTATAACTCAAAAGTAATTGTAATGGATGAACCGACTTCATCGCTTACAGAGAAAGAAGTAGAGCATCTTTTTAAGATTATAGAAAAGCTTAAGAAAAAGAATACCAGTATTATTTATATATCACATAAAATGGAAGAAATTTTGCGTATTTCTGATGATGAACAGTCATGAGAGATGGCAGGGGGATTGATACAAAACCTGCCAGTGAGTTGACCATTGATAAGATCATCAAAATGATGGTTGGACGAGAATTAAAAGACCGCTATCCGGAAAAGAAAGCCAAGATAGGTGATGTATTAATGGAAGTAAAAGACCTCGGTACATTAAATCCAGGATTTGAGGGCGTTAATTTTCAATTACATAAGGGAGAAATCCTTGGAATCGCCGGATTAGTAGGATCTAAGAGAACGGAAATCCTTGAAACATTATTTGGCATAAGAATGAAAGGCAAAGGTCAGATACTGGTAAAAGGAAAAGAAGTTCAGAACAGAAGTCCAAAAGAGGCAATGGCGAATGGATTTGCAATGCTGACAGAGGAACGAAGATCGGATGGTATTTTTGGAGGTTTGAGTGTTGGATTTAATATGACAATTTCCAATTTACCGAAATATCAGAAGACGGGACTTTTAAACGGAGAAAAAATGAAAGCAGATATTACCAAAATGATAAATGCCATGAAAGTAAAAACTCCGTCAATGAAGTCCAAGATCGCGAACCTTTCAGGAGGAAATCAGCAGAAAGTAATTCTGGGCAGATGGCTGCTGACAGATCCTGATATCCTGCTCTTGGATGAGCCTACCAGGGGTATTGACGTAGGTGCTAAATTTGAAATCTATCAGCTGATCAACCAGCTGGCTGAGCAAGGAAAAGGAATTATCGTAGTAAGCTCAGAAATGCCGGAACTGTTCGGGATTTCAGACAGAATTCTGGTTATGAGCAATGGACATCAATCAGCTATATTTGATTCAAAAGAAGTAGGACAGGTGGACATCATGCAGGCAGCGGCCCGGTTTATCTGATCTTTCAGGAGGGGATTCTGGTGAAAAATTCAAAGAACATTTCAATTAAAGAACTTATTGCTGAAAAAGCAATTTATCTGGTTTTTATTATCCTGTTAGTTGCAATTGTGGTAGTAGAACCAAGATTCTTATCATTCAATAACTTTAAAAATATTTTTGCGCAGTCATCAACTAAGATTATTATTGCATTAGCAGCCGGAATGGTACTGGTAGTGCAGGGCGTTGACCTTTCCACAGGACGTATGATCGGTCTGGCAGCAGTTATCTTCGCATCTTTAGTTCAGAATCCGGACTATGCATACAGAATGTATCCGAATTTAAAAGAGCTTCCGCTGATCGTTCCATTATTACTGGTACTGGCAATCTGTCTTGTACTTGGTGGAATATCCGGTGTGCTTGTTGCAGTATTTAAAGTACCGCCGTTTATCGCAACGCTTGGTATGCAGTTGATCTTATATGGTGCATCTTCTATTTATTTTGACCGTCCGCCATATGGTGCACAGCCAATTGGTGGTATTGATTCAAAAGTAACTCAGATTGCAATTGGTTCCATTGGAATCGGAGACTTCCAGATTCCGTATCTGATCATCATTGCCGCAGCAGTATGTGTAGTTATGTGGATCGTATGGAATAAAACAAAATTTGGTAAATATATGTTTGCAGTAGGTGGTAACCCGGAAGCTGCAAAAGTATCAGGTGTAAATGTTATAAAGACACAGATTATGGTTTACGCAATTGCAGGTATGATGTATGCATTTGCAGCAGCCCTGGAAGTAGGACGTATCGGAAGTGCTTCCAATACAACCGGTAACGGATATGAAATGGATGCAGTTGCTGCCTGCGTAATCGGCGGTGTATCTCTTTCAGGTGGTGTTGGTAGTGTAGGCGGTATCGTAATTGGTGTTCTGATGTTCACAGTTATCAATTATGGCCTTGCATTCATCGGTGTAAACATGTACTGGCAGTATATCGTAAAAGGTCTGATCATTCTTCTTGCTGTTATTATTGACATGAGAAAATATGCAAAGAGAAAATAAAAATAAACATCAGACAAGTGCAATTATGAAAGGAGAAGTAAAGGATGAGGGATGTAGTAAAAAGAACAAAACTGACAGAAAATTGTTCAAAAAAAACAATAAAGAAATATGTAGATGAAGTGATCAAAGAACTCACACTGGATGAGAAGATCGGTGTAATGTCAGGCCAGGTTACAGAGAAGAAATTACTGGATGATCTGTTCCTGATCGAACACTATAATGTAAATCCATATCCGACAAAGGCAGTAGAACGTCTGGGAATTCCGAATATCCGTTTCGTAGACGGACCAAGAGGTGTTGTTGCCGGATCTGCCACCTGCTTTCCTGTTTCTATGGCAAGAGGTGCCAGCTTTGACCGTGATTTGGAAGAGAAGATTGGAGAAGTGATCGGTGCAGAGGTTCGTGCAGTGGGCGGAAACTATTACGGCGGTGTGTGCATCAATCTTCCAAGAAATCCACGCTGGGGCCGTGTGCTACGGAGAAGATACCTATCATCTGGGAGAAATGGGGGCAGCTCTGACGAGAGGTGTTCAGAGCCAGAATGTTATGGCGTGCATTAAACATTTCGCAATGAACAGTATTGAAAATGCGAGATTTAAAGCTGATGTGCATGCAGATAAGAGAACACTTTTTGAAGTATATCTTCCTCACTTCAAGAGATGTATTGAAGAAGGCGCGGCTTCTGTAATGGGAGCATACAATAAAGTTTATGGAGAACAGGCATCTGAGAGTAAATATCTGTTAAAAGATATCCTCAGAGATAAATGGGGATTCGAGGGATTTACTTTATCTGATTTCCTCTGGGCTGTAAAAGATGGTCCAAAGGCAGTAAAGAGTGGAATGAATGTTGAAATGCCATGTATCTGCCATTATGCAGAACAGATCCCTAAAGCAATTGAAGACGGAACTCTTGCTATGGAAGATGTGAAGCAGTTGGTTACATTCTTCGTACTGTACTCTATTATGAGACAAGAAAAGATCCGCAGGAATATACAGAAGATATTCTTGCATGCCCGGAACATATAGCAGTAGCAAAGAGAGCAGCAGAAGAATCGATGGTACTTCTGAAGAATGAAAATCATGTACTTCCGCTTGATAAAGAGAAAACAGAGAAGATCGTAGTTCTTGGAGTACTGGGAGATACAGAAAATATCGGCGATCATGGTTCCAGTTACGCCATTTAAAGGCCTGATGAAAAAAATGCCGAAAGCACAGATCCTTTATAATGACGGAAGTGATCTGGAACGTGCAAAAGAACTTGCAGCAGATGCTGATGCAGTAGTGATCGTTGCCGGTTATATCCATAGCGATGAAGGAGAATATCTGGCTGATAGAAGTGATATTGCCGGAATGGGCGGAGACAGAGCAAGCATGCGACTTCATCAGAGAGATATCGATCTGATTCATGGTGTAAAGGGTGTGAATCCGAATACTGTCGTTTCCATTATCGGAAGCAGTGCGATCCTGATCGATGAGTGGGAAAAAGATGTTCCGGCAATTATTTTCTCCTTCTACAGTGGAATGGAAGGTGGAAATGTATTGGCAGATATTCTGTTTGGAGATGTTTGCCCGAGTGGTAAACTTCCATACACAGTAGCGCTTTCCGAGGACAGTTATCCTGATTTTGATCCGCACTGTACATATGCAGAGTACGAATATTATCATGGATACTGCAAGATGGATAAAGAAAACATTCCTGTTCTGTATCCGTTTGGCTATGGTTTATCCTATACAACATTTGACATCAGCGAGCCGACAGTTGAAGTATTTGATAAAACAGCAAAGATTTCTGTTAATGTAAAGAATACAGGAGATGTAAAAGGCGCAGAAGTTGTACAGCTTTATATCGGATGTGAGGGAAGTGCTGTAGATCGTCCGGTTAAAATCTTGAAAGATTTCGCAAGAGTAGAATTAATGCCGGGAGAAGAAAAGAAAGTTTCTCTTCAGGTAAGTTCGAAGGATATGGCTTATTATTCAGAAGAAAAAGATGATTTTGTAGAAGAGGATATTACATATATTGCATATACAGGTGATTGCAGCTGTAAAGAAGCATTAAAATCCGTGAAATTTGAATTTGGAAAATAACAGGGAGAAAATACTATGAGAATTGGTGCGGATTATTATCCAGAACATTGGGAAAAAGAGCGTTGGAAAACAGATGCAGAGATGATGGTCAAAGCAAATATCAAAGTAATCAGAATTGGTGAATTTGCATGGAGCCTTTATGAGCCTGAAGAAGGAAAATACGAATTTGACTGGATGGATGAGGCACTGGATTTTTTTGGAAAGTACGGAATCAAGGTAGTAATGTGTACACCTTCAGCTACCCCTCCTAAATGGATGATAGATAAGTATCCAGATATTCTTCAGAATGATATTCATGGAAATCCGAAGCTCTTCGGAACAAGAAAGCATTACTGCTTTAACAGTGAGACATACAGAGAAAAAACAAAAAAATTAAATACCCTTATTGCAAAGAGATATGCAAAACATCCTGCAATTGAAGCATGGCAGGTAGATAATGAACTGGGATGGTCAAATACAACCAGATGTTACTGTAAATCCTGCGAAAATCGTTTTCGTAACTGGCTGAAAGAGAAATATGGTACCATTGATAATCTGAATAAAACATATGGAACTACTTTCTGGAGTCAGATATACAGAAGCTTCGATGAACTGATCATCCCGAAGGCAGGCGCCTGCTATGATACCTGCCATGACACACAGGGACAGAATCCTGCACTGTTGTTAGATTATTATCGTTTCTGCAGCGATTCCGTAATTGATTTTACAAAAGAATCTGTAAAGACGGTCCGGTATTTTTGTCAACGGAGGTGGAAATCTGATGAATATCACAAAAAAAACAGCAACAAATTTTTTGTTCACATTTGTAAAATGTATAGTTGCATTAGTTGTTATCAGCCCATTTTACATTGCACTGATTTATTCGGTAAAGTCAAAAGAAGAGATCACGTTTCAGCGTTTGGAGTTTCCTACAGTGATTCATTGGGATAATTTTACTCGTGGTATTGAACTGTCAAATTTTTGGGTGGCATTAAAAAATAGCGCAGTTTCCACGGTTATTTCGGTCATAGTAGTAACGGTTATATGCAGTATGGCAGCTTATATTATTGCACGGGAATTGCTGAAAAAATCACGGAAAAATAATAAATTTTATAATACGATTTATTATTTGTTTTTAGGTGCAATGATTATTCCTTTTCAGTCCATCATGACTCCTTTATATATGGATTTGAAAAAATTTGGCCTTATTGATAATATTGTAGGCTTTACAATGGTGAAGATTGGATTTCAAATTGCATTTACAGTATTGATTATTACAGGTTTTGTTAAGAATATTCCAAAGGAATTGGAAGAGGCGGCGCATATTGATGGAGCAGGTCTTTATCAAACGTATTGGAGTATTGTATTTCCACTAATGAAGCCGATTATTTTAACTTCTGTTGTATTAAATGCATTAAATGTCTGGAATGATTTTCAGATTGCAGTTACAATTTTACAGAAAAACGAGGTAAGAACTCTTCCACTGACACAGTATTATTTTTTTGGAGAAAATAGCATTGAGTTGGGGTTGGCCTTCGCAGTATTTGTATTGTCAATGATCCCTATTTTGATTCTTTATTTGACTTTACAGAAATATATTATCAGTGGTATTACTTCAGGGGCAGTTAAAGGATAAGGAGGGAAGGAAGAAAATGATTGAATTATTGGAAAAAAGAAATTTACCGCCTTTATTTTTAAAAGAACCTTCGATTAATAATTGGGAACATGAAAGAAGAGAAGATATTCTGAATTTGTTTCGTGAACATATTTTCGGTTATGTTCCTGATGAAATGGGGATGACGGTTTCTTTTAGAATTGCTTTTAGTGGGATTTTTCAAGATGTTATGGGAGGGAAGGCATTACGTAAAACCGTTGAAATTATCGTACAGAGAGGAAAAAGAGAATTCTGCTTTCCGCTTGTTATGTTTATTCCAGAAAACAGAAAAAAATCTTGCCCTGTTATATTAACTATTTGTAATCGTGGGATAAAAGATGCCGATCCCGCTCGTCATTTTTTGAGTTCCTTTTGGCCAGCAGAAACTATAGTTTCCGCTGGTTTTGCAGCAGCAGTTATTTTCACACATGATATTGCTCCTGATTATTATGAAGGTTTTACAATGGGAGTTCATAAATTATTTCCAGAATTAACTGTAAATCGCCCAGGAAATGTATGGGGAGCTATTGGCGCGTGGGCTTGGGGTGCCAGCCGTGTTATGGATTATTTGGAAACAGATGATATGGTTGATAGTAAGCGAGTGGCTGTAGTAGGACATTCTAGGGGAGGAAAAACTGCTTTATGGTGTGCTGCGCAGGATCAAAGATTTGCTATGGCAATAAGCAGTTCATCAGGCTGTACAGGAGCAGCTTTATCAAGAGGGAATACAGGAGAACAGATTTATCAAATTAATGACAGATTTCCTTACTGGTTTTGCGGCAATTATAAAAAATATAATTATAATGTATCAGATTTGCCAGTGGATCAACATATGCTGTTGGCTTTAATAGCTCCAAGATATGTGTATATTTCTTCTAAAACTTTTGATTCATGGGCAGATCCGACAAGTGAGTTTTTATCTTGTTTAGCATCATCTTCTATTTATAAATTATATGGAAAAACAGGGATGGAATTGACACAAATACCAGATCCAGATCATCCAATTTTATCAGGAGAAATAGGATATCATTTAAAAACGGGCAACCACGATATGGATGAGTATGATTGGGAACGTTATTTGGAGTTTGCAAAACAGAATATTTGAATAATACTATAAAAAGATTCTCTTTTTGCAGCTTTATTCTGCTGTAAAAAGAGAATCTTTTTTATAATGTTTAATCCAAGTATTATAATGTAAGCTATGACAGCCGAAGCGCCCAGTCTCTGCAGTCCCAGATATCCGTAGCCAGTCCCTCATAGAACTCCGGTTCATGGCAGATTAAAAGGATGCTTCCTTTGTATTCCTTTAATGCACGTTTCAGCTCCGCCTTTGCATCCACATCCAGATGGTTGGTAGGCTCGTCTAAAAGCAGCACATTGGATTCACGATTGATCAGTTTGCACAGACGCACCTTGGCCTGCTCGCCTCCGCTTAAAACACGCACCTGGCTTTCGATATGCTTGGTTGTGAGGCCGCATTTTGCCAGGGCAGACCGAACCTGATACTGGGTATAGGAAGGAAATTCCTTCCAGATCTCATCCAGACAGGTGTTGGTATTGCCGGGAGCCATTTCCTGTTCAAAATATCCGATGGACAGGTAATCTCCCAGCTCTACGGAACCGGACAAGGCAGGAGTCAGTCCCAGGATGCTCTTTAAAAGGGTCGTCTTTCCGATGCCGTTGGCACCTACCAGCACAGCCTTCTGTCCCCGCTCCATCACCAGGTTTAAAGGCCGGGAAAGAGGCTCATCATAGCCGATCACAAGATCCTTTGTCTCAAAAATGTATTTTCCTGCGGTACGGGCTTCCAGGAAATGGAATTCAGGCTTTGGCTTCTCCTTTGCCAGCTCAATGACTTCCATTTTATCCAGCTTCTTCTGCCGGGACATGGCCATATTCCGGGTTGCCACACGGGCCTTGTTGCGGGCCACAAAGTCTTCCAGCTCTGCGATTTCCTGCTGTTGGCGCTTGTAGGCAGCCTCCAGCTGTGCCTTCTTTACCGCATAGACCTCCTGGAATTTGTCGTAATCGCCCACATAACGGTCCAGTCTCTGGTTTTCCATATGGTACACCAGATTGATAACGCTGTTTAAAAACGGGATATCATGGGAAATGAGGATAAATGCATTTTCATAATCCAGAAGATATCGCTTCAGCCATTCGATATGCTGTACATCCAGATAGTTGGTAGGCTCGTCCAAAAGCAGGATATCGGGCTTTTGCAGCAGCAGCTTTCCCAACAGCACCTTGGTTCTCTGGCCTCCGGAAAGCTCTGTTACATCCCGCTCCATGCCGATCTCATCTAAGCCCAGGGCGCGGCCTACCTCGTCTACCTTGGAATCAATGATATAGAAATCATGAGCCATCAGCAGATCCTGTATGGTTCCCAGTTCTTCCATCATCTCATTCATTTCCTCTTCACTTGCCTCGCCCATGCGGTCGCAGATGGCATTCATGTTTGCTTCCATTTCAAAGAGGGATCCAAAGGCGCTCTTTAAGACTTCCCGGATCGTCATTCCCTTTTCCAATACCGTGTGCTGGTCCAGATAGCCCACATTTACATTTTTCGCCCATTCTACCTTGCCTTCGTCAGGCATCAGCTTTCCGGTGATAATGTTCATAAAGGTGGACTTTCCCTCGCCGTTTGCTCCTACCAGGCCGATATGCTCGCCTTTTAAGAGACGGAAGGATACGTCCTGAAAAATAGCTCTGTCTCCAAAGCCATGGCTTAAATGCTCTACGTTTAAAATACTCATATTTCCTTTAAACTCCTTATATCTGCTTGCTGAGTGTCCTGTATATTCCAGTCGATTGTACATGAGAACCGGGGCTGTGGCAAGAGGTTTGAAGGCTTTCTGTCAAAAATCATCTTGAAAAAATTCTTCAAACTGATTAAACTGGTACTATGAACTTATTATATAGAAAAACACCGGAAGGAATCTGTTTGGAGCGCTGTTATACCCTGGACGGCGCTCCCGTTCTTCCGGAGCGTATGGATGGAATGCCGGTGACAGAACTGGATCGGTATTTTTTTTCGCAGACTGTAAGAGGACGGGAGGTTCCTCCGGAAGAGCTTAATGGAGAGCCTGAGCTTTGCGGATCAGGGCTTGATGAGCTGACTCTTCCGGAGTATCTTAGAAAAATAGGCCCTTATGCCTTTTACAACTGCTTTCATTTGAAAACCCTGTCCTTCTGGAGTACGGTGGAGGACTGGGGAGCCGGTGTATTTACCGGCTGCACAGGGATAAAGCATCTGAAGATCCGGGTGGTACCGGGCAGAAAGTCCTGTTTTAAGGAGGTTCTTTCCGAGCTGCGCCAGGAACTTATGGCTGATTATCTGAACCCGGAGGGAAGGCTTCTTGCCAGACTGGTATTTCCTGAGTTTTTTGAGGAATCGGTGGAAAATACCCCGGCTCGGATCATTATGAGGGAAATGCACGGCTGCGGCCATATGTACCGGTATTGCTTTGAGGATACGCAGTTTCAGTTCCGGGAGTATGACCATCTGTTTCCTAATACCGTGATCCAGGAACGGCCCGGTCTGGCAGCTCAGATGGCAGTGTACCGTCTGTACTGGCCCTGGGGTCTGACCGATGAATTTAAAGACCAGTACTGGGAATTTTTAAAGCAGCATCCAAGAGAAACGGCATCAGGGCTGACGGACAGGCGGGAAACAGCGATTTTGAAATGGATGTCCTGGCAGACAGTGGCAGATCAGGCCTTTCTGGAGGGGCTGTTAAATGGGATTGAAGATCAGAGAGATCCCCAGGCTGCGTCTGTTTTGCTGGATGCGGTACACAGCCGGTTTGGCGGGCAGGTAAAAGAAAAAAAGACCACCCGCACCTTTAAATTGTAGATTAACTTACAGGAGGAATATATAAGATGTCAAAGAAAAATGAAGCACAGAAATTACAGGAGGAGCTGACCTGGTCCGCACCCCATATTGCCAAGGAAGCGCCGGAGCAGAAGGAAAAGGCATTTAAGTACTGCGAGGGCTATAAGGAATTTCTGAACAAAGGAAAGACCGAAAGAGAGTGCGTAAAAGAAGCGGTAAAGATGCTTAAAAAAGCAGGCTATAAGCCCTTTGACCGCAAGGCTTCTTATGTACCCGGCGATAAGGTATACGTTGTAAACCGGGAAAAGGCAGTGATCGCCACAACCTTTGGAAAGAAGCCTTTAAAGGATGGACTGCGCATCAACGGAGCCCATATCGACGCGCCCAGACTGGATTTAAAGCCGAATCCGCTCTATGAAAAGGAAGATATCGCTTATTTTAAGACCCATTACTACGGCGGCATCCGCAAATATCAGTGGGGAACCGTGCCTCTGGCAATCCACGGCGTTGTAGCAAAAAAGAACGGAGAGCTGATCGAGGTCTGCATCGGTGAAAAAGAGGATGAGCCTGCATTCTGCATTACAGATCTTCTGCCTCATCTGGCTGGAAAGCAGAATGAGCGTCCTTTAAGAGAAGGTCTTAAGGGAGAAGAACTGAATGTGATCATTGGATCCATCCCCTACGAGGGCGAGGAGATTAAAGAAGCCGTAAAGCTGATGGTTTTATCTCTTCTTCATGAGAAATACGGCATTAAGGAAAAAGACTTCTTCCGCGCAGAGTTTGAATTGGTTCCTGCCGCAAAGGCAAGAGATATCGGACTGGACAGAAGCCTTGTGGGCGCCTATGGACAGGATGACCGGGTATGCGCTTATACAGCCCTTACTGCAGAGATTGAGACAAAGAAACCGGCCCATACCACAGTAACCATTCTTACAGATAAGGAAGAAATCGGCTCTGAGGGAAATACGGGTCTTAATTCCGACTATGTGCTTCACTATATCGAAGATCTGGCAGAGCTGGAGCATACGCCGGTACGGGATATTTTAAGAGCCTCCCTGTGCCTTTCTTCTGATGTAAATGCCGCTTATGACCCAACCTTTGCAGATGTATTTGAAAGCCGCAATGCAAGCTACATCAACAAAGGCTGTGTTTTGACAAAATATACAGGTGCAAGAGGCAAATCCGCTTCCAATGACGCAAGTGCAGAGACTATGGCAAAAGTGATCGCTATTATGGAGGAGGCAGGCGTATTCTGGCAGGCAGGAGAGTTAGGAGCCGTTGATGTGGGAGGCGGCGGCACCATTGCAAAGTATGTAGCCCATATGGATGTGGATACCGTAGACTTGGGTGTGCCGATCCTTTCCATGCATTCACCCTTTGAGCTGGCTTCCAAGCTGGATGTGTACAATACCTACAAGGCATTTAAGGCATTTTATGCATAAAAGGCTTTTTTTTCAACGTCTTGTATGGTATAACTATGTACAGCGCCTGCCTGAGAGCAGGCCAAAATAGTATGATAGAAAAGGGAAACCATTATGAGAAAAATCGCATTATTTTGTCTGTGCGGCCTTACGGCAGCTTCTATTCTGACTGGCTGCTCCGGCAGTGCAGACGGCAACGTAAATTTGGGAACCGTTACACTTTCCGAGTACAAGGGAGTTACTGTTAATATTGAGGCTCCTGAGGTTACGGATGAGGAAGTGGATACAAAGGTAGAGACTATCCTGGCACAGAACCCCAACGAGGTAGAGGTAGACCGGGCCGCCAAGGAGGGCGATATTGTAAATATCGACTTCAAGGGAACAAAGGACGGAGAAGCCTTTGAAGGCGGTTCTGCAGAGGATCAGGATCTGGAGCTGGGTTCCGGTAAGATGATCGAGGGCTTTGAGAGCGGCCTGATCGGTGCAAAGAAGGGCGAGACAAAGACATTAAATCTTACCTTCCCGGAGGACTACAGAGAGGAATCTCTGGCAGGACAGCCGGTTGTATTTGAGGTAACTGTAAATTCCGTAAAGGAGGAGCAGGAGGCAGAGCTGAACGATGATTTCGTAAAGAGAGTGTCAAAGGAAGAGTATCAGACCGTAGACGCTTATAAGGAAAGCATCCGTGAGGATCTGCTGGATCAGAAGCAGTCCGCAGCAGAACAGGATATGGAAGAGGGAGCCCTTCAGAGCGTGATCAGCAGTTCAGAATTTAAGCTTTCCAGAAACGGCCTTTCTGTCCGCTACAATCAGATGGTAAAAGAATACACCAATCAGGCTAAGATGTACGGAATGAGCTTTTCACAGATGGCTCAGGCCAACGGCATGAACGAGCCGGCCATGAAGGAGTATATCTACGATTCCGTAGAGGAAGCTGCCAAGAGAGAACTGACTGTAGAAGCCATCGCAGCAAATGAGGGACTGGATCAGATCACAGATGAGGACAGAGAACTCTTTGCTCAGGAAAACGGTATGTCAAAGGATACCCTGATCAATATGTACGGACAGGAGCAGGCAGACGAGTATGTGCTTCAGGATAAGGTACTCTACTATCTGGCTTCCAATGCTGTCAATGAAGCAGAAAATCCGGCAAAGGTTTCTGAGCGGGTTCTGGAGGAGACTGAGGCTTCCCCAGAGGCAGAATAAAAAGGAATAAGAGAAGCGTCGGGAGCGTTTCATAGGTTATACCACAGAAAAAGGAGGACTATGCATGCAGATCTTAAAAGACAGGATCCGTAAAGACGGAAAAATCAAGGGCGGTAATGTTCTGAAGGTAGACAGTTTTTTAAATCATCAGATGGATATCAAGCTTTTTGGCGAAATTGGAAAGGAATTTAAGCGCAGATTTGCGGATGCTGAGGTAAATAAGATCCTCACCATCGAGGCATCCGGTATTGGAATTGCATGTATCGTAGCCCAGTATTTTGATGTGCCGGTGGTATTTGCAAAGAAAAACCAGACCAAAAATATCGCAGGAGAGGTTCACACCACCAAGGTAGAATCTTTTACCCATGGCAGGGTGTACGATATCATTGTGGCAAAGGAATTTTTAGGAAAAGGCGATAAGGTTCTTATTATCGATGATTTCCTGGCAAATGGCAAGGCGCTGGAGGGACTGATCGCACTGGTAAGAGATTCCGGAGCCGAGTTGGTAGGAGCTGGTATTGTAATCGAAAAGGGCTTCCAGGTAGGCGGAGATCTGATCCGTTCCGAGGGGATCCGTCTGGAGTCTCTTGCGATTGTAGACAGCATGGACGAGGAAACAAATACCATTGTATTCAGGGATGATGAATAAAATGAAGGCATTATTTTTTGACATAGACGGAACCCTTCTTTCTGAAAAGACGCGGCAGGTTCCTGAGAGCGCAAAGGAAGCCCTTAAGGAAGCCAGACGCAGAGGCCATCTTGTATTTATCAATACGGGCCGCGTGTACTGCCACCTGTCTCAGATCCGCTCTGAGGTAGAGGCAGACGGCTTTC
>ENA-ORNW01001679-ORNW01001679.1-human-gut-metagenome-genome-assembly--contig:-NODE-1679-length-16290-cov-2.520111_pt1 | contig 16290 bp, 17 predicted proteins | sample MGYA00242121_ERZ509034 | MGnify/ENA primary metagenome ERZ509034 (study PRJEB26280, sample SAMEA2338689) | human gut metagenome | biome: human gut; feature: human-associated habitat; material: faeces... | reverse complement strand
CGACACAAGCGACAGCCAATGGTTTATATGATAGATTGTATGAATGGGCATCAGCTGTGTCAGAGGATACGGCTAATGCTATAAGACTGGCACATGGTGGGGCAAACTACAATGAAGAATATCAGCAGCAGGTAATGAAGGGAAAAGTAATTATCTCTGATGAAGATTTAGGGTTCGGAGTATATGTACATCCATGGTTTCAAGGAAACAAAAAGGCGTTACTGTCAGATTTTGTGATTGGAACAGTAGATCAGCTTTTGATGTCGTCATTAAGGCGTCGGCATTTTATGCTTCGACATTTGGGGTTATCAGGAAAAGTTGTAATTATTGATGAATGTCATGCGTATGACACATACATGAATCAGTATTTAGATCAGTCAATTGAGTGGATGGCTGGTTATGGCGTGCCAGTAATCTTGCTGTCAGCTACGCTGCCAATCAAACGCAGAGAAGAGTTGGTTAATCGATATTTGAAAGGCCTTAGGAAAAGCGAAGGTTCGGTAGGGAAACGTGCTAAAATGACATCAAAAGGTCAAGAATGGACGAAAAATACGGGTTATCCAATGCTTACCTGGACCGATAATGGAAATGTTCATCAGATTAATATTATGCAACAGGGGCAAAATAGAAATGTTCATGTAGCGTATTTATACGGGGTTGGACAAATGGTCGATCAGTTAAAAGAAAGATTACATGAGGGAGGATGCGCCTGTGTAATATTGAATACTGTACGGAAGGCGCAGAACTATTATAGAGCAATTAAAGAAGGAATTCCGGATGCGGAAGTTCTTTTATATCATGCACAATTTACTATGGAAGATCGACTTGAAAAGGAAAGAATATTACTAAAAAGGATGGGGAAGAAATCAAAGGATCAGGATCGATATAAGTTGATATTGATCGGAACACAGGTTTTGGAGCAATCTTTAGACTATGATGCTGATGTTATGTTTACGGAATTGTGCCCGATAGATTTATTGTTACAGAGAGTTGGACGATTGCATCGTCACAGTAGATGTGATATTGAGCGAGGGTGTTCCAGACCGAGAAAATTGGAAAAAGCAGAATGCTATGTATTGTTGGAGGAGAATACGACAGATAGAACATATGTGGCATATGATGATGGAAGTGCAGCGGTTTATGGCGATTATTTGCTGATGCGAACGATCAATGTATTACCGACAAATATTTCGATACCAAAGGACATACCTCAACTAGTACAGCGAGTATATGATAGAATGGATGATTGTGATATAAGTGGTAGTGCGGAGTATTTGAGGGCGCAAGAGGAGTTTATAAAGAAGTTGGGTGAAAAGGAGAAAAGAGCAAAAACTTTTCTTTTAAAGAGACCGAAAAAAAATATACAAAAAATTTTGTCAAACGAATTCCGAAATGATGATCAGAACGGTAATATGAGCGTAAGAGATATACAATCGTCAATAGAGATTATACTTATGAAACTGTATAGCGAAAATATGATAGGATTTGTCAGTGACACTAAGAAGGAAAAGGTGTTTTCTTCATGTTTTTTAGAAGAAAAGGATGGAATAGAAATAGCAAGGCAAAGACTGTATTTGCCACATTTATTTGGAAATCCGGGATTAATACGTCAAGTGATTGATGCATTGGAAGAGCGACAAAAAGTTTTAGCGGTTTGGCAGAAAAATCCTTGGTTACAGGGAGAATTAATACTTGTTTTGGATTCTGAAAATTCTACGACATTATGTGGATATCGAATCTGTTATGATTTTGAAATAGGACTTGTAGTAGAAAAGGAGGAAAAAGATGGATAAGGAGTTTTGTTTGTTGGATGAACCTTGGATTAAGATTCTGGATGAAACGAATTCGATCAGAGAAGTTTCATTAATGAATTTATTTGAAAATGCTCATAAATATAAACGGCTGGCAGGAGAGACTGTTACTCAAGATGTGTCTGTTTTCCGACTGTTGTTATCGATAGCTGTTACGGTATTTTATAGATATAATATTGATGGAGGGGAAGATAATATATTAGAGTATGATGATCCAGAGGAGGAAATCTTAGAGCGATGGTCCGATTATTGGGAGAAGGGAGTTTTTGACTTTGTTACATTCAGAAAATATTTGGAAACATATAGAGAGAGATTTTATTTGTTTCATCCGAAAACTCCGTTTTGGCAGGTGGCAAATTTGAAGAATGGAACAGACTATGAAATAATTAATTTATACGGAAATGTTAAAGAAAGCAATAATAAAGCATCTAAACACCACTTTCATATGATAGATGGACAGTACATAGATAATATTTCATATGCAGAGGTGGCACGTTGGATAATTTATAATAATGCATATTCGATTAACGTTAAAACAAATGTCGATGGAGTAAATAAACCAACAGGTGTTGGGAGGCTTGGGCAGTTAGGATTGATTGCTGTAGAAGAAGACACAATTTACAAAACGATTCTAATAAACTTGTGTGCACTTAATAGTAATGGAGAAGCTTGGGGGGAACCTCGACCAACATGGGAACAAGAACCTAGAATTAATGCGGGGATAGAAATAGTTCCACCAGATAACTTACCAGAGTTATTTACCATTCAATCGCGAAGATTACTGATACAAAGGGATAATAACAAAATATTGGGATTTAGATCGATAGGAGGAGATTATTATAGTACAGTAAATGATTTAGTGGAACCTATGACTTTATTGAAGTGGGACGGAAAAGAAAATTTTAAGCCACGAAAACATGAAAAAGCAATAGCGGCTTGGAGAGAGTTTCCGAGTTTATTGGTGGAAAAAGATTCAGAATCATTAACGCCTGGGCTGGTTCGATGGATAGAAGAGCTGATAGAGAATTGTCAATTAAACAAAAAACAGGTAATTACGTTTCATATGATAGGCTTGGAATATGGGGATGGAATGAGTTACACGAATGGTGAAATTATTGATGAATTATTATCAGTGTCGAAAGAAATTGTAAATCAAAATGGGGTGATTTGGAGAAAGCTGATTATTGATGAAGTAAAAAACTGTGAAGATGTTGTACAGAAAGGATATTATAGATTTGCCCAAATATTGGCAGCGGATTTATTTGAAGGAGATAATAAGAAAGCAAAAAGCATAAAAAACACATTGTCGACAACATATTATTATAAGATCGATAAATTGTTTCGAGAATGGTTGATTAGTATTGAACCGGGTAAAGACAAACAAAACGAAAAGGAGATGGAGTGGCAGAACTTATCGTTAAGTATTGCAGAATCTGTTGTTAGAGATTATATATCAAATATTAGTCCGCGGTATGTAATGATATGTATAAGAGCAGTTGATGCGTTTAAAAAAGAATTAAATAAAATATATTTTAATATGAAAAAGAAAGGAGAAACACATGAGTAAAAGGTCGGAGATCGGTCTATATATCACAAAGAAGATACAATATTTTGTGGAAACAAATGATTATGTATCTCTTGCAAAACTTCGTCGTGGGGTGGGACATAGACCAGAGGAATTGCCGGAATTGTATGGACTTATTTTAAAGGACATGCCCGATGTTTTTTGGAATTCGAACGGCAAAATCACAAAAACTGAGTGGAGTTGTTATATTGCACTCACGTTATTTGCATGGCATCAACAAGGGAGAGATTTGAAAACGCAATGTATGCATGTTTCAAAAAAACACGAAAGCATTGGAAAAGCAATGCGAACAATGGTAACTGCAAATAAAGATTCAAATGCCGAGGACAGAATGCAGAAAAAGCTTCAGATTTTAATAACGTCTAAGGATATAACAGAATTTGCGTATCATCTTAAAAATATCATTACATTGATGAGAAGCGAAGGGATTGGAATTAATTATTCGGAATTAGCCAAGGATATATACTCGTTTCAGTATGAGGACTCAAGAAATCAAGTGAGCTTGAAATGGGGACAAGACTTTTATAGAGTGAACAAGGAGGAAAAAAATAATGAATAGAAATTTATATCTTGATGTACATGTATTGCAAACAGTTCCACCAAGCTGTGTTAATAGGGATGATACTGGTAGTCCAAAGACGGCGGTATATGGAGGAGTCAATCGAGCCAGAGTTTCATCTCAAGCTTGGAAAAGAGCAATGAGATTGAAATTTCATGAATTATTTGAATCTGATCAGATTGGATATCGGACAAAAAATATCAAGGACTTGTTGATGCATAGAATGAAAGAACTTGATTCTACGAAAGAAATGGATGAATTAGAAAAAATTGCCGAGAACGCATTGACGGAAGCAAAAATTAAGAGTGGTGGAGGGAAAAAAGACGTATTGTTTCTAATTAGTACAAAACAAGTTGATGCATTGGCGCAGCTGGCGTTGGAATATGTTGCAGATGAATTATCCAAGAAGGAAAAAGAAAAAAAGTATAAGAAAAAATGGCAGGAGGCAATTACAAATAATCCGAGCATTGATATGTTGTTATTTGGCAGAATGGCGGCAAGTAATCCTGAATTAAATTGTGATGCGGCTGCGCAAGTTGCACATTGTATATCAACACATGCAGTGAGCAATGAATATGATTACTTTACTGCTGTAGATGATTGTAGTAAAGAGGATAATATGGGGGCTGGTCATTTAGGAACAGTAGAGTTTAATTCATCTACGCTTTACAGATATTCCACAATTAATATTGCTGAATTATTTGAGAATGGCTTGAGTTCTGATGAAGTAGGCTGTGTAATAAATGGATACTTAGAAACATTTATAAAATCGATGCCATCTGGAAAGCAAAATACATTTGCCAATAGGACGTTACCATGTTTTACATATGTGACATTGAGAGAGGATCAGCCGGTCAATATGGCGGGGGCGTTCGAAAAACCAGTGTCTAAAAGTAATGATGGTTATGAGGCAAAGTCAATTCAGGTATTTTTGGAATATATTCAAAAAGTGTATGACAATTATGTAGATGAACCTGCAAGAAGCTGGATTGTTTGCTTGGATGATATATCTATCAATGCGGAGCGTGTCAAATTTAAAGAGCTTGCAGAAGTAGTGAAAGAAGCCATTCAAAAATTCGACTAAAAGAGGGAGAGTGATCGTTTGCATACACTGTTATTGCGTTTAAATGGACCGCTTCAATCGTGGGGATCAGGATCTTTGTATGATAATAGAGATTCTGACTATTATCCCACAAAAAGTGGTGTGATTGGGCTTGTTGCTGCGGCATTGGGGCTTAAAAGGGGGGAATCCCTTGAAGAATTAAACAGTCTTAGATTCGGAGTACGTATTGATCACCAAGGCGATTATGTACGCGATTTTCAAATTACGGACATGGGAGAAAAATTAAACAAAAATCTTTCATCACGGTTTTATTTAAGTGATGCTACCTTTTTAGTGGGATTGGCGTCTGACAAGTATGAACTGTTAAGTCAGATAAGTAATGCTATACATCATCCTAAATATGCTATTTTTTTGGGTAGGAAGGCTTGTCCACCGACATTGCCATTGAAAATAGGAATAGTAGATGAGGGACTTTATGAGGCATTATGTTCGTATCAATGGCTAATTCCGGAATGGCGTCGTAATTCTCTTTTTTTAGGGAGAGAAAAAATGGAATTGCGTATTATTGTTGAATCAGAGGAGGGGGCATTAAAAAAGGATGTACCTATTTCTTATGAAGCTAATTATAGGCAATATGGGTATCGGGATATTAAAGAAATGCCTGGAAAGATTGTATACAATGTAACATTCGTAAATGAAACGGATCACGATCCGTTGAAAGAATTGGAGTGAATAAGCAATGTATTTATCGAGAATAGAATTGGATACTGCTAGAAAACAAACACAGATAGCGTTGGTTTCTCGAAATAAGTTTCATGGTGCAATTGAAAATGCATTCAGTCGGCAACGGGAAAATCAGACAAGAAATCTTTGGCGCATTGACAGACTAGGAGGAAAGACATATCTGTTATTGTTAAGCCAGCAAATGCCAAATTTATCAGATTTTGTGAAACAATTTGGAAATTCGACAACAAACTGTGAAACAAAGGGGTATGATGTTTTGTTAAACAGGATTACTGCACAGTCAGTTTGGCGATTCAGAGTAATTGCAAATCCGACAAGATGTATGGCGAGAGGGAATGGTCGAGGGAAAAGGGTTGCTCATACGACTGTCAAGCATCAAATGGAGTGGTTTATAACACAAGCAGAAAAAAATGGATTTCAAATTGTAGAGGACAAATTGCAGATTATGGATTCTGCATGGTTGATGTTTAATAAACGGGGAGAAAGAATGATACGAGCTCTAGCTGTTACATATGAAGGCGTGTTAATGGTTAATGATGTGGAAAAATTTAAAAAAGTGTTAGTTAGTGGAATTGGTCGAGAAAAAGCTTATGGAATGGGCATGCTTACAATTATGAGGGCGGATTAATGAGTGGAATGAAGAAGCCGGATTTACAGGCATTAGCAACAATTAAAGATCGTATTACTTTTTTATATGTAGAGAGATGCAAAATTAGCAGGGATGATGGAGCCATAATCGTTCTTGACGAAGAAGGGACAAGGTCTGTTCCGGCTGCGATGATTAGTGCATTATTATTGGGACCAGGAACAGACATATCTCATAGAGCTGTCGAACTAATAGGAGATTCGGGCGTTTCGATTGTATGGGTCGGGGAACATGGTGTAAGATTTTATGCAAGTGGTCGGGCGTTAACCAATCATTCTACGTTATTATTAAAACAGGCGAAATATGTTAGTAATGAAAAATTGCATATACATGTTGCAAGGAAAATGTATCAATTGCGATTTCCGGACGAAGATGTTTCTAAATTGACAATGCAGCAGCTCAGAGGGCGGGAGGGAAGCCGAGTAAGAAAGATTTACAAAGAGCAGGCAAAAAAATGGAATGTAGAATGGAAAGGGCGGAATTATGATCCAAATGAGTATGAAAAAGGAGATATTGTTAATAGATCATTATCTGCTGGCAATGCCTGTTTGTATGGGATAGCCCATGCGGTAATTTGTGCATTAGGGTGTAGCTCTGGACTCGGGTTTGTTCATGTTGGTCATGAATTATCGTTTGTATATGACATAGCAGATTTATATAAAGCAGAGGTTACAATCCCTGTAGCCTTTCAATTGGCATCTGAGGATAAGGAGGATATAGATGGTGAAACGAGGAGGCGAATACGAGATGTGTTGAAGCAAGGAAAGATCTTAGATAGAATGGTACACGATATTAAATGGTTACTGTCTGATGAATTTATTGAAGAAGATTATAGTAGTACATTATATTTATGGGATGATATTAATGGAAACCAAGAACATGGGGTATCTTATTAGAGGAATTGACAATGGTAGTATTATCAGTAACAAATTGTCCGCAACAATTACGGGGGGATTTAACAAAGTGGTTTATAGAGATTGACATTGGTGTATATGTTGGAAAAATAACTGCCAGAGTTCGAGAAGAAATTTGGAGCAGAGTATGCGATAATATAAAAAATGGAAAAGCCATTATGGTATACTCGAATAATTCGGAACAGGGTTTTGCGATATTAACATATAATACTGATTGGACGCCTGTCGATTGTGAGGGGATTTGGCTTATGAAGAAAGGCAGTAGTCATTCGATGGGAACTTCGGATAAACTGAAAAAAGGTTTTAGCAAAGCTGCAAAATACAACCAATGTCGACAGGTTAGACAAAATAATACAAAGGAATATGTAATACTGGATGTGGAAACAACAGGATTAGATTGTGAACGAGATAGGGTCATTGAAGTGGGGATGCTAAAAATCAGAGGTGGCAAAATGGTAGATCATTATCATCATTTGGTTGTATCGGATAGAGTGATACCCTCGTCAATCATTCCCTTGACGAGAATAACAAGGTCTATGATTTCAGAAAATGGAATTACAGAGCAAAATGTGATAAAAGATATGAAAAAATTTATTGGAAATAGTACCATTATAGGTTATAATGTAGAATTTGATATTAATTTCATAAGGAAAATGTGTGAAAGACAGTCTCAAGATATGTTTATATTTAGGTCAAAGGATTATCTTAGGATGGTTAAGAGAAAGCTGCGTCTTGGAAATTATAAATTGGAGACGGTTGCAAAAGCATGCGGTATAGAGGTGGAGGGGGTTCATAGGGCGCTAGAGGATTGCAAATTAATATACAGGATCAATCAAGAACTAAATATTTTTTGAGTTTGTTAAATTATGAATTAGCATAAACTCGATATTATTTTAGTGTATTCCCCGCGCCAGCGGGGGTGAACCTGCTTATCATAAGTAATAAACCATTATATTAAAGTATTCCCCGCGCCAGCGGGGGTGAACCTAGCTACCTCCTAGCTTTTCTTTCACCCCCCGTCGTATTCCCCGCGCCAGCGGGGGTGAACCTATTATGGGAATGGATCTGCTGAGGATGTCACAGGTATTCCCCGCGCCAGCGGGGGTGAACCTAATATACGATACAGTATTGGATACAGTATTGGGTATTCCCCGCGCCAGCGGGGGTGAACCTTTATCTGCTGCCCTTTTCTTTTTGGCAGCGAAAGTTATTCCCTGCGCTAGCGGGGGTGAACCCAGTGTATTTGAAGGGTACAAAACAATAATTGAATTTTCCCTGCGTCAGCGGGGGGGATGTGTTTAAAGAATCAGTAGATCTGAAAAGTTCAGCTTTTTTGGAGAAATGGTTTCTTATTACCGCACATTTAAACAAGGGCGACGGATTTTGTTGCCCTTTGTTTGAATTTAAAAATATTAAAAATATTCCATTTAATTGAGACAAATTTTAAAAATCCTGAAGACTTTCTCTCCCGCCACTCGTTATATATAATGAGAGGGGGACAAAGGAGGTGATGAGACTTGACGGACAATTCCATACAGACAAAGCGGCTGGAGATCGCGCTGGAGCAATATGAGCGGCTGATCTTTTCCATCTGCTATCGTATGGTGGGTGATTATTTTGACGCACAGGATGTGACGCAGGAAACATTTCTTACATATTACAAAGTGCTGGAACGCTTCAATGGACAGAACGAGAAAGCATTTTTAACAAAGATCGCTACCAACAAATGTCTGGATTTCCTGAAGCAGAAGCGGCGAAAGGAAATGCCTTCCGAGGATGAGGTGCTGGAAAGCCGGGCCGGGACAGTTTCATCGCCGGAGGAACGATTTCTGGATGAAGAGATCAAAGGGGAACTACAACAGGCGTGCCGCGATCTGAAGCCGCCGTATGGACAGGTAGCGTATGAATTCTACTGCTGTGACCATACAGCGAGGGAGATTGCAGACATGCGGGGCGTGAAGCTGAAAACCGTGCAGACGCAGATCGGCAGGGCGAAGAAAATGCTTCAGAAGAAATTGAAACACCGGATAGCAGAACCATGAAAGGAGGCGCATTATGGCACATATTACGGAAGAACAGATCCGAAAATATTATCGGCATGAATTAGAGCAGGCGGATGAAATTGCATTGTTACATCATGTGGCACAGTGCGAATACTGTGCAGGAAAGCTGGCAGCAGGACTCCCGGAAAGTCAGGTGTTATCCGTGCCGCGGGGGCTTCGGACAGAGATCCTGGAACAGGCAGACAGGATTCCCGGAAGGCGTCAGAGGCAGCGGGAATATTACCGTTATTGCACCAGAGTGGCACTTGGCATGTGCATGGCACTGGGACTTATGGTGTCTGTGAATTTCATGGACAACAGTGCATGGCAGCGGGTGGCATCCTGGAAAAATGCTGTGACAGAGCTTTCGACACAACGAGAGCGGACGGCTTACTCGGATGAGGCGGCAAGAAAGCAGCAATACGAAAAGGAGCAGTCCAAGAGGCTGCAGGAGCAGAAGGAGAAGCAGCGAAAATATTTAGAGCAGCGAAAACAGGAAAGAACCGAACCGGACAGCCGCCGGGGGGCGGAAAAATGGTTTGATCAATTTAAATAAGGAGGCTTATTGTAATGAGAAAGAAAAAAAATCCGTTTTTAACGTTTTGTTTTGCATGTATCCCCGGAGCCGGACAGATGTTTCTGGGATTCTTTAAGCAGGGTGTCAGCCTGATGTCAACATTTATCGTTGTGGCACTGCTGTCCGGCATGTTTTATGATATCCCGGTCTATCTGTTTGATTTCGTGATCTGGTTTTATGCATTCTTTGATGCGATCAACAAAAATGCGATGACGGAAGAGGAGTTTGCGGCGCAGGAAGATAAGTTCATGTTTGCGGACGGTCTGGATGCTCTGCCGAAGCTGAATGCCGGCAAGAGAAGGAAAGGTCTTGCGGCAGTGCTGATCTGCCTTGGCGCATATCTTCTATGCAACGATGCACTTTCTGTTATGACGCGGTTTAATATCTGGATCCCGTATGCGGTTAATGAAATGATCAGCAGAGACCTTCCGCAGCTTATCGTGGCATGTCTTGTGATCTGGTTCGGAATCCGTCTGATCCGTGGCAAAAAGGAAGATCTGACAGAGGATGAGAGGAAATATCTGGAAGGGAGAGATGAGAAATGAGACAGCGAAGGATAGGAACGGTAACACTGGGACTTACGCTTGTGGCATTTGGTGTCCTGTTTTTGGTACACATCTTTGGCGGTGTATTGGATTATATACTAATATTCCATTTTTGGCCGGCGATTCTGGTTGTGCTGGGCGTTGAAATATTATTTTACACACTCATATCTCCGACCGGAAATGAAAAATATGATTTTGGCGCACTTGTGATCCTGTTTCTGCTGACGGGCTTTACGATGTGCATGGCGGGAGCGGACTGGCTTCTGACTAACGTACCGGAGAACGTCTGGATTCACTGGTGAAATAAAACTTCCTGTAAAAGAATATTTTGCAGGAAGTTTTGTTTTTTTTTGCAACCTTTTCGAAAAAAGCGTGTCTATATAAGTAGATGATGCAAGCGAGCAATCCGTAGCATCAGTTGATGCAAAAGACATCTTGTCCCGACATCAAACAGATTAATCAGAAAGGAATGATTATTATGCGGAAAAGACACGTTTTAGGAAAGGCGGTGGCACTCGGAATGGTGCTCGCGGTGACAATGACGGGCTGTGGTGCGGCTTCGGATGTGGCAAGTGGGTGGTACAAGGAGGGTTGTTTCCAGACGGAAAGGACAGCGGAGCCGACGACTGGGAACGCTTCGGCACAGCAGGGCGGCGTATCAGGCGGAAATACTTCTTCAGCACAGGGCGGTGTATCGGGGGAAGCGGCGTTACTGAGTGACACGGAGGCGCAGAAATTGTATGTGGAGTATTGCCGGAAATCCCTGCGGCAGTTTCTGAAGCAGAGCTGGGGCGATAACCCGCAGCAGGCGGCGGTGTTATATTCACCGGCAAATCTGTATCTTGTGCTTGGGATGCTGACGGAGATGAGCGACGGGCGGACAAGGGAGCAGATCCGCAATGCGATAGGCGGGATTGCGGTGAATGGGGATTTTTCGTCAGACATGAGTAAGGAGGAGGTGGACGCCGCACTCCGCAAGCAGGAGCAGGCGGTGATCCGGAAAGCTGCGCAGATGCTGTATACATCGGTCTCTTCTAAGAAATGCCGGCTGGCGGACTCGGTCTGGCTGAGTGATCGCTACGATTTCCGGGCTCCGGTTTTAAAGGCATTGGAGAAGAACTACAGGGCAGCATGTAATACCGGAACGATGGGCGATTCTTCGTTTGACCGTCAGATCAAGGGTTGGGTTGACGAGCAGACCGGAGGAAAATTAAACGAACAGACCGCAAAGAGTATTCAGACAGAACAGAATATGGTGCTGATGCTTCTTTCGACGCTGAATTTTAAGGATCAGTGGGATGAGCCGATTTTTGATAAGAAGTATACGCACACGGGGACATTTTACGGACAGAGCACTTATACCTGCGGCAATACAACGGAGGAAGAAAAGATTGATCCGGAGAAATGTGAATTTATGAACGCAAATTTCACCGGAATGTTTATGGAGACGAAGAAATTCCAGGCGGTTTCACTGCCGTTGCGCAGTGCGAGGATGAATGTGATCCTTCCCAAGAAGGGGATTTCTGCAGAGGAGTTTTATAAGGAAGGAACGATCAGCAGGATAATCTCACTGTGTGATCCGCAGTCTTCTGACTGGACGCAGGCGATGGTTGATCTGACAATGCCGAAGCTTGATTTTAAGTCCGAACTGAATTTGATCCCGATGCTTGAGGAGATGGGTGTTCATAATGTATTTTCGGAGGAAAAGGCAGACTTTTCTCCGCTGTTTCAGGATGGAGGGAAGAAGGATGTTTTTGTCTCGGATGCACAGCAGTTTGGTGCAATGCGGGTTGACGAGAAAGGATGTAGTGTGGCATCCTATACGCAGGTGGTGATGAACAAGTCGTTGGCGTGGGCGGATATAAAAATGGTGATGAAATGCAATCGCCCATTTCTGATCGTAGTCAGCAATGAAAAGGGACTGCCGCTTTTTGTGGGGGCGGTCAACCGGATAGAATAAGCAAGGACAGGAGAAGTGTATGGAGGATCAGGAGATCGTACAATTGATCTGGGACAGACAGGAGCATGGTCTCAGAGAACTTTCAACTAAATATAACGGTTATTGTTACAGCGTATCGTACCGGATCGTTCACGATGCGGAGGATGCCAGAGAGTGCGTCAATGATACCTGGTTAAAGACCTGGAATGCGATCCCGCCGGAGCGGCCGAGGGCATTGCGGGGCTTTCTGGCGAAGATCGTCCGTAATCTTTCTCTGAACAGATACCGTAACATGCACGCAGACCGAAGAGGAGGGGGTATTGTGAATCTGGCACTGGAGGAGCTGCAGGAATGTGTTTCTGATGGCAGAAGAGTCGAGGAGCGTATCGAGCTTCAGGAACTGACCGGGGCGATTGAAGCATTTCTGCGGCAGCAGACACAGAGAAATCGGTCAATCTTTCTACAGAGATATTTCTATTTGATGCAGATACGGGAAATTGCGGAGAGGCACGACATGCGGGAGGGAACTGTGAAGTCGGTGCTTGGCCGTATGCGCAAAGAGCTTCGGACATGGCTTAGAAAGGAGGCGGTGTATCTGTGAGCAAACGGGGGATAACGGAGGCGGAAAAGCTGCTGGATGCGATCGGACAGCTTCCGGAGGATATGCTTGAGCAGGCACTTGAGACAGAGGAAAACGAGACGGAGACAAGGGCTTACCGCAGACAGAGAAGGCACAGACGGGAGATTATCGGCGGGCTTGCCGCTGCGGCAGTATTATGTGTGGTCGTTTTGGGGAAACACGACCGGGATTTTGTGCGGCAGCAGCAAAGTGTTGAAAAATCAGGTATATTACAGAGCGATTCCGGGAGTGCAGCGGATCAGCCGAAGAATACGAAGGACGCGGCAATCGAGGTATGGGCTTTGAATGAATATGCCGGTGTGAAAAGCAGTGAAAGCGGTAAAAGCAAGAGCAGTGCCGGAGAAACGCAGAAGCAGCTGTTCAGTGATAGTGCAGACATGCTTTTGGAAAACGGAGAGGACAAAGACGGCGATGCTGCCGGGGATACAGATACTGCTTTAAAGGGGGATAAAATAGAAGCAAAGAAAAGAACCGGACTTTGTGTGACCGGAACCGGATCCGGCAAGAAAAAGAAAGTACAATTTGCGCTGCAGTTTGGCGGACAGGATACGCAGGGGGAATACAGGCTGACTGCATCCGGAGCGACGTTACACATGGTGGAGGAAGGACAGACGAAAGCGAAAGCTGCGAAGTTTGTCCGGAAAGAAAACAAAACAACGGTCGTAATCTGTCCGTCCGGAACACAGCTTCGTTGTGTGATGAAAGCATCAGCAAAGGCGGAGATCAAGATTCTGTGTACGGACGCCGAAGGGAATAAGGTTTCTGATGGAAGACTGACGATCAGATGTACCGGTGGAAAATATGAGGCAGTGTTACAATAAAAAGGGGCAAAAGGGGATGTGATTTTATTAAAAGGAAGAGTTTCGCCGGCGGATATGAATATGGCGGTAGAGGAAGCAAGAAAGTTTACACTGGATATATGTGAACAGTTTTGGTAAGGTGAAAGATTTAATTATTTAAAGTTTTTGACTTTAAACCCTAAAAGTACTTGCGTTTAAGGGTTAATATGGGCTATACTATTACGGTATCTGTCCGGGAATCAGGCTGTTGTAGATGACGTGAGCAGCATGTATCCCGGATGTTGTGAGTATGGAAGAGGGTTTAAAGTATGATAGTCACTCTGATTGAGAAAGTATATAGTTTTTTGTGGGGAGATCTGGTGCAGATTCCACTGCCGGGCGGCAGCACTCTGGGGATTTCGCTTCTGATTATATTACTGATTCCTACAGGAATTTATTTTACGGTTCGGACACGTTTTCTGCCGATTCGCCTGTTCCCGGATATGGTGCAGGCACTGGTTGAGAAGAAACAAGAAAAAAACAGTCTGTCTTCATTTCAGACACTGATCGTTTCGACGGCAACCCGTGTCGGTATGGGAAATCTGGTCGGTGTTGTTGCGGCAATTTCGGCAGGCGGCGCCGGTGCGGTTTTCTGGATGTGGGTGACGGCAATTATCGGTTCATCAACAGCTTTTATTGAAGCGACACTGGCACAGCTTTATAAAGAAAAAGATCCGCTGTACGGAGGTTACCGCGGCGGTCCGGCGTATTATATTCATGCATATGTAGAAGAAAAACAGAAGAAAAAGAGAAACAAAGTGGTGATTTCTGTGTTGTTTGCAATCTCCGGTCTGATCTGCTGGTGCGGTATCAGTCAAGTGATCAGCAATTCTGTTGTTTCTTCATTTAAAAATGCATTTTCCATTCCGCCGATCTATATGACGGTAGTACTTGTTGCTGTGGCTGCTGTGATAGTGCTTCGTAAAGATGCGACAGTTAAGATCCTGGATATGGTAGTGCCGGTCATGGCGGTATGCTATTTTGCAATCACGATTCTGATCATTGTGATGAATCTTGGAAGTTTGCCGGGTGTTTTTGCAAGAATTTTTGAGGAAGCATTTGGATTCCGACAGGCAGCAGCCGGCGGTTTTGGCGCAGTCCTAATGAATGGAATCAAACGTGGACTGTTTTCGAATGAAGCAGGTTCCGGATCTGCTCCGTGTGCGGCAGCAGCGGCAGAATGTGACCAGCCGGTCAAAGCCGGATTGGTACAGGCGCTCGGGGTATTTGTGGATACGATCGTGATCTGCAGCTGTACAGCATTTATCATGCTGCTTGCGCCGGAAGAAAAAGTTACAGGACTTTCCGGAATGGATCTTCTGCAGACAGCAATGGAACATCATCTTGGCCGTTTTGGTGTGATCTTTATTGCGGCGACGCTGTTTTTATTCAGTTTTTCGACGTTTCTGGGCATCCTTTTTTATGCGAGATGCAATGTTGCATATCTTTTCGGAGATAACTGGGCTTCACAGACTGCATACAAAGTACTGGCGCTTGTGATGCTGTTCATCGGCGGCCTTGCAGCATATACATTTGTGTGGGATCTTGGTGATGTTGGAATCGGACTGATGACGATCTTTAATATCATCATTCTTTACCCACAGGGTGAGAAGGCTCTGAAAGAACTGAAAGAATACGAAAAAGAAAAAAGAAAATGAAAAACACAAAGAGAAAGCATTTGAAACTATGTCTGTTGTTATTGTTTATGGTTCTGGGATGTTTTGCGATAACCAATGTCAGGACGACAACGGTGCAGGCATCATCGCGGACGTTCAAATCAAATGGCAGAACCTATATGGAAAAGCATAATGACAATACACTTAATACGGTATTGTATCAAAAAGTTTCCGGACGTTACAAACAGGTTGCGAAATCGTCAAGATATCTCATCTACAGATTTTCTTATGGAAAGAAATTGTATTTTTCAAGTGCTGACAATGAAGAACTGTATGACTGTGAACCGTTTACGGTAGAAGTTGGAAATACAGAAGACATTGATAAAATCGCAGATATTCTCCGTGAGCTTGGAGACCATTATCTGGAAGAAGATGTAGCATCTATTCCGTTATCACTCACTGCTTATATGAAAGTCACATCTTTTAATCCAGTTGTATATGAAGTTTGCTACATGGATAAAGAAAGAAAACAGAGGACAGTAGAAGAGGAGAAACTTCGAAAAGAAGCAGTACAGGAACTTCTGATATACCAGGGGTAATTTTCGAACATTTTTTGGGGATGTGAAAAAACTCAATCGAGTTTTTTCACATCCCCTTTTTTCACGTTCAAATATATCAGAGAAAGGAGCTATGCCAATGGATTTTTCATGGGAGCTGTTATTTGAGCTGCTGGGTAAGGTTGCAGATACAATCGGTAATGTTCTCGGCGG
>ENA-ORNW01001672-ORNW01001672.1-human-gut-metagenome-genome-assembly--contig:-NODE-1672-length-16354-cov-3.617461_pt1 | contig 16354 bp, 5 predicted proteins | sample MGYA00242121_ERZ509034 | MGnify/ENA primary metagenome ERZ509034 (study PRJEB26280, sample SAMEA2338689) | human gut metagenome | biome: human gut; feature: human-associated habitat; material: faeces... | reverse complement strand
TCTTTTTCTGTAATATCCGACGGAAAACCGGGCAACGAAATATTTGTACGACCACGAATCTGATTTACCGCTTCACGCGCACTCATATTGTAAACAGCATCTTTATAGTTGGGATCATGAAAAGCATTAATCATAGCTTCTGCATAATTAAGCAAAATCTCACCATAACGGAACAATACCCAATTATGCTGTTTTTTCGTAACAGTGCTGCCAGCCTCGAAACTAATCGTGTTATTTACATACTTTTTCAAATAGTATCCTGTAGTAGTGGCATTCTGCAATGGCAATCCGTTAGTTCCTCCTTCCCATATTTCCACAGGGTCTACAGGCCATTTCATTTCATTGCAAACAATCGTATATTTCATACGAGGATCACGATTATCGTATGGATTTGACTGATTATTCCATACAAAAGGAGTACCATCCTTCATATCATACGCTTCCATCAAGTTTTGTGTCGGACAGGTAGATGTCTTTCCACCCTCCACTCCAATAGGAAAATTAGCCTTCTCAAAGTCACCGCTCTCACCTGTCGGACGATACAATATCACCTCAGCTTTCTGATTATTAACGTCATTAAATATTTGAGGATAAGGAACCAAGTCCAAGCCTAAATCTGTTTTCTGTTTAATAATATCATAAGCAGCTTCTGCGGCTTGTTTCCATTTATCTTCACTATCTTCTGAAAATAAAGGGCTGGCCATATACAACGTAACACGCGATTTTAATGCCATAGCAGCTGCCCGCGTAACACGTCCTTTCTCTTTTGTACTGAAATTATCATAATTCACAGGCAAAATCTGTGCAAGATCCGAACATTCATCCACGATGAATTTAGCAATCTTCTCATAAGATTCAGGATTTACCCCGTTAGCTTCATTCTGTGCCAAGACATCTAGTACAAAAGGAATATTGCGATAACGCTTGATTAATTCAAAATAGAAATATGCTCTAAGGAAACGGACTTCATATTGATAATTAGTAAACTCTTTCATTATAGCCTCATAATCATCCGAATATTTCCATTCATCAAATGTCAGTCCGGCAGTTTCCTTCAAATAGAAGTTGGCTGCCCGAATTCCTTCGTAATAATGTCCCCATACATTATCCACCAAATTATTGGCAGACCATGTACCATCCACAAACCGCTGGATATTGGAAGACTTGTAAATATGGACGGCATCATCCGTAGCCGCATCCAGCATGGCCCCATCTATAGAACAAAAGTCCGCTTTTAAGAAACCATATACATTGGTTGCCAGTTGCTTCACACGATTATAGCTATCAAGCACCTCTTGTTTGGTAAAGTTATCAGACTCATCACAATCCATAAAACCACATCCTGTCATCATCAATAAAGATAGAAGCAGTACTATATTTTTAATCTTTATTTTTTTTATCATTGTCTCTCCAATTTAGAATTGTAAATTAAAACCAAATGTATATTGTTTCATCGCAGGATGAGTAACTCCCAACGCCTCCGGATCAGCAATATCAATGCCATCCAGACATAACAGGTCGTGTCCGCGAACATAAAGTTTCACCGATTTCACAACATTCTGCCTACGTAGCCATTTATCAGGTAATTGATAATAAACTTCTAATGTTCGTAATTTCAAAAACGAAGCATCTGTCACCCATAATGAGTTATTATTATAATTATTCGCTGATCCTAATGTAGTTAGCCTGGGTAATGTCCCATTCGGATTATTCTCGCTCCAACGATTTTCCCAATAATATCTGGAAATTGTATTATTGTTAATCAATGGTCGGTACACACTTCGTGTATCCAGCACCTGGCTATAATTGGCCACTCCCTGAAATTGCGCCAAAACTCCCAAGCCCTTGTATTCAGCACCTAAATTGAAACCATAATAAATCTCCGGACAGGTAGCGTTATATCCCATGGCAACTTGATCATATTGATCGATACGTTTATCACCATTCTGATCTTTGAGTTTTAGATCACCGGGACGTACCTCCGACAAATATTGTTTTACCTCACGTTGGTTTATTTCTTCCTGATTCTTATAGATTCCCTCTACTTCATAACCAAATATTTGACCGACACGACACCCTGTACGCTCCAAATAATCATACGGACGATATTCTTCATTCATATTGATAATTTTACTCCGATTGAAGGAGAATTGCCCGTTTATCTGATAACTGAACTCACCTATCCGGTCATTCCAACCTGCCATTAATTCCACTCCATAGTTATTGACAACACCATCATTACGCTTGGGAACGGTCATTCCGAACACAGAAGAAATCGCATTACCACCATCTACCAGAATATCAGTCCGATGATCATAATATCCATCAATAGTTAATGACAACTTCTTCCATACCATGAAATCCATACCAACATTCAACTTATGCGACTTTTCATAAGTAAGCCCGTCTACAGCAATTTGCTTTTCAGTCATACCACTTTGGCTGGCCGGAGTATCCTTGAAATAATAACTATTACCACTTCCCATATAATACTTATACAGATTTACCCCAAAATCCGCCCTTCCAACTATACCATAAGATGCTCTCAATTTTAAGAAATCAACCGATTTTCCTTTCATCCAGCTTTCTTCTGAAAGAATCCAACCAGCACCTATTGACGGAAATATTCCCCAACGATGATTCGGTTCCAAAACACTGGATGCCGAACCCGATAAAGCAAAATCAAGTAAATAACGGTTTTTATAGCTATAATGCGCTTGTCCAACCATATCCATATATGCCCGGGAAGCATTCTGTCCATCACGATCCATCCGGTCCATAGCATAAAGTAAAACTGTATTCAGCCGATGTAATCCCCAATTTCTATCATAATTTAATTGGGCATTAAAGTTAAAGCGGCGGACAATTTCTCCTGTACTGCTGCTAAAACTCAAAGCAGATTCATTACGCAAGTTTTTATATTGGTCTTCTTCTCCATCCCATCCTTTCACTGAAGACTCATAAGCAAAGTTACGAGTATTGGAATCCCAGTAACTAGCATCGCTGTCAAGCCCCACTCGGACTGAAGCAGATAGACCGGGAGTAAGAGTACTCAAATCCTGTTGAATATTCATATCGGCATACAAAGCACGATTTTGTGAACGCGCATATCCCTTACCTGAAATGAGAGCAATAGGATTATTGGAATAAATAGTAGAACCTCCCCATACCTCATTCTTTGTTTTAACAGGAAACACTCCTGAAGGAACCTGGTACAAAGCTGTGAAGATATCATCTAGCTGTGCACCCGGACGATTGTGTTCTGAGAAATTACCTAGCATACTCAATTGCACTTTCGTGGTTTTGGTAGCCTGTATATCAAGATTAGTCCGTATATTCAACTTTGAGAATTTAAGCTGGGTGGAATAATCTTCATTGTCATTGGTCGGCTTCAGAATTCCCTGATCATTCAGATAATTCAACTGTGCATAATATTGTACCTTATCACCCCCTCCCTGAATGGAAAAGTTTGCATTCTGACCAAGGCTATGATTCCGCAAAGCCTCTCCCCACCAATCTACGTCCGGATAAAAGTCTGGGTAAGTACGATCTCTAAACGCGTCTAGTTCACGTTGAGTATAACGGGGGCTAAGATGATCATTTTTCAACCCTTCATTCAAAGCTTGGGCATAAGTATATCCATCTACCATTTCCGGTAAACGGACCGGAGTCCCCATATTAAACTCATAATTGAAATTAATTACCGGCTTGCCAGTCTTTTCACGTTTCGTGGTAACATAAACGACCCCATTAGCTCCTCGTATTCCATACAGTGCCAAAGCTACGGCATCTTTCAAGACAACCACAGATTCTATTTCTTGCACTGTCAGGTCTGATATGGAACGTACAAAGCCATCAACCAATATCAGCGGGCTTTTGCTGTTTGTAGTCCCCAAACCACGTACATACATAGTAGCACCATCTGCCCAGGAACTGCCGGCATTCTGTAACACATATAGTCCTGGAACAGAACCAAATAATGAGTTAGAAGGATTAACACTCGTTTTATGGGATAATTGCCCTGCTGTCACCATTCCTCCCGCAGTAGTAGATTCTTTCCAGTCAACCGAAATACCTCGACCGTACTGCTGTATGCTGTCCGTTTCCTGTGCCAGCATATTTGCCGACACCAGCAAACCTGTCATTACTAATTTTATAGCTTTATTCATAGTATTCTTTTATTTCTTTATTCATTGAATGATTTTCATGATCACCATCCCGGGTTCTGTACTAACCCGTATCCTTTATTCACTTCCTTATCAGGAAATGCACTCAGATACCATTTTGCAGAAAATCCTCCCGGCTTTTGCCATGCTCTTTCCGGCAACTGCGGAAAATCAAATTTATATTCTTTGGTAGTTTTATGGCGATACACATTAATTCCATGCAAATGTTTTGTAAAATCAGATTCACGTTTCCAACGTATCAAATCAAAGAAACGGTTTTCTTCCCATACAAATTCACAAGCGCGTTCTCGAAGTACTGCTTCGCGAAACTCTGTTTTCTCATCCAGTTTTCCTTTCAATACCAGCCCTGGCAAACCAACGCGTGCTCTAACTGCATTGATATACTGATATGCCTCACTGGTACGCCCACATTCATTCAATGCCTCTGCATAAGCAAGATATACTTCAGCCAAACGTAAATAAGGCCAATGAATTACACGGTTATTGTACTCCCCTTTCCGGTCAAGAGCGAATTTACGTCCGGCAATCCCTGTTGACAAACTCTTACTATCCAAATTGTTCTTATTCCAATCCGCACCTTTGGGATAATTCTTTTTATCATTAGCATCTTCCTTGAATACCTCAGCCTTTCTACCTTGAAAATCGTCACCATCCAATAAGATTGTTTCACACAACCGAGGATCACGATTTATAAAAGGATTTTTCTTATGAACAGGATTATCCCAATCAAAATCATCACCATTCGCCATCGGGAACAAGTCAAAACATTCTTTTGTCGGACACCATGCGCCCCAACGTAAACTTTGCAGCAACGTACTGATACCATTTGTCCTAAAATGCCTGCGTACAGAAATTAGGCTCTCTGTAGTACCCCTGGTATAATATGCATCCTGAAATGCCTGACGAATTGTATTTTTAGTTGCCGTTTCTTTTTGTACCAATTCATAAAAACCACCTTGTTTCCAAGATTTGAAAAAATCTTCCCCCGCTTTTGCCGCATCTTTCCAGCGTTGTTCACTATACCCGCCAAACCAAGTCATCAATTTATCAGAGGCTTCCCCCGGAAAATAAGGCTCGTCAGAATTGAACAACGGACTGGCTACGAACAACAGTACTCTTAGCTTTAATCCCATGGCAGCCGCCCCTGTCATACGTCCACTCTCATTACTCAGATCATCTTCCGGCAAAGCCCAAGGTAATTCTTTGCATGCAATAGCCTCATCCAACAACCGGGTTATGAAATCCACAGTCTGTTGCAAAGTGGCACGCTCCGGTAACCCCATTTCTTCCGGCATAATAGCATGGTCAACAATAGGTAAGGCTCCATAATGACGCAACATTTCAGAATACTGCACAGCAATGGTAATTTTGGCCTCCGCCTTCAAACGCAACTTCTCTTCCGCCGTCATATCCGGTACTCGGTCCACATTATTAATAAAGACCCATGCATGGCGAATCCCTTTCCAAGGATCACGTGCGTACATATTGTATTTAGTTGCATGATCCTCTCCACCTGATTCGTCTTCACTTCCGGCATTATAAAGTCCCGGATAATACAACTTATCCGCTCCTGCATAACCAACATATGACTGTGCCAGATCAGTCAACGATTCTATTGAACCCACACGCATCGAAGTCGAATTATTATAACCGGTAGAAAAGCCATAAGGCAATTTCGAATAAGCATACCATAATACTCTCCGGGCATACTCTGCCGTCGAAAAAATAGTGTCGATAGTAACATCCCCGCTAGGAGGTTTCTGAAGAAATTTCTCCCCTAAAGCAAAATCCTCGCATGATGTAAAAGAAACATATGAGAAGATCAGTAACAGATAAATATATTTTCTTATCTTTTTCATGACTAACTTTATTTTTATAAATTAAAATCCTACTTTCAAGCCCATATTTATCACCATTACTACCGGATACATTGCATTACCGTTGGGACGAGATTCCGGATCTACAATTTTCAATTTATCTAATGTCAACAAGTTATAACCTGTTGCAAAAACTCTCAGACTTCCAATATTGATTTTGCTCAATATTTTTTTAGGAAAATTATAACCAATCTCCACATTTTTCAAACGCAAGTAGGAAGCATCACGTAACCATAAATCCGAGTCTCTGTAATTATTTACTTTATTCGTAAACGAGATGGCAGGAGCTTTAGCTGAATTTCCTTTTTCCGGCGTCCACATGTCATCTATCATATATTTCATTAACGAACGAGAATCTGTGGCTCCAAACGGTTCACGAAAAATATCATCCAATAAGCGGGAAACTTTTGTTGCGCCGGACCATGTCATACTGAAATCGAATCCTTTATAGGAAAATCCCAAATTTATTCCTCCTGTAAGAAGTGGGTAAACTGGATAACCGATAGCGGCAACATCGTACTGGTCTATCTTATGGTCATTATTTAAATCCTTATATTTCACATCACCCGGCTTAGGAATATACCCTGTTCCATGATCCGGTATTGATTTACCACGTTCGGTCTCATACTTTGCCACATCTTCTTCCGAAAAGAATCCATCGTATTTATACCCCATCTGTTGCCCAACCGGCTTACCGGTCTTTCTCATATAATCGTAAGGATAGGGAACTTCATCTTGAAAGACGATCTTATTTTTAGCATAAGCCAGATTGAAACCTATATGATATCTAAAATCATGAATTCTATCTCTCCAGTTTACACTCAGTTCATATCCTTTATTATCAACTTTGCCAATATTGGCAATAGGCAAATTTGCTGCTAAATAAGTTGGCAGAACCTTACGATTTGTGAGAATATCTTTACGACGCTCAATAAAATAATCAAAATTAACTTTTAGTTTGCTGTTAATGAAATAAGCATCCACCCCATAATTCTGCTTTGCAGCCGTTTCCCAAGTTACGTCGGGATTACCAATCTTACTTTCCACTGCACCTTGCCATGCTGTAGATATGGAATTTCCAAAATAATAACTACCTGTCGACGGATTATAAGAATCCGGCAGATAAAGAAAACGATAGTTACCACTCACACGATCATTCCCCACTACACCATAGGAAGCACGAAGTTTAAAATAACTCAACCACGGTTTTAAAGGTTGCATAAAGTTTTCCTCTGTCAGAACCCAACCTGCTGATACTGCGGGAAAAAGACCAAACCGCTTACCTGGCGCAAAATTCTCAGAACCATTATACCCCACGTTCATTTCAACCATATAACGTGTTTTCCAGTCATAAGTAGCACGCCCAACTAAACCGATATAGCTTCGGGGAATAGATTTAAATTCATCCGGATTACTATCCGGATAATATTTCATTGTTTGATTGTACATAGCCAAGGCTGAAACATGATGATCACCAAAATCACGCTTATAATTCATGGCGACCTCCATATACCAGTCTCTGCTCCGGCTTGTACTCTCCGAATATTGAAGATTGGTCTGATCTCCCACTTTACGCAAATTCACTGTACCATCTTCATTTACTATCGTCTCATAATGAGGATAAGAAGTTTTACGCAACTTTTTCAAAGTCACACCGCTATTATAAGATGCTTTTACATGTGCCTTCAAACCTTTAGTGATGAAGTTCAATTTCTGCTCCAGCATAAAATCAAAATTCAGGATATTCCCTGCTGAAGTGTTATATCCTTTTCCATAATATGGATAAAGTCCGTCTCTTACAGTACCCGGCAGACTAAATTCTTTTGTATCAGGCCATATCCATTTTCCATCCATAATACCTACCCCCGACATTGGAATAGCCCAATAAATATCACGGAACAATAATCCGATATCACTACTTCCTTCATAATTCGGCGTACGCTTATCATTAACACGCCCACCTAAATTCATACGCATCAATGTGGTTTTCGTCAGGTCCAAATCCAGATTTATACGATAATTGTAACGGTTATATTTGAAATTACCATCATACTCTTTCTCAAACGACTTGAATAGACCATCTTGCGTCAACACACCCAAGGAAGCAAAATAACGGACTCCTCTTGTTCCTCCGGAAATAGAAAAATTATGTTGCGTTTGCAAAGCCACGTCCTTTATTAACATATCCACCCAATCCGTATCTGGATAAGCTAAAGGATTGCTGTGTGTCCGGTAGGCTTCAATCGCTTCATCCGTAAAAGCAAAGTTACTCTCTATTCCATCCCGACGCTGGGCATTGACATATGTACTTGCATACTCATAACTGTTGGCAAATTCCGGCATACGCGTTGGCATTTGTAAAGAATAAGAAGTAGATACATTTATTTTAGGTTTTCCTTCTTGTCCCCTTTTCGTTGTTACCAAAATAACACCATTAGCACCACGAACACCAAACACAGCCGTTGACGAAGCATCCTTCAAAATAGAAATATCTTCAATTTCATTAGGATCAAGTTGGTTGAACGAACGTTCTACTCCATCTACCAAAACAAGTGGTGACGATAATCCTTCTGTCAACGAACCGACACCACGGACATACATTGTTGCATCATCAGCTCCCGGCTGCCCAGTCTGCTGCACAGTAGACAACCCCGGTAATTTGCCGGTCAATGCATTGGATATACTTGAGACTGGTGATTTAAGAATTTCTTCTGTACCCACAGATGAAATAGCACCCGTCACTGTCACTTTCTTCGTTACGCCATACGCTACAACTTGTACTTCCTGCAACTGCAAAACATCTTCAGATAATTCAACTTTTAAAGTAGACTCGCCCTTATAAACAATTTCTTTACTATCATATCCGACATAAGATATGACAATTGTCGCACCAACAGGAACATCCAGTTTAAAATTCCCATCCATATCTGTTATAACACCTTTACCGGCATTCTTCACCACGACACTGGCACCTATTATAGGCTCGCCATTATCAGTTACCGTACCAACAACCGTCTTACTTTTCTGCTGCATAATATCTGCCGAAACAGCTATACTTTCCGTCACATAGTTCTCTGAAGAAAATGCCTGTTGTCCAAACACAAAAGACATCGCTAGCAGACATACCCATTTTTGGGGTATCTTCATTGGAGTGAAAAAGTCTTTCATTGCATTTAAATTTAAGTTACTAGAATGATTAAAAATTCATCAAATTGACTAAAAAAAACGACCTGACAAAAATGTTTATTCACACTGCGAATATAGTTAGAAAACCAAAAAAACAAAAACCAAAAACGTACATAAGAAGTATAAAAATTATCCTCCCAAGTTCTCTATTAATCATTGTACAAAAAAACACCCTTTTAGTACAAAAAAATCACCATTACAGCACTACTTCTGCACTGATTTACTCTTAGCTTCAATGTCGCAATCCCTTTTCCGCTTCAATGCTTCCAGAAAATAATAATCTGCATAAATCAAAGGGACATCTATTTCGTTTCCATGCGGATAACTTCCAACAGAATGCATCAATAAGAAATTGTGATTTTCACCAATCTTACTCCGATAATCCGATGATGACAAAGAATGCATTACCTTATCTGCCGTCTCTTTATACTTTGCTTTATTCGAATACATGCTCAATTCATACAAGGCGGCAGCCATAATAGCAGCAGCGGAAGCATCTCTTAATTCATGGGGAATATTCACTGCATCAAAATCCCAATAAGGAATCAAATCTTCAGGAAGATTGGGATGTGTACATACGAATTCATAGGCAGCTTCTGCCTGCTCAAGATATTTTAATTGACGTGTATACCTATAACACATTGTATATCCATAAATACCCCAGGCTTGCCCACGTGCCCAAGCTGATTCGTCGGAATATCCCTGAGCTGTGCAACGACTTCGCACCTTACCTGTTCTCATATCATAATCAACTACATGATAAGAGCTCCCATCCATACGAAAATGATTCTTTAAAGTCATATCTGCATGTGAAACCGCCATATTGTAAAAAGTAGAATCACCGGAAAGAGAAGTTGCCTCAAAAAGAATTTCCAAATTCATCATATTATCAATAATAACAGGACACTCCCAGCCTCTTTGTGCCTGCCATCCTGTACGGGTATTCCATGATTGGATAACTCCGGCTCCAGAACGAAACCGAGTGGAAAGGGACTTGGCCGCTTGCACGATAATTGTATCATATGCCTCCTGCCCCATACGCATACCATTTAAATAACTACATCCTATAATAAAGCCGATATCATGATGAGAAGTTATATATTGTTGTTGTTTCAGAGCTTCCGTATACTTTTTCGCCAATGTTTTCCATTTCTCATCTCCCGTAAGATTATACAAATACCAAAGGCTTCCCGCGAAAAAGCCCGAAGTCCAGTCCCATACGTTACGGGCATATACTATATTTCCTTTAGTATCTACCGTACGAGGTGCCCAAGGTTTACCATTTTTTTCCAGTTTTTCTATCAACAAATCATATTGCGCCGCTGCATACTCAACGTTTTCTGAAAGATAATTTTCCTCTACCCTTTCACAAGCACACACAAAAGTGAAAAACAAGGCTATACAAATTGAAATAATAGTTTTCATAAATAATTCATATTATTTTGAGAAAACAAAAATACGCATGCTAATCACAAAAAAGGGATAATATATGTACAGAAAGAGGATGTCAAATATATACAATGAGACAAAAAGCAGCGATGTACAATAAACGACCTAAAATGTACAATAAACGACAAAAAAAGAAAATACACACATACTCTTTATTTAATAAAAACGATATATTTGTAATCTGTATAATAAGATCTAGAATATGAAAAGCAGGATTATAATCATTTTTTATTTACTAATATACACATTATCAGGAAAAGCACAAAGCATATCATTTCTTCATCTGACAACCGACGATGGCCTACCTAATAATTCCATTTCTTCCATTTATCAGGATGAACGTGAATTCATGTGGTTCGGTACTCGCAATGGAATCGGCGTATATAACGGAAAAAAAATTAAAATCTATCAAAAGGAGAAAGATATTTCCAACAGCATTTTATACAATGATATATATCATATTACCGGTGACCGGAACGGACACGTTTTTATTATGACCAACAGAGGTATCTCCGTTTATGATATAGAAAAAGATTTATTTAGTACGATAACCAGAAATAATATGAAAGCGCAGTTCTTCTCCGGTTATTTATACGCTGCAACATCCAAACAAATATTTAAATACAACGGCAACAAGCTGGAGCCTTTCTATAAATTTCCGGATAACGAAGGATATATCAGAAAATTATATATACATAATGATTCCATACTCATCGGAAGTGACCGGGGAGTATATATACTAACTCCCCAAAAAGAACTAACCCATCCTATTACAGCAGGGAATATTTCTGATATTTTCAGAGATAGTAACGGAGAGTATTGGATAACCGCAAGTTCCGGTCATGGGCTGTACCGCATTCAAGGCGAACAAATTGACAGGTTTCAGTGTAAAGAGGAAGATCCGACGACAATCAGTTCCAATTTTACTCACAGGTGTTGCGAAGATACAGAAGGCAACATATGGATAGGAACTTTTAACGGGTTGAACAAATATGATAAAAATACAGGAGAATTTTACAGATATTTTAAACAGGAACATAACAAAAGTTTAAGCCATTCCTCTATTTGGGGATTATACTGTGACAAACAAGGAACTATCTGGATAGGAACCTATTCCGGCGGCATCAATTATTTCAATCCACAAAAACAGATTTATCGCGAATATCAGGCCTCTTCCAAAGAGGAGGAAGGATTAAGTTCTCCCATTATCGGACGTATGCTAGAAGATTGCGAAGGAAACTTATGGATATGTACTGAACGGGGAGGAATCAATAAATATAATCCTGCTACCCGGACTTACAAACGTTATCTAAGCAAAAGTAGTTCCTGTAATCTACCACATGATAATGTGAGGGCTGTCTACTATGATTCTCTGCAACAAGTATTATGGCTTGGTATACATCTAAAAGGACTGAACAGACTAGATATGAAGACTGGGCATTTCACTCAATATAAAAATAAAAAAGGAGATAGCAGTTCTCTTCCGTCCAATCTTGTGGAGGATATTATTCCTTATCAGAAACAATTGATATTGGCCACAGCAAATGGAGTCACGCTATTTAACCCACAAACAGGCAAATGCAAATTGTTATTTCAGGATAAGAATGCGCTTTATAATACGATATCCACTATAGGGCTGACTTTAGACCACGAAGGTACATTATGGATAGCCAACAATAACAGCGGAGCGTGTGCTTATCATTTTGACAGTCAAAAATTCTCCATTTACAAACATAAGAACAGTAATAAACACAGTCTCAGTAGCAATAGCATTAATTCCATTTACGAGGACAGTCAAAAAAGGCTCTGGTTTTGTACAAACGAAAATGGACTAGATTTATATAGAAAAGAGACTGATGATTTTATCAATTTCGATAAACGTAAAAACGGGCTTGCCAGCAATGTAATATATAATATTTGCGAACTATCACCTGAAAAATTGTTAGTGACAACGGATAAAGGATTCTCAATATTAGATTATCAACATAAAGAATTCAGGAACTATGATGAATTGCCCTTAAACTGTATAAGTGAAAATGCGCTCTATAAAAGCCGGAAAGGAGAAATATTTATTGGTGGAACCACCGGAATGATTTCTTTCCAGGAAAAAGATTTGGAACAGGCGCCACGATCTTATCGCATACTTCCATATCGTCTAACAGTGAACGGAGAAAATATTCAGACTGGAGACCAAAGTGGAATATTACACCGGAATATTACATATACCCCAAAAATAACCCTAAAATCTATTCAGAACATTTTCAATATCGAATACACAACTACAGATTACATACCTTTCAATAAGAATAAAATTGTTTATCGATTGGAAGGTTTCTCAGACACATGGAATGTATTGGAGCAAAACACTATTACTTATACTAATCTTGCTCCCGGCAATTATACATTAATTGTAAAAGCAGAAAACGTAAACGAAAAGCTAGTTCCCCCTAGTCGATTACAAATAGAAATATTACCTCCCTTTTATCGTACAATATGGGCCTATTTAGCATACATTATAAGTATCATCATACTTACATATTATATCATACATACATATCATCATCGCCTAAAATTACAGGAATCTCTTAAATACGAAAAAAGACATATCGAAGATATCGAAAAACTAAATCAGGCAAAACTACGTTTTTTCACCAACATATCCCACGAGTTCCGAACACCGTTGACACTTATTATCGGCCAAATGGAAATGCTACTGCAAGTACGTTCTTTCAACCCCAATGTGTACAATAAGATTTTGGGAGTTTACAAAAGTTGCCTGCAGTTAAGAGAACTTATAACCGAATTACTGGATTTCCGGAAACAAGAACAAGGACATATGACCATCAAAGTCTGCGAACACAATATGGTTCATTTTATATATGAACACTACCTGCTGTTTCTGGAATACGCGGCACAACGCCAAATCACTTTTAATTTTGAAAAAAGCAGTAATAATATCAGTGTATGGTTTGATGCCAAACAAATGCAAAAAGCTATTAATAATCTTATTTCTAATGCATTCAAATATACCAAAGCAGGGGGAACAATATCTATCGCAGTCAGGAAGAGAAATCAGGAAGTGTTAATTGAAATAACAGATAATGGTTCAGGCATTGCTGAAAAAGATATTGATAAGATCTTCAATCGTTTTTATCAAGCAGACATAGATTCCCCATCACATACAGGTACTGGTATTGGTCTGGCTCTCACTAAGGGTATCATCGAATTGCATCATGGAAATATTGATGTGTCCAGCGAGCTTGGAGAGGGAACAACTTTCCGCATCCACCTAATGACAGGAAAAGAGCATTTCACAAACGACCAAATTTGTACAAATTCCAATACTTCTTGTTCAAATGAAGTCACTAATTTGAATTTAGTCTATCAACAGCCTCTAGAGCAGGAAAAGGAAAATATAGATAACGAAAGTATACCAAAAGAAGGAAAATACAAAATACTAATTGTAGAAGACAATGACTCGCTTAGAGAAATGTTAGTCAACATTTTCAAATCACTTTATACAGTAATTACTGCTGTTAATGGTAAAGAAGGGTTGGAAAAAACGTGTTCGGAAATGCCTCATATTGTTATCAGTGACATCATTATGCCTGAAATGTCAGGTACAGAACTTTGCCTGGCTATCAAACAGAATTTCGATACTTGCCATATTCCCGTCGTTCTGTTAACTGCCAAAACTACAATTGAACACAATCTGGAAGGTTTGAAAATGGGAGCAGACGATTATATCGCCAAACCATTTAATATCAATATTTTATTATCAAGATGCAATAATCTCGTTAATAATCGAATTATGTTACAGGAGAAATTCAGTAAACAACCGCAAATAAATACTCTAATTCTGACCAATAATATCCTGGATAAAAAGTTTATGGATAAAGTCACAGAAATTATTGAAAATGAAATTGATAATGTGAATTTTAGTGTAGACCAACTTGTTGCCCAAATGGGAATTGCCAGAACTAAATTATTCACCAAACTAAAAGCAATAACAGGACAGACTCCAAGTGACCTCATTATGACTATCCGTTTGAAACGAGCTGCATATTTGCTAAAGAATAATCCTGAATTAAATATATCCGAAATATCTGACCGAACAGGATTCAGCTTTCCAAAATATTTTAGTAAATGTTTCAAAAAAAAATATCATGTAACTCCACAAGCTTATAGAAAAGAAGAGATTCAGATATAGAACTTCAGAACACTAGCAGAAAATTATTCGAATTATATTCTTATTTCACATTAGGGATATTCTCAAAATAAATCGGAATATTCCTAAAATAATAAAATGTAAGACAACTAATTCATCGCGAGTTAATAACTTTTTTGCATCTTTAAGTATTTCTTGTGACAAAAAGTCGCACAAGTAATTGTTCAACATTGCGTCTGAACTCATTGTTCCGTCAATAGTAGCCTAAAAAAGCGTGCATTACCAATAATGGTTTAGTGCGAAGCTCTCTTGACAATATGGTTCTATACAAAAAGATCCAATGTATAGACTGTTAAACTGACCGATATGAGTAACATAAGGAACCGCCATACCACCCGTAATAAAGAAATAACTTACGGATATTGAGAAGCTATAACCAAAAGTCAAACAGGCAGGATAGTGTTATAAAATATTCTTCAAAAAACACTTTTCTTTATACATTTTACCTCAATCTGCACAACTTTTTATAACACTTTGTCTCCTCCCAGGAGTTATGTATATTACCACTCACTTCGTTTACTGACTATTTGCCTCCAGCTAACTCGATGATAAAATCTAGGCTGTTTACTTTGAATGCTGTCTTCTTAAAGCATAATGAATTCAAAAAAAGAGTGCACATAAATGAATTTCTCAAATAAAACGTTTCTTTCATAGAGAAATTCATCCTTTGAATAAAAACTGTGGCTATTTTATTTAGCGCATCATAAAAACAATATTATATCTTGCCGTTTTTCTCATAGGACCATATCAACCTCTAAATTATTAGATAACCTGAAACATCATTGGCATTACCTAAAACACGAAAAGAGCCCCATAACCCTCCGCTGAAGTAGAAGCCCTTTCTTAATACAAAAACTTAACTTTGACTTTACTAACTATTCCATTTATTGAGTTTCACAACCCACATGTTTACGTCCTGCAAAATTATAATGGAAATTTATATATCGCAAATTATTAACACAAAAAACATCATATACATCTCAAATTCTGAAGTATACCGCTCAATAAAACATCATTAATATTTTATGGAGTATTTATTGAACCAAAGAAAAAATAAAGCGACAAGAATCCGCTGACTCTCATCGCACAATAAAACACGACAAATACTGGAACGCTTTTCACAAAGGGTACAATATTTAGAGATTCTAAAAACAATAGACAAATCTCTTATTTCTAAAATAAACAAAAAACAAAGTCCGTTGGTTTACTTAAAAAATCATTATTTACAGAAAGCCTTAATTTTAAGCAATAGATAACCACAAAGACATTATCAAACAAATCAATCTGCAAATTTCTCCACTATATTATTCCTCTTCATATAGACAACCTCTCCTCTTGAAAATAATTACTATTCAAATAAGAGAAAATAAATAAAGCGATGATAATCCAACGACTAACACCGCTTGTAAACAATTTAATGCATGAGA
>ENA-ORNW01001664-ORNW01001664.1-human-gut-metagenome-genome-assembly--contig:-NODE-1664-length-16431-cov-9.872863_pt1 | contig 16431 bp, 19 predicted proteins | sample MGYA00242121_ERZ509034 | MGnify/ENA primary metagenome ERZ509034 (study PRJEB26280, sample SAMEA2338689) | human gut metagenome | biome: human gut; feature: human-associated habitat; material: faeces... | reverse complement strand
TGAGCTTGGACGTGTCGTCAAAATTCAGTTCCGTGGTCGTGTCGGTGACATCGCGCCTGATATTTTCCGGCACATCATCCTCACCAACGGTAAGGACAAGCACCTTGTAGTCGGTCAGCAGTCCGTTCTGTACGGCGTAGGAGAAATTCACGCGGTAGAACTCCTCCCCATACAGAGCCTTGTCGTCCATCGAACAGAGGATACAGTCTTTTTCCGATGCCTTTATCTTGGCCGATTCACCATATAGCCGTGGCGTGGCGGTCATGTAAAGCCGTTTTCTGCCTTGTACGTTGTCATCGGAGTGTATCTTGGTGAAGTTGCTCTCGTCCTTGTCCGACAGCTTCACGCCTGTAGTGCGGTGGGCTTCGTCACAGATGATGAAGTCGAACACACCATATCCGCCGTTTGTTTCGGAAAGTATCTCCTGTTGTGCCGCTGAAACGGCATCAATGGACTGGTAGGTGGAGAATACGACTACCAGTCCGTCATGGTTTCGGTATTTCTTCAACTGTGATGCGATGGACTGCGGACTGGTGGACGCTGGTACTGCAAGGTCAACCACACTGTCATCCATATCATCGTATTTATTCTGAATCTTTCGCGAAGCCTTGGAATCAGAACAGATGCAGACGGCCTTGATAGGCTTCTTCGCGTCCGCCGACCATGCGTTGAGCGACTGCCCCAACAGGGCGATGGATGGAACCATGAACAGCACCAGTCCTTTGTTGCCCAACAACTGTTCGGTGATGAGCAGCGAGGTGTAGGTCTTTCCCGTTCCGCAGGCCATGATGAGTTTGCCACGGTCGTTGCCGTCAATAATATAGTGCGTGTATGCCTTGGATATGGCGTCCAACTGGTGCTTGCGCGGTTTCTTGCCCTCTACTAGTGCGGAAGTTCCCGTAAGTCCGTCCATCAGTTTTTGCCAGTCCACACAGGAAGAGTTCAGGTCAATCAGCCCAACCCGTGAGAAAGGCGGGTCTTGGTGGCGGATGGCTTCCTCGGCGTTGCTTCCCCAATGGTTGGTGGTGGAAATCCATATCCGTTTGGCAAAACGGGTGGTCTGGAAAGTGACTTCGTTGGTGAACGTGCGGCTGGAGGTGGCGAGGAATGAATCCACGGCGGGCTTGTCGATTACGGCACCCTCCGCATAGCACTTGCACTGGATAGCCCAATAGTCGCCCATCTCGGTCTTGGCCACGAGGTCTATTCCCGTGTCCGTGCCTCCGAAGTCCTTGCGCCCCGGAAAATCCTCCCACAGCCACACCTTTTCAAGCTCGTTATAGCGTGGGTCTGTCAACAGCCATGAGCGCATCAGACGCTCGAACTTTGTACCTTTTTCCCTTTCGGTGAATGATTCGGTACGGAATTTATGCAGTATGTCCTTGAAATTCATCTCTTGATAAGAGATATACGTCAAGGATATAAATCCTATGAATCAGGATGTTAGCAAACAAGAAAAGTGGATTTGCCAAACAAATCCGTACAATTTTCATCTTTTATCCCATTATAAATGAGAACTTTTCACAAAATCTGCAATATTTTGCGTACCTTTGCGATATAACTATAACTCTTATCAAGAGATTCCGATTTTTGCAAAACAATTTTCTGATTGTATTTCCAATTACAAATCTTTCAGGATAAGGCTGTTCGCCCTGTCCACAACGCTCGTGTCAAGCGATGCGAGATAAATGCGCGTGGTTTCCTCAGAGTCATGCCCCATGCCATCGCTGATGACCGAAAGCGGTATATTTTTGCTCTTGGCGACGCTTGCCCATCCGTGCCTCGCACAATACATGGTCAACGGAATCTGCAAGTCCACCAAACGTGCGACTTCTTTCAGGGTCACGTTCACACGGCTGAGGGCGTTCATGTATTGTACCCGTTCATTGGCAAACGGATTAGTGATTATGGGCAACAAGTATTGCGTAGCGGAACGACCTTTATATTTGTTCACGATTTCCTCCATGCACTTCTCCCACTTAATGGTAAGTTGTTGTCCTGTCTTTCTCCTGCGGTATGTCAGGATGCCGTTCTTCAAGTCCGATTTTTTCAAATAAGCCATGTCAATGAACGACATTCCACGAGTGTAAAACGAAAAGAGGAACATGTCCCTCGCATAGTCCAGATGCGGTTTCAGCGTCAGGTCAAGTACCTTGATGCGCTTGACGGCTTTCAACGGAACGGCACGTTTCACGGTCTTGTCTATTCCAGTGTAAACGTGCTTGAAAGGATGCCTCTGTTCCGTCAGTCCCTTTTCCACGGCACGGTTATAGACGGCACGGAGTATGCGCATATAGAACGAAGTGGTATTGGGGCAGTTGCCGTTGGCTTTCAGCCATGCCTCATAGAGCATCATCGTGTCGCCGTCTATCTCGACCAAAAGAATGTCCTGACCATTACGGAACTTCATGAAGCTGGCGAGTGTGGCGGCGTAGGTTTCCGACGTGCGGATTCTGTTCAGCCGCCTTAATTGGTCAATTATGCCCTGCATGAAAGGGAACAGGGATTGTCCGTCTGCTTGCCTGTTGAATTTCACGAGGATGTCATCCACCGTGTAACCTTTGTTCCCTTTTTCAAGCAATGAGATGATTGCCGTCAGGCGTTTTACATCCCATTCTATCCGGCTTGCGACCGATTGAAGGTAGTTTTTCCGTTCGATGCTTGCCAGAACAGGAACGGCAACTGCCGATGTTTTACCGTTCCATTCGCTTTCAAATACCCGGCAATCCGTCTTGATTTGGCGGACTGCGCGGTTGTGTATTACCTGATAATAGATGCTGCCCTCCTTGCCGTTTACGGAAGAAGGACGGAATTTCACTTTTACCGATGCCATTCACGTTACTTTTTGTTATTGTTATTCGTCATTTGTGTTACTTTCAATTTCTCCTGCATTAGACTGTCCGATAAGGTCTTTAACCCTTTGTCGTAGCCGTCAGCTTCCTGACGTATCCATTCGATGGCTTCCTCATCGCGGTGGATGTCGAACACGTCATTCAGCCAAAGGATGTTGTTTGCATTGCAACCTCCCCACGAGCGGATGACACGGAACTTCAACGCATCGTCCGCATACTGACGCTTGGATTTCCAAAGCTCGATGTTGCCCCAGATGGAAAGGCTACACATGACCCCCATGCCGACCAAAAGAGAGAATACCTTGCTCGACCGGATGTCGAAGCAATGACGATGGATATGCTCCTGTGGCTCGGTATCTCGTTCTTCCGAACTTAGGGCAAACGACTCTTTCAAATTCCGTAACAGGTGTAGAATCCTATTCGATGCGTAAACCTCCGCTTCAGCGAATTTGGTCAGCATGGCTTTTGTCTGTGCCTGATGCTCCCTTGCGGAACTGTCAAACAGCTCCTTTATGGGTGTCAAGTCCACCGCCGTAGGCTGTCCGCCAGATTGATTGTTGGTTACTTTTGGAGCGTTCTCCAACTTTCCGTTGATGCTCTTGAGGTCATTCTTGATGTCCTCAAAGAGCGAGTAAACTTCATTATTATCCATGTTTAAAATCTTATTTTACGTTGTTTCTTTTTCTTGTTCCTGCGTTTTAATTCTTCCTCGAAACGGTTTTCCTCAGCCTGTCCGTCCGCGTTGTCCGGCATGAAAAGACCAATCGAGCCGTTGTACAAATCATCGTTGCCCCTTGATTCAGGTTGAAACGTGGGTAGTTCTTCATGACGCGAGGGCGGTTGCATATTCATTCGCTCTGTGCGCCTATTACGTTCCAATGCTGCGTCAATCTTGGAAAAGCTGAACCGCCTGTCAATCTTGGAACCGCTGAACGAATAGCCGTTCATGGTGAAAACTACACCCTGTACCTCGTCCGACTTGCCCTTGTACTTGAACCGCATATCCACTCCTTGTTTCTTCAGATTAGCGGCAAGAATGTTCCAGTTTCCACACCTTGAAACCTCCGATTTAAGGATGGAGTAAAGCCCGTACTTGGTCTTGTCCGGCTCTTTCAGACGGTGTTGCTTAACCTGTTCCTTGCCGCTGGCGAAGTACAGGCTATATTTCTTCGTCAGTTCCTTACAGATGCGTGCGCTGCGTATCCGCTCGTTGCGGTCGCTGATTGTCCTGCCATTATTGGCGATTCGGTTGAACGCTATATGCACGTGCGGATGCTCCTTGTCGAAGTGGCGCACGATGAGAACCTGCGTGTCGGTTATCCCCATTTCCTTCAGGTATTCCAACGCTATTCCAGCCATTGTGCGGTCGGTCAGGCGGTGTTCATCTTCCTTATGGAAAGCCAACGAGATGTGTCCGACAGGCTTCGTAACCTTTGGATTCATCTTTGATTGTGCCTCGAAGCTCATGGCTATCGTGTCCCTGTCCTCGGCAAACAGACCGTCACAGAAAAGGATTTTAGCGTCCTTTCCCTTGTCAAGAATGTAGTTTACCACACCCCTGAAACTGCTTCCTTTGACAATTTTAGCTATCATATCCGGTTGTCATAAGAGGATTAAATTCAGCAATTCCTCGATGCGTGCCACGAGCACACGGCACTCCATCCCTACCGTGACGAAGCCAGCGGCGTTCGCCTTGTGCGCAAGCTGGTTCAGGTTGTTCGCCATGCCGCAGAGTTGGCGGACGTAACCAGTATGTTCCGGCGTGAGCCGTTCCTTCACCTGCCCGTCCCTCATGCAACGGCGCAGGAACTCCCCGGCGGATATGCCCGCACTCCGTGCCTTGCCTTTCAGCGTGTAGTAGTCCGATGTCGCCATCTTCACCGTGAGGCGGTATTTCAGCTTATCTGCCGCTCCCTTCTTGGGGCGACCTCCCTTGTTTCTTCTTACTGTTTTTTGCTTATGCTCCATACGTTTGTTATTGTTTATAATACAGATACCCATTAGACCAACGGGATGCAGCTCTCCACGGAGTTCATGAGTGGGAGCAGGCGGTTTCGGTATGCCCGAAACACAAACTTGCTCCCCTCAAAACTCCGTTGGACAGGTTCAGAGTAACACCGAACTACATCCCGTCAATCAACTCTTTAATTTCAGAGTTTACGCCAAGCCTCGATGTCCTCACCGTAGGTGGCAAGATGCTGCCGGGCGATGTTCTCCACCAGTCCCGATACGCTCATCCTGCGTTCCCCGAACATGCGGACGATGCGGTCGAGCGCGTCGCGTGTGCTGCGGCTGAGGAACACGGGCTTGCGGTCTTCGATGAACGGAATGGAGAGGAAAGAATCCTTGTATTCCTCCAACGATGCCCGACGTTGCTTGCCGCTGATGCGGCGTACCACCTGCGAAGTTTCATCCGCCTGTTCCGACACGGTTTCGGCTGCCTTTTCCTGCTGTTCCTGTGTGTCGGCAGGCGAGGGTTCCAGATTCAAGGTTCCCATACTTGGCTTATTGCCTAAAAAATCCTGTAATACTGCATCCATGCTTTGGCTGCTTAAATCTTTCTTCATACTTGTTTGAATTAAATGTTTAACAATGTTGGCCGATGTGCGCACATTTGACCGATTATCGGTTGCAAAGGAAATGTCTGTATGGCAGGCAGTCAAACGAATGGGTAGGTTGTGGCAACAATGTATGGTTTTGCACTTTACACATCGTCCGGACGGTTTTTGCTGCACCAATTTGCCATTGTGTCGAGAATGTCCGTCCTAAGATTTAAGGGCTTAAATTCTCCGGATTGGGCATAGATAAGGAGGTTGTCAATAAGGCTCACAAGAAAAATTCATTAAGACGGGTTTTGGAAGCTGAAAAACGCCAGAGGCTGCCAGACCAACGCCAAATGCTGCCACGCAAATGTGAAGTGATTGGATTATGCCGGGTTTCGCTTTCCTTTGCATCACGGACGCTTGGAACAGCCGTTATGGGGCAGTGGGTAACGCCACTCCCTGCCACTTGCTGCCACAAGCTGCCGCCTCATGATAAAACCATTGTTTTATACAGGCAACGGCTTTACTTTGCAGGCAAAAAGAAGAACAAACAGTAAATATAATGAATATGGAAGTAGTAATCATTTCAAAAAGAAAGTACGAGGAAATGGTCGGCAAGCTCAATCTCCTGTCCGACCGGGTGAATGAAATCATCGGCAAGCGCGAAAAAGGGAAGCTCAGCCGTTGGATGGACAACCAGGAAGTCTGCCAGCAGTTGCGCATCAGTCCGCGCACCTTGCAGACGCTCCGCGACAACGGGACGCTGGCTTACTCGCAAATCGGGCACAAGATTTTCTACAAACCGGAGGATGTGCAGCGCATTGTCCGACTTGTGGAGGACAGGCGCAAGGATGCCGCTTGGCGAGGACGGACTATTTGACCTGAAGATAAAAACACCACTAAATCCACTGTAAATACTGCAAATTATGAACGAGTTGATTCTTGCCGACAAGGAATTAGAAGTCGGCTTCATCGGAAAGCTGGATGCCCTGCTTGAAGGCATCGAAAGAGTTGGTGCAAGCTGCAAAGCTTTGCCAAGTAACGAACAGTTTCTGACGGACAAAGAAGTTTCGGCATGGCTCAAAGTAAGCCGCCGTACCTTGCAGGACTACCGCAACAATGGAATGATTGCCTACTATCAGTTGGGCGGCAAAATCCTGTACAAGGAATCCGACATTGAAAGGATGGTGATGAGCGGGTATCGGAACGCCCACCGCTTGGAAACATGATTTGATACGTACAAAAACAGAGCAAGCCGATGGCCGGGCAGTTATCCTGCCGCCATCGGCTTGCTCTTTATAAAATGGTCATTTCGATTACTTTATTCTAACACGTGCATCGCGAATGGGTGTCGGATAGCGAAAAGAACAAATGGACCGGATTCCCTCTATTGCCTGAACAGAGTTTGTCCATGATGAACCGCCGGAAAGCCATGCACTCCTTAGTCCTCAGTCTGAAGGCTATGGCTATTACCATTTCAAGGCTGTACACATCGTAGCTTATCCCGTTGTCCTGCCTGATGTAGCGCATGGTGTCGCTTTCCAACAACTCATTGTTCTTATAGATAGCGTGTACAGCCTTACGGACGTAGCATCCGAACACATTGAACGCATCGCATATTTCCTGCTGCGTCATCCATACGGGAGCGGTCGGCATAGCGACCGCCCCGTTCTCACTGATTGTAATGATTCCCCTGTCCATAATGTATGTTTTTGATGTTTTCCTTATCCTTGTTCCATTCGGGCATACGGAATTTGATTCCGATGCGTCTGGTCAGCTTCTTCATGTCCTCATCCACTTTCTGATGCGTCAGGCGGGCATAGATTTGTGTGGTGCTCATATTCTTGTGTCCCATCATCTGACATACGGTTTCCAACGGAACTCCCTGAGAGAGAGTAATCAGGGTTCCGAAATTATGCCTTGCCATATGGTAGGTAAGCCGACGTTCTATGCCGCAGAGTTGGGCGATTTTCCGCATATTGTATGTCAATGCGGTACTGCTTGGCATATTGAAAATTTTATCACTCTTACGCTCCTGTCTGTATTTCTCTATTATCATTTTCGGTATGTCAAGGACTTGTATCACACACTCGCTTTTGGTCTTTTGACGTTTGAATTTAATCCAGAGATTTCCATTACTGTCTGTATTCAGATTTTTCTCGGCTAAATTGCACATATCCGCATATGCGATGCCAGTGAACGTGCTGAACACAAAAAGGTCGCGGACAAAGCATGTGAATTTTTCTTTTATTGGTACGGCCATCAGCTTTTCCAATTCGTCCATCGTAAGATGACGATGTTGCCGCTGTGCCTTTTCCGGAATAAACCGTGCAAACGGGTTGCATTGGATTGTACCTTGCGACATTGCCACTCTCGTCATCGTTTTCAGCATAACGATGAGGTTTTCTATGGTTATAGTAGCAAATTTCTTGTCTATCCGAAGGTAGTTGTCATACTTTTCAATGAACGAATAGTCCAATTGCTTTAAGGAAATATCATCCATGCCATAGTGTTCGTTGACAAACTGTTGCAGGTGTTTGTATGACTTCCGGTGATTTTTCAAAGTACCGGGCGCACGGTTCACTCCCACGCGCTTAGCATAGTCTTCCATGTATTCACGGTAGAGTTCCAATAGTTTCCGCTTATGTTGACCGATACCGTTTATTGCGTTTTTGACAAGTTCGGCGGTAATATAACCTTGTTCTTCAAGTATTTCCCTGTAATATCGGCGTATGTCCGCTTCCAACTTGTCTATTTTGATGTTGGTTTCCTTTGCGATGCGGCTTTTGCCTGTCAGACGGTATGCCTTGGCATCCCACAGTTCGGGTTGTATCTCCATTTTTGTGGAAAATTGTGCAACTTCCGTATTGATGGAAATCCTGCCCATAAGAGAACACATGCCGTTCTTTTTTATCTTTTGGCGGTTGATATAGAACAGTACGGCAAAAGTGTTATAGGTGGTGCTTCTTCCTTTCATCATGGCATCATTGTTTTTGTCTGTTTTTATTTACTGGATTATCGGGCAGGGCAAACTTGCCTTCAATACGTTTTTGCAGCTTTCCCATGTCCTCGCTGACTTTTTCGTGGGTGAGATGCGCATATATTCGCGTTGCCCGCCAATCACGGTGTCCCATCAGCTCACGTACCGTATCAAGCGGAACTCCTTGTGAAAGAGTGATTAACGAGGCGTATGTATGGCGGGCCTGATGGAAAGTGACCCGCCGATTAATACCACATATCGCCGCAATCTTTTTCAGGTTGATGTTGGTCTTGCTGCAACTTAACATGGGGAATAGCTTTCCTTCCAGAGCTATTCCTTTATATTTGTTGATAAGTTCAAGTGGCAATTCCAGCAAGGGAACATGGAAAGGAGTGCCTGTTTTCTTCCGTGCACTGTGTATCCACCATGTACCGTCCTCCGCCTGTACAAGATTCTTCTCAGTCAAAGAACGCAGGGCGCCGAATGCGATGCCGGTGAACACAGAAAAGAGGAACACGTCACGCACAAGGTTTAGGTTGGGCTGGGGTAAATGGGTGTTCATCATTAACTCCAGTTCATCCTCGGAAAGAAATTTGGGTATGATAGGGGCATAGTCGTAAGTATAGCCGATAAACGGGTCTTGTTTAAGATAGCCACGGTCAATGGCGGATTTCACAATTTTGTGCAGTCGCCCCATGATGTTCACGACCGTTGACTTGCACATATTTAGGTCGGCACGAAGATATAGGTCATACGAGGACACGAATGAGGGATTGAGGGCTTGAAACGGAATATCCCTGACGCTATATTTCTCTCTAAGAAAATTTTTCAGATGCTTTAGTGCCACCCTGTAACGCTTGTAAGTTCCAATGGCGCGGTTTATGCCAACTTTACGCAAAAAATCCTCGTTGCACTTTTCACAATATGTAACGAGCGTTTCCTGCTCCGATGCGATGCCTTGAAAGGTATTTTTCACTTCTTCCGCAGTGATATTCTCCTTTTTAGCGAGCAAAGACTTGTAGGCGGAACGTATGTCCACCGACATTCTGTCAAGCTCCTTGTTGACGGCAACGGATGCCTTGCTTTTCCCTACGGCCCTGCCGGAATTGACATCCCAAGTGGAGGGTATCGCGTACACTTTGGCACTGAACTGTACCATTGATTTGCCGATACGTATTCTGCCCAATATAGGCATTGTACCGTCGGCTCTTTCCTCATTTCTTTTGAGGTAGAATGTTACTTTTAATTCTTCCATAAACAGCTCTATTTTTGTGTCCACAAAATTACAGTCAATAGAGCTAATCATCCGTTTGCAGAATGGTGCGGATGAGTGCAAGAAAATCCGTTGGACAACTATATTTAGCCCATTATGAAAATACGACCTTCAAAATCCGGCTAAACCGTTGTTCTACAGCCTTGCTGAAAGGATTTTGAATGGGTATCTTGCATCATAAACGGGTAATGCATTCGTAACGGAAAGTCTGCATATATCCGCTGCATTTTGCTTTTTTGCCACTTGGCAACGATAAGAAGAAAATGGAAGTTTACACGTGTGATTCAGAGAGTTACGTTGTTTGTCACAATCTTGCTTTTTGGGTACTCGATTTGGCAACAGTCACAAATTCTGCAATATGCGGTAAATTTCTGTCAAACAACTCTTGTCTTAGCGCAAAGATAGTGAAAAGCAACCAAATTCTATTACCGTTTCCCATATTTCTTTTCAAATAATTCTGTATTCTTCTCTCCCCATGCAATCATAGCATCGATGATGGGAATAAGCGTCATCCCCAACGGAGTGATAGCATACTCCGAACGAGGAGGCAGTTCAGGGTAGATGGTCTTCGATACGAGCCCGTCCTCTACCAGTTCCTTCAGTTGCAAGTCGAGCACACGAGGCGTGGCTTCGGGAAATATCTTGTGCAATTCACTGGGACGCAGGGCACGGTGGCGCAGTTCGTCCAAGATGCATGACTTCCACTTGGAATCAATCAGGCTCATGGTCAGCCGCAAGGGACAGTCCAAATCTACGGGTATCTTTCTTTCGTACATGGTTTTATCTTTATTGAATGTTACGCCTGCAAAGGTAAGGATAATATATCGTAACGGGGATATACCGAATAATTTTTCAGTATATGAATAATTTTTCGGTACTTGTGCAAACTGGAGGAATCACCTACCTTTGCAGCATCAAAACAAGATAATCAATTAAACATTAGCATCATGAGAGCAAATATCGAAGAGTACAAGGCAGTGGAAGAAGCTGCCATGAAGTTTGTGAAAAGTGTGGCAGAAGGCAACAGCAAGTATGCCCGCGAATTGTTTATTGACGAAGCCGTCTTATTCGGCTACTTGGACGGGAAGCTGGAGCACGGCAGCATCGAGCAGTTCTACCACAATGTGGACACCGTAGGCGCAGGCGATGACTTCAAGGCACGCATCGACGTGGTGGACGTAGAAGAGGCCCTCGCCGTGGTGCGCGTGCTGGAAGAGAAATGGGGAGGCCGTATCGACTTCACCGACTACCTGTTGCTGATGAAGATGGACGGCGAGTGGCGGTGCGTGGCGAAGGCGTACAATCAGAATTCGAATACCATTCAAAAGTAAGGAGGAAGCGTCATGAAGATAACAGTTATTACGGGAAGTCCACGCAAGCATGGCAACAGCTTTGCCATGACGGACGCATTTATCAGGGAAGCGGAGACACTCGGCCACACGGTGCGACGATTTGATGCCGCACTGATGAAGATAGGCGGTTGCCGTGCCTGCCAGACCTGCTTCAAGACGGGCAAGGCTTGTTCGTTCGACGACGATTTCAACCTTATCGCACCTGCCATTATGGAAGCCGATGCTGTTGTATTCACCATGCCAACCTACTGGTATTCCATCCCGGCACAGATAAAGGGTGTGATTGACCGCCTGTTTTCATTCGTGGTGGGCGGAAAGGATATCGCCGGAAAGAAATGCGGACTGATAGCCTGCTGCGAAGAAAACGACGTGACGGTAATGGACGGCATCCGTATGCCGCTGGAACGTTCTGCCGCTCTGCTGAAATGGGAGATGGCTGGCGAAGTGCTTATTACCGGAGTATTGAACGAAGGTGACATCAACAAGACGGACGGCTGCAAGCAAGCGGCTGAACTGGCGCATAAATTCTGAACGTATGAAGGTATTGTTGATTAATGGCAGCCCGAATCAAACGGGCTGCACCTATACCGCCCTGCACGAAGTGGAAACCACCTTGCAGGCAAACGGCATTGAGACGGAATTGCTGTATTTAGGCAAGAAGCCCATAGCGGGCTGCATCGCCTGTGGAGCCTGCATGAATACAGGACATTGTTTCCGCGACGACCTCGTGCAAGAGATACAGAAACGGCTGGATGAATTTGATGCCATCGTCATCGGTTCTCCGGTTTATTACAGTGCACCAACGGGGCAACTCGTTTCGTTCCTGAACCGCCTGTTCTTCGCCACGGAGAACCGCATGGCGGGCAAGCTCGGCGCATCAGTAGTATCGTGCCGCCGTGGTGGAGCCTCCGCCACCTTCGAGCAATTGAATCAATATTTCACTATTGCGAATATGCCTATCGTAGCATCGCAATACTGGAACTCGGTACACGGCTTCACACCCGACGATGTGCGCAAGGACAAGGAAGGCTTGCAGACCATGCGCATCTTGGGGCAAAATATGGCGTGGTTGCTAAAGTGCATTGAAAGCGGACGGAAGAACGGCGTTCGCAAGCCGGAATATGAACCGAGAATGCGGACGCACTTCATCCAAGACAAATATGAATAACCAAACTTAACAAGAAAACTTATAGATTTTTGAGTAGAGGATGTTTCCTGTCCGATTTTGAATTTAACCAATGGGAGGATAGCAAGCGGTTTTGGTCTGCCCCAAACACAAACTTGCTACCCTCCCGTTGGCATCGTTTATAATCTCATGCCCTTGTCTCTCCTAAGCGGCTTAACAGTCCTTTTAATGGATGAGAACAGCCTGCCAAACTGTTCCTTGAACCATTCGCCAATCAGTTGCCCATTGATGGCAAGCGCAAGTTTGGATTTGTCTTTCGGGTCTTTCACCACTTGGAAGCCTGCTTCCTCGGTCGTGAACTTCCGCCTGTGCTCCTCCGAATAGAGTTCGCCCTCATAGAACAACGGCTTGCCGCTGATGAGCGTGGCGGTCTGCCGCTCGTTGAAGCCGACTTTAAGGCAGAATTTCTCCATGTACACCAACTCTTGGAACAGCGGAAACCATTTCTTGGCTTTTTGGATGATGGATTTCAGGAATGACACTTCCCTTTGGTGTTCCGCTTCCTTGTCCGCCATTTCTCTGCGGTGCTTGGCTTGCAGTTCCATCAGTTGACGGCTGTGTTCATCCTGCTGCCGCTGCATCTGTTGTTGCAACAACTCGATGCTTTCGTCACGGGCTGCAACCTCATTTTGCAGGGTGCGGTTGTCGGCTTCAAGTTCTTTCAGCTTGCCGCTTCCCAAAAGAGAACCGACCTTTGCCACAAGTGCCGTTTTCGCCTCGGTCTTGGCGGCTTCCAGCTTCTCCGACTTGATTTCCTTCCTGACTTCGGCAAGCAGCCGTTCCGCTTGTTTCTGTTCGGTCTGCAACTGCCTTACGTTGGTTTCAAGCTCTCCCGTCTGCCGTTTCAAGTCACGGTAGTATTGGGCTGTGGTGGTATGCCGTGCCGTGCCTCTGACCCACGTATGCCACGATGCAAGCCGTACTTTGCCATCGCTTCAGCATAGCTATCGTGGTAGGCAACAAGCCGTTCACGGGTCAAGAGGTCATCTGCGCACAGGCGCACGGCGTTGGCTTTCTTGCGGTAGGTGCGTTTGCCCTCCGCTTGCTTCTTCCTCGCTTTCCTGCGCTCTCCCGTCACTATCGGTACGACCGTTGCATGGATGTGCGGCGTGTGTTCGTCCATGTGCAGCACTGCCGAAACGGTGTTCTCCCTGCCGAATGTGCGGTGCAGCCATTGCAGGTTGTCATCGCACCATTCGGATAGTCTACCCTCGTCTTGTACTTTCACCATATCCTCATGCGTACCCGAAAGCACGATGCGGATTGCCCTCACTTGGTCGGACGTTATCTTACGCCTGATGCCAGCCGTGCGGATGCGGTGGCTTATCGCTTCGGTACGGTCTGCCACGCCATCGGGGAATTGCACCAGTTCACGGTTGAGATGGGTGCGTGTGGGGTCTGTGTTCTTGGGCGTGGTCTTGCGCTCTATGTGGTCGGATGCGCCCGTGTCAGCCGACCCTTTCGCCTTGTTGATTTGAATGCTTATGTATCCCATGTTCGTTTCTTGTTTTTGAGGTTCTACAAACTTGTTTGTCAATGTTCGTCCGCCTGCGGTCATAGCCGCACGGTGCAAACGGGGGTGTCCAGAGGGGTGCAACCCCGCTGGCTCATTGGGGCGTTTTTAGCATTAGCGCCAGCGGTGCGTGAAGGAAACGCCCTAATGAGCTATGGCTTTTTGTTTCCCAAAAGCCTGCGGTGGTGTCAGCGGTGATGTTGGCGGACATTGGTTGCTTTTTCTTTTCGCCAGCGACATCGGCTTTCCCTTGTCGGTCGGCAGGACGGAAGTCCGTCCGACCAGCCTACGGATGGTGATACCTACCTCTGTCGCTTTCCCTGCGGACTTGTTAAGGGGTGAAAATCCGATGAATTGATGATTAAGTAACATAATATACTGATAACAGGCAAAATAACATTTCATCATCGTTTCATCAAACCGCTCGCCAAAAGAAAAGTGATGTATGGGGCTGCGTCCGCTTTCTCTTTTCATCAGCCAAATACTTTTGTTGAGGGTTTGATGAGCATGTAAGTTGCTGTCATTCTTTATGTTTATATATGCTTTCATCATTTCATCAAAATATCAAAGCATTTCCAACTGCGATTTGCTTACCGTATAGTAGCGTCCAATCCGTCTGACGGGAGAGTAACGTCATTCACGGTTGTAGTCGTATTGGTAGGTGGTGTAGGAAAGCGAATTGGATGCTGGTGTCAGCTTCCAACACTCTTGTATCACTTTCCGAACCTGCGACTTCTCCACCTTGACTTGTGAGCAGACAAGCAACGGGATGATGTCATTGAGGCAAAAAGAAACAGACTCAACATTCATGTTTGCCATGATGTCGAGCAACAGTTCTCCCATCTCTATCTCCAAACGGTTACGGTTGCTTCGAATAATCTTCCGCAGGGCATCCGTCTCCAGTAGCTTCGGATTGAACCACATACGGCTTTCCTTCTCGGTAGAGAGTTGCCTGTGTTGCAGGAAATGGAGAAAAGCGGGTATCTCCGCTTTCAGCTTTTGCAGGAAGTCGGTATCGTCATTCTGTAACGGCACAATCTTCCGCACCCAATATCGTGTCTCGCCAATGTCAATGATGACGGGCAGATGCTCGTTGTTGGAACACAACACGAACTTTGCGAAGAAGCCTATCTCGTCACGGTCTTTTCCTTTCGCCTCTACCTTGTAGGAAAGCGTGGTACTGAGATTCTTCAAACGCTCGCTGTCCTCACGGCGGTTGAGCAATACCTCGTCCACCATGATGAGCAGCTTGCCAGCCCAGTCGGAATTGAACTGGCTGCGGAAGTCCTCGTTGGTATTGAACGTCACGTTGTTCTGGAATACGGCTTTCAGGAAGTTCAGGAACGTACTTTTGCCCGTATTCCGTTCTTCGGACACGAGCAGGAGGATGGGGAGTTTCTGAACGGGATAGAGGTAGAGCAGCTGCAAGTAGTCCATGCCCAACTCGTACTGTTCGCCGAAGATGTGTTCCACCAACGAGCGGATGCAGGGAAAGTCGCCCTCCTGCGGCTGGTGGTTTATCGGCTCGTAGAGGTTGAGGAACTTGCCGACAACGGGCTGGTAGCCCACATGGTCGGGTACGGTGCAGAAGCCGTCATACTTCGGGACACTTGCCATGTAATCCTTGCCGTAGTCCTGCCGCAGGGTCTCGGAGTTCCATGCGATGCGCTTTCTCACATAGCCGCCGTCAATGCGGGGCTGGTCCACAATCTTGTAAAGCGTTGTGCCTACTCGGATGAATGTTTCTTTCTTTTCCATGTTTCAAATATAGGTTTTAGTGCCGCCGACACCCTGTCGGCAGGCGGATTAAACATGGCTGCAAAGCTACGGCATGACGGTTAAAACCTTGATACGTAAAACTATGCAGAACGGCGCAAAAGAAACCGACAAACAAGAAAATGCAGCGAAACGGGCAATGCCAGCCATCAAAAGGTGAAAAGAAAAAGCCCGAAGAAGCAAAACCGCACTTCTTCGGACTGATATGATAGTGGTATGGATGTGTAACCACACAGGCGTATTGACGAATGGATATATTGACGAATAATCGCACCCATTAACATTTACATGGCTGTCTGTCGCTTAACGAAAGCCACAGCATTTGTCTGTCTTTTCGCAAGCACATCCTTTCCAAAAGGGCATTGCGCACCCTTGCGGCATTGGGTGTGTTGATACGGAAAGCGATTGCCACGACCATTGGCAGGGTATACGCCTCCGCACAATAACCGTTGGGAAGCCTGATGCGCCTTTCCACATCGCAAGGCTTCAGCACTCCGCTTTTGTACACGGCTCGGATGGCGGCACGGAGTGTCGGGGCGATTACATCGAACAGCCTTACCAACTCCATTTCGTTCATCCACACGTTGGCGGCATCGGACGGCACGGCAATCCTGCCGCACCCGTCCATCGTGATTGTTGTCCGTTCCATAGACTGTGCGTTATAGGACGAAACGTCCGCTTATCTTGCTCTCAAAGGCGGATATGTCGTTTTCAAGTTTAGCGTTGGTCACCTTCGCGTAAATTTGCGTGGTGGTTATATTCGTATGCCCCAAAATCTTGCTCACGCTCTCTATCGGCATACCGTAATTCAATGCCAAAACAGCGAATGAATGGCGGCTCAAATGGAATGAAACCGGCTTTTCTATCCCGCATTTCTTCGCCACAGCCTTGATGCGTTTGTTCACCATGTCAAGCGAGCCGATGTTGAAAAGTCGCTTGTCTCTTCTGAACGGCTC
>ENA-ORNW01001663-ORNW01001663.1-human-gut-metagenome-genome-assembly--contig:-NODE-1663-length-16456-cov-2.190964_pt1 | contig 16456 bp, 11 predicted proteins | sample MGYA00242121_ERZ509034 | MGnify/ENA primary metagenome ERZ509034 (study PRJEB26280, sample SAMEA2338689) | human gut metagenome | biome: human gut; feature: human-associated habitat; material: faeces... | reverse complement strand
GGTGGTGAAGCAGGGTTCGAGCTCACGCACCTCCTGAGCGCCGGCCCCCACCGAAAAAGCCAGGTCCTCCCAGTCCGCCGCTGCACGGCGGATAGCGAGCAGGACTTTCTTGGCGTCAGTGGTTTTCATCGCAAAGTAGGGCGCCAGCCGAACCAGATCTTCGGCTGCGGCAATCGGCCGCCTCCCGTCAGCAGTCATTGGCCGTGCGGCTCCCGTATTGGGACGCCATCCGTGGGCCGGAGCCAGCCGCCAGCCGAATTCTTCCCGCACAAAAAGCCACCGCTCGGGGGCGTCAGCTGCGCCGGTAAGCAGCGCAAAGGCCATTCGCCGCCAAACTTTAGGCAGATCCTCCGCAGGGGAGGCGCCGTCGCTGTTCAAGATGTCGGCGATGCCTAGATAGGAACCCATTCGGCCGACTGTCAGTGTTCGCGCTGAAAGCGTGAAGAGCGGCTTCCCCGCAGCTCTGTCAATGCGGCTCGTGAGGAGTGCAGTGCTTCCGCGGACGTCTTTTAAACGCGTTTGAGCGGTTTCAATCCCGCTCTCACGCGCCAAACGCATGTAAATTTCGCGCCAAACAGGGATGCTGCAGAGGTCATCGAGCCGACTGAGCGTCATGACCTCTTCATCTCGCCCGGAGACTACAACGCGCGGAGAATGCCGCCCAGGCAAGGTCGTGGCAGCTGCAATGGCCAAAAGCGACCGCAAATCGGTGCGGCCGCGTTCAGCATTCTGAATGGCTAAAGGAATGCCTGCCGCAGCATTGGACTCCATCGGAATCGGCAGAGTGCTTCCGGCCGCTTCTCCCTCTGTGCTGCGTATGCGAATGCCGCCGGCGTGTGCTTCGCAGTGGGGCAGCAAAATGGACTGCCGCTCGATTGAGGATGCATCAGCCGGCACTGCCGTCCCCTGAGATCCCATTGCAAAAGCTTGCTCAAACCAAAGGGCGGAAGTGCCGTCAAGCGCACGATCCGCGAGAAACCCAAACAGTCGTCCTGCATTCAAGGGCTTCATCAAGCCTTCCTGTAAAGGCAGATCTGCGCCAATCTGGAAACCGTTGTCGAGCCACGCTTTTGAATAGCGAAAGCGAATGCTGTCCTGAAGCGACGCCATAGTTCGTGCACTCCATTTCATCTCCGCAGCTGTCAGACGGTTCAAGGATTTTTTCTGCCGCTCATTCATTGCCGTCATCGATTCACCATTGGAATGGTTTTCTTCAGATGTCCTCTCTGCGGCAATTTCAGAGGGCAGTGTCGGGAAGTAAAGCTCCCCGATCAATGGTTCATCCTGAATGGCATCGGAATGAATCAGCCATTTTCTAAATGAGCATTTGGACATAGGATGCAGATGATTGGTTTAAATGAGTTGCGCCAATGATAATTTGAATAGAGAGGAGGCTGTTTTATTAATGGCCAATCGCGTTGAATGGCAATGACATTCATCAGCAGTGAACTGAATGCGCGTCAATAGGAGTAAATTAAATGGAATGCACATCTGACTCAAGTTACTGCCCGGGAGATTTCTTTTTTGAACGCACTCGCTGAGGAAGATTCCTTTCTTCCAGCATTAACCCTGCAGAGTCTTCTTGCGCTGCAGCCAGTCCGGACAGAAGAGGGGACAAGCCAAGCGCGTTGAGCACAGAGGCAATGTTTCCAATAGAGACCCCGCAGTCTCCATTTTCAATTTTGGAAAGCGTATTGAGTGATATGCCCGCTCGGTCAGCGATGACAGACTGAGGCAGCCGGCGGCGGAGGCGGGCAGATCGGAGATTGGAGCCGAGTTGAACGACGGACTCTTCGACGACTATGGAAGGACGCATAACATCTCCTATAAGCGATGTTGAAAATTATAACACGCAAGACTATGCGAACTAACCTAAATTAGAAAATATCGCTCAGCAATGAGCAAAAGTATGTTTGGAACCTATTTTTGGGTTGTCAACGGATGCCTTGATCCGAGGCGAGTACTAGCTTTATATAAATTTTACTTAGTATTAAATTGATTAACACGTATTTTAATGGTTGTTAAAATTTACTGTGCGGTCGTTGTTCCCTGTTCCCAAGGCAAGCCTGAGCGCCGGATGAGTTGGTTTTGAGTACGGAGCGGCCGATTTGGGTTTGGACTGTCTATGGATAAATGGTCTGTCGCCTGCCCTGCGCTGATGATGCCTTCAATAGATGGATCTGCTCTCGGATAGAACGTCTGTCAACATCCATCAGTTCAATGAGACAGATGAGCCTATGAGTTTATTGATCTGAGAAACATCAGACAAAGCTATAAGACATTTATTGACAATACTAATGAATGAAATAGAACGAAGATGCTGCCGAGTGATTGTTAAGCGTCATAAACCATATGGCGCTGAAGCGCATAGGCTGAAAAAATGACTTGAATAGATCATTATGCGGCAATGCGTCCGGTATGCGCTATTGAGATAGATGAAAGGGACTTGTTAAGAGAGTATCCTTCGTATTGATTATCGTTAATTATAGATGGATGACTGATTTGAATTGAATGGTAATGATGGAATAGATGATGGTCTAGTGAAATGGTCTGCTAAGAGAATATTGAATGAAATACATTGACAGCATATCCATTCACTGATGGGGTCAGATTGCTATTCGTGTCGCAGAGGTCCTAAACGGCATACTCATTGAATAATCCGCTTTGTGCTGACTCGTCTGATACGGCCTTCATCGATTCAGGCCATTCGCTTTTCACTCTCAGACGAGTTCTGTTTGCAGGCGTGAAATTGTATGTCTCAATCCCAATTCGCGCCTCCCGTGTATGGGTAGTCCTCTTCTGTCGATAGGATGAATGGACTCGACTGCATCAAGCGCATGGGGAAGTGGGATAGGTTCCGCGGGACGTACAAAAGCAAAACGCCGGTGAGACCGGCGTTTTGAGATGCATTTTGAAGCGGTTTCAGCTTTGAGAGATGTGTGCTGATGCGTGAAACGAGTTCATTTGCTACCAGCGTTTAGCCATTTCGGCTGCGACTCGAACGAGGCCTGTCTGCGCGCAGATGACGCCGCAGAGAATCATGCCTGCGCCCATGACGCCGATATAGCTCATCTCTTCATTGAGGAACCAGAGGCCGCCGATAATGCCGACAACTGGGCTGAGATAGGTGTACCAACGCGTGCCCGCTGCGCCGATCTCCTGCTCAGCTTTATGCCAAAGGGTGTATCCGATGACCGTTGCTGCAAGTGCCAGAAAGACGAGGTTGGCGCCGGCAGCCGGCACTTCAAAGAGAATGGCCGCGTCAGTAGGCTGTTCATTCAGGTAAAAAGGCAGCGCCCCCAGGATGCCGTAGCCGGTGGACTTGCGCATGACAAAAAGGGCGGGCAGATCAGCAAGCGCTCGCAGGACCAGTGAATACACGGCGTAGGCAGCCGCTGCGGCAAGCCCGAAATAAAACCCAAGGCGCGGCAGGTCCTGCAGAACAGCGTTATCAAAATAAAGCAGAAAGGTACCGGTTGCTGCCGTGCAGATCCCCAGAAAAGTCATCCAGTGAAGTTTCCAGGTGCTGAGCGCAGCCATGGCCAAGAGTCCGCTCAGAAGCGGTCCCATAGCGATAAGACTGGCTGTGGCCGAAACGGTTCCGTGTTCCAATGCCAGCGTCTGCAGGCCGAAAAAGAGCGGAATACTGGTGAGGCCGAGGAGCGCTACGGTGATTTCTCCTCGCATGGTGCCCGAGTAGAGCTGCATGGGGGCGAGGAAGATGAGGATGCCGTAGGCCAGCACCGAGCGGAGTTCAACGAGCGCCCAGGGCTGCATTCCGAAGTTGAGAAGTACCTTGCTGCTCACGAGCGTCATGCCCCAGCAAAGGACAACAAAAAGGGCTAGGAGGTGGTAGGACCAGCTGCGCATAAAAGAAGTTCCACGTAGCGACAATTTTTTAATTTTAGCGAATGCTGTCGTGCGGGCTCATCAAGGAGTGCGGTCGGCGAACATGACGCATCGCACCATCCAAATGAAAACGCCTCTGCACTGGTGTGCAAAGGCGTTTGGGGGGAAGCGTTATTCGCTGCGTTTATGCCGCGGCCGACGGCTTTCTTCTGCGCAGGCAGAGCAGACGCATTACATTCGCTGCGAAGACTTTGCCGAGCAGGATGATGCCGAGGCAGACGCCGATCGTCGTCGGCACGACGAGGTCGCCGGCAGCGTTCTTCAGCGTAAAGAACACTACGCCGGTGGCAAGGAAGTTGCCTAATGCTGCGTCGGCGGTCATCTGGAACGTGGCGAAGATAGAAACCTCATCTTCCGTCAGTTCTCCGCGGTCCTTGAGGGCACGGGTGAGCGCTGCGCCGGCGTCAGTCGACTGCAGTGAAGCAACGATAGCGAGCGAGGTCGAGCCCGGCAGGCCCATCAGCGGGCGCAGGATCGGGTTGAGCACGCGGGTGGCGGCACGGATGGCGCCGTAGTATTCAAAAACGGCAATCATGGCCGTAGCGAGCATGATTGAGGGAACCAATGTCAGTGCGAAGACGAAACCGTCAATTGCGCCGGAGCCGCCCTTGCCGCGGAAGTTGGAGAAGGTGGTCGAAAGCTCGCCGCCCTTATCCGTCACATTCGCCACAACGTTGCCGAAGCTGCCGTTGAGGATGGTGTAGTCAAAAATGCCCCACCATTTGTCGGTGATCAGCAGTCCCGAGAAAAAAAGGATGGCGACGATGAAGGAAATATAGCCGCCGATGCCGGGAGCCTTTGAAAGTTCCGCTTCTGCACTTTGATCGGCAGTTGGTTTTTTGGGGGTATCGCTCATTGGCGTCCTCTTGAAGTATTTCAGTCTGTTTTACGCTGGACGCGGCGAGGTTCGCCAAGTGTTGACGAATGGCAGCAGCGGCGGCGCGGCGATTGTGGGCGAATTCTACCCGCGGAATGTGACTCAATGTAATGGGTGCTAACAAGGAGAAGGTATGGCCGAGTCGGCATCAGGCGAAATAACCTCCGAGCACGCTGAGCACAGAATGATGGGAAATCACGCGTGACTTCTGCGCTAATCTTCGGTGTTCCTTTCTTTTTGAGGTGCGAAAAGTGCCCATGAACGCTTCCTCTTACGCTCGTCAGCTCGATGCGCTCCATTTGGAGCTCCTCCATGCCGCCATCCCGCAGCAGTACGACACCATCGGCGTCATGATGCCGGGCGTTGCCGGTCGAATCGGCTGTCGTGCTTCGGCATACCGCAGTGCGGCGAAGCGTCTTTGCCGTTCGGGCGCAGGAAATGTGGAGTCAATGCTTGCGGTATTTCTGAGCGATGCGCAGTGCCGACGTACGCAGGGCAGGGGATATGTGCAGGAAGTTTTGTGGACGGTAATGCTCGCTGCCAGCCAGGCAGAGGGCATTCCCTTTGCAAAACGCCTTGAGTGGCTCGACAAGCTTGCCCAATGCATAGACAACTGGGCTTCCTGCGACCTTCTGGGCGAAGCGGTCAAGGATTTCAGACTTCCGCAGAATGAAGCGTCAGCGTTTGCCTTTATGGAAGCGCTCATCAAGTCGAGAAATCTCTGGCGCATACGGCTTGCGTTGGTGCTGATGCTCGCGCATATGGCGCCGGCCGGTTCACGACCGCTTGAGCGGGCCGTTCAGTTGTCCTCAGCACCCGAAGTGCTGACCTGCGCCGCTCAGAGCTATTACGGTTCCATGGGGCTTGCCTGGGCATTCTCCGTCTACGCCGTTCATGACTTCAGTCTTGTGGAGCGGGTCGTCGCGGACCTCATTGTCAACAAACGTATCGATCCCGCGACAGCCCGGCGTACGGCACAGAAAGTTCGCGAGTCCTTTCGCTCGGCTCAGGCAGAAAAAGCAATGTTGTCGCAGAATATTCAGAAAGCGCTCGACGGCATGCCGGAAGGCAGTTTGCCTGCCGCCCGGAACAGCAAGCCCGCTGGCGCCGTACCGGCCTTTCGAAGGAAGCTCCTCAAAGGCACGCCTCCCAGTGCCGCTCTATAACCTATAGGATAGGTTTGATTTAGTCCAAAAAAGAGTATTCATCACACAAACAAAGGAAAACAAGAGATGCGTAAATTCTTTCAAGAATTTCAAGCCTTTATTTCTAAAGGCAATGTGCTGGACCTTGCTGTGGCCGTGATCATCGGCGCTGCGTTCTCAAAGATCGTCGACAGCCTCGTAAAGGACATCATCAATCCCATCCTCGGTGTGCTCGTTGGTCGTCCGGATTTTACGAATTTGTTTGTGGTGCTTAAGGATGCCCCGAATTACACCGGTCCGCAGACTTATGAAGGCCTCGTCAAGGCCGGCGCAACGGTTTTTGGCTACGGCGCATTTTTAACGGCCATCGTGCAGTTTCTGCTCCTTGCATTTGCCGTTTTCTGGCTCATTAAAATTGTTGTGACGGCTCGTACCCGCATTGCTGCTGAAGCTGATCGTCTGCTCAATGCCAAGCATAAGGAAGAGGAAGAAGCCAAAGCGGCTGCCCAAGCCGCTGCTCCGGCCCCAGCGCCTGTCCCGGCGCCCGCTCCTGCTCCTTCGGCTGAAGAGCTTGAGCTTCTGCGCGAGATCCGCGATCTGCTGAAGGCTCAAAAGGGAACGGCAGTGAAGGACGAATAACAACTGCAAATTCCGCAGCGAATAAACCCGCCGAAGGTTTTAAACTTCCGGCGGGTTTTTTATGACCGCTTGAAAGCGGGAAGATCATTGATCTTCCTCGCTTTGCCTGTGATGAGGCTTATTTGGGTCTCAGGCCTTAAAGGCGGCTTCGAGGTTGGGGACAACCTGCTTCTTGCGGCTCATGACGCCGGGCAGCCAAGGCGTGCCTTCAGCAGTTGTGCCAAACGCACCGGCAATCTTCGCGGGATCATCGGAGACCATGAGCAGAAGCGAACCTTCCTTCATGATGTCCGTGAGGAGCAGGATGGCGGTATGGCGGCCTTCGGCCTTGAGTGCGGCGAGGTCAGCGAGCAGCTCAGGGATGCGGTCTTCGAGGAGCTTGAGGTCAACGAGTTCAAGCTGGCCGATACCGACCTTTGAGCCGGACATGTTGAAGTCTTTGAAATCGCGCATGATGAGGTCGCGTGCGGCAACGCCCTTGACAGCGGATTTGGCGGTGAAGAGTTCCATGCCGAGCGCTTCAATGTCTTTGATGCCTGCAATTTCGGCAAGTTCAGCCGCGGCCGCCTTGTCGGCCGGGGTGCAGGTCGGGGACTTGAAGATCACCGTATCCGAGAGAATCGCACAGAGCATGGCGCCGGCGATATTTTTCGGCGGCACAAAGCCGAGGTAGTCATACATGCGCTTGAGAATCGTATTCGTGCAGCCGACGGGCATGATGACGATTTCGAGCGGCGCGGAAGAGGTCATGTCGCCGAGCTTATGGTGGTCAACGATGCCCTTGAGCGTGCAGTCTTTGAAATCATCGGGCGCCTGATTGAGGTCGGAGTAGTCGACGATGTACACGTCCTTGCCCGCGACGCTCGTCACGACTTCAGGCGCTTGCAGGCCGAAACGCTCAAGCACGAAGGCGGTTTCCGGAGCCGGCGTTCCCTGGGCAGCAGCCTTGACGTCGAGGCCGCGCTGGCGGTAGAGGTCGGTGCAGGCGATGGCCGAGACGATGCTGTCGGTATCGGGGTGCTTGTGGCCGAGAATGATGGCGGACATTGTGATGAAGCCTTTCTTCAAAATGGGGAAATGCAGGCGTTTCCAGAGGAATACGCCGACGGGATGTTCAATCTGATAATTGTAGGCGAACTGCAAGCACCTTAATCAATAGGTTTTATCTAATAAATAGAAAGACAAAATAAATGATTGGGCGTCCAAATCTCTGCGGGATATCACTTGTACCAAATAGATGCGGATGAGAATCGTTCAACTCACAGGCTTTGATTCTGTGTTGCTTTATTTTTGATGAGAACGATTCTCAGCAGATACGCTATTCGAAAATTGAATATCGAGGTCCGTTTTCAAAGGGTTAATCCTTGCGGTCCTATGGAGAGCGGCTAGGTTAAAAGTCTTACATCCTTTGGCTGATGAGAAAAATGAAAACGGCTGAAGCGTCATTTCGCGCTGAACTATTGCGCTGCTGAACCTCTTCGCAGGTGAGCGGCATGAACGGTTTCGGCGCAACCTTCCACGGAGATCCCCTCATGAGAGAAGACAAAACCGTCGACGGACCGGGCAGCATCGGCTTTTCACGTCGATCGCTGTTAAGCGGCGCTGCGGCGGCTGGTGCGGCCGGCACGTTCGGATTCTCGGCGCTTATGCCCGCTGATAAGGCGCTTGCCGAACAGGTTGAGGCTTTGAAGGCAGACGGATGGGAGGCGCATCCTTGCGCCTGCAATGTCTGCGGCGGCTACTGCGGTCTTTTGGCCATGCATAAGAAAGGTGCGCCGGTTTCGCAGGAAACGGTGCGCATCATGCCGAATCCAACCCATCCGCAGCGCGGCTGCTGCGCGCGCGGAGCACAGGCAATGTGGGTTTGGAATCATCCGATGCGCCTCAAGAAGCCCTTGAAGCGTGTTGGTGCCCGCGGTGACGGCAAATTTCAGGAAATTTCCTGGGATCAGGCCTTGAATGAAATCGCCGAACGTATAAAGGCGATTGTTGAGAAAGACGGTGAACGAGCTGTCACCATGTCTTCGCACAATTTTTCGGCCATGCAGAAGTGGTTCGGCTGCGCCTTGGGCACGCCCAATGTGATCAGCCATTCATCGACCTGCAATTCCGCCTCTATTGCCGGTCGCCGCATGGTGTTCGGCAAGGGCTTTGACGGCGCCGGAAAGGTTGAACCCGACTATGCGCGCGCGAAATATCTGCTTTGCGTCGGCCGCACATTGAATTGTGCGATTGGCGTCGCTGCGGTGGTTGCCCGCGCGAAGACCGAAGGCACCAAAGTCGTGTTTGTTGATCCGCGCATGCCTGAAGGTGCGCTGACGGGTTCTGAATGGATACCGATCCGCCCAGGCGCAGACTCGGCTTTCTTGCTCTCGCTCATCCATATTGGCATTACGGAGAAGCTTGTCGACTTCGAATTCCTTCGTCGGCATACCAACGCGCCCTATCTCGTTGAGGCGGGGACGCGCCGTCCGATTGCGGCTTCAGAAATAATTGCCGGCGCGCCTGAAGACGCTTTTGTCGTCATGGATCGAAAGACGGCTTCCTATGTCGTGATGGGACTGAAAAAAGACGATAAAGGCAATGCTGTAGGCTTTGCGGAACCCGAGGGGGTCGATCCTGAGCTTGATCATGCGGCTCGGATTAGGGCTCTTGACGGTCGAGAACTTGAAGCTGAAACCTGCTTCCGCGCATTCGCGGCATCGGCAGCGCATTGGACGCCCCAGGAAGCTGCGCGCACAACCGGTATTCCGGCCGAAACGATCACTCGCGTCGCGCGTGAATTCTTCACGCAGGGCGGCGTGGCCGATGACGGCTGGTATGCCTCGCGCAACGGCAACGACACGCACGACTTTGCGCTTCTTTCCCTGATTAATGCCTTTACCGGCCGCATTGACCAGCCTGGCGGCTTCGTGGTTACGCAGGGAGGCGGCTTTAAGGCGCCGGGCGTTTCGCTTTCGGGCGGCAAAGGCAAGGGACCGCACGGCGAGACTTGGACCGCTCCCGAAAAGAAGTCTCTCGACAAGATTCTTTATCCGGAAGGGTCCGGCACGTATTCTGCCGTTTTTGAGGCCATTGAGACCGGCAAGCCCTATCCGGTGCGCGCTGCCTTTTTCACCGGCACGACGATGTTCCACCGCGAGGCGAATTCCGCGCGGCTCGCCAAGGCGCTGATGGGGCTGGAGCTCGTTGTCGTTCAAGACATTTTCCCGCATGAAATATGTGACTACGCCGACTACGTGCTGCCGTGCACATACTTCCTGGAGTGGCATGAGTATGCAGGCGTCAAATGGGCTTTGAACGGCAATGTTCAGAAAAACGATGCGGGCATTGCGCCGCCTCAGGGCTGCGAAGCGCGCGAAGAGGTCTGGCAGTTTGCGGAAATCCTCCGCCGTGCCTATCCGGATCGTGCCAAAGAGCGCTTGGGGCTCGAGGAGGAGCTGAAGACTCGCGAGGCGTTTAAAGCCTGGTACGACGGCATGATGGATGCGGCCTGGGCCAAGTTCATCGCAGCGAAGAATAAGGCTAAGCCCGGCGACGGCGACCGTATTGCTGCGGAAGTCGAAGCGCAAGGGTGGTCTCAGACCGCGGTGAAGAAGTGGGGTGTTTATCCCTACGTGAAGCCCTTTGGCACGCCTACCGGCAAGGCTGAACTCATTTCCTTCTATTTCACGCAGAAGTACGAAGACAAAGGCGCTTCAGGGCTGCCGCGCTGGGTGGAATCGCCGGGATTTACGCCGCCTAAACCGCGCTCCAACGAGTTTGTGCTGATTTCGGGCAAAGACAGTTCTTCCTGCTCGGGTGTTGCCATGTGGACGTGGCCCACGAAATTCTTGGGTGACCGAAGCATCTGGATGAATCCGGCCGATGCCGAACGAATCGGCATTAAGAACGGTCAGGAGGTTGAGATCGAGGGGCTCGACACCGGGGTGAAGGGACGCACGACCGTGAAAATTACCAACCGCGTTATGCCGGGCGTTCTCTTCGCTCACGGATTCTCGGGAGGCGTTCGCACCAAGCAGAACCTCGGCGCATACGAATGGGTGCGTGAAGGCATTAATTCGCACTGGTTCTGCACAGGCTACCGTGAACCGGTGGTCGGATCCTTGTCCAATAACTGTTCGGTTCGCGTACGCGTCTGACGGTCATCCAGGAGAAAGCCATGGAAAATCATAAAAAGCTGGCGCATCTTCTTGATGTTACCCAGTGCGTGGGATGCTCGGCCTGCATTGTGGCCTGTGCCCAAACCAATTATCCGGACATGCTTAATGCGGAAAATACCGGATGGGAAAGTCTGCCGGCGAACATCCGGCGCGTATCCGCCGAACTCGCCCGACGCCCCGTTGAACTGCTTGTCCAATGCCAGCAGTGTGAGAATGCGCCCTGCATCACGGTCTGTCCGTTCGGCGCCAACAGCCATGATCCGGAAACGGGGCAGGTGAAAACCGATCCCAGCCGGTGTGTCGGCTGCGGCTACTGCGTGACGGCATGTCCGTACGATGCACGGTGGATGCATCCTAAAACGGGACTTCCGGTCAAATGCATGGGCAAAGGCTGTGAGTCGCTTCTGAAGGCCGGCAAGGATCCGGCCTGCGTTGCGGCCTGCCCGGCATCGGCCCGTGCATTCGGCGATATCAACGATCCTTCAAGCGCTATTTCTCAGCGTCTGCAGCACGGTCGCTCCGAACGTTTAATGCCGCAAAAAGGTACTCGTCCTAATTTCTTCGTGGTGGTGAACAAATGACGGCTGAATACATGAATTTGACCGCACAGGCGGCCACCAGCCACTGGGGATGGACGATTGCGTTCTTCCTATGGTTTGTCGGTCTCTCCGGCATGTCGCTCTTTCTCAATTATTGGGTTAGAAGCCGGCGGATCCATTACGCGGCAACGGCAGCTGCCGTCGTCGGCACGCTTTTGGTCGTGAGCCACCTTGGACGCATCCTCAATTTGCCCGCGGCAGCTTTCAATGCGCTCATCCATTGGAGTTTTGGTTTCACCAGCTGGATGTTTATCGGCATCTGCATTCTCGCTGTGCTTTGCGTTGTTACTGTGCTTCAGGCATGGCTGATGACGAAAGGGTCAGCCCTCGGCATGCGCTGCGGACTGCTTGCTTTTGACGCAGTCCTGGGCGTTGCCGCTACGGCATATTCGGGCTTTCTCCTGACCCAGGCTGTGGGTGTGCCGCTTTGGACAACGGCGGCGATTCCCGTGCTCTGGATTTTTTCGGGACTGGCCTGCGCGGTAGGGCTGATTGAAATCCTGGCAGCGTCCGGGAAGCTCGACGCTGAGTCTCCCCGCTGGCTACATGCTGCGGGCTGGGCGGTGCATGGCGGCGAAGCCTTTGTGCTTTTTGCTTTCGTTCTCACGGCGCTTTCTGGTACGCCGGGTGCGGCAGCAGGTGCAGAAAGCCTCATCTCGGGCAGCACCAGTCTGCTTTTCTGGGGCGGTGCGGTCGGCTGCGGTCTTCTGATCCCGTGCATTACAGCTTGTCTGAAGAGCTTGCCCGCAGCAGCTTTGGGCGGCGCAGCTGCGCTCATCGGCGCACTCTCGCTGCGTGCGGCAATTCTCTTTGCCGGGACATTTGATCCGGTCATTTGGCCGCTTTAACGGTTCGAGCAGAATTTCCCATCCAATGCCAGGCTTGCCGCTGAGCATTGGGTGGGAGAAACCGTGAGGTCCGCAGCGTCTGTTTCTTAAGTCTGCGGGCGATTGAGCAGCTGCCGCAGCTCATCGGTCCCATGCACATTCAGACGCCGGTAGATATTGGCTCGATAATTCTCAACCGTTCTTTCAGAAAGCCGGAGCCTTTCGGCAATTTGCTTATTGGAGCAGTTTTCCAAGAGGAGCAGCCGCAGAACATCTTTTTCTCGATCCCGCAAGTCGTTTAACGTCCAGTCGAGATCGGCCTGGGTGCTGAAGCCGTGCCGATGAAGCGTATCTACGCGCAGTGCTCGCTCGATAGCCGCGATGAGATGATCCGTGTCTACGGGTTTTGTGAGAAAGTCAACGGCTCCGCGCTGCATGGCTTTGACCGCAAGCGGAATGTCTCCGTGCGCCGTGAGGAAAATAATCGGCATGCGAATCTGCCGTTCAATGAGAACCTTCTGCACCTCCAGCCCGTTGGTCGTCGGGAAGCGGAAGTCGAGGATGAGGCAGCCCGGATCGGTCAGAAGGTCCCCGGCAAGAAATTCCTTCGGATCGGTATAAATGCGGATCTCCCAGCCTTCGAGCGAAAGCAGGCAGGAGAGCGAGTCACAGACATCGGCATCGTCGTCAACAATGCGAATGACAGTGGGTTTCATAGCGCAGCTCCTTCTTGACGAGGATCCGTCGGCTGAAAGGTCAGCACCACTCTGAATATGCCGGGAACATCCTCTGAGAGGAGAAGATCGGTTTCGTTTCGTTCGGCGATGCTTCGCACGACAGCGAGTCCAAGACCCAGTCCGTTCTCTTTAGAGGAATGCAGCGGCGACGAAAGTGCCTCTTGCTCTGCCGGCGTTAATGGCCGACAGCTGTTGGTGATAGTGAGTTTCACGGCCCCGCTTGGGAGGGTGTCCATGTCCAGTTCAACATAAGGAATATCTGCGCAAGCGGCCGCTTCCGAGGCGTTCTTCAGGAGGTTCGTGAGCAGCACTTCAAGTTCTACGGCATCGGCCAGAACGGCGCCGGGCTGCAGTTTGAGGAGCGGCGGAATTTTGAGCGAGTGCATCTGTTTGAGGCGATCAGCCAGCACTCTGATAAAGCTTGAGAGTTCGATCTTGGCGGGCGTGCTGGCGCGCGAACGAGCGTAGAGACGAACGCGTTTGATGATCGTGCTGCAGCGCTGAAGTGTTGTGCGTGTTTTGCCGCAAAGTGCGCTCAGCTGCTGCCCTAGGGCTGTATCAAAGGCGTTCGGATTGCGTGCCAGCAGTTTGTCAACGGCTGCCAAGTAATAGCCTGCGGCTGAAATAGGCTGCAGCAGTTCGTGAGCAACAATGTTGGAGAGCTGAGCAGTTACGCTTGCTTTTTCCAATCGATTGAGCCGGTCTGATGCAGCTGCCAGTTCCGCGGTTCGTCTGCGTACGAGCATGTCGCTGCGAATGGTGTGGAGAAGGCCAAAGAGGAGCGCTGCGGCAAAAAGCAGAATCCACAGGCTGTATTCTTTCCAGATCCGTTCTGCAGTCCAATGGCGAAGATATTCGTAGGGACCGAAGCGCAGCTCCTTGAAGAGTTTGTCAATCCGAGCAAAGTCGGTGGCGGGAAGCCACTGACTGTGCCAAATCTCTTCGGGTGAAATGGCATAGAGCGCCATTGTCACATTGCGCAGTGTCTCAGGAGGCAGTCCGGCGGAGGCGATGACTGTCCAGCCGGGATAGGCGCTCGAAGTATGGAGGTATTTCATACTGTCGCCGGAGCGCGGTTCGAGCACGCGGATTTCTTTTGCAAAAGGACTCCCTGCAGCGAGCATGAGCTCCATAAGGCCCGCCTTGATGAGACCGGCATCAACTCTGCCCGCCGCGACGGCTTCAACGACGCGTTCCATCGGCCGGCCGACTTCTTCAATGCGGGAGAAGAAGTCGTCTGGATCCCATCCGCGCGCACTGATCTCTCCCAAGGCCGTCTGAGCATTCATAAACGCATCTTTGCGTGTAACGGCGGCGCTTTTTCCTTTCAGGTCCTCGAGCGTTTTAATCTGCGCATCGGATCTGCGGACGATGATCGCGCCGGCCATGCCTTCATTGGGATTGGGCGCCATAGGGGAGGCGAGTGTTCCCAGGGCTGTGAACCCTTTTTGATGAATTTCCCAATAAAACCCCGCAGTACCTATGAAGAGATCTGCAGTACCGCGCTGAGCGGCAAGATGCTGCGCTTCAAGGTCGTCGTTGGAGACGATCAGCCGATAGTTTGAAAGCCTGCGCCTGAGCACCTCCAGTGTTTCGGAAATGACCTCACTGTGCATGTCCGAGAGCGTGAGCTTCAGGACACTCACGCGCAGTACCGGCTCTGAAGTCGACGGCGCAGCTGCGGCAGAAAGCATGAAGCCCAGCGCCAAAGCAGTGAAGGTCGTGCGGATAAAAAGCATGCAGGATTGTCAAAGAATTCAGTTGATAAATACCTTAGCGCATTAGGGAAGATGAGCGAGCTGTATGCTTGATCTGCCCCTGCAATACCGGAGTACTCGCCTGTCGCACAATTGATTCCAGTCAATACCAACGGACGGGGTCTCTTAGAGGAGGCCCAGAAAAGGAGGACCAATATGATGGAACTATCTCGCCGGAAACTGCTCGTCGCCGCAGGGGCTGCCGCCGCTGCGGTGCCTGCCGCACACGCTGCCCAAAATCCGAGCCTTTCGGACAATGTTCCCAAAAAGTGGGACCGCACGGTAAAGCTCCTTATCGTGGGTGCCGGCGGCGCTGGGCTGACGGCTGCCGTGTCCGCTGCGCAGAACGGTCTCACAGACACGCTCATTCTTGAAAAGATGGCTTATATCGGCGGCAATACGGCTATTTCGGGCGGCGGCATGAATGCTGTCGATCCTGCACGTCAAAAACCCCAGGGCATTGAAGATTCCATCGAGAATCATTATGAGCAGACGCTCAAGGGCGGTGATTACCGTGCCAATCCTGCTTTGGTGAAGGAACTCGTCGAGAATGCGCCGGAAACGGTGACTTGGCTCGAATCGATAGGCATGAAGTTTAAAGACAAGGTCTATCAGGTCTACGGGTCACTTTATCCGCGCGGACATGCGCCGCTCGGTTCGCTTGGACAGGACTACATCAAGGTTTTGGTGGACCAGTGCAAGAAATACGGCATTCCCATTGAAAAACAGGCAAGAGTCGTCCGCATCATTCGTGAGACTCCGCTTAAGGGCAAGGTTCTTGGCGTGGAGTATGAAAAAGGCGGCAAGCTCATCACGGTTCGCGCGACTAAAGCCGTTGTGGTGGCGGCCGGCGGATTCGGCGCGAATAAGAAGATGAGGGCGCTGCATGATCCGCGTCTCGCAGACCTCACGACCACGAATCATCCGGGAGCAACAGGTGACCTGCTGCCGCTGATGGTTGATGTCGGGGCGGATTTGACCGGAATGGACTTCATCCAGTGCAACCCCGGCTGCCCTCCGGGACGTACGCACCGCGTACCGCTGCATCAGGGCGGCCGCTTCATCATTGTTGACCGCAACGGCAAACGCTTCATTCGTGAAGATGAACGCCGCGACGTGATCCGCGATGCTGTGCTGATTCAGCCTAAGGCAACCGCTTGGGGCATCCTTGATCAGACGCGTTTTGACATGATCAATCAGGGTCAGAAGGATGCTGCCTACAAAGGGCTTGAAACGGGTGATGCCTGGAAGGCAGACACGATTGAAGAGCTCGCTCAAAAGATGGGGCTTCCGCCTGCAGCGCTGAAGGCGACCGTGGATGAATTCAATGCGGGGGTCAAGGCCGGCAAAGACAAGCTCGGGAAGAACCAGCGCAATCTCTTCCCGATCGAAAAGCCGCCTTTCTGGGGAGCTTATGTCGGCATGAGCGTGCATCATACGATGGGCGGTGTGGTGATCAATACGGCGGCTGAAGTCATTGACCGCCGCGGTGAGGTCATTGCGAATCTTTATGCTGCCGGCGAAGTGACGGGCGGCATTCACGGTGCCAATCGATTGGGCGGCAATGCCATTGCGGACTGCCTGACATTCGGCCGTCTTGTCGGCAAGGAAATCGCCGAGAAAAAGGCATAACTCATCTTTGCTTACCCTGATACGGAGACTGTCCCCGTCATGTTTCCGGAACGCCCGGTTTACTGATCCCTAATGTTCAGGACCCGGGGCAGGGTTTTTAGGTCAAGCAGCGCGAGCATATCGCGCTGCTTTTTCGTTGGTGCGCCCGGCAGCGCACGTGTGATTGTGTGG
>ENA-ORNW01001661-ORNW01001661.1-human-gut-metagenome-genome-assembly--contig:-NODE-1661-length-16462-cov-5.470165_pt1 | contig 16462 bp, 14 predicted proteins | sample MGYA00242121_ERZ509034 | MGnify/ENA primary metagenome ERZ509034 (study PRJEB26280, sample SAMEA2338689) | human gut metagenome | biome: human gut; feature: human-associated habitat; material: faeces... | reverse complement strand
CGGGGCCCGCGCCCACTACCATTACCTTCTTGGGGTGCTCCGCCGGGACTGTCTGGTATTCCGGGTCGCTCTCATGACCCACCAGCGGATTCAGCTCACAGGAGCCGGCCAGGCCGGTGTCGATGTGGCCCACACAGCCGTGGAGGCAGCCCACGCACTTGCGGATATCCTCGAAGCGTCCCTCCCGCGCCTTATTCGGCGTCTCCGGGTCCGTGAGGGACTGCCGGGCAAACCCGATCAGGTCCGCCTTGTGGGACCGCAGGATGCTCTCGGCAATCCGGGTGTCGTTGATGCGGCCCACCGTAATCACCGGCTTGCAGGTGACATCCTTCACCTCCTTGGCGTAGTCCGCCTGATAGCCGTGGCGGTAATACATGGAGGGAATCATCTGGTCATCTGTGGCATTCACCGCGATGGAGATGCTGAAGTAGTCCACGCCGGCCTGGTCCAGGTAGGGGACGATGGCTTTGGTGTCCTCAATGGTGAGACCGCCGGTCACCCGCTCGTCGGCGGAGAGCCGGTATCCCAGAATAAAGTCTGGGCCGCATTTTTGGCGGACATTCTCAATGATCTCCAGGGCAAACCGCATCCGGTTAGTCAGGTCGCCGCCGTACTCGTCGGTGCGCTTGTTGGTGTACATGGACATGAACTCCGGAATCATGTAGCCGTGGGCACCGTGGAGCTCAATGCCGTCAAAGCCTGCTTTCTTAGCCCGCAGGGCGGCGTCGCCGAAGTCCTCCACCGTCTTGTGGATCTCCGCAATCGTCATCTCGTGGGGCATCTCCTCATTGTGGTAGGGGTCCGGGATGGCAGAGGGAGCCCAGGACTGGGCCTTGGCATATTTTTCAGAGGCCTGTCGGCCGGGATGGTTCAGCTGGGCGATGATGACGGTATCGTATTGATGCACTCGGTCCGTCAAGTCCCGGAAGCCGGGAATGTGTTCATCCTTCCACAGGCCCGGAATCCACTGATAGCCTTTTGCGACAGAAGTGACCGCCACATTTTCTGTGACAATCATGGCGAAGCCGCCCTTGGCCTTGGCCTCGTGATACGCCGCAAACCGCTCTGTGCAGGTGCCGTCCTCCTCGCAGAAGTTCATCAGCATTGGGGTCACCACGCAGCGGTTTTTCAAAGTCTTTCCGTTGATGGTGAGGGGGGAAAACAATCGATCCAGCATGTCTCGCTACCTCCATTTTCTCCTGTTATTTTCCGTTTTCTATTTTTATAACTATTATTTTAATTATTATTGTAAGTATTTAATTTAACAAAGTCAATGGTTTCCCTTCATTTACGAAGAAGTTTGGATAGTTAAACAAAAAACAAACAACGCCTTTGGCGATCCCCACAAAGGAGGCTTCGCCAAAGGCGTTCTCTGCGCTTCATATGCCGTGCCGCTTCCGTCACTGCCAGTATTCGATTGCCAGGTCAGCCTTCATCTCCAGTGCTTTCTGGTACATTCCCTCCAGATAGTACTGATCTCCCCGATGATCTGCCAAGCGGAGTTTCGGCAGGAACTCCGGCGGAACCGCCTTGGCGCACGCCGTCTGAACCGCCTCCATCATCTCCCGATCCACCACGTTTCCGGCAAAGAGCAGTTCGTCCGGGTTTAACACCGCAATGACTGAGAGTGCCGTCTTCACGATCAACTCCAGCCCCTTCGGACTCCCCTGGGCAATGACCTGGATCTGCTCCTCCTGACTCATCCCCCACGGCATATATCCGGTCATTCCGGCAAAGCCGTTCTTGCCGCTGACAATTCTCCCCCCGATTACAGATGCTGTGCCTGCCAGGACATTTCTCATGCAGAACAGCAATGTCAGCGTCTCGCTGGTATAACCCGCATCTTTGTAAGCTCCATAAACACGGTATTGACAGTCGTAGGTCATGTAGATCGGCCGCTGCTGCGCCACCGTCCGGAGCGCATCCAGCAGGTGAGCCTCCTCCAGCTCCGGGATGTCAGAGAGCCGCAGTACGCCGTGGTCTATAATTCCGCTGGTTCCCACCAGGATACACGAGATGTTGGGGAACTTCTCCAGCATCTCGGTGATTTTCCCGGCCACACGGTCCATATCCAATATCGTGAACTGCGTCTGTTCCTGATAGAGCGTCGACCGCAACATGGAGAGCACGTCACAGAGGAGAAGCCGATTTCCCTCTGAGTCCAAATCAATCCGGACACAGAGAATACTCTCATAGTCCTCGTTGATCTGATAGACGCTGGTGCTTCTGCCCACCCCATTGAGCTGGTATTTCTGACTGTACACCTCGCCGCTTCGCTCCAACTCATTCAGCAAGGTGTTGCAGGTGGCAACACTTAGGCCCGTGTCCGCCGCAATGCTCTGCTTGGTGTGCTCGCCGCCCCGCCACATGACAGCCCGGATGGCGTTCATATTCATCTTTCGGACATCTGACGTGTCAATCATACTGTCCCGTCCTCTCTGTATCGTCTTTTGCACATATTACTCCAAAATATGATTTCTCTAAGTTATTATAACAGTTAGAAAAATAAAATCAACCATTTTCTCCCATACTTCCTGAGGAATCGCAAGCCGGGGTGGACTGTCACAAAGACAGTCCACCCCGGTCTTCAAGTTTCTGTGTTAGTGTCGGCTTCCAGCTTTCAGATTTCCATAGGCTGCTTCGTGGGCAGGTTTGATGACGAAATAAGTCAGAATTCCAATTCCCATCATGATGATCCCGCTGACCAGGATGTTTGTCCCCGCTCCGCCACCGAAGAGATTGCCCACCAGGGGGACAATATAGCCGCACAGAAATACGCCGGAGCCCTCAAATCCCGCCAGAAGAGAGAGGGCGGTCGCCGCATTTTTCCCTGTGGTCACCAGACCAAGGTAGGTGGTCAATCCGGAACCAATGATCAGGTTGAAAAACTGGCAGAGGATTCCGCCGGCATAGCAGCCTATGGCGCTTTGGGTCAGCTGCGGCAGCAGCATAGCCGCTCCGCCGAGAATAAACGCCAGCGAAATACTGAACTTCTTTGTCGCACGAATCCAAAACGCAACCACCAGGCCGGAGACTGTCCCTGCCACGCTGCAGAGGGAGCCGATCATGCCGGCCATGGCCGAGGTACCCAGCTGCGCTTCATTGACGATGTAATCTGAGTAGTTCATATACCAGGCATTCCAGAAAATGGAGCCGATGCCGTACACCAGCAAAAGTCCCACTGCAACCTTGGGGAATCGCTCCGGCTCCGCCGTGGGGACCGCTGCGGAAATGTCCGCATTGAGGACATCTTTCGTTGGTTCTCTATCTACATTGGGATAAAAGAGAAGGACCAGAATCAGAATAGGCAGCAGCACCAGCACGGTTTTGTAGCCATCCTGAAACCGTCCGGTCTTTGCGAACACGCCGCCCAGCAGCGTGAAAATAGCCATTCCCAGCATCATCATGGAGTTATGCCAGCCCAACACCTTGTCCCGCAGTCTGGGCGGCGCAATTTCCGCCAGCACCGTGGGATTGGCGGAAGCGATAGTCCCGCCCGGGACGCCCAGAAGCGCAGAACATAGGATCACGCCCGCCAGGGGCAGCTCCAGAAAAAGAATCAGCAGCCCAGCTCCAATGGAGATCAGCATGCTGATGATCACCACATATTTTCGGTTGCAGAAGCGCAGCAATACACTGGAGGCAAACGCCGACAGCATCATCACCAGTGTGGGAAGCGTGGAAATCAGCACTGCGATGTGCTCATGTCCGGGATATGCCTGGTAGATCAGGCCCAGTACCACAACTGCAATGCAATAAATCCAGGCGGCAAATGACGCCATCAGAATCACTGCAATTTGAAAAAATGATTTCTTTTTCATGGACTTCTCCCTATACCCGCATGCGTTTTATGCCATCGTATATCTCCGGTCTGGTTTCTTATTTGGAGTGTTTATTTTTATTGTTATTATTTTAATTATTATTTTAATTATCATTTTTAATGAAGTCAACTTTGTTTTAAAGCATTCATAAATATTTGGATAGTTAAACAAAAAACCATCTCGTACTTTGTCAAATCGGCTGATGCAACTTATCTCGGTACCATCAAATCGTTTTGGAGAGGAGCACAACCAGGCAGCACATTGCTCGGTCTTTTTTGATTCTTTTGGATCATGGAGTAATGCCTCCTCCGTCCGATGCCAGTACCGTCCATAGTGGGACGTCAAACCCACATCCAGGATTGACTTCAGTACAAAACAGCGGAACCTCGATATGGGAATCGAGGTTCCGCTGTTATTTGATCCACGTCTTTTGCGGGGTACAGGAACCAGACTCCTGCCCTGCTTCCCGCTGTGCCTCCTGAAGAGTCTGTTGGATGTCCAGCCACCGACCGTAGGCTCCGCCGTGGAGGTGTTGTTTTACTTTCCGGATGGCGTTCTTGTATGCCTTCTCCGCTCCGCTGGGGCCGTTGTAGTTCAGCCGGATGGCCAGCTCCTGGAACGTCATGCCCTGCTCCTCCGGCTGGCCGATCCCCAAATGACAGCGCACCAAGTTCAGCTCCCTCGGTGACAGGATCTCCTCGATACGCTGAAAAAGCAGTTTTCTCTGCATCTGGTGGTCGTAGGCTTTTGCGGGATCGCCACCGCAGGACACTGTAAATACTTGGTCGCCCAAATCGTAACTTTGGAACAGTGTCTGGCTCTCCAGAAGCAGAGACCGTGCCACGGGCTCTGATACCTGCAGGCTCTCCATGATGGGAGGGAGCAGCTCCGCTTCCGATGCTTTTTCCTTCTCTGCCATGAGCCGCAGGACCTGCCGCAGCTGGTGATACCGTCCGGCCGGGACCGTCAGCGGCAGGGCGCTTCGAGCGGCGCAGTCCCGCATCGCCGCCTGGATGACAGGCGTGGCATACGTCAAAAAACGATTTCCCAGTGTGGGGTCGAACTGTTCCGCAGCCTTCAGAAGCGCCATTGTGCCTTCCTGCTTCAGGTCCTCTTCCTGGGAGGGACCTCGCACCGTCCTGTCATACTGCTTTGCCAACACAGTGAGATAACCGCTGTTCTGGCGGAGCAACTCCTCTGCCGCAGAGGTGTCTCCTTCCTGTAGTCTTTGGACCAGCTCCTCATTTGTAGGGCGGTCCCCAACAGCAGCGTTTTTCTGTGTTCTCATAGAGACCGCCCCCTTTTTCATTTCAGCCGCTTCCGCGCCTCTGCATAGAGATGTTCCTGCTCCATGTCCTGGGCGTAGCTGTGGGATGCATAGCCGTTGTCCAGAAGGGCCTTGTCCCGGTACTCCTCCGCCAGCTTCAGGGCGGCCTGCCGCAGCTCGTCGGAGATCTTACCTCGCTGGTGGTGCTTGCGGATGGTATTGGTCCGGGTGCTGAAGATGCGGTAGACTGGGTGCTGCTTGTTCCGCTCCTTCTGATGCTGCATGGCCCCGTACTGCCGGCAGGTCATGCGGCTGTCCTGGGGTGCGATGCCGTCGCAGTACTTGGGCTGATGTCCACTGGTCGTCAAGAAATACCGTCCGCAGTTCTGGCACCGGCTGGGCGCGTGGACGTGATGCATCCCGTTCAACAGGTCAAAGCAGTAAAACTGCATCGGCGTGGGAAAGTTGATCCGCTGCACGAATACCATCTCTTCTTCGTTTCTGGGGCTTTGGGCAAACACATAGGAGGATGCGATCTTCGGGAAGACGGTGAATGTCTCGATCTCCGCCATGGGCAATCCCTGCATATGTGTCCAGAAGTCCTCACTGGTGAAGCAGTCGTGGGTGGCGATCGCAAAATGCGTCTCCGTCCTCTTTTTGAGGCGGTGCAGGTAACCCGCTTCAAAATACCATCCGGCGGCCGCAAAATGAAAGATCCCCAACGGGATACTGAACCCCACGGTCAAATAGCGGAAAAAGAACTGCCGGATCGGGGACTCCTGTTTCAGCAGTTCGTCGACAAGTCCGGGATCGAAGAGGACATCCAGCGCATGGAGTTCCTTCCCTTGGTCCAACAGGTTATACGGCGAACACTTCCATAGGGCATCCAGCATTTTCTCCAGGGAGGCGCGTGTTTCCGGCAGAAGTTTGATGAACTCCTCACGTTCGGCATTGGCCAGCGCCTCCACCTGAAAGCTGATCTCTCCGCCGTGTATAAGGAGCTCCTGCATCGTCTCGTCGCCGACATTCAGGATGTCGGCAGCAAAGTACCCGGCGGGAAACGCGGAATCGTTGAAAAAGATCTGATCCTGCCAGACATCCAGTGTCAGACTCAGGAGATGATTGTTCTGCTCGATCCCCAGCGGCATGGCCTCGGCCTCCTGTCCCATATCCGTTTTCGTGCTGTCTTGCGATACTCACATTTTATCAAAATCCGAAGAATAATCAAGTAGAGGAAAACTTCCTTCTCTTCAAAGCGCTCACAGCTGTGGGCGCTCTTTTCATATTCGAAACAAGGAGGTCTACAACATGAAACCCAACATCTCACAGCTCCGCACCGTGGATGGCGAGACCCTGATGAGTCAGCCGCTGCGCCCGCCGGACTTCGTGGTAAGCGGGCTGCTCTCCAAAGGTCTGCATATCCTGGCAGGCTCCCCAAAGGTGGGGAAGTCCTGGCTGGCATTGTGGCTGGCAGTGACCGTAGCCAAGGGAGAACCGGTCTGGGGGATGAACACCCGGCAGGGCACCACCCTCTATCTCTGCCTGGAGGACTCTGTCCTCCGCATCCAAAACCGGCTGTTCGAGATCACGGAGGAGGCTCCACCCAGCGTCCACTTTTGCACAGAATGCGCTCCTATCGGGCAGGGACTGGAGGAGCAGATCGAATCCTTCGTGTCGGAGCATCCCGGAACGGTGCTGGTCATCATCGACACATTACAGATGATCCGGCCCGTCCACGATGCCACCTACGCCAACGACTACCGGGACCTGTCCGTTCTGAAACGGCTGGCGGACAAGCACGGCATCGCCATTCTGCTTATCCACCACCTGCGGAAAGAAAAAGCAGAGGACGTGTTTCACCGCATCTCCGGCACCACCGCCATCAGCGGGGCGGTGGATTCCAGCTTCACGCTGGTAGAGGAACGGCGGGGAAGCAGCCGAGCAAAGCTCACCTGTATCGGCCGGGATATCGAGTTCCGGGAGTTGGAACTGGAGCGGAACGGGGACAACGTGTGGGAGCTGATCTCTGACAGCAAATCGCAGCCGGAGCTGTTGGAAGACCGCATCGTGGTTCTTCTCTCTGTCCTTTTGAAAGATCAGAGAGAATTTATCGGCACTCCCACGGAGCTGTCTCAAAAGATCGACCCTGATGGGCAGGAGGGCATCACGCCGAAAAAGGTATCCCGCCTGATCCTGCAAAACGTTGATGCTCTAAGGAAAGCTCACATCACAGCCGCCATCCGCCGCAGCAATGGAAAGCGGATCATCCAGCTCAGTAGTGCCGATAGTGACGATACCGCGGCCCCCAGAGAAATCGGCACTATCGACCCTGTCGACCAGCCAGCCGAGGATAATGCGGAAGGGGCCCGATAACGGAGATTCCTCCCATTCGGGAGGGCAAGCATCGCCTTTGGCTGTTCACGCCCGCCCACAGGCGGCCGCGCACAGCCTTTGGCATCTCTTTGCGGGCAGAAGCCCTGCACCCACTCCAAGTTGCGCGCAATTCTGCGGAAGTACGAAAAACCGCCTCCGGCGGCGCAACTTCCAGGGGGCAAAACGATTTGAGACAGGAGGTAACTCTGTGAGCAAGAAACCCAACCGAACGAAATCCGTTCCTCTGACGTTTTATGTGACCGAGGCAGACTCTCAGCGCATCCACTGCAAGGCGAAAGCGTGCGGTGTAAGCCTTACTAAATACTTGACCGACTGCGCTGTCGGCAAGGAGATCATCCGGATCGACGCGCTGACAGAATTCACAAAAGCCTTGAAGGCCCAGGGCAACAACCTCAACCAGCTCACCACCCTGGCCAACATGGGACGCATCACCGCCGTGAATGTCCAGGAGGCCTGTGCCCTCTACGCTGACATTCAGCGTTCTCTCAAGACGCTGTTGGAGAGGACGGTGTGACACATGGCCATCGTCACAGCTGTCAACCGTCCCCGTGGTCAGACCCGCGGCGGCATGAGCGCGGTGCTCCAATACGTGATGAAGGAGGAAAAGACCGCTCATCAGGGCCGCCATCTGGTGACCGGCGTGAACTGCCAGGCAGACTCCTGCTGCATCGAGTTCATCAGCACCAAGCTGCAATACGGAAAAGACGGCGGCCGCATGTACTATCACTTTGTTCAGTCCTTCCATCCGGAGGAACCGGTCACACCGGAGCTGGCGCACCAGATCGCACTGGAGCTGGCACAGCAGTGGAAGGACTACGAGGTCATCGTAGCCACCCATACGGACCGCGAGCACATCCACTCCCACTTCATCGTCAACTCCGTCAGCTTTCAGACCGGCAGGAAGCTCCACTTTGAAAAGGCGGACCTGACGCAGCTCCGCCAGGTCTCGGACACGCTCTGCATCCGCCACGGCCTGTCCGTCTGCCAGCCAAAGCGTCAGCAGACGGTCTCCCGTCCCACCCAGGCGGAGTACCGGATCGCCGCCAGAGGGCAGAGCTGGAAGGTGCGGCTTGCCATGCAGATCAACGAGGCCATGAAGTACGCCGTCTCCCGGGAACAGTTCCTGGAGCTGATGGAGAGCGAGGGCTACACGGTTCTCTGGACAGCAAACCGCAAGAGCATCACCTACACCATCCCCGATGGCTACCGCTGCCGGGATTACAAACTCCACGACACGAAATATCTGAAAGGAGCGATGGAAGATGAGTTCCGCATTCGAGAAACACGCTTCGCCCATGGACGAGCTGCTGGCCATGCAGCAAAGTGCGCTCCAGGCGAATTTGAACAAGGCATCCAATATACAAAAAGCCGTTACACTGACGGAGGCCAACTGGATGGGGCTGACCCAGGCCATGGAGCTGACGGGGAACTCCATCCTCAAGGTCCAGGAGACACTGGAGCGTCTCCCCACAACGCAGGAGATGGAAACATTGCTGACAGGACAAGCCGGCAATCTCACGGCAGCACACACCGAAGCGGTGCAGCAGATCCAGAAGACCGTGCAGGAACTGCTGGAGACCAGCAGAGAGAACCTGCAGTGGATGCAGGAAGAAATGCAGGAGACCCGCGCCGCCAGCCAGCGGGAGAGCGAGAAGCTGCTGAAGGAATTCCAGTCACAGGCTGGGAAGATCAGCGAAACATACTCCTCGCGTCTTTCCAGGGCAGAGGATACGCTGCGAGAGTCCGCCAACTCTATCAGATGGAAGATGTACATCCCCACCATCATCCTGGTGCTGTGGGAATTGGTGCGGCATCTGTGGCTGTGGGGATGAGTCTGCTGGATGACTCCAGCGATGACCCGGAGGATCGCCGCCGGCAGATGGAGGCTCGTGAGGCCGCACAAAATCTGGGCGCTGTCATTGGTCTCGCCGCCGGAGCCGTCGGCGCGGCAGCCGGGCAGCGTCAAAAGGACACACCCAAACCGGACGAGCCACAGATGAAACAGACACTAGGGTGACACCCCGCTTGAAAAATTGGGAGAAAGGAATCAGACACAACTATGGCAAGTATCAAGCAGCTTCAAACGCGAAAATATAAAATCACCGTCAGCAACGGGTACCGGCCTGACGGAAGAAAAATCAGCCGGGCCAAGACCATCACCGTGCCGGACACCGTCCGCAAACATCAGATCCCCCAGTATGTGGCACACCAGGCGGAGGAATTTGAACGGCTGGTGAAAAACGGATTCTGCGAGGACAGCAATATGCGCTTTGAGGAATACGCCCGCCGGTGGCTGGACCGGCAGTCCCGGTACGCCCCCAGCACGCTGGCCTCCTACCGCCGGATGCTGGAGGTGGTGTTTCCCTACATCGGTGCCATCCCCCTCTGCCGCCTGCGGCCCATCAACATGGAGAATCTCCTGGCAGAACTGCGGAAGCGGATCTGTCACGGGAAGCCCGTCCAGGAGACAACCGTCCAGAAGTATCTGACGGTAGTGTCCGCCGTCCTCAGCGACGCCAAGCGAAATGAGATCCTGGAAAAGAATCCTGCCCGCATGGTGGCACTGCCCCAGACTCAGCGGTCCATTCAGCGCGTCCCGTCCCAGGCCGAGGTGCAAAAACTCCTGGATGCCCTGGCGCGAGAACCCCGGCACTACCGGATGTTCTATCTGCTCTCCCTGTACACCGGCTGCCGGCGGGGTGAATTGTGTGCCCTGCAATGGTCCGACTTCACTTTCAGAAAAGACTCCCTTCTTCTCACCATCAGCCGCTCCCGCAGCAATGTGGCCGGCAAGGGCATCGTGGAAGGCTCCACCAAAAATGGCCGCAGCCGGGAGATCTATCTCTCCGGTGATCTGTGTGGGATCATCCGCAGCTATCACCACCGCAAAAAGATGGAGGCCCAGCGGGCCCACCGCAAGCTCAGTCCCTATCTCTTCACCGATGAACACGGGCAGCTCATCCACCCCGACACCTTCACCAAGCGGTTGCGGAAAATCTACGAGTCCATCGGCTTCCCCAAAGAATACCACCTTCACACCCTGCGTCACTACTTCGTGACTGCACTGCTCCATTGCGGTGTGGACAAGCAGACCGTCGCCGATCTGGTGGGCCACGGCGACACAGGCTTCCTGGAGCGCACCTACTGCCACCCCCAGCAGGCGCAAAAGGAACAGGCGGCAGACACTATGCTCACGGTGCTCCGCCCTGACGGCAGTCCCATTTTCAACTTGGCCGCAACGTGTATGGCAAAGCGGCGGGGTGCGTGATTGTCGGTTTCGTAGAAAAATGATGTTTGCAAAAATTGTGATGGCTTTTTGCGGTCGCTTTCGGTATGTTGTGTTTGCCAAACAGGCCTCAGCTGGAATGAGGCCAAGGAAAGAGAGGTCAACACCATATGGCAAGCATCCGAAAACGGGGAAACAGCTATCTCATCGTGGTCTCCATGGGCTACGACTACAAGGGCGCGCGCATCAAGCCCCGGCAGAAAACCGTCCATCCTCCCCAGGAGCTGACACCAAAGCAGAGGGAGAAATGGCTCCAGGAGCAGGCAGTACTCTTCGAGCGATCCTGCCGGGATACTCCGGAGGAAACTGCAAAGCCCATCACCCTGGCCGCCTACATCGATCTGTGGCTGCGGGAGATCGCCCCCGGCAAGCTGGCCAAGTCCACCATCCGCCGGGACCAACAGGACATCGTCCGCATTCTCCCCGCCCTGGGCCACTACAAGCTCACGGAACTGCGGCCGGAGCACTTCCGGGCTTTCTACGCCGAGCTTCGTGAAACCGTCAGCACGGAAACCAAAAAGCCACTCTCCGAGTACACCGTTGAGGGCGTGCACGCTACGCTGTGCAGCATCCTCTCCGATGCCGTGGAGGGTGGCTTTCTGCGTCATAACCCCGCCTGGCGCACCTATCGCTACGCGGGACGAAAAACAGAGAAGAAAATCGCTGACGCGGAGACTGTGGGAAAGATCATCTCCGCCCTGGAGGACGAGAGCATCAAGTATGAGACCTACTTCAAGCTGGTGATCGCCACGGGCATGCGCCGTGGTGAGTGCTGCGCCCTGCAATGGGGCGACATTGACTGGGAACAGCGCTCTATCCACATCCGCCGGAACGCGGTGAAGGTAACGGACGAAGAGATCTTCACCAAGGCTCCCAAAACTGTCTCTGGGAATCGCTATGTCTACTTCTCTCTGGAGATGGAGTCCCTGCTGAGAGAATACCGTCAGGAGTGCGCATGGGAAACGGAAACCTACGATGGCAGAGAGCTGGAGGCCGGAGACTTCCTGTTCCGCCGCAAGGGCTGCCGCCTTCCCATGACGCCCTCCACTTTCACCTGGCGGTTCAAGCTGATCCTGAAAAAGCACAGCCTGCCGGAGTATCTGAACGTCCACTCCCTGCGGCACACCAACGCCAGCCTGCTCATCGCAAACGGAACGGACGTGGCCACGGTGGCGGGCCTTCTGGGCCACAGCCAGCCCTCTACCACGTTGGATATCTATACCCATGCATTCGACAAGAACAAGCAGGCGGCCAGCAGAGTGCTCCAGGAGGGGCTGGAGATTTGAAACAATCGGTGACACTCTGCCACAGTTTCGCCAGAGCGCCACCTAACAATTTTATTCGCTTGGACTTTCCTCTTGATGTACGTTCGGGTTCTCCGATTCAGATGATGCGACAGAGTCGGCAGTCTTTGTCGGTTCATTCAGCAACTGCTTCAATGCGTCGCATACCTTAGTAAAATATTTCGCAATGGGTTCCAGGAGAATTCCATTGAGATATTCAATTTTGGGGACATAGTCCGCAGCGAAGTGGACTGCCAACGCGATAGCACCGTACCCCACAAACAACAGGAAAATTTTTTTGATCCCTTTCCAAAACAGCACTTTACTAAAGCCCTCTTTCCAGGAACCATATCCGGTCCCAATGACCTGGTTTGCAACCATCAGAACTACCAGAATGCCAATCAGCTGAATGCTCAAAATTTTCTCCTCCTTTTTCCACTGCAGGCAGAAGTCAACTCCAGATTCAATAAAAAACCACCGAAAACATGAAGTTTTCGGTGGTTTTTGGTACGCCCGGCTGGATTCGAACCAGTGGCCTACAGAGTCGGAGTCTGTCACTCTATCCAACTGAGCTACGGGCGCATATATGGATTCACGATGCGTGCACCGAAAATCGTTTTTTTGAAATAGTGGTCAAATAGTAGTCAACGGCGGCGCCTCGTTTCCGCTTCGCAACCGCGATCCCAGTGACCACAGGGCTTTGCCGCATATCTCAACTGGATCGACCTGAAATGTCGGAGTCTGACGCGCTATCCAACTGCGCTACAGGCGCATACATCAACATCTTCTTCAAACAGCTTATTTAGTATACCAACATTTTTCCGCTTTGTAAAGCTTTTCTTGAAAAAATTTTTCTTAAAAAGATTGTTAAAAAAATTGACAAGTCCCTGATTTTGGTCTAAACTTAATTGAGAATGATTTAACAAATAGCAAGGAGTGACTTATATGCGAAAGGAAAACATCTCCGACGCCGTGATACGGCGTCTGCCCAGATATTACCGCCAGCTCACAGACCTCTGCAACCGCGGCGTCGTGCGCATCTCCTCACACTCCCTGGGGCAGGAGATGAACATCACCGCCTCTCAGATCCGCCAGGATTTCAGCTGTTTCGGTGAGTTCGGCCAGCAGGGCTACGGCTACAATGTAGAAGAACTGCGGGCCGAGATCGGTCATATCCTGGGCGTGGACAACAACCACCACCTCATCATGATCGGCGTTGGCAATCTGGGCCACGCACTGCTGCAGAACTTCCCATTCTCCCAGAGTGGGTTTACGGTGGACGCAGCCTTTGATGTCTCCCCCGCCGTGATCGGGACTGTGGTGAATAATGTGCCGGTATACGCCATGTCCGAGCTAGATCACTTCCTACAGGACCACCCGGTGGACGTGGTGGTGCTGACCATTCCCCAGTCCGTGGCCCAGGACACCGCCAGCCACCTCATCAATCTGGGCGTCAAGGGCTTTTGGAACTTTACCAACATTGAGCTCAGCAGTCAGCTCCCGGATGTGCAGTTTGAGAACATTCACTTCGCAGACAGCCTCCTGACCCTCAGTTACCGCATCGCCAACCGCTGACGCTCCAGCGTGGAAGGGAATCATCTATGACAAGGAAGACCAAGACTGCCCTCATCACCGTCTGCCTCTTACTTACCGTCACCGTTGTGTACGCCTTGGCCGCGGCCGGCGGTGCCTCCGATCCGCTGGCCTCCCTCTCCTATCTCACCGGCACTTTCACCGATGCGGTAGACCAGCGGGTGGAGGAAAAACTGGACGCCTCTGACCAAGCGCTGCTGAACGGAGACGCGGCTCCTTCCGACGGCGGGGCCGCCACGTGGATGGAGACCCGTCTGAAGGCAGGCGACGCCCTGACCGGCTCCACCGGCACGGGCGTCCTGTTGCTGGCGGGCGGTATGCAGGTCACGTTCAACTCCGGCGCTGTGGTGGATGTCACCACAGGGACCATCGTTACCAGTGGCAGTGCCCTTACAGCCAGCCACCGGTATCTGGTGGCTGAGGAAACCACCGCCGTGTTTACCGTCACCTCCAAGACGGCGGTTGTGGATTATCAGGGCCCCTACGCCTTCAGCTACTCCACCAACACGGACTACAACGCCATTGCTGTCGCGCTCAAGACCATGCACCTGTTTCAAGGCAGCTTCACCGGCTACGGAGATGGATATGACCTGGAGGTCGCCCCTACCCGCCTGCAAGCCCTCATCATGTTCATCCGCGTCCTGGGCGAGGAGAATGATGCGCTGGCCTACACCGGCTCCACTCCCTTCACGGACATCACCTCCGGGACCCAGAGCGAGAAATACGTGGGCTACGCATACAGCAAGGGCTACACCAACGGATACTCCGCCACCACCTTCCGGCCCAGCCAGACGGTGACAGCCAGCCAATACATGGAGTTCATCCTCCGGGCACTGGGATACAGCTCCGCGGACAACAAGGACCTCTCCGGCACACTGACCAATGCCTTGACCAATGGCGTCATCACGGAGGGCGAGCTGGCCGCCCTGCAGGGCGGCACGTTCCTCCGTGCGGATCTCGCATACGTCTCCTACTACGCGCTGGATGCCGCGGTGTCCGGCAGCAGGCAGACACTGGGAGACACGCTGATGGACAAGGGCGTCTTCACCGTGCGGGAGAAACAGGCGGCCGACGCACTCGTCACCAGCGGCCGGAAATAAAACCGGAACCCCTTTGCCGGTCCGGCATACTATGGATTGAGACCGGTTCGGTCGGTCTACGATTTCATAGGAGGTTCCGGTATGTGCAATAACGGCTTTGGCGGCGGCAACTGCTGCTGGATCATCATTCTGCTGATCATCATTTGGTGCTGCTGCGGCAACGGCAGCTGGGGCGGCAACGGCTGCGGCTGTGGCTGCAACAACAACTGCGGCTGCAATCCCAATCCCTGCTGCTGAGATTTCATAAGATAACCAGCGCCCCGGGCCAAATGGCCCGGGGCGTTTTCCACTTCGCTGTTTTTTATAGGCGCTTACAGGATCCCCAGGTGCTCCAGAAGAATCTTTCCACCCAGAAGGATCAGGATCACACCGCCGGCGATCTCCGCCCAGCACTGGAGGCGGGCGCCGAAAAAGGTCCCGATCACCACACCCGCCAGGGAGATCACAAAAGTCGTGCAGCCGATGACCGTCACAGCAGGCAGGATGTCCACGTTCAAAAATGCAAACGTGACCCCAACAGCCAATGCGTCGATGCTGGTAGCCACCGCCATCAGCAGCAGCTGCTTATAATCCAGCGTCACACTCACCGCACAGGCCGTCTCCTCCGCCTCCCCTTTCAAAGACTCCCACACCATCTTACCGCCGATGAATGCCAGCAGAAAAAAAGCCAGCCAGTGGTCCAGATGTTGGATGTACCCGGCAAATTGGGCGCCCAGCAGCCAGCCGGCATAGGGCATCAGCGCCTGAAATCCGCCAAAAAACAGCGCAATCACAGCCGCATAGCGCAGATTCAGTTTTGGCATACAGAGTCCCTGGCACACCGCTACAGCAAAGGCGTCCATCGAGAGCCCCACGCCGATCAACAGCAATTCCAAAAATCCCATATTGCCGCTCCCTTATAATACCACCGGCACCGGCTGGTGGATAGTTAAACTGTCCGGCGTCACCAGGCAGTCATAGGCGTACACTTGGACACCCCAGGCAGCTGCCTCCCGAAGGGCCGCACCGAAGGCCGGATGGGTGGCGTCGTTGGGAGAGAAGCGATCCACGCCGTGCATCTGGATCACAAAAAACAGGGTAGCGCCCATTCCCTCCCGGACAGCCCGCTGTAACTCGTGAATATGCTTCACGCCCCGTTCTGTCGGCGCGTCCGGAAATCGGACAACACCGTTTTCCTCCAGGGTAACACCCTTGACTTCCACCAGGTGCAGCCCGGCTTCTGTTGTCAGCGCAAAGTCCAGACGGGACTCTCCATAATGATATTCCGGTTGAATGGACTTTAGATCTGGCAGGAAATGTCCTTGGGCGGCCCACTCCTGAAAAACACGATTTGGGGCCTGCGCATCCATATTGATCAGCAAGGCCCCTTTCTCCACGGCGATAAGGTCATACGCTGTCTTTCTCGCAGAATTTGCGGCCTTTTCCAGATAGACCGCTGCTCCCGGCACCAGCAACTCCCGGCAGCGTCCGGTGTTTTTTACATGGCAGATCTGCAGCCCGTCTTCTGTCTCCACATGAGCGATAAAACGGTTGGGCCGCCGTAGAAATCTTCCTTTGACCACTTGATGATATTGCAAAACGATGCCTCCCATGCGACGAAAAAAGGCCACATCAAACGATGTGGCCTCTCAGTGTTGGCGCTACCTATCTTCCCGGGCCGTCGCCAGCCAAGTATTGTCAGCAGGAACGAGCTTAACTGCCGTGTTCGGAATGGGAAC
>ENA-ORNW01001657-ORNW01001657.1-human-gut-metagenome-genome-assembly--contig:-NODE-1657-length-16493-cov-3.142596_pt1 | contig 16493 bp, 10 predicted proteins | sample MGYA00242121_ERZ509034 | MGnify/ENA primary metagenome ERZ509034 (study PRJEB26280, sample SAMEA2338689) | human gut metagenome | biome: human gut; feature: human-associated habitat; material: faeces... | reverse complement strand
CCGGAGCCGATATTCCACGTGCCGTAGATCAGCAACTTCGTTTGTATGATATGAAAGCACGTTGGCGCACAAATGCCGTCGAATGGGAGGCGAACGTACTTGATTCGTTGAATCATCTCCAATATTATAAGGATACGGAATGGAAAAATTGTACTCCGGCGACAGCTTCTGATTTCTCGGCAATTGCATACTATTTTGGTAAGATGCTAAGAGATAGTCTGAATGTTCCGGTTGGATTGATTTGCAATGCCGTTGGAGGATCACCTACAGAAGCCTGGGTAGATAGAGCTAGTTTGGAATATCAGTTTCCCGCCATTTTAAAAGACTGGACTAAAAATGATTTTATTCAGGAATGGGTGCGCGGACGGGCTGCTTTGAATATAAAAAAGTCAGCAAATAGCCAGCAGAGGCATCCGTATGAGCCTTGTTATTTATATGAGTCGGGGATTCGGCCTTTGGAACAGTATCCGATACGAGGAGTAATCTGGTATCAGGGAGAATCGAATGCACATAATTGGGAAGCTCATGAAAAATTATTTAAACTGCTCGTGAATAGTTGGCGGAAGAATTGGAATGATGCCTGCCTGCCTTTTTATTATGTACAATTATCCAGTTTGAATCGCCCTTCCTGGCCTTGGTTCCGTGATAGTCAGCGTAGAATGTTGAATGAAATTTCTCATATCGGAATGGCTGTATCCAGCGATCATGGTGATTCTCTGGATGTGCATCCTATCTGTAAGAAACCCGTGGGAAAGCGTTTGGCGCGATGGGCTTTGAATAAAACGTATCAGAAAAATGTCATTCCTTCCGGTCCTTTATTTCGTGGTGCAAACGTTCGCGGTGGGAAAGTCTTTTTATCTTTTGATTATGGAAAAGGGATGCGGAGTTCAGACGGAAAGCCTTTACAATGCTTTGAAGTAGCGGAATATGATGGTATCTATTATCCGGCAACGGCTGAGGTTGTAGGAGACCAGGTGAAGGTGTATAGTAAAGAAGTGCCAAATCCCCGCTATGTACGTTATGGCTGGCAACCTTTTACGCGGGCTAATCTGATCAATCGGGAAGGACTGCCTGCTTCGACATTTCGTGCCGAATTTTCGATGAAATGAGATATTTTGTAGCTTCAATAGGAAATATTTAACAAAAAAGCAATATCTTTACTCCGTTAATATCTAATGCCCCCACTATGATCTTAAATTTGACAGGAAAGATAGCGCCGATAGCATGTGGATTGCTATGTTGCTGTAGTATGGTTTATGCTCAAGGTAATGACACTTCGGAAGTCATGCTACTGGATACCGGTTGGGAATTTTCTCAATCAGGGACTGAAAAGTGGATGCCAGCCACGGTTCCTGGTACGGTTCATCAGGACCTGATCAGTCATGAATTACTGCCGAATCCTTTTTATGGGATGAATGAAAAGAAAATTCAATGGGTGGAGAATGAGGACTGGGAATATAGAACCTCCTTTATAGTCTCCGAAGAGCAATTGAATCGTGATGGAATCCAACTTATTTTTGAAGGTCTTGATACCTATGCAGACGTATATCTCAACGGCTCATTACTGCTGAAGGCTGATAATATGTTTGTGGGTTATACACTTCCTGTAAAATCTGTGTTGCGGAAGGGCGAGAATCACTTATATATTTATTTCCATTCACCTATTCGGCAAACGTTGCCACAATATGCTTCCAATGGCTTCAATTATCCGGCGGATAACGATCATCACGAGAAACATCTTAGTGTGTTCAGCCGTAAGGCTCCGTATAGTTACGGTTGGGACTGGGGCATCCGAATGGTGACAAGTGGTGTCTGGCGCCCGGTTACTCTTCGTTTTTACGACATAGCTACCATATCCGACTACTATGTCAGACAATTATCGCTGACAGATGAAAACGCTCGTCTGTCTAATGAGCTGATTGTAAACCAGATCGTTCCTCAGAAAATTCCGGCTGAAGTAAGGGTCAATGTATCGTTGAATGGAACTACCGTTACAGAAGTAAAACAGCAGGTGACACTGCAACCCGGGATAAATCATATCACTCTTCCTGCTGAAGTGACGAACCCTGTACGATGGATGCCAAATGGTTGGGGAACTCCGACTCTGTATGATTTCTCGGCTCAGATAGCTTGTGGAGATCGGATTGTTGCGGAACAATCTCATCGGATTGGTTTACGAACGATTCGTGTGGTAAATGAAAAAGATAAGGACGGAGAATCTTTTTATTTTGAAGTCAATGGCATACCGATGTTTGCCAAAGGAGCTAATTATATTCCTCAGGATGCACTGCTGCCTAATGTTACTACGGAACGCTATCAGACTTTGTTCCGTGACATGAAGGAGGCCAATATGAATATGGTTCGTATATGGGGCGGTGGGACATATGAGAATAATCTTTTCTATGACCTTGCCGATGAGAACGGGATACTTGTCTGGCAGGATTTTATGTTTGCGTGTACTCCTTATCCATCCGATCCTACTTTCCTGAAACGGGTAGAGGCGGAGGCTGTTTACAATATTCGCCGTCTTCGGAATCATGCCTCTTTGGCGATGTGGTGTGGTAATAATGAAATACTGGAAGCTCTGAAATATTGGGGTTTTGAGAAGAAGTTTACTCCGGAGGTTTATCAAGGATTAATGCATGGTTATGATAAACTGTTCCGTGAGCTGTTGCCTTCAATGGTTAAAGAATTTGATTCGGATCGTTTTTATGTGCACAGTTCGCCTTATCTCGCTAACTGGGGGCGTCCGGAGTCATGGGGGACAGGAGACAGTCATAATTGGGGAGTCTGGTACGGAAAGAAGCCATTTGAGTCTTTAGATACTGATTTGCCGCGTTTTATGAGTGAATTTGGTTTCCAGTCATTTCCGGAAATGAAAACCATTGCTGCTTTTGCTGCTTCTGAAGATTATCAGATTGAGTCTGAAGTGATGAATGCGCATCAGAAGAGTAGTATTGGTAATTCGTTGATCCGTACTTATATGGAACGTGATTATATCATTCCCGAAAGTTTCGAGGATTTTGTGTATGTCGGATTAGTCTTGCAAGGACAGGGGATGCGGCATGGATTAGAAGCTCACAGACGCAATCGTCCTTATTGTATGGGGACATTGTATTGGCAGTTGAACGACAGTTGGCCGGTAGTATCCTGGTCAAGTATTGATTATTATGGTAATTGGAAGGCATTACATTATCAGGCAAAGCGTGCTTTTGCACCGGTCTTGATCAATCCTATACAGCAGAATGACAGTTTGAGTGTTTATCTGATCTCAGACCGGCTTGATACAATGGAGCAAATGACATTGGAAATGAAAGTCGTGGATTTTGATGGAAAAACGCTGGGTAAGAAGATACAAGTACATTCGTTGGAAGTTCCGGCAAATACTTCAAAATGTGTTTATCGTGCAAAACTGGATGGCTGGCTGACTCCCGAAGACTGCCGACGTAGCTTCTTGAAATTGATACTCAAAGATAAATCGGGACATCAGGTGGCTGAGAGCGTCCATTTTTTCAGAAAGACGAAAGATTTGCAACTTCCTCCGACATCAGTATCCTATCAAATGAAGCAGACGGATGGTAAATGTGAATTGACTCTCTTTTCATCAATGTTGGCAAAAGATATTTTTATTGAGACTCCATTGCAAGGAGCCCGTTACAGTGACAACTTCTTTGATCTCTTACCCGGAGAACGTAAGAAAGTAATTATCACTTCTCCCCGGATAAAGAAGGGAGAAGAATTACCTGTCAATATCAAGCATATTCGAGAAACCTATAAATAAAACTAATTTATTAACTACTAACACCTAATTTTTATTTTATGAAACAACTCCTAAAATTGACAGGATGTGTGGCACTGGCAGGACTGATGAGCTCTTGTGGCTCGGTACAAGAAGAAGCCAATTATCAGATTATCCCATTGCCACAAGAAATTGTAACATCGCAAGTAAACCCCTTTATTTTGAAAAGCGGTGTGAAAATCCTTTATCCGGAAGGAAATGAGAAGATGCAGCGTAATGCGCAATTTTTGGCTGATTATCTGAAGACTGCAACCGGAAAAGACTTTTCGATTGAAGCCGGAACTGAAGGTAAAAATGCTATAGTGCTGGCGTTAGGCTCAGAAGTAGAAAACCCTGAATCTTATCAGTTGAAAGTCACCGATCAAGGTGTCACGATAACTGCCCCTACAGAAGCTGGAGTTTTCTATGGTATTCAGACTTTGCGTAAATCATTGCCTATTGCTTTGGGTGCTGATGTAGCATTGTCTGCTGTTGAAATTAAGGATGCTCCTCGTTTCGGTTATCGTGGTGCACATTTCGATGTTAGTCGTCATTTCTTCACAATTGATGAAGTGAAGACTTATATTGATATGCTGGCTTTGCACAACATGAACCGTTTGCACTGGCATATCACTGACGATCAGGGATGGCGTCTGGAAATCAAGAAATATCCGAAGTTGACGGAAATAGGTTCTCAAAGATCGGGAACAGTCATCGGACGTAACTCCGGTGAATATGACAATACACCCTATGGTGGATTCTATACACAGGAACAGGCTAAGGAAATTGTAGATTATGCCGCAGAACGTTATATCACTGTTGTTCCTGAGATTGACCTTCCGGGACACATGCTGGCTGCCCTTGCCGCTTATCCGGAATTGGGTTGTACCGGTGGACCGTATGAAGTTTGGAGACAATGGGGAGTAGCCGATGATGTACTTTGTGCCGGCAACGATCAGGTTCTGAAATTCCTGGAAGATGTATATGGCGAATTGATTGAAATCTTCCCTTCAGAGTATATCCATGTAGGTGGTGACGAATGTCCGAAGGTAAGATGGGAGAAATGTCCGAAATGTCAGGCACGTATCAAAGCGTTGGGCTTGAAATCGGATAAGAATCATAGTAAGGAAGAACGTTTGCAGAGTTTCGTTATCAATCATATAGAGAAGTTCCTGAACGATCACGGGCGTCAGATTATCGGTTGGGATGAGATTCTCGAAGGCGGACTTGCTCCTAATGCAACAGTTATGTCATGGCGTGGCGAAAGTGGAGGTATTGAAGCTGCCAAGCAGAAACATGATGTGATCATGACCCCGAACACTTATCTGTATTTTGATTATTATCAGGCTAAAGATACTGAGAATGAACCTTTCGGTATCGGAGGTTATTTGCCGATGGAAAGGGTGTACAGCTATGAGCCGATGCCGGCTTCCCTTACTCCGGAAGAACAGCAGTATATAAAAGGTGTACAGGCTAATCTCTGGACAGAATATATTGCTACTTTCTCTCATGCTCAATATATGGTCTTGCCTCGTTGGGCTGCTTTGTGTGAAGTCCAGTGGTCAACACCTGATAAGAAGAACTACGAAGATTTCTTATCTCGTCTTCCACGACTGATTAAGTGGTATGATGCAGAAGGATATAATTATGCAAAGCACGTATTTGACGTAAAAGCAGAATTTACTCCGAATCCGGCTGATGGTACTTTAGACATTACACTTACTACAATTGACAATGCGCCAATCCACTACACGCTAGATGGTACAGAGCCGACTAGTACTTCTCCCGTTTATGATGGCGCTTTGAAGATTAAGGAAAATGCAGACTTCTCGGCTATAGCTATTCGCCCTACTGGAAATAGTCGTGTCGTTTCTGAGAAAATCGATTTCAGTAAATCAAGCATGAAGCCGATTGTTGCTAATCAGCCGGTGAATAAACAATATGAGTTCAAAGGTGTCTCTACGTTGGTAGATGGCTTGAAAGGAAATGGTAACTATAAAACCGGACGCTGGATTGCATTTAGAGGAAATGATATGGATGTGACTATTGATCTCAAACAACCAACAGAGATTTCAAGCGTTGCCATTTCTACTTGCGTAGAGAAGGGAGATTGGGTTTTTGATACAAGAGGACTCTCTGTAGAAGTTTCAGAAGACGGCACAAACTTCACGAAAGTGGCATCTGAAGCTTATCCTGCAATGAAGGAAACTGATAAAAATGGTGTTTATGACCATAAACTAACATTTACACCTGTAACTGCACAATATGTGAAAGTTATAGCTTCACCCGAGAAAAGTATTCCGGAATGGCATGGTGGTAAGAGTTATCCAGGCTTTTTATTTGTAGACGAAATCACAATTAATTAATGAATATAAGAAAGAGATACACTAAAGTTTGTCTTTTCTTATGGGTAATCGGGATGTGTCTTTGTGCACATCCCATTAATGCACAGTCCGTAATTCCTGTTCCCTTAAAGATGGAACAGGGTACGGGCTCTTTTTTACTCTCTGAAAAAACAAAGCTTTATACAAACTTACAAGGAGAAGAAGCTATTCTTCTGGGCGACTATCTGAAAACTGCATTACCTGTACAATTTAAGGAAGGGAAAAAGAAAGATAAACAGAATGTCTTGTCTTTATTGATAACAGAAAAGAATCCTCAGTTGGTGTCACCGGAAAGTTATATATTATCCGTTACTCCTAAACATATTCTGATTCAGGCTTCTTCCGGTGCTGGGTTGTTTTATGGAATTCAGACACTGTTGCAATTATCTCAGCTTTCGGGCACGGGTTATTCTATAGTTTCTGTTGAAGTACAGGATACCCCTCGTTTTGCTTATCGTGGGATGATGCTGGATGTCTCCCGCCACTTCTTCTCTAAAGAATTTGTGAAGAAACAGATAGACGCATTGGCATTTTATAAACTAAACCGTTTGCATTTGCATTTGACGGATGCGGCAGGATGGAGACTTGAAATAAAGAAATATCCTTTATTGACGGAATTTGCCGCCTGGCGTACTGATGCCAACTGGAAGAAGTGGTGGAATGGCGGACGGAAATATCTCCGTTTTGATGAGCCCGGTGCTTCCGGTGGTTATTATACTCAGGATGACATGAAGGAGATTATTGCATATGCGCAGCAGCATTATATCACAATCATTCCTGAAATCGAGATGCCTGCTCATTCAGAAGAAGTATTGGCTGCTTATCCGCAACTCTCCTGTTCGGGTGAACCTTATAAAAACGCAGATTTTTGTGTTGGAAATGAAGAAACATTCACTTTCTTAGAAAATGTGCTTACTGAAGTAATGGAGCTTTTTCCATCGGAATATATTCATGTAGGAGGCGATGAGGCTGGTAAGGCGGCTTGGAAGACTTGTCCGAAATGTCAGAAAAGGATGCAGGATGAACATCTTTCTAATGTAGACGAGCTACAAAGCTATCTGATTCATCGTATTGAACTGTTTCTGAATGCACATGGACGTAAGTTGCTGGGTTGGGATGAAATTCTTCAAGGTGGTCTGGCTCCTAATGCTACTGTAATGTCATGGCGTGGCGAAGAGGGAGGTATTGCTGCTGTCCGTTCCGGTCATCAAGCAATTATGACTCCCGGTCAATATTGTTATTTGGATAGTTATCAGGATGCTCCGTATTCTCAGCCGGAAGCCATCGGAGGATATTTGCCATTGGAGAAGGTTTATTCATATAATCCGGTTTCAGATTCTTTAACTGTAGAACAGGCAAAACTTGTTTATGGTGTGCAGGCAAATCTATGGGCAGAATATATCCCCACTCCGGAGCATATGGAATATATGATATATCCTCGTATCCTTGCTTTGGCAGAAGTGGCTTGGTCGGCTCCCGAACGTAAATCATGGACAGACTTTCATAATCGTGCATTGAAAGCAGTTGATGATTTGCAAGCGAAAGGATATCATACTTTTGATCTTAAAAATGAGATAGGAAGTCGTCCGGAGTCTTTGAAGCCGATAAGTCATTTGGCTGTGGGGAAAAAGGTGATTTATAATGCTCCGTATAGTCCTCACTATCCTGCGCAGGGAAATACAGCTCTTACTGATGGTATTCGTGGCGACTGGACTTATGGAGATGGATCCTGGCAAGGTTTTATCGATAAAAAGCGATTGGATGTTACCATTGATATGGGTACGGAAACTGCTGTCCATTCTGTCTCTGCTGATTTTATGCAAGTGGTAGGGGCAGAGGTCTTTTTGCCTGAATCTGTCACTATTTCCATTTCTGATGATGGAGCAAACTTCACAGAATTGAAACAATATACTTTTGAAGTAAATAGAAAAGAAGCTATTAAATTTATTAGTATTTCATGGGAAGGCAGTGCTGAAGGACGGTATATACGTTATCAGGCTCGTGCCGGAGAAGAGTTTGGCGGATGGATATTTACAGATGAAATAGTAGTGAAATAATCAGATGTATAATTTATGACTATAAATATTAGATACTTATTAGGAATAGCCCTCCTTTTTTCTTTCTCTGTGATCAGTGCACAAGTACGAACCTCGTATACTTTTGAGAAAGGGTGGAAGTTTACACGTGAAGATAATGCTGATTTTATTCAGCCTGACTATAATGATATCAAGTGGCAATCTGTGGTAGTACCCCATGACTGGGCTATTTATGGACCTTTTGGTATAGATAATGACAGGCAATTGACAGCCATTGCGCAAGACGGACAAAAAGAAGCGATGGAACATGCCGGACGTACAGGTGGTCTTCCTTTCGTCGGAGTGGGTTGGTATCGGCTGAATTTTGATGCTCCCTCTTTTGTCAAAGGGAAAAAGGCTACATTGATTTTTGACGGAGCTATGAGCCATGCTCGTGTGTATATTAACGGTCAGGAGGCTGGTTATTGGCCTTATGGATACAATACCTTTTATCTGGATGTAACTCCCTATCTGAAAGAGGGGACAAAGAATACTTTAGCTGTTCGTCTGGAGAATGAGACAGAATCTTCCCGTTGGTATCCGGGAGCCGGACTTTACAGAAATGTACATCTGGTAGTAACGGAAGATGCTCATATTCCGACATGGGGTACACAGTTAACTACTCCGGTAGTGAAGGATGATTATGCGAAAGTGAATATAAAAACGGCTTTGGTCGTACCTTCCGGAAAACAGTTTGATGCATACCGTATAGTGACTGAACTTAAAGATAAGGATGGAAAAGTAATAACTACTGATGAAAAACAAGGTTCCCGTTTTGATGATAATATCTTCAGTCAGGAACTTGTTGTCAGTCGTCCGGCTTTATGGAGCCCGGAAACTCCTGTTCTTTATCAGGCTGTCTCTAAAGTCTATGAAGGCAATATACTGAAGGATGAATATACAACATCTTTCGGTATTCGTACTATTGAGGTCATTCCCAATAAGGGCTTTTTCTTAAATGGAAAGAGAACTTCATTCAAAGGCGTATGCAATCATCATGATCTCGGCCCCTTGGGAGGCGCTGTGAATGATGCTGCTATTCGTCGTCAGATTCGTATTTTGAAAGATATGGGTTGTAATGCGATTCGTACTTCTCATAATATGCCTGCTCCTGAGTTAATCAGAGCTTGTGATGAGATGGGAATGATGGTGATGGCGGAATCGTTTGATGAATGGAAGGCTATGAAGGTTAAGAACGGCTATCGTCATGTTTTTGACGAATGGGCAGTAAAGGATTTGACGAACTTGCTACGTCATTATCGTAATAATCCGAGTGTGGTGATGTGGTGCATCGGAAATGAGGTTCCCGAACAATGGGATGGAAATAAAGGACCTAAGATGTCTTATTTTCTACAGGAACTTTGTCATCGTGAAGATCCGACACGTCCTGTCACACAGGGGATGGATGCGCCGGATGCTGTAGTCAATAATAATATGGCGGCAGTAATGGATATTGCGGGATTTAATTATAGGCCACATAAATATCAGGAGAATTATAAAAAACTTCCTCAACAGATAGTCTTGGGTAGTGAGACTGCTTCTACGGTTAGTTCGCGTGGAGTATATAAATTCCCTGTTACCCGCCAATGGATGAAGAAATATGATGATCACCAGTCTTCTTCTTATGATGTGGAGTCTTGTTCATGGTCCAATCTGCCTGAGGATGATTTTATTCAACATGAGGACTTGCCTTATTGCATAGGAGAGTTTGTTTGGACAGGATTCGATTATCTGGGTGAACCGACTCCCTATTATACAGATTGGCCCAGTCATTCTTCACTATTTGGAATTATCGATTTAGCAGGGCTGCCAAAAGACCGTTACTATCTCTATCGCAGTCACTGGAATAAAGAACAGGAAACACTTCACATTCTTCCTCACTGGAATTGGGAAGGACGCGAGGGAGAGATAACTCCTGTCTTTGTATATACCAACTATCCTTCAGCCGAATTATTCATCAACGGAAAGAGCCAAGGGAAACGTACCAAAGACCTTTCCGTAACCATTGATAATAGTGCTGACTCTGTTTCCATCATGAACTTGAAACGTCAGAGCCGTTACCGCCTGATGTGGATGGATACAAAATATGAGCCAGGCACGGTGAAAGTCGTGGCTTATAATGCTGACGGGAAAGCTGTAGCTGAAAAAGAACTCCATACAGCCGGTAAACCGGATCATATTGAATTGGTAGCTGATCGTAATGTAATCAAGGCGGATGGAAAAGATCTATCTTTTGTGACAGTGCGAGTGGTAGATAGAGACGGTAATTTGTGTCCGGATGCCTCACATGAAATCAGTTTCAAAGTGAAGGGAGAGGGTAGTTACCGTGCAGGAGCTAATGGTAATGCAGCTTCCTTGGAATCTTTCCAGCATCCGAAGATGAAAGCCTTCAGTGGTATGATGACTGCTATTGTATCTTCGACAGAGCAGCCAGGCAAAATAACCCTTGAAGCTACGGGCAAAGGCTTGAAAAAAGGAGCTTTGATCATTGAAAGCTGTCAGGAAGCTAAGAAGTAAGAAATATCGTTGTAATATGTGTAATTCCTCTAAGTGTTTCATTGCGATACACTTAGAGGAATTTTTGTTTAAGCAGGCAGGAGTTTAACATCTTTGCAGGCAAAATAAAAGCTGTAAAAGTATGTTCTTTTATTAAATTGTATTACTTTTGCATCGTTTTAGTACTGTATCCGTTTCTCTATGAACCTTGGTTCTTATATGGAGATAAGATAAAAAGGCTAAATCCTTAAGAGATGCGCTACTGCTTCATAAATGGATTTCATTTGTGAAAGTCAGGGCGCTTTTGTCTTTTAAGTAAGTGATGAAATAAAAAACAAGGGGTAATGGGTGATAATGAATGATTTGGACAAAGAACGACAAACAGAGGGAAGGAAGGCATGGTATGCCGTACAAACCTTCTATTGTAAAGAAGAACATTTGGGGAAATATTTGGAAAAAAAAGGGGTAAACTATTTTATTCCGATGCGATATATCGAGCATGAGACGCTTGATGGTAAAAAGCATCGGAAACTGACTCCAGCTGTACACAATTTGCTGTTTATCGAGAAAGAATTTACGGAAAAAGAACTATTAGAAAGGGTAAAAGATTGTACTATACCTTTTTTGCTTGTTCGTGACCGGAGTACACGGCGGTGTTATGAGATTCCAGACTGTGAGATGTTGGAATTCCGTGCCGTATGTGATCCTAATTATAAAGGAACTCTTTATGTCGATACAGTGACAGCAGAAGCCCGTCCCGGACAAGCAGTTCGGGTGATCCGTGGCCCGTTTGCCGGACTTGAAGGCAAACTCACGCAATACAAGAAGAGCTATTACGTAGTTGTTACGTTAGCTACTATCGGCGTCATGCTACATATTCCCAAGTGGTATTGCGAAAAAATCAACTAATCATAACATTACGATCATCTGCTCAACACCTTGTTGTCGGACACTTCATGTCTGACCTTTAGAACTGTTTTTTTAATCTCGGAAGGTAATCTATTTATTTAATAAAATATTCAATTTTTTGAGTGGAAGGATATATACCCTGCCACTCAAATCTTGAGTACTAATAACAAATCAATGAAAGGAATTGTTTTAGCCGGTGGTTCAGGTACTCGTTTGTATCCGATCACAAAAGGAGTGAGCAAACAACTACCCCCTATCTTTGACAAGCCAATGATTTATTATCCTATTTCGGTATTGATGTTGGCTGGTATACGTGAGATTCTGATAATTTCGACTCCTTATGATCTTCCGGGCTTTAAACGTCTTTTAGGAGATGGCTCTGATTATGGTGTACGTTTTGAATATGCAGAGCAACCTTCTCCGGATGGATTGGCTCAAGCATTTATTATCGGAGAAGAATTTATCGGTAACGATTCCGTTTGTCTGGTACTAGGTGATAATATTTTCTATGGTCAGGGTTTCACCCATATGCTGAAAGAAGCTGTGCATACTGCAGAAGAAGAGAATAAAGCTACTGTTTTCGGATACTGGGTTGCCGATCCTGAACGTTATGGTGTTGCTGAATTTGATAAAATAGGGAATGTTCTGAGTATAGAAGAAAAACCTGTTCAGCCAAAATCTAATTATGCAGTAGTCGGTCTTTATTTCTATCCGAATAAAGTGGTGGAAGTAGCTAAAAATATCACACCATCTTCGCGTGGTGAATTAGAGATTACGGCGGTGAATCAGCAATTTCTGAATGATCAGGAACTTAAAGTGCAGCTGCTAGGTCGTGGATTCGCTTGGCTGGATACAGGAACTCATGATTCTTTATCCGAAGCCAGTACTTTTATTGAAGTTATTGAGAAACGTCAAGGGTTGAAGGTAGCATGCTTGGAAGGTATTGCCTTACGTCATGGATGGATTACTACTGATAAAATGCGCGAACTGGCCCAGCCTATGCTAAAGAATCAGTATGGACAATATTTGTTAAAGGTAATTGATGAGTTGACACAGAAATAAACTTAATACTTAATTTTCAAAATAATCACAGTGGAAGTTATTAAAACAGCTATAGAAGGTGTGTTCATTATTGAACCTCGTTTGTTTAAGGATGATCGTGGCTATTTCTTCGAATCTTTCTCGCAACGGGAATTTAACGAGAAAGTTCGTAAAGTGAATTTTGTACAAGATAATGAGAGTAAGTCTAGTTATGGGGTGCTACGAGGTTTACATTTTCAGAAGCCTCCTTATGCACAAAGTAAATTAGTTCGTGTTATTAAAGGTGCTGTTTTGGATGTTGCGGTAGATATTCGCAAAGGCTCACCAACGTTTGGAAAGTATGTGTCTGTAGAACTGACAGAAGATAATCATCGTCAATTTTTTATTCCTCGTGGTTTTGCTCATGGATTCAGTGTGCTGACGGGTGAAGTTATTTTTCAATATAAATGTGATAATTTCTATGCTCCGCAAAGTGAAGGGGCTTTGGCATGGGATGATCCTGATTTGGGTATTGATTGGAGAGTTCCGGCAAATGAGATTGTTTTGTCTGAGAAGGATAATCATCATGAATTATTGAAAGATGCTTCTTGGTTGTTTAACTATAATGAAAGTCTATATTAAATAATGAATATTCTAGTAACTGGAGCTAATGGGCAGCTTGGTAATGAAATGCGATGCATAGCAGCTACAAGTTTGAATAATTATATATTTACTGATGTTGCAGAGTTGGATATTACAGATTTAGATGCTATTCGTAATATGATACATTTGGATAATATAAAGGTAATTGTTAACTGTGCTGCTTATACGAATGTAGATAAAGCAGAAGATGATTATGATATGGCAGACTTATTGAATAATAAAGCTGTAGAGAATTTGGCTATTGCTGCAAAAGAAGTTAATGCTACTTTAATTCATATTTCGACTGATTATGTATTTCAAGGTGATAAGAATATGCCATGTGGAGAAGACTGTGAAACTAATCCTTTAGGTATTTATGGTAAAACAAAAAGAGCAGGAGAACAAAGCATCCAACGTGTGGGCTGTAATTATTTGATTTTTCGTACAGCTTGGCTGTATTCTCAATTTGGTAAGAATTTTGTTAAGACTATGCGACAGTTAACCGCTGATAAAGATAAATTGAGAGTTGTTTTTGATCAGATTGGTACACCTACATATGCAAAAGATTTGGCTGATATTATTTATAGAGTGATTGAGGGGGATCAATATCACAAACAAGGTATCTATCATTTCAGTAATGAGGGTGTTTGTTCATGGTATGATTTTGCTAAAGAAATCTGTGAATTGAGTGGAAATAGTTGTGATATTCAACCTTGCCATAGTGATGAATTTCCTAGTAAAGTAAAACGTCCTCATTTCTCAGTATTAGATAAAACAAAATTGAAGCTGGCTTTTGGTGTAGAGATTCCTTATTGGAAAGATTCTCTTGTGAAATGTATTAATGAACTTAAAGAAAATAATTAATCATGAAATTCTCAAGAAATATAATGATCACTGGTGGTGCTGGTTTCATTGGTAGTCATGTTGTCCGTCTGTTTGTGAATAAATATCCCAGCTATCGTATTATCAATTTGGATAAATTGACTTATGCTGGAAACTTAGCTAATCTGAAAGATATTGAAGATAAGCCTAATTATGTTTTTGTAAAGGCTGATATCTGTGATTTTGAAAAAATGATAGAGTTGTTTAGTGAGTATAAGATAGATGGGGTTATTCACTTGGCTGCTGAAAGTCATGTAGATCGTAGTATTAATGATCCTTTTACTTTTGCTCGTACGAATGTAATGGGAACCCTTTCTCTGCTTCAAGCGGCTAAATTAACTTGGGAGTCTCTTTCTGAAGGTTATGAAGGCAAGCGTTTTTATCATATATCTACAGATGAAGTTTATGGAACCTTAGAGTTTGATGATACTTTTTTTACGGAAGAAACTAAGTACCATCCACATAGTCCTTATTCTGCTAGCAAGGCTAGCAGTGATCATTTTGCGAGAGTATTTCATGATACTTATGGCATGCCAACAATTGTTACTAATTGTTCAAATAATTATGGTCCTTATCAATTTCCAGAAAAGTTGATTCCATTATTTATTAATAATATTCTATATGGAAAACCACTACCAGTTTATGGTGAAGGGAAGAATGTTAGAGATTGGTTATATGTGGTAGATCATGCACGTGCCATTGATGTTATTTTTCATGAAGGAAAAATTGCAGATACTTATAATATTGGTGGTTTTAATGAATGGAGAAATATTGATTTAATCAAAGTTATAATTAAAACAGTTGACCGTTTACTGGATAATCCGGAAGGAACTTCAGAGAAACTTATAACTTATGTGACTGATCGTAAAGGACATGATTTACGCTATGCTATCGATAGTAATAAACTAAAAAAGGAGTTAGGCTGGGAGCCTTCACTTCAGTTTGAAGAAGGAATAGAAGAGACAGTGAGGTGGTATTTAGATAATCTGGCATGGATGAATAATGTGACGAGTGGTGATTATCAGAAATATTATAGTACGATGTATAGGGGTTTGTAAAATATTTGAGAATGGTTTGTTTAAATATTTTTTTTATATTGGATAGCCTTGGTTTATTATAGATATGATTTTAGTGAAAAAGTATTCAAGATTATCTGACTCTAGAAAAAATATCATAAAGAATCTATTCTGGGCTATTTTAGGGAAGGTGGTTAATGTTTTAGGTGCCTTATTTGTAGGAATTCTAGTTGCTAGATATTTAGGACCATCCCAATATGGTTTAATGAATTATGTGATAAGCTATGTCACTATTTTTATGGTATTATCAGCTTTCGGGCTTGATAATATTGAAATTAGAGAATTGTCGCGTAAAAAAGGTAGAGAAAATGAAATTTTAGGTACGACTTTTACTTTACGAATCATATTTTCTCTTATAACATTGTTATTAGAAATAGTGACTTTAATCATATATAAAGCTGATTCTTATACTACTCTTCTGATAATAATTTACTCCATAAGTATTTTTATGAGTAGTTTTAATGTTATAAGGAATTACTTTACTTCAATTGTTCAGAATGAATTTATAGTCAAGACTGAAATATCGCGTACCGTTATTGGAGCATTAATTAAAATAATACTGTTATGGCATAAAGCCCCTCTGATCCTATTTATTATTGCGGCTGGTTTTGATACAATTTTAGTTGCAAGTGGTTATGTTATTGGCTATAGAAAGGTGGGGACTATTATGGAATGGAGATATAATAAGTCTTTGGTTCCGTTTTTACTAAAAGAGTCTTTCCCTTTGTTACTGTCAGGAGCAGCAATTATAATTTATCAGAAAATAGATCAGGTGATGATTGGTAATATGCTTGATAATAAGTCTGTTGGTTTTTTTGCTACTGCAGGTAAATTTGTAGATGTTGTTTTATATATTCCTATGGTATTAGCACAAACCTTGACCCCATTATTAGTTCGAGTGAAGGAAACGGATCTGATATCGTATAATATAAAAAAACAGCAGTTTTTGGATATAATATTATGGGTTTCTATAATTTTATCCTTATTGACATCACTGCTGGCATATTACATAATAAAATTCACATTTGGTAGTAATTACCTTGCAGCTGTTCCTATATTACAAATTATGGTATGGAAAACAGTTGGCATGGCACTTTCTGTTTCATCTGGGCAATTGATGATTATGGAGCATATTCAAAAAATGAGTGTAATAAGGAATATTGTGGGATGTGCACTTTGTAAGTCGCAAAAACAAAATCCCTAGTTCGGCAAAAAAGAAATACCAGTTAAG
>ENA-ORNW01001653-ORNW01001653.1-human-gut-metagenome-genome-assembly--contig:-NODE-1653-length-16516-cov-2.671648_pt1 | contig 16516 bp, 13 predicted proteins | sample MGYA00242121_ERZ509034 | MGnify/ENA primary metagenome ERZ509034 (study PRJEB26280, sample SAMEA2338689) | human gut metagenome | biome: human gut; feature: human-associated habitat; material: faeces... | reverse complement strand
TCTGAGCCCGACTGGGGCCTCATCGCAGATGGGGCGGCGCGATAAGCGCCGTACAAGCGTTTTCGCCGGAGGCGAAAACCTTGGCGCAGGGGCAATTCACTTGCCCCGAGCAGGATGAAACAGGGTCCCCACAAAATCAAGGATTTTGTGGGGCGGGCGATATCATCGAGGCCTTCCAGATGGAACAGATCGAGGTATAAGAGATCGAATCACCAGCAGGGGCGGGCGGTTTCGCCCGCTCCTGCTGCTATCTGCTCCTGATGAAATGCCCCCAGCCGCTGCGCGTCAGAAACAGGAGAAAGCCGGATGTGCGGCAGATTCGCAATGCCGCGCAGGCCGGACAAAAGCTCCTCATGCAGAGGGTGGGCAGGGGAACAGACGTTGACCGCGTCAAAATCCCTGCCGAATTCCGTTCCCCAATAACGATATTCCCAGAAATGCGCATTCGCCCCAAACTGTTTCGCCAGATCGGAAAACTGCCCGATTTCTTTCATATTCAGGCTGTGTATGACAAAAAAGAGATCCAGCTTGCGCAGGTTCCCCTTGTCCAGCAGTTCCCGCAGACCGGCGAGGTTCTCCATAAGCCTTTGGAAGCTCGCCCCCCTGACGATGTGTTCATATGTGCCGCATGTTGCCGCGTGGATGGAAATCTGGACATGGGACAACCTGTTCAGGATGCCGAGTTCCTTAAGAAGCGGCGCCGTACAAAGCTGGCCGTTGGTGTGCAGCGCAAAGCGCATGGAGGGATAGGTTTCTGCAATACGGCGGATAAGCTGGCGGGAGTGCCGTGAAAAGAGGGGATCTCCAGCCCCGGAAAGGGAGACGACCTTGGCATTGCGCAGCAATGGAAGAAAGTGGGTTTCGATTTTCCGGTTCAGCTCATCAAGTTCCTGCTGCGAAGACCGTATGGGCATATCCCGGCATGTGATGCAGGAGCAATTGCATTCCTTATCATGGCTGAGCTTAACGGCAATGGGAAGCGGCGGTTTCTCATCCCACACGATATCGTCTTCAGGAAGAAGGAAATCCATGGTTTCCCTGAAGCACTGCATGGCATTGCAGACGGTATGGTCATCGGAAAGCAGCCTTTTTCGCAGCGCCGTCGCTTTGCTGCCATACCAGATCTCTTCAAGGCTTTGCTCAAAAATATTGCCGAGGCAATAGTAATAGCAATATTCGGGACAGCAAGGATAAACATCCCCATTTGAAAAGACTTCAATAAAGGAAAAAGGAAATTTGCAGGACATGGAACCTCCAAAAACTGCCGTCCAGAAATATTTTTGGGGCAAACCCGCATGCCCCGTTTCAACAAAATGGTTTTATGCTGTTCTATGATAAGTGGTTAATGACCTCTAAAAGCCCGGAGATGGTCTGGGCTTGCGGCGTTTCCCCTCCATCCTGGGCAAGGAGGAAAAGTTTGCCCACCCCTCCGGCCATGCCTGCCTGAATATCCGTAAGCGAGTCGCCTACCAGCACGGAGGCGGCAAGATCGATTTCATATTTTTCCGCTGCCTGCATGATCATGCCCGGATGCGGTTTGCGCAGGAAACTCTCCCGCCTGTAACGGCCGATTCCATGAACGGGATGGAAAGGGCAGTAGAAAACATCATGGACAACGGCGCCATGTTTTTGAAATTGCTCCTGCATCCAGTGCATAAGGGCAAAGAAATCTTCTTCGGTATAATACCCTCTGCCGATGCCGGCCTGATTGGTTATGATGATGACCAGATACCCTTTTTGGTTGGCGGCGCGCACCAGAGGAAAAATGTTTTCCACAAAGACAATATGTTCCTTCTTATGCACATAACCAAAGTCCACATTGATAATGCCATCACGATCAAGGAAAAGGGCCTTGTTCATCATTGTCAGGCATACCGTTTCAAATAGGTTTGGGCCAACAGATAGTCCTCCGGGACGCCGATATCTATAAAAGGTTCGTCGATGGGAAACAGGCGGAAGGCCCTGCGGGAGATTTCCCGCGCCAGAAAGTCCTGTTCCAGCGAAAAGCTCGCCGGAAGGTTCTGCCCGTCAAAAAGCGTAACCGGAAAAAGGTAGCTTCCCGCGTTGATGATGCCCGGCCCCTTCCGTCCCTTTTCCAGAAAGCCGGTGACGCGGCGGCCATCCGTCAACAGGCTGGCTGCCGTAGCGTGCGGTATCGTCGGATTGTACGCCGAAAAGAATGGGGGCGCGGTGGTGTCGCCAATCCTGCCCGGCTTGTTCCAGATCAACATCAAGAAAGGTATCGCCGTTGAGCGCCAGCACCACGTCCTCGCGGCACTGCTGCATGGCGAAGCGCAAGGCCCCGCCTGTGCCGAGAGGCTCATCCTCGTAGGCGTAGCTGATATGCAGTGAGGCAAAACTGTCGCCGAAATGGGATTCAATGATTTCCGCGAGGTAGCCTACGGAAAGGATGACGTGCCGTATCCCCTTCTTTTCCAGATGCGCCAGCAGGATTTCCAGGAACGGCTTGCCCGCAACAGGGGCCATGGCTTTCGGCAGATCCGGAACGGCGGATCTCAGCCGAGTGCCGAACCCTCCTGCAAGGATGACAGCTTCCCGCATAAAAACACCTCTTTTATTCGTCATGGCAGTGAGTGGCGGCCGAATCAGGCAGCCGGAAAAGGGGCTATGAGCCCCGACTATGCCTGCGGCAATGTGCGTTCATGTGAAGCCCGCAGGTATTCCCTGTAATGCGGCAGCACCTCGGAGGGAGGGCCGTACATGGCGGTCTCGCCATCCCTGAGCCAAAGGATGGAATCGCACGATTCCACAGTGGAAAGCCTGTGGGCGATAATCGCCAGCGTCATTGATCTGGGAAGCGAGGTGATGGTTTTCATGATGGCCGCCTCTACCCCCATGTCCAGCGAGCTTGTGGCCTCGTCAAGAATCAGCAGGTGCGGCGAGGCATACAGGGCGCGCGCAATGGAAAGGCGCTGCAACTGCCCCCCTGAAAGGCCGCTGCCTCCTTCCCCTATAGGGAGGTTGATGCCTTCAGGACGTTGGTTCACAATATCCAGATGGGCCATCCGGCAGGCCTGCCGCACGCGTTCCTCATCATAAGGCCGCCCCCATTGGCTGAAGGCGACGTTCTGCGCGAGCGTGCCCGGCGCAACGTATGGGTTTTGCGCCACATACCCCACCCCAAGCATATAGGCGGCGCGCTCCGAGGGGGACAGGGGGTTCCCATCCACGAGCATCCGCCCGGCAGTAGGCTCAATGAGCCCGCTGAGGATATTGGCCAGAGAGCTTTTCCCCGCCCCGGACTGTCCGACGATCCCCAGCCTCTCCCCTTTGGCAAGCCGGAATGTGACATGGCGCAGGGCGGCCTTCTCAGACGAGGGGTAGAAAAAGGAAACATCCTCAAAGCTGATGGCCTCACTGAATTCCAGCCGCTGTTCGGCTTCCACGGCCGGAGGGATGGGAGCTTTCTGTATCGCGTCAATAAGCCCGGCACACTGGAGCGCCGGATAGTGCGCTCCGCGCAAGGCAACCATGTTCGTCATGGAGCGGTTGAGCAGTGGCAGTACGCGCCATGAGGCAAGCATGATCATGGTCAGCACGCCGGTAATGCGGGACATGGAGGCATCATAAAACGATATCATGATCCACAGCGCCGCGGGGATTACGAGGAAGGCGATGCTTTCCAATATCCATGTGGGGATGGGAGGGGCGACGGTGATGAGCGCCCGGCTCTGCATGGCCTTCATCCCTGCGGAACGGTACGCTTCAAAAAAATACGGCTGCTGTCGGTAGATATGCACTTCCATCATGCCGCGTTTGGCGTTTTCCAGCGCCAGGTATTCCATACTGGAGCACTCGGCGGACTCCTTGCCGGCGGCATCGACGCTTTGTTTGATTCTTTTGTAAATAAAAAAGCATAGCGACGTGACGACAACCAGCGTTGCCAGCAGGACTTCGGGCGTCGCCGAGATGAGTATCAGAAACAGCGCGATGGAGATGACAATATATGTGTAGACCTGCATCAGGTTTACAAGGAAAAATCCGAGCTGGCTGCGCCATGAGAACACTTGGGGGATCTGTCGGGTCTTCCCTGAAAGAAAATCCAGATATGAGCTGTTCAGAAAGTAGCGGAAGAGCGTTTCCCCGGCATACTGAGCCACAGCTTCGCCCAACATGGCGGTGCGCATCCCTGCCAGGGCGGACATGGCGTTCTTGACGATGGTAAGCCCCGCCACCAGAAGGGCCACCCAGAAGGCGAATATTCTGACATCGGACTGGAGGCTATGGAGGCTTGGAAAGATATCAAAGGCATACCTGACCAGAGGCAGGCTCATCGTCTTGTCGGGAGAGGCGACGCTCAGCGCCAAAAAAGAAAGCGAAAGAATGGATAATGCTTCAAAGATGGCGATCACCAGCATCAGCAAAAAGACAAGGAGGATTTTTCGGCGGATAAAGGCCGGCATTATCCTGTAAATGGTCAGGAAATCCCTGAGCAACATATTCTGGATATTCTGAAAGAGGGACATAATGCTTGTATCCTGTGCCGACTGGCGTGATCAGTGCTGTTTTTCCGTCCGCGTGCCGCTGCCATTCCGCAGCGTTCCATAAACCATGCCGTCTACAACGGTTTGGGCAAAGGCATCCCATGTAAAGGCCGCGGATCTGGCAAGTCCCTTGCGGCGTAATGTCTTTTGGAGAGCTTCATGTTCCAGAAGTTCGCCCATCCTCGCCGCGAGCGCTTCCACATCCGAGGGAGGGACATACAGGGCGGCATCGCCGCCTATCTCCGGCAGCGATGTACTGTTCGCAGCAATAACGGGCGCGCCGCAGGACATGGCTTCAAGGACAGGAAGGCCGAACCCTTCATATTCCGAGAGATACAGGAAAGCACGGCAGCCGCTCAGGAGGGCCGCGACAGCCTCGTCGGGGAGAAAGCCCGTCAGGTGGATCTGCCGGGTTTCTGCGCATTCCCGCATGATTCCGCCGCAGTTCCAGCCCTTCTGCCCTACAAGCAGGAGGTGCGCATCAGGATGTTTTTCCACCAGGCGGCGAAATGCACGGATAACGCAGGTAAGTCCTTTTCGTGGCTCCACGGTAGCCAGGCTGACAAAAAACGGCGTATGGGCGGGGATGCCAAGAGCACGCAGGACGGATTCCGTTTGCCCTCCGTCTGCCGCATGAAAATGATCGCCGCCGCCAAGGAGGGCTACGCGGACCTTGTCCCCATCCGCACCGGGGAAGAAGGAGAGGAAGTCCTGCCGTGTAAACTGGGAATTGGCCCAGATGATGTCCGCTTTCCGCAGATGCTGGCGCATGAGATCAAGGCAAGGCCCGTAAAAAGGGTGTTTGTCCCGCAGCCGCAGGGGGATGATGTCATGCAGCACAACGCATGACCGTATGCCGGGCATGGCGGAAACCTCATGGGGGACGGGCTGAAAGCACGAAAACCAGACAGCTTTTCCCCTGGCTGGCATATGCGGCAGAATCGCTTGGCGCAGTGCCTCGCAGGGTTGATCGTACAGGGCAAACGGGCGGACACCGGCAGCCTGTTTGAGCCAGCCCTGCACCCTGCTCGGCAGGGGGGCCAATATCCGGCGGATGGCAGGTTTCAGCTTCTTCCCGTGCCATGAGCCGGATGGGTTCTTGGACAAGGCAAGGTGAAGGAGGGAAGCGTTACGCGCCCAAGGGTTATGCTCCAGAAAGCGGCGTACATCGTTTTCCATGCCGCTGGGGGAGATCAGCAGTACACGGATATCCTCCCGTCGGACGAAGGCCCGCAGCGCGCGTGTTGCCATGCGGCCTATGCCGGTTTTGTGGATATCCGACTGTTCCCAGAGGGCAAGCGGGGCCGCATCGAAAAAGAATGGAACAGGGGCTTTCCCAGGGGGCATATCGCCGGCGCTGCCGTCTGCCTGCCTCCGCATGCCCTCAAGCGCAGCCCGATAGGTATCCATGCGGCTGTATTCGTAAAATAGCCTGATCGACTCTTCACGGAGAGGAGGAAGCATCTCTTTGCGCTGCGTCAGGGTGACGATACAGTCCAGCATGGACGCCCGGCCCGGAAGGGCATGCCAGGGATGCGCCGCGTTCAGCCCCCGGCTCCCGGCGCCGCCGCACAACAAAGGCCGCCCATAGCTCAGGGCTTCCAGCGACTTGATCTTGATGCCTGTCCCGCTGAAGTCGGGATTAATCACCAGATGCAGATCAGCGTAAAAACGCTCAAGGTTTTCGACACGGCCAAGAAGATGTACTGAAGGGTCGCGCGATTTGATAAAATTGCAGACGTCCCCGGCAATATGCAGCTCGGCGCAACCATGCAGGCGGGATTCGCGTTCCCAGCGGATCAGGAAGTCGCCGACGGCGTGCCGGTTGCTTTCGTTGTCACTGGCAAGCACTCCGACGGCCAGCTTATCATGGACGCGAGGCAGAGGGAGCCGAGTGTTGTCCGGGAAAGGAATTTTGAAGATCACAACCTGCCGCTGTGAACACAGCTGCCGTTCATACAGCGCCTTCTCTTCATCCTGAATCGCAAAAATAATATCAGCCCGCTTCATGCAGCGCGCCTGTTCAGCTTCCTCAAGGTTCAGCCACGCCGAACGTGCGGGAAGGCCCTGCCGTTCAAACAAGGCGGCGCGCCCGGCAAAATTATCATGCATGAAGAGATATTTTTTTATTCCTTTCGGCACACAAGCGAGCACACGGGACAGCCAAGGCTGGTGCACGATGACGCCGCAATACCTTCCATCCTCCAGCAGGAGCGCGCAGGCATCAAGCAACTCACTCCCGCACCATGTATCCAAGTTGAGGGCGGTAACCCCGTCCGCCAATCGTTCCTGACGCGCTGTCCGGGGGTAGATTACGGCTGTGCGCTCAAAGTGCCGCTGAAGCGCTTCGGCATCCTCACGCGAACAGCCGTCCATAGCATAGACAAGAGCATCAAGGGCATACCCCATGTCCCGCACCAGCCGGCACTGGGTACGGACGGCCGTCGCCACGCCGCTGGGCAGCAAAGGGTTGCAGCTAAAGACCACAAGGCAGCGCGCCTTTTCCGTACACAGGGGAGAGGCGAGCAGGATATCCTGTTGAAGGGAAGCGTTGCCGCGCAAAAAAGACAGCGGGCTGTGCGTGCCCCTGTTCAGGTTTGCCTTGAGGCGCTGCCAGAACAGGGGGCGGTCATACAGCCAGAGGTCATAGGCTTTACGGAGTGAAGGCATGTTTTTTCTATCCAATAACAATACTATACCGAGCATGAAGCTTTAAATAAACCAAGGAATCCGGCAACGCTGCATGAAAGGGTTATTTTTTGTGGACTCTAAGATAAAGGTGGACAATGCCGTTATACGCCAAAAATTCCAGTTCAAGCCCTGATGTGGGGAGCCACTCGGAAAGGGCCTTTGATTCGCCCTTTTCCAGCCCCCATGACCAGTCGTCAAAGACAAGGATTGCACCATCAACCAGCCTGTCCCGAAGAAAATCAAGGCACTCGACAGCCGGCTGATAAAGGTCGGAGTCGATTCTTGCGTAACAAATTTTATCGATGCCTTGAATTTCCGGCCTCTTGAATGACTCGGAAAACCACCCCTTGATCAAGGAAATATTAGGGCATTCATCGGAACCATAAATTTGCGAACAAATGGCATCGGCATATTTTATGGCTGGAAATATTATTATCTATACTTTTACTCTATAAAAATTGTTTTTATAACCTGCACATAAGATGTGAGTTTGTAAATATTTTTTCTAACTATAAAGAAGTCCTATATTACGATAATGATCAATATACGATTCATGTACACAGACTTTATTATATGGTTGAACTTCATATTCACGTTCAAAATACAATTTTCCTTCACAGGCTGTTGCTTCTTTATAGCCTTGTCCGGTAAAAAATTCTCGTAACTGTGGAGAATCACCTTCACAAACGATTAAAGGTCTATACTTTGAAATGGTATTAATGGATCCTTGCAAGACATTATATTCCATACCCTCAGTATCTATTTTTATCGCTGCAACCGGTAAAGGGAATTTTGAAGGATTTTTTGCTATATATGAATCAAGAGTATCAAGAAAAACTTTAAACTCCATTATGGAAAAATAAATATCTTGGTCTGAGTAATAGTTTTCTATATGACTACTAATCAATTGATATAAACTATCATTCCAAGATACAGTGGCTAAAGCAGAAATAGCAGCACGGTTGATAACAGGTACGATGAACTTTGCTTGGCCTACTTTATCACTAAGACCTATTATTGCATAATCATAGTTAAATTCATATTTGTAAGCAATTTTTTGTCGAATCCACTCAAGATTGCTCCGATGCATTTCATTTGCTTCAAACGAAAAAATAGGACAGCGTGCACCGGCAGAATACATTGAACTTACTGAATACCCAGCGTTCGCTCCAATATCGAGCAACATATACTCGCTATTGTTAAACCAGGAAAAAATTTTATAGACTTCGTCATGAATTAATTTTTGGGAAAACCAACTCTCTGCAAATTCTGGTTTTTGGTCATTATGAATCAGTGAAAGTTTTTTCATCATAGAATCAAATATTGGTGCAGAAGTATAGTTTGAATAAAACCTGACAAGTGCATCCTGTCTCTGTTCATACGGAATGCGTTTCGCATAGAATCTATACAGAAAGTCTTTGAGTATATCGCACGGCTTTTTCATTTTTATTCCTTCTCTCTGTTTTTGTTTATTGCCTGTTGAATCAGGAAATCAAAACCTTCCAGGCTAGTTTCATAAAATGTCCTGTACCGTTGCCGGCTGCACTCGGCGAGCTCTCCAAGCAGTTGGGGCTGCCTGAAGATGTGGAACACCGCGGCGGCAACTTCCTCTACCGTTGCGTGTGAGTGCATTGGGTGCCCTGTTTCTATTCCCTTGCATCCAAAGGCGGTTGTCACAAGCGGCATGCCGTATGACATGGCCTGTACCGTTTTGACATTGATTCCTGTGCCCAGCGTGACCGGCGAGACAACAAGGTCAACATCCGCATAAAAACCGGCGATATCTTCCACAAAACCGAGGATCTTGACCCAGGGGCAGTGGAATACCTCGCGCTTGCAGGCGGAGACATCTTTAATCATGGTTGAAACTTGGCCGGCTATTCTGACCTCAAAGGGAGGGGCCGCCTGCTGGGACTGCACGGCGTGAAGGAAATCGGTAACAAGATCCAGATTGATCCTGTTGGCGCTTGCAACCAGGCCGACGGCGTGTACCCTTTCAAAACTGCGCTGCAAAAAATGCGGAGGTTCCACATGGGGAATGACAATAGCTGAATCCTGGCCGCTGACTTCGTTAAAGTATCTGGCCTCTTCCTCTCTGCGCGCGATTACGATGTCGGCACGGCGCAGGTAGCGGCCCTCGTCTTCAGGGCTACAGGAAAAAAATTCTGTTTTAACGCCGCGTGCTTTTTGTGCGGCATAGCGTCCGCCCATCTTGTCGTGCGTATCAATGACCTTCAGGATATGTTTGGGAACGAATTCCAGCATCTTTGACTGGAACACATAGGAACAGAACAGGACGTCTACGGAATGGAGGGAGCACAACCAGGCGATATGCTCGCCCAGCCCCTTTTCGTACCAGCCGTCAAAAGGGACATCGACCCCCAAATGGCTTTCATCATGGAACGGGTAGGGAAGGGTGGCCACGCTGTCCCAGGCCCTGTGCATGGCGGCCATGTCTTCGGGGGTACAGCGATCAAGTTCCAGAAGGCCAAAATGGGCTTCACAGCCTTTTTCCCTGAAAATTTTCCCGAAGAATTGGATGGTGCTGCGGTTTCCATGGCTTGCCGGATGTGAGGGATAGGGGGAATAATACAGGATGCGTACCGGCCTGTCGGTTTCATTCACGGTTGCTGGGATATAGCGATCCTGAGCCGCCAAAGCTGCTGCTTCTTCATCCGAAAGGCCTTTTCCCTGCTGTTGCTGTAGCGGCTGCCCAACATCGGGCAGATATGCCTCCAGGTCAGCACACAAAACCGCCAGGGAGGAATTGTCAGTAAAGCCGATGAAACCTTCCGACTGCTCCAAAAGACAGATATTTTTTCTTTCAGTGCTGAACAGGCCAACTCCCTTTTTGAAGAGCAGGAGGTGCAGCGAGAGAAGAGGGACAGAGCGGGTGATCCTGAAAAAGGGGGCCTTGAATGATTCGCCCTGTCCTATAGGGACGATATGGCCATCTTTCAGCTGTGCCCCAGCTCCATGCAAAGAGCCGTCCGCCGCCAGGAGGCGGCAGCCGCACAGGTGAACCTCAGGCGACTGCTTGAGTATCGCCAGTGCGCTGTCCAGTCCTTTCAGCAGCAACGTACCGTCCTTGACCAGCAGGACGGCGTCACAGCTGCAACTCTTTTCAATAAGATCCAGATGTTCCAGAAAAAGAACCGGTGGAATGTCAAGGTGCTTCCACGCTACGGCGAGTTGCGATACCCACTCAGGGAGTTTTTTTCCCCAGAATATGATTTCGCATGCCAGTCCAGCCTTTTCACAAGCTGTAAGCAGGGCCACAACCATATTTCGCGTGGTTGAAGCGTCTTCATGAAGCTGAATTGCCAGGGAGACAACGGGAACGCCTCGAATCTGTGTTGAAATGGATTGCTTTGCATAGTAATCGGCAATGCATTTGGGAGGCAGGATTTCACAGCGCGCAAGGAAATGGACTATCTTGTCTATTTCAATATTCAGGTTTTTATCCGATTCAGGAACAGCCAGCAAAGAAACATGAGCTGGAATAAAAGATATTGTGTAACAAATGATATGGTCAATTTTTTCAAGTAGTGAAGAATCTACAGCACGAAGTTCAGAAGTATCGTCGCAGATACAGAAAATTATACCATGAGGGGATACGTAACGCATCGTATCCAAAAGGCTATGCTTTAGATCTGCTACGGGAACCAGAAAGCCTGAATAGCAATCGCCAACTTCATAACAGTAGTCCGCTACAGATGCGCTGTGGCTCCGTGCAAATGCGCGATAAACGCCTAGCTTTCGTAATGAAGCAATATTTTTGGCAAACAAATCGTCTTGCTCTGTAAAGGCCTCTACATTATAGGAAGCGGTTTTCAGGCAATGCAAAAAAGTAAGCAGCCCTTTGCCCGCGCGTGCGTTTTTGTCAAAACAGAGCAAAAAATTTTGGCTGTTGTCTTTTCGTTGTATCGCGAGCTTATGTATTTCAGCCAGAGAGGCGAACAGCATACCCCTTAAGCCGAATTTCCGAAGCTTGGCAACCACGTTGACAAGGCCGTAATAAAGCCCCCCGTGTCTCTGAAGATAGGAAGCCCCGAAAAAGAACGACAGTATGGTGACGGCCTCCCAGTGCGGGAGGTCGGCGCACGCTTTTCCTATCCTGTGCCGATCTGCAAGAAGTTCATAAAAATAAGGCCAGCCACGGGCGAGAGTTTTCCTGACGTTGCGAAAAGAACCTTCGCAAACATAGGCGCACGGCAGTAGAAAAAGGCAGGCCAGCGGGGAAGGAGCAGGGGTATTCATAGCAACCTATTCAGTGAAATAAATGATTTGTGAGCCGCCGGTTTCAAATTCGAAAGGGACATACAGATAGTGCTTGAGGGCGTCTTTTACGGCCTGCTGTTTGTCCGGTTCCACGAAAAGCAGAAAAAAGCCTCCGCCCCCAGCCCCAAGCAGCTTCCCGCCAATGGCCCCAGCCTGCCGTGCCCGATCATAAATTTCATCAATGCGATCTGACGTTATCCGGCTGGAGAGGCTCCTTTTGAACATCCACGCCTCATGCAGCATTTCCCCAAAATGGCGGATGTCTGTTTCAGAGCTTAAGATATCGAGGGCATCATGAACCATGGAATATATTTTGCGTAGTTCGGCAGTCCGGTTGTCAATATTCTTGATTTGCACTTGGGCCACTTCGGATGCCGAGCGCGAAAAACCCGTAAAAAACAGCATCAGGTGGTTATTCAGCAGCTTTTTTCTTGCTTTTGAAATGATTACTGGCCGAACGCTTATTTCGTCGTCCCGTTCAAATTGTATGACGTTGAGCCCGCCAAAGGCAGCGGCCACCTGATCTTGAGAGCCGACATGCTCCGCAAGGACATTCTGTTCAAAGCGAATGGCTTCTTTTGCAAGCCACATAGGAGTTACACGCCTTCCCATGAGCGCCTCCATGGAATGGAGCAGCCCAACTAAAAATGCCGAACTGGAGCCCAGTCCTGAACGGGCAGGCAGATCTGCGTCCGTATGCAGCTCTATGCCCTTTTCTGGGTTATAGGCTGACAGAACCGCATTGATGGAAGGATGAATGATTTCGTACGGCGATCGAACATCTTCCAGTTTGGAATAGACCACACGATGTTTATGTGGAAAAAACGGAGGAAGCCAACGGCAGGTGACATATGTATATTTATTGATTGTGGTAGATAAGACGGCGCCGCCATGTGTATGATACCATGAGGGATAATCCGTTCCCCCTCCAAAAAAAGAGACTCTAAACGGCGTTTTTGAAATGATCATTTGCTGGCTCCCTCGTCTATGCGATACTGCTGTAAGGTAACCTGTTGGTCATGGCCTTCTACAATATTACAATGCTTTTCCCCTGACGGAAAACATTCTTTATAAATATTGCGTAATATGGTTGCTGCAGTATTGATATCAGGGTTAGCCCATTGGCAGTTTCTTATTCCCAAATGGTCAGCAACATGCTGTGGTATATCTTCCATTGTATATGGAATGGGAAAAACTTTACTGCCGCGCATAAAATCCATATTGCCGGACCACCCTGTAGCAACGACATAAAGCCCTTTGCTCATCGCTTCATACAGGGTGGAGCCAAAACCCTCTGAACGGTGGAGTGACAAATAAACGTCATGAGTACTGTACAAGGCTTCAAGCTGTGTCTCATCAAGCCATTCGGACAGAATATGGAGATGGGGAATTTCTTTTTCCAACGCTTGCAGTTGCTGCATGGCAGCAGGCGAGGCCTGTGGGGAAAGGATTTTTATCGTCAGTTCCGCCTCATCTGGCGAAAACGCCAAAGAGAAGGCTTTGATGGCGGCTTCTGGATTTTTCCTTTCCATGCTTGATGCAAGATCAAAGATAAAAAGGCACCGTAATTTTCCTGAAGCGCCATACTGTCTGACTTCAGGACTTTTTTGCGACAGATGGCCTATGGGAGGAACCACACGCACAGGTTTGTCTGTATATTGAGAAATAATCTTCTGTGTAAAAGTGCTCGGAACTTCGATTTCATCCACTATCTCCAGACAGTACTTCCAGACTGGCGGCAAAGCAGGCAATTCCCATGCCCAGTAAGCAATAATATATTTATTTTTAACGAATTTACGTCCAAGGTGCAGCAAGGCAAGAAGGAAATGAGGCGGGTTCAGATGGATAATAACGGTTGCCGGAGCAGAGTCGTCCCTCATCTCCCTTAAAGCCAGAACTGCCGGGCAGTGCTTCCTGATCGGCTGGCACGTTGCCGCCGTGGTATCTCCACAAATAGGGGTTTTCTCTTTTATTTCCCATTGTTCACAATAACGCTCAGCAGAGCGGCTAATTCCGCCGCCACTGGAAAAATTTCCCATGATGATCAGGCGCCCCGGTCGTTCTTTGATTTTTGATCTGGATTGCCGGGAGGTTAGCATAAGGTATTTGACTAAAATCTTTGATGTGAAATTGCGAATGAAGTTGGGGCTTTTTCTCCATACATAACGCAGCATGATATCCTCTATTATAAAACATGTCTTATCATTGCATTGATACTTATTAGTTTGTCTGCATCATGCCTTGAGATTATGTTGATATTATAAGCCGGAAGGGCCAAGAAAGTATATTCGAAGTTGAACGATTTTCATAAATAGATAACTGCATATTATTTTGAAATTATAAAATATTTATAAAAAGCCTGCTCGGCAGAGCTGAACAGGCCTTTTGTTATGGCGTCAAGCTGGGAACATTTGTTCCGAAGTAGGCATCGAACAGGCTTTAGCGCTTCTCAAGGGGTAGCGCCAGGTTTAAGCTGTATCGAAAGATGCGGGCATGCGTGGAGGCTCTGGCGACGCTCCGTAGGGGCATCGGTACGGGCGATCCCGCATTGCTGGCGCTGGCTGCGAGTCGTTGGCGGCTTCCCTTTGTGCAAGGCATCAGGTAAGCCAAATTATACAAAATATATTTTTTACGTCAATGAATATATATTTTAATACATAACGAGTTCCGTTTTTTCCTGAATGTATGCTTTTCATACGGAATTTTAAGTATGGAGAGCATAATGGCCCCTAAAACGGCAAAGCCTGTCATGGTGCAGTTCAGCTCTATCATTTCGGAAAAACGGAAGCTCTTGAAGATGAGCCAAGAGGAGTTGGCGGAGCGGGTGGGCATTTCACAGGAATCCCTATCCCGCATGGAGAAAGGTGTCATCGCCCCTCGGTTTGAACGGTTGCAGCTTTTTGCCGAGGCGCTGGAGTGTTCCATAGCCGACTTGTTCCGCGGGGAAGACGAAGCGGGGGAATGGGCGCATACAATAGAAAGGCTACTCTCGCCGCTGCCTCGGCAAGCCCAAGAAGAAATCGTGGGGATCGTCGCGACGGTCGCACGGCTGACCGCGCCCCGCTGAATGGCGGGCCGATGGAGTTTACGGAATGGCTCCACGTAGGCCCTTCATCTGTGCACGCACCCGTGGGAAGCCTGTTTCCTTCCTGCAGGAAGGGACAACGGCTTTTGCGGGTGCCGCCGTGTGTGGACACAAAGAGCCGGAGTTGTAATGATGTTACCCTAATATTTTGTTTTTATGGAAGAATTAATTTAGTAAAAACGGGGAACTTCCCCCATCCTGAATCGCCCGTCAAGGGCGGTTTTTTTGCCCGAAGCTTGACAAAGCGGCTGCTGTATACAAAAATAGAAAAAAGTTCTAAATAAAAGAACAAAAGAGGTCGCCATGAAAACGATTGTCCGCTTCGGCCCGGAGGGGGCCGTGGAGCACGTCGAGGGCATCGCCCCCAATCCGCTTTCCGGGAATCCGGTAACGCACACGTGGCGTTGCTTCGTCCATCCGTCCGGCAAGCTGATCGCGGGCATCTGGAGCTGCGAAGGCGGAACCTTCGAGATCATGTCCCATCCGAGCACTGAGATGTGCACCATCCTCGAAGGCGAGGCCGTCATCGAACATGAGGACGGCTCGCAGGTAACCGTGGCCCCCGGCGACAGTTTCGTGATTCCCTATGGGGCGCACACGATCTGGCACGTCGAGGGGTACGTCAGGAAATCGTTCACCTGTCATTTTATGGAAAACGACGGACCCGCCGCCTGAGGCCGTCCGCCTTCACCGCAAACCAAAGTGGAGAAGCGTATGCAACCGACTCCCGTCGCCGTCGTTACCGGAGGCAGCCGAGGCATCGGCAAGGCCGTTGCGCATGAACTAGCGTCGCTGGGCTATCGGGTTCAGCTTGTCGCCCGCAATCGTGGGAACCTTGAGGCCGCGAAGGAAGAACTCGTCCGCGCGCACGCCCTCGAAGGCGAAACTGTTCCCGGCATCTACGCCGCCGACGTGTCTGATGTCGCCGCCATCCGCACGGTGGTCAGGGATATCCTTGGGGACTGCGGGCGGATCGATTTCCTGTTCAACGGGGCTGGGATCAGCATTCCGGGGACTTTCGATCTGGACGCCGCCACGTTCACGCGGCTGTTCGAGGTCAACCTGCGGGCGCCATTCGTGTTCATGCAGGAAATCGTGCCGATTATGGAACGGCAGGGCGTTGGCCATATCGTCAACGTGGCCTCGCGCAACGGCAAGGTCGCCGTGGCCAACCTTGGCGGCTATTCGGCCTCCAAGTTCGGGCTGGTCGGGCTCGGCGAATCCGCGTTCCGCGACCTCTCCGCCAAGGGCATCGCGATCACGACTCTGTGCCCCGGCTGGGTGAATACCGATATGGCCGCGGGCGCAGGGGCGTCGCTGGCTCCTGAAGAGATGATCCAGCCTGAGGACATTGCCGTCACCGTCCGCTGGCTGCTGTCCCTGCGCCGCCCCGTCCGGGTCATGGACGTGCTGCTGGAATGCGCAAAAGACGTGGAGCGGCGCGGCAGCGTCGAGATCGCCAAATTGTACGCGCTGCGCGAGCGTCACCGGGAAGAATACGACAGCCTGACGTTGTAGGAGTATCGGCATGAAGGCGCTTATCGAGAATATTCAGCACTATTGCCTGCATGACGGCCCCGGCATGCGGACGACGGTCTTTTTCAAGGGCTGTCCGCTGCGCTGCCTGTGGTGCTCCAACCCGACGACGCAGCGTATGCCGAAGGAACTGCTGCAAAAGGCCGACGACTGTCTCGGCTGCGGCCTTTGTGCCCGGGTGTGTCCGAAGGGGGCCGTGGCCTTTGAACCGGGGAAGGCGCCGGTCATCGACCGGGAGCTGTGCGACGACTGCGGCCTTTGTGCCCGCGAATGTCCCGGAAAGGCGCTGGTCATGGCCGGGAACGAATATACCGTTGAAGAGGTCTTCGAGATCCTCAAGGGCGACATGTTGTTCTACCGCAACTCCGGGGGCGGTGTGACCTTTTCCGGCGGGGAGGTTCTGTCGCAGTCCGCATTC
>ENA-ORNW01001648-ORNW01001648.1-human-gut-metagenome-genome-assembly--contig:-NODE-1648-length-16566-cov-4.087154_pt1 | contig 16566 bp, 14 predicted proteins | sample MGYA00242121_ERZ509034 | MGnify/ENA primary metagenome ERZ509034 (study PRJEB26280, sample SAMEA2338689) | human gut metagenome | biome: human gut; feature: human-associated habitat; material: faeces... | reverse complement strand
TCCCTTCTCTACCTTAGCCAGTTCCGCCAGTTTATACTCTTTATCGCCTACACAGAAAGGATAATACTGCATGGCCCATATATCCCGCTGATCCGACTGGCGGGAAGAGAGTTTGATTTTTTCCGTTCCATCTTCGGTAACAACGGAACCGATTTCCTGATTCCGCCCATATATGGGACGAATAGCAGCAAACAGTTCTCCGGCTCCGATCCCCGCTCCGATCATCCGTTGTTTATCCAGCTCAAAATAAAACTCCTGATAATCATCCTTCCACCACGAGAAATTGGAACCGACCGTAACTTCCCTGATACGGCGATGAGACAATAAGACCTCTTTCAGTTTTGTAGCCCAGCTATAAAGTTCATCATAATTATATCCGTACATTTTCACCCGGAATGATCCCGCATTCTCGCGTACACTATTACTGAATCCCTGATCCTGTAATCCATAAATACTCCAATCTCCTCCCCCCAACTGGAGAGCTTTACTGATCATGTTAGCTTTCAGCGTATATGGGAACCCGCTTTTCTGATTTTCCTTTGTGAAACGAATGCTGATAGATGCCCTGCGGGCGCTTTCTACCGATGTCTGAAACTGCTTGATCTCCTTGAACTCGCTCAGATAAGTTTCCATTCGCTTGATCAGTGTATTCATCTGTTCAAGCGTACTGCCGTTCGGTAAATTGGCGTTGGCATAAAGCACCACCTCCTCATTCCGGGTAAAGTAGCTCCCTTCATACACCTTTTGCACAAACAGCCTCAGACTTCCTCCCAACGCTTTATCCACTATCGGTTTCACCTTTTCCTTATAGGTAGGAGTCCCCAGTGTCTTATTATAAATCTCTGCCCATTTGCCATCCCCATCCATCTTTTCCGGCAACAGAAAGACCGGTAATCCGAATGCCAGCAACAGCAACAGACAAACCGCTACTCTCCAGCGGCAAAGCCTCTGTATCAGCCACCTGTAGAAATGACTGAAATAGACCGGCCCCCTTCGCATCTTCGAACGCAGCCATCCTAAGAAACGGGTATTCCCCATTTTCCATTTTCTCTTCACTCCGGTCAGAGAAGACTTCCTGCGTCGTTTCAACCCGATTTTATCAATCAAAGAAGGTACAAAGAACAGAGCAACCAATAATGAAACTCCCAGATTAATCATCACCACTGCGGCAAAATCCTGCAGATTCAGACGAATCCTCTCGTCCAGAAAGAAGATGATGACCAACGCTCCCATTGTTGTCAGTGTAGCCGCCAATACAGACATGAACGCCTTCCGGTTTTTACATCGAAGATAATGATCACTCATCACAATCGTATTATCAATCACCAGGTTCAGTGAAACCGTGATGCCCGCCAAAGAATATAACTGCATTTCCAGCCCGAAGACATAATAAAAGATAACGGCTATTGCCATATTCACGGTCAGACTGGTGACAATCAAAAACAGATATTTGGGGCTGAAAGTAATCAGCAGTACAAACAAGAGCAGGATAGCCACCGTCACTCCCGTACGCAAATAAATCTTGTTCAGCTCGTCATGTATAAACTCTGTAGTATCATAACTGGTATGAATCTCATATCCCGCCGGAAGCGACAGCCTGATGTCATCCATACACGCCTGTACTTTTTTGCTCAGTTCCAGCTGATTAGCTGCCTCTTCAGCGACAACAGACAGATAAATCGAATTCAACCCATTGATCCGGTAATAACTCTGAGGCTGCTCTTCCATACGGACGACCTTCACCAGTTCGTCCAAGCGGATGATTCTCCCATCCTTCACTTTCACCTGTATCTGCCCGGCGTCAAACTCCCGGTTATCATGTTCGGGCATCAGCACCAACCGAATCCACTCCTTGCCCGAAGCCGCCTGTTCCACATCATAAGTCCCCAGAAACTCTTTCTGATAATGCAGACCGACTGCCTGACTAATTTCATCCGTACTCACCCCCAACGCACGCAACTGCTCATAATCATACTCCAGACGCCATTCCATCGGTGTGGCTCCGCTGACGTTTATCTTATAGATTCCCGGAAGCTGCGCAAGGCGTGTCTTTATATGTTCCTCCGCATACTTCTGAATCAGACTGGGAGTGGCAGGCGCATTAATCGTGAATGCGATAAAAGGTCCCTGACTTTTCTGCTCCGGACTTGCCATCTGAATGTACGGGTAACTAACTCCCGCCGGCAATTCCGGCCAAGTCTGACGAATGATGGTCGAAGCCTCAAAACGTGCGACAGCCGCATCTGCATGCTTGTCCAGACTCACATTTATACTTCCCCAGCCATTGCCGGAAGTCGAAGATATGCTTTGTATTCCCTTGACACGGGCAAGCATCGCCTCCAGTTTGCTGGTAGCCGTCATCTCCACGACACGCGCCGAAGTCCCTCCCATGCCGAACCACACAGAAAATCCGGGTAAGGTCCGTGACGGATTCAGCTTCACCGGCAGCAACGGAACAAGTGCCAGCCCGACCAACGCCACGCTGATAAAAGTGACAATGAGCGTAAAAGCGGAAGCCTTTGATGACTTTTTAATTTCAGAACCTATATCTTGCATGATTCATTTGTCTATATCTCAAAAGAAATTACTATCTGATCAGTCTTCCTCCATTAAAGTCGAAACGATCCGAAAGAGAAAGCTTCGTAGCAAAATCGAATAAAGTCAGACGACGTATTTTATAATAATTCAGCCAGTAGTTCTGCAAGGCAGAAATGTAGTTGCGCTGCGCCTCCTGCTGCCTGTTGAGCGAAAGCGTCAGACTATTAATATCCGCTTTACCGATAATAAAACGTTGCCTTGTCTCATTATAAGCCAGTATCGCCAGGTCCAGCGCTTCCTCCGCACTGGCAATCAACTGCTGCTGGATATTAAAATCACTCACCGTCATGATGACTTCCTCCTCAATACTGATCTCATCCTGACGTGCCGAAATCTTCACTACATTCAGATTATTCCGTGCCATGTTGTATTTGCCCTTACGAACGCCCCAGTCCACCAGCGGAATAGATACGCTGACCGCTACTAAGTCCTGCTGCATCGGTTTATGATACACATCTCCAAAGTTTTCCGCCACCTGGTTGAAACCGATACTGGCATTCACGCTGGCATTGAAACGGGATTCCTTCTTTGTTCTGTCCACACTCCGTTCCGCTTCCAGTACATTCTGCTTCAGTTCCAGCAACTGCGGATTATTGCTCCTTCCCCATCTCAAAGCCTCATCCACCGGAATCTCCATCATACTTGGGCGTGAAGGAAGCTCCAGTTCGATCTGGGTATTCTTGTCCAGATTCAGAAAAGATGCCAATGAGAACATTGCCCGTTTCAAGGCGCTTGCCTTATTCTGCAATGTATTCTGTGCATTCACTTTATCCAGCTTTAAAGTCAGCAGATCCGCCTGTGAAATAGCGGCGATCCGGTGCCGTTGCTGTCCGATGCGGTATAAAGTATCCGTAGATGCGAGATTCTCCTTTGCCAGTTTGTATTCCGCCTGCGCCATCGCCAGCGAAAAGAAATAATTCGTCGCCGTTTCCGAAACCTTTTCCACATTATAAAGAAATTCCTTTTTCACACGCTCGTATTTCAGCGGTTCGATCTTCCGGTCCCATTTGAAAGGATTATACCCGACCAGGCTCTGCGAATAACCGAGCCGTATCGGGACGCTGGTAAACTGCGTCGCACTATTATCCCCGAAATTACGCATATAGGCAAGGTTCGACTCCAGATAGAACGTACCTCCGGTCAAGTCCAGATTCTGACGGACACTTAATCCTCCATAGGCATAATATGACTGTTGCGTACGGTAGACATCCAGGTCCTGTCCCGAATCATAACGTTTCGTGATATCCCGGTTATATTGTGCCGGGGTAAGGTCCATTGTCAGACTCGGCAAACGGTTTGCCCGGTACGTCCGGTATTCCCAATAACCGGACAGATACATATTTTGTGTGCGGAATGACTCCAGCGAACTGTCGTTAGCTAAAGCGATAGTCTGGTTCAAGTCCAGCACCAGACGTTTCTGGGCATATACTGAAGAGAAACATATCCCCGATGCTGCCATCAATACAAAAAGAACGGATGATTTCTTCATAATTCAACATGTTTTTCATTTGGTTTGTGATTCCCGCTTTTTCCCCGATAGATAAACCAGTAAAGCAGCGGTATGATAAAGAGGCTGACCGCCGTACCGATGGACATCGTGCCTATCATGGCGATAGACAACGGCTTTTGCAGTTCCGATCCCATATCCGAGGAGAACAGCAACGGCACCATGGCAAAGATGGTCGTTAGCGAAGTCATGATAATCGGACGCAGACGCCTGCGGCCTGCTTCATGAATAGCTTCCAGCAAAGGAACGCCTGCCTTGCGCAGTTCATTGATCGCATCCAGTTTCAGGATAGAGTCATTGATTACAATACCACAGGTCACAATCAGACCGATGGCAGACATCAGATTCAGCGTATGCCCGCATATCCAGAGCAAGAGTAAGGCAAATGCCACATCAATCGGGATTTCCGCCAGTACCAGCAACGGCTGCAGAAAACTCTCGAACTGTGCGGCAAGAATGAAATACATCAGCAGCAGTGAGATCAACAGGATCACGACCAGTTCATCCAGCATCTCCTTGTTGGAGAAGATACTGCCGGAGAAGCCCGTATCCCAGTCCCCTGTTTCCTCCGCCACCTGTTTCACTTCACGCATCAGCCGGTTCGCATCCTGCACGCCGTAAAAGTCGAACGGGACATACTCGCCATTACGTCCGGAAGTAATACTTTTCAAGTCTTCGGCGGGAGCTACGTTGATCAATTCCCGAAGCGGGATAAAATCGACATTCCCACGGTTGTCCGGTTGCGTCTGCACCAGTGTTTCCTGCAACACCTCGTTCACAGTCTTTTCATCCCCGGCAATGTTGATCGGCAAATATTGCTGATAAGAGTGCAGCATCGTCACACTGTTTTCCCGGAAAGCCGTTTTCAGTACCCGATACAGTTCGTTGTAGGAAACACGGTAGAGCAAGAGTTTCTCTTTACTGATACTCAGATTCAACTGGTTTTCGAAGGCGATACCTGTCGGATTGATTCCGGTTTTTCGTCCCAGTTCCTGTTCCACGCTGCGGATTGCTTCCGCTTTGGGGGCTTCCGCTTTATTACGGGTGTAAAATTCCGCCACCACATCCGGTTCACCCGTCACAAAGAGTTTCTCAAAGACCGTTTCCGGCGGAGAGAAAGAGATGACAGAGAGTGGATAACGTTCCTTCAGTTTCCGGTATACCGTCTGTTCCAAAGGAGCAATAGCGTCGGAAGTCTCCGTACGGAAATAAAGTTCCGCTTCGGAAGAAGACAGTTCCCGTTCCCGATTGAGGATGAAGTCCTGTCTGCCGATAGAGGCTGTTTGCTCCAGTACTTCATCTTTCAGTTCCTTGAAAAGTTCATCCACCCGTCGTTTGTTTTCATCCACATGGATATTCTCATTCCATTCTATCCGGGCGATCAGTTCATTCTCCTCGATATCGGGCATCCGTTCTTTGTCTATAAAGAAAAAGAAGAATATGCAAAGCGGAATGGAAATCACACAGAACAGTACACTGAACGTTTTATGGCGGAATACCCAGTCGACACCCGCATCATAGAATCGGTCTAGCGTGTGGTCCTTGATCGGGTTATTAATTTTGAAAGAAAGCCACTTCCATTTCCGGGTGCGGACACCTGTCCGGTAAACCAGCAGATAAAGCACGGGAAGCAGCATGATACCGGTGAGATAAGACACCATTAGTCCTACAGTGACAGAAAAAGCCTGATCAAAGAAAATAGCGCCTGCAATACCGCTCATAAAAATCAGTGGGGCAAAGACGGCAATAGTCGTCAGAGAAGAACTCAGCATGGGTGTGACCACTTCACTGGTTCCCGTCACACAGGCACGGCGCAAGGAGTATCCCCGTTCACGGTATTGCGATATATTCTCGGTCACAATAATCGAACTGTCAATCATCATTCCCAATGCCAGGATCAATCCGGCAAGTGAAATGATATTGAGAGACATATTGCAAAGGTAGAAAAAGACAAAGCTGATCACGATGGACACCACCATACTGAGTCCGATGACCAGCGGAGACTTTACATCTCCCAGAAACAGAACCGCTACCAGACAAATAAAGAGAAAACCAAGGGAGAGATTCTGTTGCAGATTAGAAATGGTGTAGTCCAGCAGTTCCGTCTGATTACGGCTGATGCTGAAATCGATCTCCGGGTATACTAACTGAAAATAGGTCATCGTGCCTACCAGCGCCTGCTTCATCTTATCCATGTTCTCATCCGCCTGTTTGATGACGGCAAGGCTCACCGCCCGTTTGCCATTGGATAGGGATACTCCTTTTTCCTTTACAGGTACGACGCTTACTTTGCAGAAGTCTTTTAACTGTACGATGCGGTCATCCTTACGCAGATAAATATTTTCCACATCCTCCGCCGTACGCAGCAATGTCGAGAATTTAATATTGTATTCATAATACCCGTCTCGCACTGTCATGCTGCCCGGTTCCACATTATTAGAAGATAAAGCCGATTCGATATCTCCAATGGAGAGTCCCATCATGGCGAGCTTGTCCTTGTCGGGCACTATTTGTACCTGCCGTTCCAAAATTCCGGTCACGTCCACCATGGCAACTTCTTCAAGCTGCTCTATCCTGCGCTTAATGACAGACTCGGCAAACTCACACAATTCAAGGAAGGAGTGCTGTTCCGTAGCTCCGTAAGCACTGTCATTCTTCAGTGTCAGATTCAGATAGAATACGGGAATATCCGTTGCACTCGCTTTGATTACCTTCGGGCGTTCCGCTTCTTTCGGAAGATAGTTCATGGCGGCATCTATCTTCTCATTTACCTCGATAAAGGCAAGGTCCGTATTCGTTCCATATTCAAATGACAAGCGGATAATGCCCGCCCCGTCTCTCGATTCACTATGGATATCCTTCAGGGTAGAGACCTGAATCAGCTGCCCCCGCAAAGGTTTGACAATCGTGTTTTCCAATTCCCGGGCAGAGGTATTGGCAGACGCCACCTGTACCGTAATCTCAGGAATAGCGATATTGGGAAGCAGCGATATAGGTAGCGTAGAGTACGTCACCAGTCCGATGATGAAACAGGCGGTAAAGGCCATCAATACGGCAATAGGGCGCTGAATTAAGAATTTTATCATAGATTCATTATTTAATTCTTAATTCTTCATTTAACATAGACTTCCGCCTCATGCGCCAGATTCAGATTTCCGGTGACAATCACCGTATCTCCTTCCAGCAGACCATCCTCAATGCCTTTCTGCGACTTGTCGGAGACGACACATTCTGTCGCATTCTCCAGTCCCGTATTCACATAATTCCACATTGCCTTGCCGTCTTTCAGGGTAAATACCACTTGTTTGCCGGAACGCAATACAACGGCACTCTTCGGAATAACCAGCCGCTCTCCCAGCGAACGGCGGACACTTACCCTTACATTCATTCCGCTGAACAGTTTTCCTCCCGCATTTACCAATGCTTTCACTTTCACCATGCCGTTGGCATCTACCAATGGATTTATTTCTGATACACTGCCTTCAAACGCATCTCCTCCGGCATAAGGAGTAATTACCACTTTATCTCCCATCCTGATAAAAGCGAGCTCATTTTCCAGCACTGTGAAATCAGCTTCCATTCCTTTGGAATCGATAATAGTACAGAATGCTTCAGCAGTATTTGCCGGATTATAAGGCTTCGAAAATAAATTGGCTACCACACCGTCAAAAGGAGCAATCAACGTAGCATGCTCCATCTCTCTTTTTGCCAGCTCATACTGGGATTTCGACTGTTCATACCCGCTTTTTACTTTGGCGATTTTCATTGTTTCGACAGGGACTTTACTAAAGTCGTCAGGAGAATATCCCTGCCCGATCAGTACGTCTTTCAATTCCAGTTCGGCTTTCAGCAAAGCATCTTCCGACTGGGATAATTTCTGTTCCAGGCGGAATTTATCCAGATCAGCCAGTTTCTGCCCTTTCTGTACACGGTCGCCATTCTTCACATAGATATGAGCGATGACTTCACCGGTTTCAAAACGCAGATCGGCTTTGCCACGGGCACTGATTTTGCCGTTACTCACCAGTTCGTGATTAAATGCTTTTCTTTTCAGTATTTCTACCTTTACCTCGTTTTTAGACATGGGAAGAACGGTAGTAACACCCTTTTCCGACTCATTCTCAATGTTTTTCTTACCGCTACAAGCTGCCACCATAATCAATGCAGAAGACAGACAGACCCATGCTAACTTGTGTTTGTTCATTTTTTATTTTGTTAGTTACACATCCAAAAATACATATTTCTTTCTAAATAAAAAGAGATACAAGATATTATTTAAATAATAATCAACATCTTCACAATTATATACATTACTTTCACTAATTTATCAATACCACCGAAGTTCCTCATCCCTGCAAATAAACGGACGATAAGATATTCGTCCTTTCTGCTTCTTAGGTCTGAGTAGGGGGCTCAGATTAAAATGTACCATGATGAGATGTTGAGCGGATGCGCTGAAACGCCTTATCCATCGGATGTTTAGAGCAATTAAGGCAAGATAGACAATACAAAACAAAAAGTGACATAATGTTGCATTTAAGTGACATTCTCCTCGTTATTCCGTCCATAAGAAGCATATAATATACATGGACAGACAAAAACCTCCTAAAATGCCCTAGAATATCATCTAAAACGGATTTTATATCAATAACCACCTGCCGGAAGCCCTACTTTCATGCCGTTTTTTATTCTTGTCTCAAATGTTAATAAAACTGTTAAAATGCGCAATGGGGATTCATATGGGGATTCAATGGGGATTCAAATTGAAAAACAAAATGTTCCAGATGGGGATTCAATGGGGATTCAAATTGCCTGTTTTTTGAGGCTGAGTTTTTACCTTTAATACATGAAAAATAAGCGAGATGATAAGAAAAATGGCTTGAGTTATACCCTTTAATACGTTACACTTCTATGAGTTTTATATTTAATCGTTTGATTATTAGCACATTGAATGTATTTTATGTATATTTGCCTATGTTTTAAGGTGAATGTACAGTTATGATTGAGATAAATATGGATGCATCTGCGCTCCCGGTGATATTGCCGGGAGCATTTTAACTGGATCTCATTTTCTATTTTATTTTAATTATATATTAGGATATAGGCATTAGTCTATTTTTAAGGTTGTAGATTGTTTGTTTCTTGCGATCCCGGAGAAATCCGGGATTTTTTTTAGAACGCTATAATTAAGTTTTATAATTATAATAGTCGAATTAAACCTGTGGATAAAATCAAAAAAAATAAGTGGTATTGGCAAAAAACAAAATATTTATTTGTTGAGATTATTTTTATAATATATATTTGCCAAATAATTGTAAAACATTTTAATATACACGCAATGAAAAGGATTTTATTTTTATTGGCTATGTTGCCAATATTTGTTTTTACGGCATGTTCGTCAGACGATGAGCCGATTACTACTAGTTACACTATAACTTGGGACATGTCTGAACATGAATTAGTTACTACTGATATTATTGCTTTTGAATACAGTGCTGACGGAGACAAGATTGCTAATAACAAAATGGAAAATTGCAAAAATGGAACTAGAAAGTCTTTTAAAGCAAATGAGAAAGCGGAAAAGGTGAAAATTTATATAACTATGAATTCCAAAAGCAGTTGGGTGCAAAATGTATTCTATTTAGAAAAAGGGAAAAACTTAGATATAGTTATTAGTGGGGACGTTTTAATTGGTAGCAAAGAACCGTAATTTTAGACATCTAAATAAAGGAAATGCGCAGATAATTTATAATCTGTGCATTTTTTTATGTAAATAGTTGATATATTACGACTATTTGCATATTTATATAAACCTAACAATGGGCACAAATCTTCATACTATCAAGTTTTTAATTTATAGTTTTGATAGCTTTCATAACCTGCTTCATCTGTTCTTTTAATATATCCATGTCACCCCTAAGTTCTCCTACCTCTTTATAATATGTTTCATGAATGTTTGGCATTTTAGCACTGATGTAGAACTCGGCGTACAAGATCGTATTTATCTCATCTTCCATAAGATTAAAGTTACTGTAGTTTACTTTGTCTGGATTGTCGCTCATACAAGTAATAAAACCATGTTCATGGAAACGATTCTTTAAACGTTTAAGGTAAGCACGACCTTCGCGATCACTCACTACATAAACATGTTGATCTCGGATATCTCTCCATTCGCTTCGATCTAATAAACGGACTACCACATAAGAACTGTCTAATATAGTAGGTGCCATACTATCCCCCTTAACTCGAATGCAATAATACTGTGCATTACGATGCAACATTGATATAGGAAGTTTTATACCATCTACAATTTCTAGATAACCAGGATTGCAATATCCAGCTATGCCAGCCGCAACAGATATCTCTACGATTGGTATGGTAACAGTATTTTCATCGGTAGAAGGAATCAATTCAATGAAAGGTTTATGTTCAATTGTAACTAGATCTTCCTGTTGCCTGCGTAGCATGGAACCTTTGCCAGAGAGAAGCCAATCTGCAGAATATTGGGGAAAATTTTCAACCACCTTTTGTAGCCATTTAGATTGAATGTCTGTACCATTATTAATAGCACGTGATAAAACCCCCTTGCTGGCACCGATAATACGTTCCATTGCACCGATAGTTATCCCCTCTTTTAGAGCGATTTCTTGAATTCTTGATAAAATATTAGCCATATAGATGAAAATTATCCCGCAATTTCTTGCGAGGTTGAAAATTATCACTTAGATTTGCAAAGTATTCCAACGGAAAACGCTTCAAAGATACATAAAATAACAATTTAAATAATAGTAATATGGCAGAAAACAAAACGGTAACAGTAAAAGAAGTGATTGAAATCCCTCTTAAGTTACAAAGACTTATGGCGGATAAATACGAAGTTACGGAAAGAACAGTCCAATCTGCGATGAGATTTGAACACAAAAGAAGTTCTATAGGTCGCGTTCTTCGGGCTTATGCATTAAATAATGGAGGTCAGCAGGTGAAAACTACCATTATTAGAGAAATAATAAAGAATCCCTATAGCGATGTTTCAATTTTAAGATAGGTATGGAAAAGATTTTAGAAAAAGTTTCAGGTAATCTTTCTGTAGAAATAATACCGGATGGAAAGTTTGAATTCTTAATGTCTACAAGTGAAGTAGCAAAAGGCTTTGGTGTTTCAGGTGGCACTATTAGATCTCATAAGATGGAACACCATGAAGAATTGATAGAAGGTAAGCACTTTATCGCAGGCGTTGGAAAAACCAACGCATTTGGGAAACAGGCAGTTGCGACTTATTGGACAAAACGTGGCATCATTCGTCTCGGTTTCTTTATTAAATCTGAACGTGCCAAGATGTTCCGTGATTGGGCAGAAGATCTGGTGGTCAATAAGATTGAGGAAACCCAGCAAAAACAACAGCAGATGCAGCAGTTATCTATTTGGCCAGAACCAACCAAGCGTAACCATAATCGATTGACAAAAGAACGCTTAGTGGATATACTTGCTGATGTTGCACAAATTGAAGATAAGCATATTCGCCTTTCTTTAGTAAATAAACTAACGAATTTAAAACACAACTAAGTAATTATGATCACCTACATATCACGTATCGACCCTCTGTATATCAAACTTGCATTTCCCATTTGGAGTGAATATAAAATGGTTTGTCCGATTGCAGTTTTCGGCAGTAAGAGTAAAGGTATTGTGATAAAGATCGGTCCGATAACCGGAGAAAAGGCCGAGGAGATGGCGGATAAGATCTGGCATATGACCGGAGGAATACAGATGATCGGAGAAAAGGAAGAACAACCAGTTCATGATAAAAACTTTTAATTTATATGGTTTATTTACCCCATGCTGCAGAGGCAGCAAGATTATCCCGGTCCGTGAGGATAAGGATATTTCTGAAATGTTTTCCATAAATGTAAAGTATTAACCAAGTTGCGAAAGCAGCAAAACCGTCTCAGTCCGTGAGGATAGAGACGGAATTTAAAACGATGTATCACAATAAAAAAAAGTTATTATGAAAAAGAATAAGATTTCGAAACGTATAGATCGCATCATTTTTCAAGCCGTCGTCATGGGTGACAACTTAACAGAGTATGATGTGTTGCGCCTCGGCAACCATGCCAGATTCAAGAAGAAACTGTTCATGGTTGGTGACACGTGCCGGGTTTCAGTGAGAAAGTTGTCCAATTCAGCGAGTGTATTTACAGTCGTCAATTGCTACTACATCAATAGTCTCCGTTTTACGGATCGTATCCGCCACTATTTGGGCAAATTGAGGACAACAGCATTTCGTAATATGGGCATAAGTGAAGTCATTGTCGTAATCATAGATGATACGTGCCTTTAGCTTATGAACAGGACATTTTACATCTCGGAGTATACTCTTGCACATTGCCTGGTCCGATGCAAGTTTAGATTCCAAATCATCGAAGAACATCATAACGGTTTATTTTAGTTAATTATTTTCATATTGGCTACAAATGTAGCAAAACTTCCGTGGTTCGTGAGAATAGCGGAAGATAATTTAAACAAATTATCAACCCCTTAATATAGATAAAAATGACAAAGAGACAACAATTAGGACTGATGTTCAAGCAGCTGCAGGAGTTCTGCAAGCAGAACGGCATTCAGGTCATCGCAGTTGCCGGTTACGAGAATGACAGTGGTGAACTTACCAGTATCTCTTATGCTCGTGGTCACTCCAAACAAATAGTCCAGATGATAACTGAGGAAATGAAAATCAACAGTAACCTGGATGAGTTTATCAGGACAACATCTGTAATGAAATACTAGAGCAAAATAACCAAGAATGATTTATTAACCCTTAAAAATTAGATTTAAAATGAAAGAAGAACAGCTTTTAAAAATGGCCGAGCAAGTTAAAAAAACATGCGAGGAAAACGGTATCACATTTTTGATGCTTATTGGGAAAACCGAAGAAGACAGAGTTAATAGTACTAATCTTCTCATGGGTAAAGTAAATACTTTGACTACGATGATTGTTGGACTTATGAACGAAAGTACTGGGTTCTCCAAGCTCATCCAAAACGCTTCTGAGTATTACACAGTACAACAAAGAGAAAGTAAACAGGAATCGCTTGCAAAAAACATAGAAGAATTCTTCAAAGCACTCCGAGACGCTGCACACTAAATGCCCAGAGGATAAATAAAGGAGCAGTCAAGGAACCTTCCCGTTTCCCAGTTTTCAGGATTACGTACTTAACCATTTTCATAACTATATACATTTTCGATAGGTGGTAAAAAGAGACGGTAAGGTGGCCTTCATTCCCGGATCGAAGCCGGGAACTGCACAAGAGTTAAATACAATAGTTTATATGGCTGTAATTTATGATAACAGAGTATGCATTTATGCCAACGAGTTGATTATGTATAATCCCAAATATAAGGTTGGTTCCGATAAGGGATTTCTTCCTTTTGGGACATACAAATCCAAGGTTCGCAGGAAAAAGATTAATGTTGTCCTGCATGCCTGCTTGGGTCGACAGGCTCTGGTGGAGTTCGATTCTCTGGAGGATTATATCCAGCGACTGTATATCAAATACTACGGTGATCCCCACGAGGATGTAGAACGACCGAAAATGAGCTTACTTGAAAGGACTATGGGCTATAACGAGGCTGCCTTCACCTTCTTTACATCCGAATACAAGGATGCCTTTGGCAAACGTCTAAGTCCCGAGAAGGCTGCCTTCTATACACTCCAGGCACGTGTACTGGATGCTGTCATCCGTCTTCGTAACGGAAATGCAGAAGGATCTTTCGGTAGAAGTGGAGAACGTTTTAGTGTGTGGGACAGACTCAGTGAGATGGTCAATGATCTGACGGAGGTGCGTGACAGCAAGGGTGGCATTCGCTATCCGCATAAGCTGCCTACTACAGGCAAAACGCTCAAGCGTAAGGTAGATCAGTATGAGATTGAGGGATTTATCGCTTTGGTACATAAGAACAAGGGTAACATTTCCGCTGCCCTGATAAAGGACGAGGAGGATGAAGCGATCATGCACAAGCTGCTTTCCCAGCACATGAATCTGGACAATATGCAGATCATGAAACAATATAACAAGGTGGCAGTTCTTCTGGGTAAACCGGAGATCAAGAGTCCCGTTACTGTGGACAGATACCGCAAGATGATGGAAGCTACCACTCTGGGGCATCAGCGCGGAGCTGCCGCCTTAAGAAACCGACTGGAGATGCAGCATAAGCGCGAGGCACCGAAAACCGCCATGACGTACTGGACCCTTGACGGATGGGATGTGGAACTGGTTTATCAGAAGAAACAGGTGAAGCCTAAGACGGTGAATGGAGAGAAGAAGAACTATATGACGACTACTTACCACAACCGTAAGACAATAGTAGTGGTGCTAGATGCTTGTAAAAAGTATCCTATCGGTTATGCTATCGGTGACCATGAGAGTCCGGCGCTCATCCGTGAAGCCTTGCGCAATGCGATCAAGCATTCCAGGGAACTATTCGGAAACCGCTATAAACCGATACAGTTGCAGAGCGATAATTATCAGAAGGGAGTAATGGTTCCGTTTTATGAGGCACTGACCAAGTATTATACTCCGGCTGCCATCGGTAATGCGAAATCCAAGATCATTGAGCCTTACTTCAACTATCTGAACAAGACCTATTACCAGCTTGAGAAGAACTGGAGTGGTGTGAATATCAACAGCAGACGGGAGTCACAGCCCAATGTGGAGATACTCAACCGTAACCGTCATCTCATTCCTGATGAAGATGGCGTGCTGGCTCAGATACATGGAATCATGAGAAAGGAAAGAGCGAAGAAGCTGGACGCTTACCTTGCCGCCTGGGAAGGTACTCCTGGTGAACGCCGTCTGCCATTCAGCGACGAGGAATACCTGATGCTGATGGGTGATACCACAGGACGTACCAACCGTCTGACAGGAAAAGGACTTCTGATTGAACTGGCGGGTGAACGGATCAACTTTGAGAGCTTTAACATGGAACTGCGTAATCACTATAATGAAGACTGGGTGGTTCATTACGATCCCGACGATCTCTCCCAGGTACTCATCTGTAATGCGGAGGCAACCAAGGGTCACTACGTAAAGAAAGAAATCGGCGACCTGCGCTTCCTGATGCATCGTGATATCAAGACTCCAATGGCCTTAGTCGATCAGAAGCCGGAACATTTCGAACACCGCAAGAAAGTGAATGAGTTCAATCGACAGTTCGAGCAAAGGTATATTGAGAAGCAGGAGCATGTAGACGAAGTGATTTATTCCATGCAGGAGAGAATTCCTCTGCTTAAGAGTAACAACCTGCTTGACAGAGCGTTGATCCTGGACAGTAAAGGAAGGCACAAGGATAGAAAATATGAGGCAAGGGAAGATGTTCAGGATGTGGAATACGAGGAGATTTCCTCCGGACCGGTCAAGATACTGCCTCCTGTCGCGGACGACGATTATGAGTGGAGCACTTCAGATATGAGTTTTTCAAGATGATTAATAACATTAAAAACAATATAAAGATGGACAAGAAAGCATTAAAACTGTACATAGAGAATTTGATAAACCGTGGTTCCTCACCTGCAGAACTGGCACGTCGCTGTGGAGTATCCGACACCGCCATGTCGCAGTTCCGTTCCGGAAAATATGGAGCGAATGACGACAACCTGGCAGCCAAGATAGCATCAGGACTTTATTTCTACGAGAACCAGCGAAACGTGGTTCCCAGTGTAACATCGTATATGCAGGTAAAAACAGTCTTTGTCGCAGCAAAAAACAAAAGCAAATGGATATGTATCAGCAGCCGTAGTGGAAGCGGAAAGACACAGTCGCTCATTGATCTGTATAACCTGTATAGCGACAGGGGTGTCATTTATATCAAATGCCGCAAATGGAGCAGTCGTAAGTTCCTCACCCGCCTGGCACAGGCTATGGGAAAAGAAGTAAAAGCCTATATGGATAATGATGATCTGCTCGACTTGTGTGTCAGACATATAAACAGTATATCCGGATGTAAGCCCATCCTGCTGATTGATGATGCCGGGAAGCTCACTCATTCGGCCATGTGCACGCTTATCCCTTTGTATGACGACACGCTTGGCCGTATGGGCTGCCTGGTAGCTGGTACAGAAACATTGGAACGCAATATCAAACGCTATGTGGGACGTATTGAAGGGTATGATGAGATAGACGGTCGCTTTGGGCGAAACTACATAGACTTGTTTGGAGCGACCAAGAAGGATGTCATCAATATCTGTCTTGCCAATGGTGTGGATGAAGAAACCGCCTCAACAATATGGGGACGACTGCCGAAGGTGAAGAAGTTTCCTCGTAAGGATAGCATAAAGGAAGTATCGTTTGCAGCTGACTTGCGTGAAGTGATGAGCATGATAGACGATATTGTCCTCAGAGAAGAATTCAGCAATGGAGGGCTGCAGGTATGATTCGTTCCCTTTCTTTTGACAATATCCTGAACAA
>ENA-ORNW01001633-ORNW01001633.1-human-gut-metagenome-genome-assembly--contig:-NODE-1633-length-16703-cov-3.614969_pt1 | contig 16703 bp, 19 predicted proteins | sample MGYA00242121_ERZ509034 | MGnify/ENA primary metagenome ERZ509034 (study PRJEB26280, sample SAMEA2338689) | human gut metagenome | biome: human gut; feature: human-associated habitat; material: faeces... | reverse complement strand
CCAGCGCCCTTCTTGCCTCGTCGTTGTTATTAACCATCGGACGCGGCGCTACGCTGCCATTTATGACCATTTACTTGAGTCGCCAGTACAGCCTGAGTGTCGATCTAATCGGTTATGCGATGACAATTGCGCTCACTATTGGCGTCGTTTTTAGCCTCGGTTTTGGTATCCTGGCGGATAAGTTCGACAAGAAACGCTATATGTTACTGGCAATTACCGCCTTCGCCAGCGGTTTTATTGCCATTCCTTTAGTGAATAACGTGACGCTGGTTGTGCTCTTTTTTGCCCTCATTAACTGCGCCTATTCTGTTTTTGCTACCGTGCTGAAAGCCTGGTTTGCCGACAATCTTTCGTCCACCAGCAAAACGAAAATCTTCTCAATCAACTACACCATGCTAAACATTGGCTGGACCATCGGTCCGCCGCTCGGCACGCTGTTGGTGATGCAGAGCATCAATCTGCCCTTCTGGCTGGCAGCTATCTGTTCCGCGTTTCCCATGCTTTTCATTCAAATTTGGGTAAAGCGCAGCGAGAAAATCATCGCCACGGAAACAGGCAGTGTCTGGTCGCCGAAAGTTTTATTACAAGATAAAGCACTGTTGTGGTTTACCTGCTCTGGTTTTCTGGCTTCTTTTGTAAGCGGCGCATTTGCTTCATGCATTTCACAATATGTGATGGTGATTGCTGATGGGGATTTTGCCGAAAAGGTGGTCGCGGTTGTTCTTCCGGTGAATGCTGCCATGGTGGTTACGTTGCAATATTCCGTGGGCCGCCGACTTAACCCGGCTAACATCCGCGCGCTGATGACAGCAGGCACCCTCTGTTTCGTCATCGGTCTGGTCGGTTTTATTTTTTCCGGCAACAGCCTGCTATTGTGGGGTATGTCAGCTGCGGTATTTACTGTCGGTGAAATCATTTATGCGCCGGGCGAGTATATGTTGATTGACCATATTGCGCCGCCAGGAATGAAAGCCAGCTATTTTTCCGCCCAGTCTTTAGGCTGGCTTGGTGCCGCGATTAACCCATTAGTGAGTGGCGTAGTGCTAACCAGCCTGCCGCCTTCCTCGCTGTTTGTCATCTTAGCGTTGGTGATCATTGCTGCGTGGGTGCTGATGTTAAAAGGGATTCGAGCAAGACCGTGGGGGCAGCCCGCGCTTTGTTGATTTAAGTCGAACACAATAAAAATTTAATTCAGCCTTCGTTTAGGTTACCTCTGCTAATATCTTTCTCATTGAGATGAAAATTAAGGTAAGCGAGGAAACACACCACACCATAAACGGAGGCAAATAATGCTGGGTAATATGAATGTTTTTATGGCCGTACTGGGAATAATTTTATTTTCTGGTTTTCTGGCCGCGTATTTCAGCCACAAATGGGATGACTAATGAACGGAGATAATCCCTCACCTAACCGGCCCCTTGTTACAGTTGTGTACAAGGGGCCTGATTTTTATGACGGCGAAAAAAAACCGCCAGTAAACCGGCGGTGAATGCTTGCATGGATAGATTTGTGTTTTGCTTTTACGCTAACAGGCATTTTCCTGCACTGATAACGGATCGTTGACACAGTAGCATCAGTTTTCTCAATGAATGTTAAACGGAGCTTAAACTCGGTTAATCACATTTTGTTCGTCAATAAACATGCAGCGATTTCTTCCGGTTTGCTTACCCTCATACATTGCCCGGTCTGCTCTTCCAATGACCACATCCAGAGGCTCTTCAGGAAATGCGCGACTGACACCTGCTGTCACGGTAATGTTGATATGCCCTTCAGAATGTGTGATGGCATGGTTATCGACTAACTGGCAAATTCTGACACCTGCACGACATGCTTCTTCATCATTAGCCGCTTTGACAATAATGATAAATTCTTCGCCCCCGTAGCGATAAACCGTTTCGTAATCACGCGTCCAACTGGCTAAGTAAGTTGCCAGGGTGCGTAATACTACATCGCCGATTAAATGCCCGTAGGTATCATTAACCAATTTAAATCGGTCAATATCCAACAACATTAAATAAAGATTCAGAGGCTCAGTGTTGCGTAACTGATGATCAAAGGATTCATCAAGAACCCGACGCCCCGGCAATCCCGTCAAAACATCCATATTGCTACGGATCGTCAGCAAATAAATTTTGTAATCGGTTAATGCCGCAGTAAAAGAAAGCAATCCCTCCTGAAAGGCGTCGAAATGCGCGTCCTGCCAGTGATTTTCAACAATAGCCAGCATTAATTCCCGACCACAGTTATGCATATGTTGATGGGCAGAATCCATTAGCCGAACGTAAGGTAATTCATCGTTATCGAGTGGCCCCAGATGATCAATCCACCGACCAAACTGGCACAGTCCATAAGAATGGTTATCCGTTATTTCTGGCTTACTGGCATCTCTCGCGACCACGCTGTGAAACATACTCACCAGCCACTGGTAGTGGGCATCGATAGCCTTATTGAGATTTAACAAGATGGCATCAATTTCCGTTGTCTTCTTGATCATTGCCACTCCTTTTTCACAGTTCCTTGTGCGCGCTATTCTAACGAGAGAAAAGCAAAATTACGTCAATATTTTCATAGAAATCCGAAGTTATGAGTCATCTCTGAGATAACATTGTGATTTAAAACAAAATCAGCGGATAAAAAAGTGTTTAATTCTGTAAATCACCTCTGCATTACCGTAAATAAAAGGATGACAAATAGCATAACCCAATACCCTAATGGCCCAGTAGTTCAGGCCATCAGGCTAATTTATTTTTATTTCTGCAAATGAGTGACCCGAACGACGGCCGGCGCGCTTTTCTTATCCAGACTGCCGCTAATGTTGATCATCTGGTCCGGCTGAACTTCTCGTCCATCAAAGACGGCCGCAGGAATAACGACATTAATTTCACCGCTCTTATCGCGAAAAACGTAACGGTCCTCTCCTTTGTGAGAAATCAAATTACCGCGTAGTGAAACCGAAGCGCCATCGTGCATGTTTTTTGCGAAATCAACGGTCATTTTTTTTGCATCATCGGTTCCGCGATAGCCATCTTCTATTGCATGAGGCGGCGGTGGCGCTGCATCCTGTTTTAAACCGCCCTGGTCATCTGCCAACGCATAAGGCATGACAAGAAAACTTGCTAATACAATGGCCTGAAATTTCATACTAACTCCTTAATTGCGTTTGGTTTGACTTATTAAGTCTGGTTGCTATTTTTATAATTGCCAAATAAGAATACTGCCAATTGTTATAAGGCATTTAAAATCAGCCCACTAGCCGTCAAATATTCAGAGAATTTAACTCACTAAAGTTAAGAAGATTGAAGAGTCTTAAACATATTTTCAGAATAATCGGATTTATATGTTTGAAAATTATTATATTGGACGAGCATACAGAAAAAGCAAATCACCTTTACATATAATAGCGTGGACAAAAAACAGTGAACATTAATAAAGATAAAATTGTACAACTCGCAGATACCGACACTATTGAAAACCTGACATCCGCGTTGAGTCAAAGACTTATCGCGGATCAATTACGCTTAACTACCGCCGAATCATGCACCGGCGGTAAGTTGGCTAGCGCCCTGTGTGCAGCTGAAGATACACCCAAATTTTACGGTGCAGGCTTTGTTACTTTCACCGATCAGGCAAAGATGAAAATCCTCAGCGTAAGCCAGCAATCTCTTGAACGATATTCTGCGGTGAGTGAGAAAGTGGCAGCAGAAATGGCAACAGGTGCCATAGAGCGTGCGGATGCTGATGTCAGTATTGCCATTACCGGCTACGGCGGACCGGAGGGCGGTGAAGATGGTACGCCAGCGGGTACCGTCTGGTTCGCGTGGCATATTAAAGGCCAGACCTACACTGCGGTTATGCATTTTGCTGGCGACTGCGAAACGGTATTAGCTTTAGCGGTGAGGTTTGCCCTCGTCCAGCTGCTGCAATTACTGCTATAACCAGGCTGGCCTGGCGATATCTCCAGGCCAGCCATTGGTGGTGTTTATATGTTCAAGCCACGATGTTGCAGCATCGGCATAATCTGAGGAGCCTTACCGCGCCATTGTCGATACAGGCGTTCCAGATCTTCGCTGTTACCTCTGGAAAGGATCGCCTCGCGAAAACGCTGCCCATTTTCACGCGTTAATCCGCCCTGCTCAACAAACCACTGGTAACCATCATCGGCCAACATTTGCGTCCACAGATAAGCGTAATAACCTGCAGCATATCCGCCACCAAAAATATGGGCGAAATAACTGCTGCGATAGCGTGGCGGTATAGCAGGAAGATCCATATTTTCCGCCACCAGCGCCCGCAATTCAAAATCATCGACATCCTGCATTGCTTCGTTTTCTTCCAGGCAATGCCAGCGCATATCGAGAAGTGCGGCGCTAAGCAGTTCGCTCATCTCATACCCTTTGTTGAACAGGCTGGCATTACGCATTTTCTGTTGCAGTTCGTCAGGCATTGCTGCCCCGCTCTGATAATGCCGGGCGTAGCGAGCGAATACCTGCGGATGCGTTGCCCAGTGTTCGTTGATTTGCGACGGAAATTCGACAAAATCACGCGGCGTGTTGGTGCCGGAAAGTGTGGCATAACGCTGGCGGGCAAAAAGGCCGTGCAGCGTATGACCAAATTCATGGAATAAGGTTATTACATCATCCCAGAGTAACAACGCAGGCTCACCGGCAGCGGGTTTCTGATAATTGCAGACGTTATAAATTACCGGATGCGTTTCATTAAGCGTTGATTGCTCAACAAAATTGCCCATCCATGCACCGCCGCTTTTTGAATCACGGGCGAAGAAATCACCGTAAAATAACGCCAGCCCCACGCCATTATGATCAAAAATTTCCCACACACGAACGTCAGGATGGTAGACAGGAATATCAAAACGTTCGACAAACTTAATACCGAAGAGCTGATTCGCGGTCCAGAATACACCTTCATTTAACACCGTGTTTAATTCAAAATATGGCTTGAGCTGCGCCTCATCAAGATCAAATTTCTCCCGCCGTACCTGTTCCGCATAAAATGCCCAGTCCCACGGCTGCGCGCTAAACCCGCCCTGCTGCTTATCGATAACCGCCTGTATGGAGGCTAATTCATCGCTCGCACGTTGACGCGCCGCTGGAACAATTTCCCGCATAAAGTTGAGTGCTGCTTCTGGCGTTTTTGCCATCTGATCGGCGATTTTCCATGCGGCATAATGAGGAAAACCAAGTAGTGTTGCCTGTTGTGCACGGTTCTCCACCAGACGTTGAATGATAGCGCGGGTATCATTGCCATCATTTTTTTCCGCTCGCGTCCAGCCCGCAATAAACAGTTTTTCACGCGTCGCACGATCGCGCATTTCGGCAAGCGCCGGTTGTTGGGTGGTATTCAGCAGCGGAATCAGCCATTTGTTATCCAGACCTTTCTCGCGAGCCGCCTCTGCCGCCAGCGCAATCTCTTGCTCACTCATTCCTGCCAGCTGCGCGATATCGTTCACAACCAGACCGCCGGATTTATTTGCTGCCAGTAACCGCTGGTTAAACTGACTGGTCAGTGTCGCAGCTTCTGTATTCAGTACTTTTAATTTTGCTTTATCAGCTTGCGCAAGTTTGGCTCCGGCAAGGACAAAACGTTGATGAATCACCTCCACCAGGCGGATGGATTCACTATCAAGCCCCAGGAATTCACGGCGCTGCCAGACAGCATCTACCCGCGCGAATAATTCACCGTTCAGATAGATATCATTAGCCAGTTCCGCCAGTTCAGCGGAAAACTGTTCATCAAGACGCTGTAATTCATCATTGGTATGCGCCGCAGTCATCGCAAAAAAGACGCTGGTAACGCGGGTAAGTAATTCTCCGCTTTGTTCCAGTGCCAGAATAGTATTGTTGAAATCAGGCGTTTGCGGGTTAAGCGCGATGGCAGCAATTTCTGTCCGCTTTTGCTGCATTCCCTCATCGAATGCCGGGCGATAGTGATGATTGGCAATTTGATCAAAATGAGGAGCCAGATACGGCAGTGTGCTTTGCACAAGGAAAGGATTCATTGTTGTCATTTTCTTCTCCTGAACGCGAGGTGTTCCATAGCGTAGGCTTACTGATAACGGAGTGCAATCTTGCAATCCAGTATTACCCGCTCTTAAGCATCCCGTGCTATGTTATTGACACACAAAAGCGTTGAGGAACAGTGAGATGATCGTTTTAGTAACTGGAGCAACGGCAGGGTTTGGGGAATGCATTACTCGTCGTTTTATTCAACAATCCCTGCCAGTGGATGCACTTTTGATAAAGTTATCGCCACTGGCCGTCGTCAGGAACGGTTGCAGGAGTTAAAAGACGAACTGGGAGATAATCTGTATATCGCCCAACTGGACGTTCGCAACCGCGCCGCTATTGAAGAGATGCTGGCATCGCTCCCTGCCGAGTGGAGCAATATTGATATCCTGGTAAATAATGCCGGCCTGGCGTTGGGCATGGAGCCTGCGCATAAAGCCAGCGTTGAAGACTGGGAAACGATGATTGATACCAACAATAAAGGCCTGGTATATATGACGCGCGCCGTCTTACCGGGTATGGTTGAACGTAATCATGGTCATATTATTAACATTGGCTCAACGGCAGGTAGCTGGCCGTATGCCGGTGGTAACGTTTACGGTGCGACGAAAGCGTTTGTTCGTCAGTTTAGCCTGAATCTGCGTACGGATCTGCATGGTACGGCGGTGCGCGTCACCGACATCGAGCCGGGTCTGGTGGGTGGCACCGAGTTTTCCAATGTCCGCTTTAAAGGCGATGACGGTAAAGTGGAAAAAACCTATCAAAATACCGTTGCATTGACGCCAGAAGATGTCAGCGAAGCCGTCTGGTGGGTGTCAACGCTGCCTGCTCACGTCAATATCAATACCCTGGAAATGATGCCGGTTACCCAAAGCTATGCCGGACTGAATGTCCACCGTCAGTAATTTTTATACCCGGCGTAACTGCCGGGTTATTGCTTGTCACAAAAAAGTGGTAGACTCATGCAGTTAACTCACTCACAAGCAAGAACGAATGACCGTCGAAACGCAACTTAATCCCACACAGCCTGTCAATCAGCAGATTTATCGTATTCTTCGTCGCGACATTGTCCATTGCCTGATTGCACCAGGCACACCGTTGTCGGAAAAAGAAGTTTCTGTTCGTTTCAATGTGTCACGCCAGCCGGTTCGTGAAGCCTTTATTAAACTGGCGGAAAACGGCCTGATTCAAATTCGTCCGCAGCGTGGCAGCTACGTCAACAAAATTTCCATGGCCCAGGTGCGCAACGGCAGTTTTATCCGTCAGGCCATTGAGTGCGCGGTGGCGCGTCGGGCGGCGAGCATGATTACCGAAAGCCAGTGCTACCAACTGGAACAAAATCTTCACCAGCAACGCATTGCCATTGAGCGAAAGCAACTGGATGATTTTTTTGAACTTGATGACAACTTCCATCAACTCCTGACGCAGATTGCCGACTGTCAACTGGCGTGGGATACCATTGAGAACCTGAAAGCGACCGTTGATCGCGTGCGCTATATGAGTTTCGACCACGTCTCTCCACCAGAAATGCTATTACGCCAGCATCTTGATATTTTCTCTGCCCTGCAAAAACGTGATGGCGATGCGGTAGAACGTGCAATGACGCAACATTTGCAGGAAATCAGCGAATCTGTGCGCCAGATCCGCCAGGAAAATAGCGACTGGTTTAGCGAAGAGTAATTCATTTCCTCTCATCCCATTCGGGGTGAGAGTCTTTTCCCCCGCCTTATGGCTCATGCATGCATCAAAAAAGATGTGAGCTTGATCAAAAACAAAAAATATTTCACTCGACAGGAGTATTTATATTGCGCCCGTTACGTGGGCTTCGACTGTAAATCAGAAAGGAGAAAACACCTATGACGACCTACGATCGTAACCGTAACGCAATCACCACTGGCAGCCGTGTTATGGTTAGCGGCACCGGTCACACTGGCAAGATCCTGTCGATTGATACTGAAGGTCTGACCGCTGAGCAAATCCGCCGCGGAAAAACCGTAGTTGTTGAAGGTTGTGAAGAGAAACTGGCACCACTGGACCTGATTCGTCTCGGCATGAACTAAGCGTGTGAATGCCGCCGATGGCGGCATTGCTTTTTTTACTTCACGGAATATTTTGCCACGGTCGCTTTCGCGCCATGCGCTAATAAAGACAAGTACGCTTCCGTCACTTTTGCAGTAAACAAGCTATTGTCTGGCAAATCATCACCAAAGATTGCCTTAATCGCCAGCAATGACTGGACGCGCGCTTTCCCTTCGGCACTACTTTGTACAGCCTTCTGAATAACAGGTAACAGTGGGTCACTGATTTCTATCGGATTTTCCTGTTCATCAACACCACCGACATAACGCATCCAACCCGCGACGCCCAGCGCCAGCAGATCGAACTTGCTGTCATGCGCCAGATGCCAGCGAACAGAATCCAACATCCGCTGTGGCAATTTCTGGCTGCCATCCATCGCAATCTGCCAGGTTCGATGACGTAGCGCCGGGTTGCTATAGCGTGCAATTAATCGGTTAGCGTAATCTTGCAAATCAACGCCCTGCACTTTCAGCGTCGGCGCTTGTTCCTGCAACATCAAGCCATACGCCGCATGACGATAATGTTCATCTTCCATACAGTCATTAATGTGCTGATATCCAGCAAGATAACCCAGATACGCCAGGAATGAATGACTGCCGTTGAGCATGCGCAACTTCATCTCTTCATAAGGCAGTACATCGCTAACCAGTTCTGCTCCCGCTTTTTCCCATTCCGGACGTCCGGCAACAAAATTATCTTCTATTACCCACTGGCGGAAAGGTTCACAGGCAACGCCAGCAGGATCGCGCACACCGGTAAGTTGTTCGATTTTCGCAAGAGTATCCTCTGTCACTGCGGGCACAATATGGTCCACCATTGTTGATGGGAAAGTCACGTTATCTTCGATCCATTGTGCCAGTTTTACATCAACGGCTTGCGCGTAGGAAGTGACAACGTCACGCATAACATGACCGTTTTCTGGCATGTTGTCACATGACATAACGGTAAATGCGGGAAGTCCTGCCGCTTTACGGCGAGCCAGCGCCTCAACAATCACCCCTGTTGCTGTTTTCGGCTGGTGGGGATTTTGCACGTCGGCAGCGACCATCGGGTGATCGAGCATAAACTGTCCGGTCGCCGGAGAGTGGAAATACCCTTTTTCGGTGATTGTCAGAGAGACAATCGCAATTTGCGGTTCACACATCGCAGCCAGCACGGTTTCTAAGCCATCTATTTGTACGTGCAAGGCTTTTTTAACGACGCCAACGACGCGAGCCGTCCACGCGTCGGCCGACATTTCCGCAACGGTATAAAGATTATCTTGCTGTTGTAAATCGGCAATTTGCTGTTCGCCGCCGATTAAGTTGACCTCATAATATCCCCAGTCACTGAAATGTTCCGTAGCAAGAATATCGGCATACACGCCCTGATGCGCACGGTGAAATGCACCAAAGCCTAAATGAACAATTCTTGGGGCCAGGTTATTACGATCATAAACAGGGAGTGTCGCTTTTGCTGATAACAAATTATTTCCCATAACAATTCCTTAAATATAAATATGGCAAGCTATATGTTTTGTTATATGAATAAAAATCCCCTCTCCGGTAAGAGAAGGGATTAAGGGTTTACAGACTTCTGGAAGGTTGCGCAGCTCTTACAACACGCGGTTGATCTTCCGCAGCGTCTTCCAGCGCACTTAAATCACGGTCTTTCACCTCTGGCATTTTCAGCGCAGAGATTAAACCAATCACTGAATATGCCATGATCATAATGGCGATCGGATACCAGGATTCCGTCATGGTGCAGAAAATACCCGCCAGGATAGGACCAAAACCGGAAGCGATAAGACCACCAATTTCTTTAGAAATAGCCATCCGGGTAAAGCGGTTTTTACAGCCGAACATTTCTGCCATGGTAATGTTTTCCAGAGCAAATAATCCCAGCACCGCACAGTTATGAATCACAATCAGTGCAACCATAATGGTGCTCGGGGCATAGCTTTTATCTACAATGATAGAAAGCATTGGCCATGCCAGCACAATCGCGGAGGTATTCATAATAATATACGGGATCCGGCGACCAATTTTATCGGATAACCAACCAAGGAACGGAATGGTCATAAAGCCGAGAATCGAACTGATCATCAATGCATCTGTTGGAATTGCTTTGTTAAACAATAACGTCTGCACTAAATAGCCTGCAAGGAAAGTCTGAATTAACCCGGAGTTACCCGCCTGATCAAAACGCAGCCCTGTTGCCAGCCAGAAGGATTTGCTCTGGAACATGCTACCAGCAGGTGCAGGTTTTGCTGTCGGTTGGTTACTGTCGTTAACCTTCTCAAAGACCGGGCTTTCTTTCAGATTCATACGCAACCAGATAGCAAAGACCATCACGACAACGCTCGCCAGGAACGGTATACGCCATCCCCACGCCAGCAGTTCCTCTTTACTGAGAATGAAGAACATAAAGGCCCAGATTGCCGTTGCGCTCAAGGTTCCGCAGTTAGTTCCCATAGCCACAAATGAGGAGATAATTCCGCGCTTACCTTTTGGCGCATATTCCGCCAGCATCGTACCGGCACCGGAAATTTCCGCACCTGCACCCAACCCCTGAATAATACGCAACGTCACCAGCAAGATGGGTGCAAAAACACCAATCTGTGCATAGGTCGGTAACACACCAATTAAGGTGGTACAGATCCCCATCATGGTGATGGTAATAAAGAGCACTTTTTTACGCCCTATTCTGTCGCCCATTTTGCCGAAAATAAATGCTCCGACAATACGCGCCACATAACCTGCACCGTAGGTTCCCATTGCCAGAATTAACGCCATTGCCGTTGATGATTCAGGAAAAAATATTTCATGAAACACTAACGCTGCGCCGAGCGAATATAACTGGAAATCCATAATTCACAGGTGTTTTTTCCCATCCTGTGGTTTCCTTGGCGTTTTCTAGGTTTTTTCAGATAGTTGCATTTTTTTAAAAGCATCCTAAGTTCGATCTCAGTGTCTATCTGGGGCCTATTTCTGTCCCATATATGCCCCAAAAAACTCCCCAACAGATAAGTAGTTTTTTCATGGATTTATGCGTAAAATCAAGAACGGCTGGAAATCATTCAATACTCACACTATCGAAAAATTTACCAGCCAACCGCAGCACGTTCTTGCATAAGGCGTGTCTGCGGTTTTTCAACTATTCAGATACATCACTCCCATCACATTCATTCCTCCGCATCAAAGGCATATAGGCTATATCACCTTGATATTTTTCTTCTTCAGATAAAAATTGTTATCTATGTATACTTTTAAACCCAATCCGTGTAGAGTCTCTGCATAAGATAGTTTGCAGTTGCCACTTCAGATTGCGCCATAAACCGCCTGATTTTTGCCGCCACCTGTTAGCATTCCTGTATACCTGAAACGACAATGTTTATCTACGAACTTTAAGAACACCCAAGATAAAAATTGTCAACTATATCATATATAACACATTACTAATTCGAGGCTATATGAACAGCATACTGATAATCACTTCTCTCCTTATCATATTCAGCATTTTTAGTCATGCCCTAATAAAATTAGGGATTGGCATATCCAATAACCCAGACAAAACCGATGTATAAGTCAACATATCCTGAATCAGACATACAATATCGCAATGAAAATCAATAATATTTTAAGGAATATCTTCATGAAATCAAAAGACACCCTAAAGTGGTTCCCTGCGCAGCTTCCTGAAGTAAGAATTATCCTAGGGGATGCTGTAGTGGAAGTAGCAAAACAGGGAAGACCTATCAATACCAGAACATTGCTTGATTACATTGAAGGAAACATAAAGAAAAAATCATGGCTGGATAACAAAGAATTATTACAAACAGCGATATCAGTTCTTAAAGACAACCAAAATTTAAATGGTAAAATGTAATATAACAAACTTACTTTTTTATCATTTTTCCACTTTAACAACATTTTGCTCCACTTTTCCACGACCAAACAAATTAAAATCTGGTTAAAATAACACGCAACACTATTCTTCTTCCTTGAGTCTGCCCGGAACTCGAAAAACAAACCGAGTTAAAGCCATTTTTCACAAAATCGATTTTGGGTCTCACCAAAATTACGGGGTTGCATACGCATTCGTTTATTTTCGAACGTGTACATACAAATATGCACAAAAATAATCAAAATTATTTTCTGAGATGCATTATGATATGAACACCAATTTCGTATAGAGTCTCACTATGTCTCGAATTTTTGCTTACTGTCGGATATCAACGCTGGATCAGACCACCGAAAATCAACGCCGGGAAATCGAAAGTGCAGGTTTTAAAATCAAACCTCAGCAAATAATCGAAGAACACATTAGCGGCTCAGCAGCAACCAGTGAGCGTCCTGGTTTTAACCGGTTGCTTGCTCGCCTGAAATGTGGTGATCAATTGATTGTGACAAAACTGGATCGCCTTGGTTGTAATGCAATGGATATCAGGAAAACAGTGGAACAACTGACCGAAACAGGTATCAGAGTGCATTGCTTAGCATTGGGGGGCATTGACCTGACCAGTCCAACAGGAAAAATGATGATGCACGTAATTTCAGCAGTCGCTGAATTTGAACGAGACCTTTTACTTGAACGCACTCATTCCGGGATAGTAAGAGCCCGCGGCGCAGGGAAACGTTTTGGTCGACCACCTGTGTTAAATGAAGAACAGAAACAGGTGGTATTCGAACGAATTAAGTCAGGTGTAAGTATAAGTGCCATTGCCCGGGAATTCAAAACCTCGCGGCAAACCATTTTAAGAGCCAAAGCAAAACTTCAGACACCTGACATATAAAAAATAATCTCGGTGTGAGATGCTTTACGTCTTCCAAGCCCCCTTCCTTGCCGTAAATGGAAAGATACATCTAATTATAGAATTTATATGTTTTACCCTACGGCAGTGCTGGCCATTCAATATCCTGTGCAGTTGATGTATCAACACGGTTCAGCAACACCCGATACTTTTTCCAGGCTTCCAGCAATGAGGTTTCTTCCTCCGTTGCGATTTCCAGATCTACAGCATCCTGAAGTGGCGCAATATGCTCACTGGCTACCTGCATCAGGCTGTTTTTTGTTTCTTCTGCCTCCCGGATCCGGAACAGTTTTTCTGCTTCCGTATCCTTCACCCAGGCTGTGCCGTTCCACTTCTGATATTCCCCTCCCGGCGACAACCAGGTAACATTTTCCGGTAACGGACCGAGTTCAGAAATAAATAACGCGTCGCCGGAAGCCACGTCATAAACCGTTTTACCCCGATGGTCTTCAACGAGATGCCACGATGCCTCATCACTGTTGAAAACAGCCACGAAGCCTGCCGGAATATCTGGTGGTGCAATATCGGTACTGTTTGCTGGCAGACCTGTATGAGGCGGAATATATGCGTCACCTTCACCAATAAATTCATTAGTTCCGGCCAGCAGATTATAAATTTTTATGGTCCGTGCTTGTTCACTCATTCTGAATGCCATTATGCAAGCCTCACAATATAGTTAAATGCGATGTTTTTGACGGTGTTTTCCGCGTTACCCGCAGCGTTAACGGTGATGGTGTGTCCATGTGAACCAATCGCAACGGAGTGCGTATGAGCACCAATACCGACAGTATGCGCGTGTGCACCTGCAGATGCTGCTGTGCCGGACAGTGAATGGCTATGATTACCATCTGTACTGGTATTCGCTAACCACCCCGTAGACATACCTACTGAGCCTTGTACCCCCCAGGTATTTTGACCTGAGCTTGTATAACCATATTGATAAGTATCTTTAAAAACACTGGGGTTAAATCGACGGCCATCTCTATGGCTGTGATTACCAGCTGCATTCGTGCTGCCACTTAAACTATGGGTATGCGCACCAGTGTTATTCGTGGATTTAGTGCCGTAATCAAACGACGATGTGGTTTTCGTCCCCAAATCCGTACTGGATGCGCTGGCGCTGTGGGTATGCGATTTAATGCCGTCCTGTTCCTGAGACAATACGGCCCGACCACTGGCAGGTTTGCCCTTAATCGTCCAGCCACGCATATCAGGGATCACGCCTGACGGATAAGCGGCTGCAAGTTTCGGGTATGCAGATTTGTCAAAAGTCTGCCCCTGCATCAGGGCATAGCCAGACGGAACGGTATCTGATGGCCACGGGATTGGTGCGCCAGGCGGATAAAACTGCTCTGATGGCGTATAGAGTGAATAAACTGTACCGTCCGTTACCCTGGCGACGCGCCTTACGCGTTAACCAGCCTTCTGCTTCCAGCCGTGCGATAGCCGTTCTGACGGTACTCATCCCCGCGCCAATCTGACGGGCAATGGTTTCAATTGATGGCCAGCACACACCTTCGTCATTACTGAAATCAGCCAGGCGGGCCATAATTGCCACGCTGGATAATTTCATGCCTGACGCAGCGCAACCATCCCATACATAGCCGGTTAATTTAGTGCTCATGACCGACCTCTATTTCCCTGAATTTACGACGAAACTGTTCGAGCGGGCTGAAGCACTCATGCTCATAGCCTTCACGGAGGTAGATAACCCGTTGTGTTTCCGGCTCCCAACGAATGACTCTGACGGGCACTCCGTAGTGATCTTTGAACCAGCGGTTAACTTGTCGCAAAGGACTGTCTCCTTCTGCCGGTTGAAATCACCCACAGCCCACTCTGCAAAGCTGTGGGTTACAATTTCCCTGTCACCTGGTACATTTACTGCATAGCAATACTCCACCTTCGCTTTTCCACCTGGTACAGGAAGTGCAATCAGTTGCGAGCGACGGTAGTGTGTTGTTAAACTGTTCATGCGTTAGTTTCTCCACAACCAGAAGCAATCGACGCCACGACGCCCGGAGCTGCACACTCGCGGGCGTCATTACTTTCTGAAATGCAAAAAATTTTGTAGACAAGTGCTGCATGCTCCTGCAGTTTCGAAATTGAGAGATACAGCTCGTCGTTAATTGCTGTCTTCTCATGCGGTTCCACCACACCGTCTTCGATTGCCGAACGAATCTGTTTGGAATAACTGCCAATCTGTTCAATGACTTCCAGCAGGCGCTGGTTAATATCGGCGTTATCCACATCCTCGACGTCAGGAAGAGACACAAAGACGCCATTTGCAGACTGCGCCACAGCGTCAGCAATGAAGTGAGTGCCACCAGCACGTTGTAAAATCATCGCCCATCCCAGCGGGAAAATTTGATCGCCATCGGCACGAAGGCGGTTAAATAATGCGTTCTCTGTTACATCCAGCCAGTCAGCTGCTTCAGCGTAACCACCCGGCAACTTTGCGATAGTTTTTCTGACAGCTTTCACGTACCACTCAGGCTGTTTTTCTACTTTCCAGTGATGCTTACCCACGGTTAGCCTCATCGTTCTGTGGTTTCTGTTAATCGATTTATCCATTAGATTTTTCATAAAGCTCAGGTTTAAATGGCAACCGTCCGCAAGTTCTATATGCAGCTTCTGCTGCACGTCCTTTTGGAATTAACTGGCCCGGACGGTTTCGCCACTGATAAACGGCTTCAGTTGTTATGCCGAAAAAAGCAGCAACTTTCTCAATACTGCCGAAGTAGCTTTCGATATCGTCAGTTGTCATACGCCCTCCAAACTAAGTTTTATTAGATGCTAATTACAAATCTATCTTTGGTCAATAAAAACTAAGATTACTTAGCAATTCAAGAAATGGTGCTCCTATGGAAACGGTTGGTCAGCGTATAAAAGCTCTGAGAAGAGTTACCAGAACGTCCCAGAAAGAATTGGGTAAATTTTGTGGAGTAAGCGACGTTGCTGTGGGGTACTGGGAGAAAGACATCAATACCCCTGGTGGGGAGGCACTTTCGAAATTAGCGAAGTTCTTCAATACGTCAATAGATTACATTCTTTATGGTGCTGAGTTTGAAGGCAAACTCGTCACAAACATGCGCAGAGTTCCTGTAATATCGTGGGTTCAGGCTGGGCAGTTTACTGAGTGCAGGGCAGCAGAAGTGTTTAGTGAAGTGGACAAGTGGGTAGATACATCATTAAAGATTGGTGATAACTCATTTGCATTAGAGGTTAAAGGTGACTCCATGACTAACCCTAATGGCCTCCCAACAATACCAGAAGGCGCAACAGTGATTGTAGATCCAGATGCAGAACCTCGTCATGGAAAAATAGTCATCGCTCGACTTGATGGAACAAACGAAGCTACAGTAAAAAAATTAGTCATCGATGGCCCTCAAAAGTTTTTAGTGCCATTAAATCCTCGGTATCCCAACATCCCTATCAATGGTAATTGCCTTATCATTGGTGTAGTCAAAGGAGTTCAATACGAACTCTAAGACCTCTCTTCTCTAACTAAGGCACCGAACTAAGAAAAGTTTGGTGTTTTCTCTTGCCATAACAACTAAGTTAAGTTAGATTTTATGTCAAAGATAACAAACAGGCAGGACGCCCACGAAGTATCCGCCTGGGGCATATGAAGTCCAGGATAATTCGTTGAGTCATGTTGTGCCACTAGGCACTCATGTTAAAGCAGGTGTATGAAATGAAAGTCCAGATTTTAAACAATAACTGTGAAGTCGTTTGGTCATACGACATAGCCGCCCCTGTAGATCAGAGCGGCGATAGCTGGACCAATGGGAAACATCAGATTATGGCTG
>ENA-ORNW01001628-ORNW01001628.1-human-gut-metagenome-genome-assembly--contig:-NODE-1628-length-16739-cov-2.684428_pt1 | contig 16739 bp, 9 predicted proteins | sample MGYA00242121_ERZ509034 | MGnify/ENA primary metagenome ERZ509034 (study PRJEB26280, sample SAMEA2338689) | human gut metagenome | biome: human gut; feature: human-associated habitat; material: faeces... | reverse complement strand
CATATCTTGCTTCTACTATTCTGTCCACACAACTATCAACACCTGCACCATACACTACTGCAGTGCCATTTGTCATACATATACAAAGACATAACGTGCAAAAAATACCCAGGATTTTCTTTTTTAATGTTTTTCTTTCCATTGCAAAACCTCCTTTCCACCTGCTCTACTTATGTAACAAACGAAAACGAGGTTTTATGACAATTTTTTCCAATTTTTTAATATTATTTTATTTCACTTACTATTTTATTGTTTCTGCCATCCTGATTAATTCTTCTTTTGTTAAATCTCCTGTAATCATATAGAGATACTTTCCATCTTCCCAAACGAAATTCCCTCTTCCTTCATCCAATGTATCATCCGGAATAAAATATCCTTTAAGATTCTCAATCATAACTTCCTGCTGTTCACTTCCATTAGAACTGATTCCCAAATTGTTTACTGCATCATTGTTCATCTGCCGATACAGCATGCCTTGTTCCTTATCGTTTGTATAACATTGTTCATATATTCCCCATTCTTCTTCATGAACCTCATTCTCCAGCGTATACCCTTCCGGCACCCATTGTGGTTTCTTGCAGACAAATTCGAAATCTTCCTCTGAATCCGGTTCAGCACCAATCTCCATTGTGTTCTTCTCATTGTCCTCTATTGGCACCATTTCCAGATTCTCCGGTTCGCCCAGATTCAGTTGCACATGGTCGGTATACCCGGTCAGAATATATTTTCCGAGCGGACTCTGGAAAAAGCCTCTACCCATTACGGTTGTTCCGAGAATCAATATAAGTACTGCCACAACCACAATGACGCGCCGTCTGCCATGCACCGGATAAAGTGCCGGTATCGTATGTTTTCCCATGTCCGGTTGCAGCAGCACTTTTATTTTCTTTCGAAATGTCCTTGAAAAGCGATGCTTTGGTGCAGCCATTGCGTGCTTATAATCTGCCTCACACGCCGATGTGATGGCATCCTTCAGTTCCTGTTCTGTCATAATGAATTCCCCTTCTCTAACATTTCCTGCAGTTTCTTCCTTGCCCTGCTGGAAATGTGTCTTGCATTGTCAACTGTTGTGTCAAGAGCAGTTGCAATTTCTTCATAGCTCAATTCATTATAATATCGTAAATATAATACGTCCTTATATGGATATTTCATTCTGCCGATAAGTTCTGACATGCTGCTGCCATCCGGAAGTTCAAAGATTTCTCCGTCCCCCTGAGACTCCTGCAGCAGATTTTCAATCGTATCCTCGTCCATTTTGCTTTCGCGGTTCCGCCTACGATATACATTAATTGCTCTGCTCCTAACTATAGTAACAATATAGTTCCACGCTTTATGACAGTTTTCACGAGAAATTTTATCTAAATTATTTATAATTGCAATATAGCTTTCCTGCACAGCATCTTCCGCATCTGCAGAATTCTTTAAAATTCCATATGCCACATGGTACATTGCAGAGTCAAACTGCTCACTCAACTTTCTGCAAAATTCCCTGTCCTCTTCATTTTCGATTAGTTCAAGTAACTGAAACATAACACGCTCCCATTTCCTCTGCTGTTCTTTTCCGACGCTTATGCCGTCTTATTTGCTAAAGTTTCTGCCTACTATTACTCCTCCTTGCAGACATTAACCCATTCTGAATATCCGGAGCACTGCTCCAGTTCCGGGATTGTCAGCTCAATGGCACTGTTTCCACTACCACATGCCGGAAATACTGTTTCAAATTTTTTCAGGCTTTCATCGAGATATACTTTTATACCCTCTTTGATTCCAAAAGGGCAGACTCCGCCAACGGCGTGTCCGATATAGTCTTCCACTGCCGCTGCCGGAATCATTTTTGCTTTGGTTCCGAAGGTTGTCTTATATTTGTGGTTGTCGATTCTTGCATCTCCTGCAGCTACAATCAGAATCGGCTGTTCTCCCACCAGAAAAGAAAGCGTCTTTGCAATACGCTCCGGCTCACAATGAAGTGCTTCTGCTGCCAGCTCCATAATCCGCTCCTCCATTCCAAATTCTTTTAAATATGCTCTCGCGCGTTCGATTGACATAGTTACGCTTCCTTTCCATCATTTCTAATAGCTGATTTTATCAAGAATTCCAGACAGATATGCAATGGCAACACCATAGTTGCTCATTGGAACTTTCTGTTCTTTTGCACGTTCAATTCTCGTCATGACATATTTTTTATTAAACATACATGCTCCGCACTGAATTATTAAATCATAATTAGATAAGTCTTTTGGGAAATCTGTTCCGCTGACGATATCCACTGTCAGTCCTGCTCCGATACGTTTTCTCAGCATATTCGGAATTTTCTCCCTGCCGATATCCTCTTTCAGCGGTGCATGGGTGCAGCATTCTGCAATCAGTATCTTTGATTCTTCCGTAAGACTGCTAATGGCTGCTGCGCTCTCTTTGTAGTAAGCGAAATCTCCCTTGTACTCTGCAAATAATACGGAAAATGAGGTCAGAAGACTTTCCTGCGGCTTCTTATCATATACTGTGCGGAAAACCTGGGAGTCAGTAATAATAAGCTTCGGTGGTCGCGCCAGCGCCGCCAGCGTATCCTCTAACTTATCCGTTGTGCAGCTCATTACCAGACATTTATGATCCAGCAAATCACGGATGGTCTGTACCTGTGGCAGAATCAGTCTGCCCTTTGGTGCCTGGATATCCTGCGGCTTAACAAGAAGAACCAAATCTCCTTCTTCTACCAGTGCTCCGGTTATGGTTTCTTCACCATAATCATCCGGCACAAGTCTTATTAATTCTTCTTTAAATTTTTCTATATCTTCCTTGCTTTTCGAGCTGATAACAAGAATTTCCTGTTTTGTCTCTTCCTTAAGCTGTGCTGCTATGGAATCTGAATCTGTCAGTGTATCCGCTTTACTCAGTACACATAAGGTCGGTGTATGCTTTTCTTTAAAATAGTGGAACCATTCTAACTCTGCCTGATATTCCTCCCCGGAAAACAACAGCACCGCAATATCCGTTTTCTCTGCGGCTTTTTCCGTCTTCTCTACACGCATTTTCCCCAGTTTGCCTACATCATCCACTCCTGCCGTGTCAATAAATACACATGGACCGATGCCATGCACTTCCATCGGCTTGTAGACAGGATCCGTTGTGGTTCCCGCTACATCCGATACAATTGCTACCTGCTGTCCGGTAAATGCATTAATCAGAGAAGATTTTCCGCTGTTTCTTTTGCCATAAAAACCGATATGTATCCGGTTTGCACTTGGTGTTTCATTCAATGACATTGCTAAAGACCTCCTAGAATCTGAAATCGCGCTGTCCTTCCTCAATTTCTTTCAGATGACGTTTTGCAATTTCTCTTGTTTTTTCATTTGGTACTTTCTCTATCTCCTTAGCAATCAACGCTTCTCCGATTTTTCTGGTATCTTCAGAAGCATAATCAATCAAATATTCCTTCAATGTCATCAGTGCATTCGGATGACAGCAGTTTAAAATCTGCTGGTTCTTGCACAGACTCATGAAACGGTCTCCCGTTCTTCCCTCTCGATAGCATGCGGTACAGAAGCTTGGGATATAACCCATATCCATCAGCCAGTGTACTACCTCATCCAGAGTTCTGGTATCGCTGACATCAAACTGCTCGGAACGCTCGTCTTCCGGCTCCGGATGATCATAGCCACCTACGGAAGTCTTGGAGCCACCACTAATCTGGGATACACCAAGGCGGATAACTTTTTCACGTACCGCCTGGCTCTCTCTGGTAGAAATAATCATTCCGGTATATGGAACTGCCACACGGATACATGCACAGATTTTTGCAAAAATATCATCACTGATGCCGTTGTCGAATACATCCGGATCAATGTCATCGGCACGTTTGATTCGTGGCACGCTGATGGTATGTGGTCCTACTCCGTGCACTGCCTCCAAATGTTCTGCATGCATCAGAAGTCCTGCAAATTCATATTTGTAAAGTTCCAGTCCAAAAAGTACACCTAAGCCAACATCATCGATGCCGCCTTCCATGGCACGGTCCATGGCTTCGGTATGATATGCATAATCATGCTTTGGTCCGGTTGGATGTAATTTTTCATAGCTTTCTTTATGATAAGTTTCCTGAAAAAGGATGTAAGTTCCGATTCCGGCCTCTTTTAATTTCCGGTAATTTTCTACGGTTGTTGCAGCAATATTTACATTAACACGACGAATTGCACCGTTTTTGTGCTTAATGCTGTAAATGGTCTTAATACACTCTAAGATATATTCGATTGGGTTATTCACCGGGTCTTCGCCTGCTTCAATTGCCAGACGCTTGTGTCCCATATCCTGTAATGCTGTTACTTCCTGACGTACTTCATCCTGTGTCAGTTTCTTCCGGGCAATATGCTTATTTTTTCCATGGTACGGACAATACACACATCCATTGATACAGTAATTGGACAGATATAATGGTGCAAACATTACAATACGATTTCCATAGAAATCTTTCTTAATCTGTTCTGCAAGGTCATATACTTCCTGGATTTTCTCTTCATTCTCGCAGGCCAGCAATACTGATGCTTCTCTGTGAGTAAGCCCTTTCCGTAATTTTGCCTTTGCAATGATTTCGTCAATAAGGGCAAGATTGTCCTTATTTGCCTCAGCATATGCCAGAGTCTCTTCAATCTCTTCGTGGCAGATAAATTCTTCAGCCTTTAATGATGCTTTGTTATACATAATGTTTCCTTTCTTCCGGGTCAGAAGCTCTTTCCCGTTGGTTATTATATGGTGATTTAAGAAATACCTCTTGTATTTCCTTTATTTATATAAATGGCGAATCTCCTCTTGAGACCACCAGTTTATATCCAATGGATTCCATACGGTTGCCAAGACATCCACGGCATTCCGCTGCCTCTTCCCCGGTACAGATTTTATTATCGTAAAGGGCATACTTCTTCCGCACCTTTACCGGTGACAGATTCGGCATTACCACATTTCCTCCTGCTAAAATGCCAAGCTCCCTGCCCCTTGAATGGATAGTTCCCAATGCTGTAGTTGCCGGAAGCAATACCTTCGGCAGCATCAGGCGGATAATTGCCAGTAAAAACAGCGTCATCTCAAGACTTCCCGGCTCCATCTCTCCAAACGGCGTATCCTTTTGCGGAATAAACGGGCCGATTCCTACCATATGCGGATGGAATGCTTTCATAAAAGCAAGGTCTTCCACCAGATTATCTATGGTCTGATAAGGAGAACCTACCATAATGCCACACCCCACCTGATAACCGATTTCCTTTAAGGTATACAGGCACTGCTTGCGGTTTTTAAGAGACATTTCTGCCGGATGGAGCTTCCCATAATGGGCTTCATTCGCAGTCTCATGACGTAATAAATAGCGGTCTGCTCCTGCCGTATAAAGTCTTTCATAGCTCTCCCGGCTCCGCTCTCCTAAGGACAGTGTAATGGCACAGTCCGGATAAGCAGCTTTTATCTTATGAAGTAAATCTTCCAGTAAATCATCTGTGTAGTAGCCGTCTTCGCCACCCTGCAGGACAAAGGTACGAAACCCTAATGCATAACCACTTTCACAGCAGGATAGGATTTCTTCTTCACTCAGGCGGTAACGTTCTGCATTCTGATTGCTTCTTCGGATGCCGCAATAGATGCAGTCATTCTTACAGTAATTGGATATTTCAATCAGTCCTCTGGTATAGACTTCATTTCCAAATGTCTCTTTCTGTCTTTTTCTCGCCAGTTCAAAGCCGTACTCTGCAATTTCTTTATCGGTATGCAGTTCTAATAATTCTTTATATTCTGTCTCTGTAAGCTGAGTATCCTGATACAGCTTATTAAACAACTCTTTTCCTCTATTCTTCATGTCTGGTTACCACACTGGAATATGCTGTTTTTACACTGATTCCCGGTAATTTTCCGATTTTACCGGTCAGTGCACTGATGGTATCCTGCGGTGCATCGATTGCTATACTTACGATATTTATGCCTCTCTCCCGGTATGGAATTCCCATTCTTCCGATAATATAAGCTGCATATTCATGTAAAATTTCATTTAATGCTCCGACGGATTCGTCCTTTTCTATTACAATGCCGATTACAGCCACTCTGGTATCTGCTGCCATTTCTTCGTTCCTCTTGTTTTTCTGAATCAATAGAATTTCAACGCTTATTTTACGTTTTTAGTATAAGAGATTTATTTTGGGATTACAATTGTTAAGCCCTTGTTTTATGCGTATTTATTGTATTTTTTTACATACTTATAGTCATTAGGCAATACATAGCCATCTTTCGCCTTATAAAGTCGAAAAATCAAGAGACGGAATAAAACTATTCCATCCCTTGATTTATATTATTCTCACAATATTTTTTATTCTTTCCAATCTGCACAGCCCATGTAGTAATTGTAATACACTCGCAAATCTTCTTTTTCAGATTTATCAGTATAATCCTTGTATATACACTTACTTTCCGAATGCATACTAGAACTCTCTAATTTATTTTCTAAATCCCAATTATATATGCTTGCTTCATTCCCACCCAAGACACCTGCTTCATTTATACTCTGTAATTTAGGCAATGCACTACCATGAGTTGTACTCTTATTTCCAGCGTATCCAAATTTTTGTTTTACTGCTATACTTCGTCTATAATAATAATCGTAATTATAAAATTTATGATGAGGATTTCCAAACTTGGTTTCTGTAATGGCTGCATACTGCATGTCATATCCTCCACCATTTACATAAATTTGCGCATAATAGATACCCCTATTAGCATTATGATTTCGAATATCTACATGTACGATAAATGTATCTCCATCAACTCTAGTAGCTTCATACCATGCTATATCTGACTGATCTGCTTTTGTCCATACCGGAGTTATAATGGATGTCACAAAACTTGGCACTTGGTCAATCAAAATGTCAAACGTTCCTGTCACGATATTTTTATTCTGAATTAATACATTAAAGGATATCTGCGGGCGTACAATTTCAAAAGTTGTTGTAACGGCACCCTTATAGTCACCTATACCAGTAATCGTTACATATGCTGTTCCAACTGCCATATTATTACGATAAGATAGTTTATAGTCTACATTTTCCTCCAACTTCTTTCTGCCATCCTTTACAACAACTGGTGGTGTCTGTAGATTTCCATTGTAATTTAAGGATGCAACCGTAAGAACCGTACAATTTTCAATGCTCTTTTCTTTAATTACAAAGGTAACAACTTTTTCTCCGGAGTATACACCAATACCGGAAATGATTACCCTGGCAGTTCCCACATTTCTATTGTTACTGTAGCTTACCGTATAATCAACATCTTCTGTTAATACCTTGCTTCCCATCTTAACGACCGGAACCGGCTTATAAGTCTGTCCGGTATACTGCTCTGAAACAGGGATTCCGGTAACTGTTGCCTTGGATATGCTGTTGCTGATTTTGAATTTCTTAACAATTGTTCCGGTATAATACTGGGTCAGTGGACGCACAGTAATGGATGCATCGCCTGCCAGCTCATTATTTGCATACGTTGTTTCATAATCTTCATTCAGCGTTAAGGTATTGCCACCACATGCCACATGGATAGGCGGACATATCGGGCTTCCGGTATAAAGCTGTTCCGGAACACTGTCAATAATTGCATCCTCAAGGCTTGCCACAATATTGAAGTAAACGCGCTTGGTCTCATCATAGTTGCCAAGTCCTTTAATTACTACCCATGACTCTCCTGCCCTTAAGTTGTTGCCATTGACAACCTGATAATCCTTCCCTTCTACCAAAAGTTTTCCGTTGTCATAAATCGTCAGTGCCGGGCGGATGTAATTGCCGGTATACTTCTGATCTGGGATTGCTTCTGCCACAGCATTTCCAATATCATGCTTGGTAATCTTATAGTATACCGTAATGCTGTCTTTGTAGTTACCGCTTTCGGTTGCAGTTACCGTTGCACTTGCGGTTCCGATTGCAGTGTTGTTCTCGTAGGTTACTTCATACTGGGAAGAATCAATGGTTAATCCGGTAGAAGTATCTTTTAAAGTAAGTACCGGTTTAATCTCGCTTCCGGTATAATCTACGTTATCGGTTCCGGTAATCTCAATATCTGCAGAAGTAAGTGACTTTCTTGCAATCTGATATGGATATACAGCTGTTCCTACATACCCGGTCTGGTCATTTTCCGTACCAACGATTCCAACATATACTGTTCCAGCATGAATCAGGTCAATGGCACTTGCTTCCGTTGTACAATCTTTATCAATATAGTATTTTACGATGTAATCTTCGTTTTCTGTCAGATAGCTTCCGGTCTTATTGAACTTCACCTGAATGTTCTTCGGCTTGGTATCAAGACCGTTATATACAGTATCGGAAATTCCGGTTACCGTTAAAGTATCATTGGAAAGCAAGGTACCGATGGTAAACTTCTCAATTCGTGTTCCACTGTAGTTACCCTGTCCGGTTACTTTAATCCATGCGGTTCCCACCTGACTGTTATTGGTAGAATATTCATAAGTAAAGTCTGTTCCATTTACCAGTGCTACAATTCCATTTTCCGAATTATCTTTCAGGCTGATATTCGGTGTATAAGTAGTACCCTGAATATAAGGATAGTTCCGGTTTGCCGGGTCAAATCCTGTATCAGAAGCATCGGATAACGCCGCACTGATATTTTCAGAAGAAAGATCCCTTGCCAGAATAGAGAACGGAATTGTCTTGCTTCCGGTATAGTTGGTGGTATCCTTCGGAGTAATCTGAACAAACGGTCCGGAAGTTCCATTTGCATCTTTTACAGCTTCATTGTTAAAGTAAGCTGCCGTATAATCCACATTGCGAACCAGCGGTTCTGCACTGGTGGATGTCATGTAAACATTTAATTCCGGTTCATACTTGGTTTTTAACGGTACATACTGTGGATCTTCTATTTTAGAGTATACTAAATCCTCAACATTTTTCTTTAAAATGTTAAACTCTACCGTTGCAGTTCCGGTACAGCTTGCCACACCGTGGATTGCTGCATATGGTGCATTTGCCCCGCCGGCGTTCGCTGCATTGATATTATTGCGATACTCATCCACTACATAATCTGTGTCTAACGTAAGGGTCTGTTCTTTGTTATTTTCATCATTAAATGTTAATTTAATTTCAGGCTCCTGTGCCTCACCATTGTAGGTTACGTCATCAATTGTCTTGCTTACCGTAGACAAATCACGTTTTGTAATCGTAAAGGTCTTAGTCAGTGTTCCCTTGTAATTGCCCTTACCGATTACGGTAATGGTCTCGGTTGCGCCTGCCGGTGCACTGGATGGATTATCTGCATCCGTCTGATAATACACACTATAGTTTGCCGGGTCAATTACTTCTGAACCGCCAATCTTCTTAATGACCAGAGAATCCGGCTTAATCAGCTTGCCGGTATAAACATAGCTGTCCGCAATTCCGGTAATCTCATAATCTTCCATATGAATGGAATCAATGGTAAATGCTTTCGCCTTGGTGGTTCCCATCAGTTTACCGTTTGCTGTTGCCTGAATGACTACACATGGTCCGTTCTCGCCATTTGCTGCTGCAACTGCAGTATTCTTACGATAAGTTACCGTATAATCTTTTCCTTCTTCCAAGGTATCAAAGGTAGAACCGGTTAATGCATATTTCACAACCGGAACCGGTCTGATTTCCTGTCCGGTATAGGAGAATACATCTCCACCTAAGTCAATACTTAAATCATCACTGCCCAGGTCGTATTTAATCGCAAACTTCGCCGATTTCTCACCACTGAAATAAGTTCCGGTTCCCTCAATAGTTACGGTCGGGTCAGTCAGTGAAACAGATTTACCATTTACAATGCTCTTAATGTTGTAGTCTGTTCCAAGTGCCAAAGTCTTGCCATCACATACTACAGTCATATTTTCAATTGGCTGTGTGGTTGTATTGTATTCGCTTCCGGTATATTTCTGTGCCGGAATCGTAATCTCAGCATCTTCAATTTTACCGGTAATAGCGAAATTCGCAACATAGCTTCCTACCCAGTGATTCTTCTCAATTCCGGTAATGAGTACACTGGCCTGTCCTGGAACAGTATTATTTCTATAAGACACGCTGTAATGTGTTCCCTCTATCAGACGTTCCTGGGTATCGCTGCCTTTTACATACACGGTAACGGTAGGTTTCATTCCGCCGGATGCTGCCTGTGCCTTGTCATACTCAATGGTATCATAGCTTAACTTCACTTCAATCTGGTCAGCAGAATTATTCATATCTCCATCATAGTAGAAGTAACTATTCTTAGTTCCCTTAAAGTTACCGGTTCCTTCAATGGTAATATCCTGCTGTCCAACTTTAAATTTATCTACCTGGGTCGGAGTATAAGTATAATCTACGCCAGGCTGCAGAGTATATGAATATTCTCCAATTCCGGACTCATTCGGAAAACTCTGTGTTACTGTGAAATCCGGAATACTCTTTTTAAAAATGTAACTCATTCCCTGTAAAGATACGCCTACACCATCAATGCTCTTCCGCTGAATAATAAACTGGTTCGAACCTGCAATCTTATCTGCAGTATAATTTGCGCTTTCCAATACACCACAGTAGTTTCCAATACCATAGATTCTTACATAAGTCGTGCCGGCATTGGTTTTTTCTGCGGCTGTTGCTACATTCTGATAATCCTCATCCGAATATACTTCAAACTGATAATCTTTATTTGCAGATAATAATTTGGAAGAATCCCCATAGCTTACCTTCACAGAAGGAGTCAGCACCTTGTTTGCATAAACCGGGCTGGTAATGTCTACACGCAGCTTGCTTAATTCGTTGATATCCTTCTGATTAATGGTATAGCTTACGGTTGTTGTTCCTGTGTAGTTGCTGTTTTCTGCCGCTTTTAAGGTCAGAGTTGCAATTCCCGCATTGATTGCATTTTCACTGCTTTCAATACTGTATTCCTTATCGGTCAGAATATAGCCATTGGTGGTAGGGTACTGTAATACAACACCATCTCCGTCTGCGGTAGTAGAAATTACAACCTTCTGCTCAATTCCATTATATGTATAAGTTCCATTTACTCTTGCATTCAGTTCAGATATATCTTTCTTTGCAATGACTGCATATCCGGAAATATCTCCATAATACTGACCCTTGCCGGATACTGCGAAGTAAATCGTTCCCGCATTGATAAATGCCTCATTTGTCTCAGAGCTTACAACATTCTTATGTGCTGCATCACTATAGAAGGAAATGCTATAGGACGACGGATCCGGAATTGCATCCATCATTTTTGTCTCAATTGCCTGAATCATTTCATCCTTATGGGAATTGCGGTTATAGGTTCCACCGGAAATATTAAATGCCGGCACAACGGTCGCAATATTTGCTCCAATAAAGAATGTGGTTGTTGCGGTTCCGGTATAATTCTTACCGTCTACTGCTTTGATTCTGACATATACTTTTCCGGAATTCTTATGTTCTGAAACCTGTTTACATAATTCATCGTCATAATATCCTTCAACTTCATAATCCACGCCTGCAACCAGTACACGATTTCCATCAGATACACTGATACCCGGCTCCACTGCTTCTCCGGTATAACCGCAGTTGCTTGCAGTTACGGTCAGCGTGCTCATGTTCTTTGGCGTGATCTTATAAGAAGTACGGATACTTCCGCCTAAATTAGCATAAGTTCCAAGACCGCTGATTAATACATAATAAGTACCTGCGTCCACCGGCTCTGCAATGACCTTCTTGTATGCAGAATCCGTAAAATAAGTAACCTTAAAGTCTTCGCCCTGTACCAGGCCTTTGGCACCGTTATTATCAGTAATACGGATTGCCGGTACCTGCATGCTGCCATTGTATTCAAAGGTAACCTGTGTCGGATCATAGTTTTCAGAACCTGCAACGATATTACACTCGCATTCATTTAATTTTCTTGGCACAATACTGAAGGTTCCACGGTTCACGCCACCTTCTGCCAGTACATAATCTCCAGTCAGTCTGATATATGCCTTTGCATTATTGGTTCCAATTTCGATATTATCTTCACAGGAAACCACTTCTACATACTGGCTGTCCAATGTGACATTTTTACTACCTTCGGTATAATAAACGGTAATATTTGCAGGATCCGGCACAACAGCACTACCGGTATAAGTCTGGTCTGTAATTACAATATCTGTCGGGCTGATGTTCTTTGGCTTAATCATATAAGTATATACTCTTTCGCCTCCGGCATAGTTACTGCCATCCAGACCGGTTATCTTAAGATAATAGGTTGCTGCATGAATCAGTTCCTGTATGCCCGTAGTGCCTTCCTTATCGTCTGCCGGTTCAGTACATTCCGGATCACGATAAACAGCATAGTCAAAATCCGTTCCTTTTTTCAAAGCATTCCCCTCATCATCGGTTGCTGTCAGGGATAATACTTTGCTCTTACCATCAAAAAAGCTGGAATAACTGGTATCTTTATTAATGACACCTGCTTCTGTTCCGTTGATTGCCAGTTTAAAGATACATTTATCTAAAGATTTTGCAACAATATCAAAATAAATCGGCTCTGCCTTGGTTCCAAGGTCTCCTTCGTAGTAATCCAGTCCGGTTACCTTCACATAATATCTTCCAATAGAAGTCGGTTCAGATACAGTCTGGGTATACTCCGCATCTTTATAATAAGTAATCTTATATCTGGAATCACTGATGACATCACCGGATGTATTGGAGACGGTAATGTTTGGCACATTTTTCTTGCCATTGTATTCCAGTTCATTTTTATCTAATACTGCTTTACCAAGCTTGTCATAGATCTCAAAGTTGATAAATGCGTTTCCGGTTAAATTTCCGGTTCCGGTAATAATCAGGTTATTGGTTCCGGTCTGTCCTGCAGTAGTTTCATTTCGGTATGCCACGTTGTAGTTGCCGGCAGGAATCTCAACGCCATTCAACTTCACTACTACCTCATTGGTCATATCCGGTTTACTATTCTTTACATAATAATATTTATCACTCTTTAAGGAAACACTGATGCCTGCTGCACTTAAATCTGCCTTGCCAATCAGGAAATTAAAGGTCTTGCTGCCCCGGTACAGAGAAGAAGAATTCGCTGTTACTGTCATCTTCGCTGTTCCGGCATTGGTATTATCTGCCCAGCTTGTGGTATAGTCAGACGCCTGGATTCCTGCGGAATTCTGACTGTCTACCAGTGTAAATTCCGGTCTCTGTGCAGTTCCGGTATAAGTAGAATCGCTCAGTCCATTGGAAACAGTTACAGAATCCGCTCCAATATTATAGTAAATATTGTAACGGTTCTCTGTAATTGTTCCGGAAAATGTATAGTTACTGCTGCTCTTTAATACAATTTTAAAGGAATGTGTTCCTACTGTGGTATTGCTTCCGGATGTATATTCTACGTTATAATCATCTGCTGAAAGGTTTACCATGGTAGAAGTACCGCTTATGATACCATACACCCCTGTAATCGTCGGTAATACATCACTTCCTGTATAATATACATATCCGTCTTCACCGGTTCCTTCCACCCCTTTATAATTAACACCGATATAGCTTAACTTCTGCTGTGCAATCGTAAAGCTCTTGGTGGTCTGCCATCTGTGGCTGTCTCCGATACCAACGATATCAATATATGCTGTTCCTGCGCTGGTATTATTACGGTAATAAACGGAGTAATCCTCTTTTTCTTTCAAAGTTTCTCCATCAATCTGGACCGTAACTGCCGGCTTAACCTCCTGTCCGGTATAAGTATAGGTATCATTTCCGGTTGCAGTTGCACCATTTGCATCCGCTCCTAATGTAATGCTTCCATTGCCCGGAAATGCATCCGCCGCCTCTGCCGGTATTGCCGGAAGAACGCCCGCAATCATACAAACACTTAAAACTAATACCAGTATTCTTTTTCCAACATCCTTGTACTTACGCATAGAACCTCTCCTTGTTGCTTGTTGTTTCCTCATCTTTTTATCTTTACTATATTCCTTTTGCTTTTCAGATTCAAGAGTAACCCTTTTTTCTAAAAAAGCGCAGGAAAAGACACTTCTAAACCTTTTATCGTCCGGAAGTTACTTTTTCTTTATATTTTCCAGCGGATTTTTTCATTTTTTAGAAAATCTTTTTCAGAAAATTAACACTTGACATTTTATACTACCACTGTTACCATTACAAACTGAAAACAAAACATCACTTTGCTAGGGGCGCCTTTGGCTGAGAAACGCATCTGCGTTGACCCTTATTACTTGAACCGGATAATACCGGCGTAAGGAAGCACATAGTTCAACCTCCTGGCAGAGTATCATCTTTAAGGAGGATTTTTTATGTCATTTTTTGCAACATACGACGGCTCTTCTTACCAGCTTACCACCGCTGGTTTTACAGCCCTCGTTATCATCATGATTGCCATTCTTCTGATTGGCTGTGCTATCTTCGGTGGAAAGAAGAAATTCAGTGCAAAGCAGCTTGCATTTTCAGCTATGGCAATTGCCCTTGCCATGGTAACTTCCATGATTAAACTTTTCGATATGCCAATGGGCGGTTCCGTTACTTTACTGAGCATGTTATTCATCGTTCTGATTGGTTACTGGTACGGTCTGGGTGCCGGCTTAACCGCAGCTTTTGCTTACGGAATACTGCAGTTAGTCGTTGACCCTTACATCATCAGTGTTCCACAGATGTTAGTGGACTACCTCTTCGCCTTTGGTGCATTAGGCCTTTCCGGACTTTTCAGCAAATCCAAACATGGACTTATCAAAGGTTATATCGCTGGTGTATTAGGTCGATACTTCTTCGCATTCCTTTCCGGCTGGATTTTCTTCGGCATGTATGCTCCGGAAGAATTCCCGAATGCAGTGGTATACTCCCTCGCTTACAACGGTGCATACCTTGGTGCAGAAGCACTTATTACATTAATCATTATCTGTCTGCCACCAGTCCAGAAGGCATTGAATGCCGTTAAGGATATGGCAAATTCATAATTTAAGTTCTAAAATCTACAGAAAGAGCGTCTCTTCTAAATCAGAAGGGACGCTCCTTTTTTCTATCAACTACATCTGAATCCATCCGAAAGCATTTGCTATGGAACTGATTAAAATAATCGCTGCAAAGATCGGACAGAGGTATTTTATCATCACTGTAAATATCTTTTTCCTGCGGAACGGGCTGCCGCCCCTGGTTACTTCTTCTTCAATCCGCTGCACTCCCATCACTCTTGATACCAGAAGGCAGGTTGCAATAGCCGCAATCGGCATCATCACGGAGTTCGTCAGGAAATCAAAGAAATCAAGAATCTGCATTCCGATAATTTTTACATTCGCCAATGGTCCATATCCCAGTGTAGAAAGACTTCCCAAAAGAAGCATTACAATACCGACAATTACCGTTGCTTTCCGTCTTTCCCAGCCCAGTTCATCTTCGAAAGTCGATACTGCACTTTCCGTTAATGCAATAGAACTTGTGATTGCTGCAAACAGCACCAGTACAAAAAATAAAATTCCGACTCCGGTTCCAAGTCCCATGCTGTCAAATACTTTTGGAATCGTAATAAACATCAATGATGGACCCGCCTGCAGGGTTTCCGGATTTCCACTGGAAAATGCAAAGACTGCCGGAATAATCATCAGCCCTGCCATCATGGCAATCGCTGTGTCGAAGATTTCCACATTCTTCGTGGACTCTTCAATAGAAACTTCCTTCTTCATATAAGAACCAAAAGTAATGAGAATTCCCATGGCAATGGACAGGGAATAAAACATCTGTCCCATGGCTGTTACTACCGTCATCCAGGAAAAATTTTCAAAATTCGGAATCAGAAAATATTTAACTCCTTTTAATGCTCCCGGTCTGCTTACGGAATAAACCGTTATTAATATAGAAAGAACAACCAGCACCGGCATCATAAATCTGGATACCCGCTCAATACCATTCCGGACTCCGGCAAAAATAATCCCCAGCGTAAATACTGCAAAAAAAGCAAAGCAGATTTCTGTGGAAAGCCCGCTGGAAATGAAATCGGAAAAATATCCATCCGATGCAAGCTTACTGCCATTTCCCCTGATATATTCCACTAGATATTTCATTACCCAGCCGCCAATTACAGAATAATATGGCACGATTAAAACCGGAATAATCGCATTTATCCAGCCACCGAAAGAGAGCCAGCGGGATTTTCCAAAGGTATGATATGCTCCCACCGGGCTCTTCTTCGTCATTCTTCCGATAGAAGTCTCCGCCATAATCATCGTATATCCAAAAGTCAGTGCAAGTATAATATAAATCAGCAGAAAGATTCCTCCTCCATACTTTGCTGCAAGATATGGGAATCTCCATATGTTTCCCAGTCCCACAGAAGCGCCTGCTGCTGATAATACAAACCCTATCTTCCCCGAAAATGTACTTCTTTTCTCATTCTGTGTCTTCATTTTGTTTTTCTTCTCCTAAACTCATAATTTCCATAACGCAAAGTTATAAAAATCATAACACAGTCTCATAGTTCCTGCAATATTCTTTCTTTTCCGCAATACATTCACTTATTTTCTCTTCTTTTTCACAGCGTATTCCCTTATATTCTCTTAGTTTTCTCACAATTTGCAACCAATTCACAAATTTTTCACAAATTTATTAGCACTCGCCTCTTGACAGTGCTAATAATTAGTGTTATAACGTAGTCAGAACAAAGGAGAGGAACAAAAAGAGGTTCCTAAAACATCCCGGTTCCAAAGAAACAAGGTAAACAAGCATAGATAGATTTATTAAAAAAGGAGAGATGAC
>ENA-ORNW01001627-ORNW01001627.1-human-gut-metagenome-genome-assembly--contig:-NODE-1627-length-16745-cov-6.347214_pt1 | contig 16745 bp, 8 predicted proteins | sample MGYA00242121_ERZ509034 | MGnify/ENA primary metagenome ERZ509034 (study PRJEB26280, sample SAMEA2338689) | human gut metagenome | biome: human gut; feature: human-associated habitat; material: faeces... | reverse complement strand
CCGCCGCAACCGACAAATTCCGCGACAACAACGTCGGGGCCGTCCTCTCGGTGACCCCCTGCTGGTGCTACGGCTCCGAAACCATCGACATGGACCCGCTGATGCCCAAAGCCATCTGGGGCTTCAACAAGACCCAGCGTCCGGGAGCCGTCTACCTCGCCTCGGCGCTGGCCGGGCACAATCAGAAAGGGCTGCCCGCATTCGGCATCTACGGCTCCGAAGTGCAGGAGCAGAACGACAACAGCATCACCCCCGACGTGGAGGAGAAGCTGCTGCGCTTCGGCCGCGCGGCCGTCGCCGTCATGGAGATGCGCGGCAAATCCTACCTCTCGATCGGTTCGGTGTCGATGGGCATCGCCGGTTCGATGCCCGATCCCGATTTCTTCCAGGAGTATCTGGGCATGCGCAACGAAGCCGTCGACTGCTCGGAGATCGCACGCCGCATCGAACTGGGCATCTATGACAAGGAGGAGTTCGAACGGGCTATGGCCTGGGTCGAAAAGCACTGCAAGACGCACGAAGGCGAGGACCTCAACCCGGAACACCTCCGCTATTCGCGCGAAAAGAAAGACGAGGTGTGGGAGTATGTGGTCAAAATGACGATGATCTTCCGCGATCTCATGGTGGGCAATCCGAAGCTCGCCGAAATGGGCTTCGAAGAGGAGGCCGCCGGACACAACGCCATCGCCGGCGGTTTTCAGGGCCAGCGCCAGTGGACCGACTTCCGCCCCGACGGCGACTTTTCGGAAGCCATCCTCAACACGTCGTTCGACTGGAACGGCATCCGCGAAGCCTACACCTTCGCCACCGAGAACGACACGCTGAACGGCGTCTCGATGCTCTTCATGCACCTGCTGACCAATCAGGCGCAGCTTTTCTCCGACGTACGCACCTATTGGAGCCCCGAAGCCGTAGAGCGCGCCACGGGCAGGAAACTGACGGGCAAGGCCGCGAACGGCATCATCCACCTCATCAACTCGGGAAGCAGCACGCTGGACGCCTCGGGCGCAATGTCCGACGCCGAGGGCAAACCCGTGATGAAACCCTTCTGGGAGATCACCGAACAGGAGGCCGAACGGTGCCTCGAAGCGACGACCTGGCACCCGGCCGGCCGCGAATACATGCGCGGCGGCGGTTTCTCGTCGAAGTTCTTCACGCGCGGCGACATGCCGGTGACGATGTGCCGCCTGAACCTGATAAAAGGCCAGGGTCCGGTGCTGCAAATCGCCGAAGGGTGGGCCGTGAACGTCGATCGGGCGATTTTCGAACACATCGACAAACGCACCGACCCCTCGTGGCCCACGACCTATTTCGCACCCCGGCTGACGGGCAAGGGAGCTTTCAAGAGCGTCTACAACGTGATGAACAACTGGGGTGCCAACCACGGGGCCATCACCTACGGACACGTCGGAGCCGACCTCATCACGCTCGCCTCGATGCTCCGCATCCCGGTCTGCATGCACAACATCGACGAGGAGAAGATCTTCCGTCCCTCGGCCTGGGCCGCCTTCGGCTCCGACCCCGAAGGGTCCGACTACCGCGCCTGCAACAACTACGGACCGATATACCGGTAGCGTATTGAAAAAAAGACCTTAAAACTTCCATCTATGAAGAAAATTCTATATTCGCAACGACTTCGCCTTTTGTGGGCCGCGGTCTGCCTGACGGTCGGCATCGGCCCGATCCTGGCGGTCCCCGCCCCAAAGGGCAAAATCACCGTATCCGGTATGGTAACGGACAAGAACAAACAGCCGCTCATCGGCGTAACCGTGATCATCAAGGACACGTTCTCCGGCACGACGACCGACAATGCAGGCAAATACACCATTAACGCCGCCTCAAGCGACGTGCTTGAATTCAGTCTGCTGGGCTATACCCAGCAGGAAGCGCTTGTCGGGACCCGCACGAAAATCGACGTCACAATGGCCGAAGACTCCAAAGAAATCGACGCCGTGGTGATCGAAGTTGGCTACGGCGAGCAACGGAAAAAGGACGTCAGCGGATCGGTCGGCGTCGTCAAGGTCACCGACCTGATCAAAGCCCCCGTCACATCGTTCGACCAAGCTTTGCAGGGCCGTGTAGCAGGCGTCAACGTCTCCTCGTCCGACGGACAACCGGGCACGGATTTCAACATCGTGATCCGCGGCACGAACTCCCTCACGCAGGACAATTCGCCCCTTTACGTCATCGACGGATTCCCCATCGAGAACTTTTCGAACGCAGCGCTCAACCCCGAAGACATCGAGTCGATGACCATTCTCAAAGACGCCTCGGCAACAGCGATCTACGGTTCGCGCGGCGCCAACGGCGTCATCATCATCGAAACAAAAAAAGGAAAGGTCGGACGCGCCGTCGTCTCCTACACGGGAACCTTCGGCGTACAGTCGGTAACGAAAAAGATCGACATGATGTCCTCCTACGATTATGTCAACTACATGATCGAACGCGACGAGTCGAACTATGCGACCTTCCTGACCAATGAAGGCCGTACGCTGGACGATTACCGGAACATCCGGGCGATCGACTGGCAGGACAAGATCTTTCGCACGGCATTCGTCCACATGCACAACGTATCGCTTCGGGGCGGTAACAAAATGACTCGTTACGCCGCCTCGGCATCGCTCAGCAACCAACCGGGCGTAATCGTCAATTCCGGCTACAAGAAATACCAGGGCCGCTTATCGCTCGATCAGCAAATCAGCAAAGCCGTGAAGCTGTCGCTCAACGCCAACTACACTCAAGACAAGATCAGCGGCCAGACCAGTTCGTCAGCCCTCTCCACATCCAACTCTTACGCCACCTACCTTATGTACCGCACGTGGGCCTTCCGGCCCGTGATGCTTTCACACCAAAGCACCGACGATCTCTTCGACGACGATTTCGACGGCAGCAACTCGGCCGTAATGAATCCCTACATCACCACCATGAACGAAAACCGACACCAGAAACGCACGACCTTTATGGCCAATGCCAAACTGGGCATCACGCTGGCAAAAGGCCTGACACTCAATATTAGCGGCGGTTACACATCATACAACTCCCGAACGACGGAATTCAACAATTCGGAATCCTACAAAGGCTATCCCCGTCCCAACAACAGCAAGAATGTAAATGCCTCGGTCGCCGATTACCTCCGGAACGACTGGATGAACGAAAACGTGCTGACCTATAAACGCAAATACAACAACAAACACAACTTCGACGTAATGGTCGGCTTCACGATGCAGGGCACTACGACGGAAAAATACGGATTTGAGACCACCAACATCCCCGACGAGGGGCTGGGATTGAGCGGTATGGACGACGGACTTCCCTACGCGACGAACGTCTCCCTGTCGGAGAACACACTCATGTCGGCACTGGCGCGCGTCAACTACAACTATAAATCCCGCTACATGTTCACGGCCTCGTTCCGTGCCGACGGCTCCTCGAAGTTCATGGACGGACACCGATGGGGTTATTTCCCCTCGGGGGCTTTTGCATGGCGCATGGGCGAAGAGCCATGGCTGCGCATGGCAGGCTGGATCAACGAGGCCAAACTGCGCGTGAGCGTCGGCATGACCGGAAATAACCGTGTGGGGGACTTTTCGGCCTACCCTTCGATCAGTATGTCCGACTACTATTCGATCGGGAACGCCACGCCGGGCGAAGCCTACATTCCTAACAACCTCGGTAACCGCGACCTGACGTGGGAAACGACCACGCAGTACAACATCGGTTACGACCTTTCATTGTTCCGCAGCCGGCTCAATTTCACCGTCGATCTCTACCGGAAGAACACGACCGACCTGCTGCTCAACGCCAACATGCCATACAGTTCGGGATATACCAAAGTGTTTAAAAACGTCGGCGCCGTACGCAACCAGGGTATCGAGCTATCGCTAAGCACCGTGAACATCCAGACCAAAGACTTTACATGGTCCTCGGATTTCAATATCAGTTTCAACCGCAGCAAGGTAATGGAGTTGACCGAAGGTGAAGAGTTCCTGCTTTCGAAGGTCAGTTTCACAGCCGACTACAACAGTTCCTACCTCTACATCGCACAGGTCGGACAACCCATGGCGCAATTCTACGGCTATGAATGGGCCGGAGTCTACGGTCTCGACGATTTCGACTGCGACAGCGGGGGAAACTACACCCTGAAAAAGGGGGTTCCGACCAACGGACTGGAACGCGACAAGATTCAGCCCGGCGACATCAAGTACGTAGACCAGAACGACGACGGGGTTGTGAATGACAAAGACCGCGTTGTCATCGGCCGTGGCGAACCGATCCACACCGGAGGGTTCAATAATAACTTCACGTACAAAGGACTGACGCTGAACGTCTTTTTCCAGTGGAACTACGGCAACGACATCATGAACGCCAACCGCATCATTTTCGAAGGCAACGCATTGAGCAAGAACATCAACCAGTACGCCTCCTACGCCGACCGCTGGTCGCCGGAAAACCAGACGAGCCGGAATTTCCGCACCAACGGCCAGGGGCCTTCGGGCGTTTACAGTTCGCGAACGATCGAAGACGGTTCGTTCCTGCGCCTGAAAACCCTACAACTCAGCTACAAACTGCCCCGGAACTGGGTCCGTAAACTCCACATTGCAAGTTGCGAAATCTTCGTATCGGGTCAGAACCTCTTCACCTGGACCGATTATTCGGGACTCGATCCCGAGGTATCGACCCGTTATACGGCGCTCACCCCGGGTTTCGACTACTCGGCATACGCCCGCAACCGCATCTTCACCGGCGGTATCAAACTCATCTTCTAAATGCTTACGACCATGAGAAACACACTATATCATGCCCTGTTTGCCGGAACAGCGGCTATAATGCTCTTCACATCGTGTTCGCTACTGGACACCGAACCCGAAGACTTCGTTCAGCCCGGTGAATTCTACAAAACCGAAAAACAGCTCCAGTCGGCCTTGCTCGGCGTCTATGCGACACTGGCCAACAACTCGGTCTACGGCGTCAATATGCTGGGGCGCGTAGGCCTGACGGCCGATCTGGGATACGAACGCTATTCGATCGACGAAAGCTCTGTCGGTTACTACAACGTCTCCTCGGCCGACGCCAAGATATTGGGCTACTGGCGCGACCTGTACAGCGGTATTGGACGAGCCAACATGCTGCTCAAATACATCGGCCAGCCCCAAATGGATGAGACAATCCGCACGAAAATCGAAGCTCAAACTCGGTTCCTGCGAGCTTACTACCATTTCATGCTCGTCATCCGGTTCAAGAATATTCCGCTCATCACCGAAGTTCCCGAAGACAGCAACAAAACAAGCGTGCAGATTCCGCAATCCGATCCGCGCGAAGTTTACAGGTGGATCATCCGTGAGATGGAATGGGCCGCCCCGCTGCTACCCGACGCATCAACACTTACAGGAGGCGGAGAACTCAGCAAATCGGCCGCCTACGGACTTCTCGCCCGCGTAGCGCTCTACATGGCCGGTAATCCGCTCAACGAACCAGGAATGTATGCCAAAGCCAAGGAGTATGCCGCCACAGTCATCGGCTACGAATTCCACGAACTGAATCCATCATACAAAGATGTCTTCCTAAAACTCATCCAAGACGAATACGACATCCGGGAATCGATCTTCGAAGTGGAATTCTACGGGAACAACCAGTCGACCTATACCACGACAGCCGGACAGGTAGGACGCATCAACGGCATCGCTTACAGCATCGACATCAACAACTGGGGCCGCAGCCTGGGTACGATCCGCGCCTCGCAGTATTTTTACCAGTTGTTCGACAAAGACGACCTGCGGCGCGATTGGACCATCGCCTCCTATTATTACGATGGGGAAACCGGGGAGAAAATCGACTGCGCAAACAATTACTGGATGCGCTTCTGCGGCAAATTCCGACGGGAGTACGAACTCTCCAATCCGAAAGACTCGCAATACACTCCGATCAATTTCCCGGTACTGCGTTATGCAGACGTGCTGCTGATGTACGCCGAGGCTGTTGCGGCCGATCTGGACAACGACGACAGCCAGGAACTTGCCGACGCTTACGAATACCTGAACAGGATACGCCGTCGCGGTCACGGGCTGGACATCCATACACCCGCACCAGCCGTCGATCTGGAACAGGCCGGCAAATCGGCACTGCTCGACGAAATCAAAGACGAACGCGCCCGCGAACTGGGCTTCGAACTGCTGCGAAAAGACGATCTCGTGCGCTGGGGAGAGCTATACGACCGCATGCAAGCCATACGATCCACGATTCCCGACCATTACACGTCGTCCTACTATGTGGCCGCCCGCCTCTATTACGGAAACGTATCCCGCCGCGACATCGTATGGCCGATTCCGTCGTATGAACTGGGAGTCAACCGCAGACTGGTGCAAAACGAAGGATTCTAACCCCAACCGACAATTTCAGAACCATGAAAAAAATCATAGCATTCATCGGAATATCGCTGCTGGCCGCAGCTTGCGAAAAAGGGTCGGTATCTTCCCCCGATTTCAAAGTTACGGTGGCCTCAACGACCGTCAAAGCCGGCACGCCCGTCGTTTTCAGCATCTCGGGCAATACCGACCTCATCTCGTTCTACTCCGGGGAACTCGGGAACGACTATGCTTATAAAACCACCGACCGGATCACACCAACGACGATGTTCATCACCTTCTCGACCGAAAATCCCAACGGGACACCCGGACACGGCAACCCGTCGCGTGTGCCATTCTGCTACTCGTTTGATTTCAACGGCGTGGACAAAGCTTACACGGTCGAAGACGTAACGAGTGCAACCTGGACCGATTTTACCGATCGGTTCAAAATGCCAACCGATGTCAACCAAACCGTTGCATCAGGCGAGGTCAGCATTAACGAACTTTTCCCGGACGAAGAAACTCCGATGTATCTCATGTTTCACTACTACGTGGATACTTATGACAAATCACTCTATGGAGGACAGGGCAATCCGCGCACACAATGGCTCATCAAAAACTTCCGGATAGACGGCGTAACGGAAGCGGGCAACAGCACGCTCTATCCATTCGTCGACTGCAACTGGCAGGTCGTGGAGACCGAATCGTTCGAGGACAACGGCAAACAGCATCCCAACGTCAACACTACCCGTATCCTGATGTACTGCGACGCCTATCCCAAGACCCCAAAAGAGTGTTACGTGATCGGCGGACCTTTCTACCGGCAGGCGGACATCAACACGGGACCGGATCTGGCAGAGGGAATCAAATCGACAGCCGATCCGATGCCCTCGACCTACGAACATACGTTCGAACAGCCGGGAACCTACACCGTAACGTTCGTCGGCATCAACTCCAGTGTCTACGGGCGCAAGGAGGCCATACGCCAACTTACGCTCACCGTCGTCGAGGACAGCGGCGGCATCACACCGCCCGATCCGGGAGAATGGAACGACTAAATCCAATTAAGTTATGAAAAACAACATCTTCCTATTCAGCATGCTGGCCACGGCCATGCTCGCCGGCTGCCAGGACGCCCCGATCCCCGGCGACAATACGGAAAACTATTTCTCCTTTTCAGCCGGAGTCGCCAAAACACGCACCGAAGCCATCGTAGAAGATGACGGGCTGACCTTCCGTTGGACGGACCGCGACGAAGTCGGTATATACGGTATTCAGGACGACAGATCATTGGGCGACAACTATGCTTATACGGCATATCCCGATTCGGAGGACGCCGCCAATTGCGTCTTCCGGTTCTCGACCTACGGGCAGGCCTACCAGAACGTAGCCGCAGGCAGCGAGTTCTACGCCTACTACCCCTACGATCCCGCCGCAAACGCGAGTACGCCGGGTGCGCTGCCGATCGTATTGCCCGCCGAACAACAGCAACTCACGGCTGGCTCGCCGGACCACCTTGCACGCTATGGATTCATGACCGCCGCTCCGGTACGGATTGCAGATCCGGCGAAGGGAGCCGGATTCAATTTCCGAAACCTCTATACCATCGTGGAACTGAAGCTGAAAATGGCGGCATCATCCTCGTTGGAAGAGGTTCCCGTGAAACAGATCCGCATCACATCGGCAGCGACCGACCTCGCCATCGTCCGGGGCACGACGGATCTTACCGCTGTTGAACGACGGATCGACATCATCGAGGGCGGCAAATCCGTCACGATGACCTTCGGACAAACAGCCTCGTTAGCTAAATCGGAGCGCAGTTTCTACTTCGTAGTCGCACCCGGAAACCATCCCGACGGCGACATCACCCTGGAAGTCACGGCCATCGACAACTCGGTCAATACGCTCACACTTCCCGGTAAAGTGGATTTCAAATCCAACATGCACTATGTTAAGTCCGTCGAACTCGCGCTGGAAGATTTTAGACTGACCGACGAATTCAACGTCGTCCCGGCAACACTGAGCTGCAACGCAGGCGAAAGCATCGACTTTGTTTTCAGCGGCATAGCCGACAAAATCACATTCTGGTCCGGTGAAACAGGCCATGAATACCGTTACGCTACGCAGGGTAAATTGCAAGAGTCTTCAGTAAACATGAATTTCAAGTCCATCTACATCAACGGCATGCAGCGCAACTGCGCCACGGTCCGCTATTCAACCGATTTCAACGGGGAATACACGGAAGAGTCCATAAATAAGGCCTCCTGGACCGACGTATCGTCGCAATTCCAACTGCCGCCCTATATCAGCGTCAGCTCGGGCGCCGCAATCGACCCCGAGGCTAATGCGATCACCCAGCCTTATGACTCGGGTGTCGCCGACATAACCTCTTGGTTCCCCGACTATGACACGCCCGTCTATTTTGCATTTTTCTACCACGTGGACACTTACGACGCCGATTTCGTCGATGAAAAAACCGGATTGAAAGGCAACGGACGCACCTGGTTCCAGATCTACTCCGTCGAGTCGCAAAGCTGCTACCCGAACGAGGCTCCTACACCATTGATCTCCGTCGTCGGAAAGGCGCAGGAACAGATCGAAGTCGTCAACGGAGCATCCTATGCCGAGGGTAAGGACACGAATATCTGCAAAAAAGGTGTCTCCAGCGGTGGCACGACCGTAATCCGTATGCAGGCGGCATTCAAGCCGACGACCGACCGCGACGCCTGGGCCATAACCCATGCCATCTACCGCCCCGCCCCCAAACATGCCCCGGCCGACACCGGAATGACAGTCAAATCGGCGAGCGGCGAACAGCCGGAAAAATATTCCCATGTCTTCATGCAGCCGGGGGAATATGTCACAACAGTAGTCGCCACCGTAACCACCCTGGCCGGCGAACTCAAACTCGAAAAAGAATTCAACATCCGTGTCAACTAACAACAACGAATCATGGAACGAATCACCCTGAAAAGCCTTTGCGCGGCACTGCTCCTGTTGGGAGCAGGAGCCGGACAAATCACAGCCCAGCCGATCCTGAGGCTGCCATCAATCATCGGTGACCATATGGTCCTGCAAGAGAACTCGAACGTCAAGATATGGGGATGGGCCGAACCCAACCAAGAAGTGCTCATCATCCCTTCCTGGTCGCAGGATACGGTCCGGACCAAATCGACTGGTGACACCAAATGGCTGGCAAGCATCCAAACCCCGGCCGCAGGTAATCGGACACATACACTGACAATTCAGACGCGACACAACAAAATCAAAGTAAAAGATATACTCGCCGGACAGGTATGGCTATGCGGCGGACAGTCGAACATGAACTACAGTGCCGCACAAGGCATCACTGACATGCAAGAAGAGTTGAAGAAACCCATGAACCCCTCAATCCGGCTCTTTACCGTCACCCGCAACAGTTCCCCGTGGTATCAGGAAGATTGCGAAGGAGAATGGCAGGTGTGCGATGCCCAAAGTGCCCGTTGGTTCAGTGCCGTAGGCTATTTCTTTGGGAAAGCGCTCACAGAAGGACTCAATCAGCCTGTAGGACTGGTCCACGCCTCATGGGGCGGCTCGCCCGTCGAAACATGGATACCGGCATCGAACATGTCCAAAGAACCGGTACTCAAAAACATGTGGTCCAAAAACCGCAAGAGCAAAAGCCCATACAAATACTCGATCGGATCGATGTACAATGCCATGATCCATCCGATCGTCAACTTTGCACTCGCCGGAGTCGTCTGGTATCAAGGTGAAGCCAATGTAGGTCACACAAGTTATGCCGATGCCTTTTCGCTGCTGATCGACGCTTGGCGCACACGATTCAGCCGCGAACTGCCTTTTTATTTCGTACAAATAGCTCCTTATAAATACAAGCACCCGAACAGCGGGGCTGAAATCCGCGAACAACAGGCCCGGGTAGCGGCATTGAAGGACCGAACCGGCATGGTCGTCGTATCCGATCTGGTCGAAAACGTCAAGGATATCCATCCGCGCCGAAAGCAAGAGGTCGGACGCCGCCTAGCAAATTGGGCGTTGGCTGAAACCTATGGCCAATCCGGCTCGAAATACCGTCACGCGACATTCGCCTCTATGACAGTCAAGGGACAGAAAGCGATCATCTTGTTCAACGATGCAGAAGAGGGTATCACCTGCGACGGGAACCCGGCCCAGGCGCTCGAAATATGCGATGCATCGATGGTCTTCCAACCCGCCCGGGCCATGATCGACCAGAAAAACGGAACACTCATCGTCTGGAGCGATGCCGTGCGTAAACCCGTCGCTGTGCGCTACATGTTCAGCAATGACGGCATCGGTAATCTGAAAGACGCCACCGGACTGCCGGTAGCTCCGTTCCGTACCGACTCTCCGTTCTATGCCGCTGACATGGCTGCTGCAAAACTTGCCAAAGAAATGACTCTCACGGGAGTCAAAGCTACGGGACAAGGGTATAAACTCGTCAAACTGAAAAAAGGGGCCAAGTTGTTCCTCAACCGGAATTATCCCGTAAATATCCTCCCCGAACGATTCGAAGATTTCGATATGCTGATACGCAACGCAACGGTCGGCACCTTATCCCAATCCTGTACAATCGTGCCCGACGCGGACGGTATGGTATATATTATAGCTCGCAAGAACGAACGGACTGCCGAAGATCTCTTCGGCTGGCGGGAAGTGAAAAATTCTGAAGTGACCTATTCGACGCACAAAGGAGACGAATCTCTCAAGATTTTCAGCAAGAAGGCAAAAGCCGGAAAAGAGATCGAGATTCCGCAGACCAAGGATTTTTGCGGCATAACGCCCATCGCAAAAAAAATAGATTACCAAAACGAATAACCGAACCTCGATCATGAAAAAAAACATCACACTTTTCATCTGCCTGGCATGGTGTGCTGTCCAGTCAGCATCCGCATGGAACCGTACAGCCCATGAGGCCATCGCATATATCGCCGAACAGCACCTCACCCCCTCGGCAAAGACCGTTATCGAAAAATATCTCGACGGGCGGTCTATCGTCTACTATGCTGCATGGATGGACCAGCGCCATAAACATATTCCGTATAAACACACGGTCGCCGTCGATGAGGACAATGAACCCCTGTCCGCATCGAAACGTCCCGAATTAGATGGCATGAATGCGATCATGAGATCCCTCGATCGGCTCGAGAACCGGGACATGCACCCAAAAGACTCCATAGCCCTCGACATTAAATTCATCGTCCATTTGATCGGCGACATCCATTGCCCGGCGCATATCGTCTATCCGAAGATCGCCCGGTTCTTCCCGGTAAAGCTCTACGGCCGGGCGCAAAAGTACCATCCGATCTGGGATGCCATGCTCGACAACAACCATGGCTGGACCTACCGCGAATATCAGGAGCAACTCGATCGTTTCACCGAAGAGCAAATGGCAGAAATGGCCGCAGGGACACCGGTCAGTTGGGCCAGAGAAAACGCCCGGCGGTGCCGTATCATCTACAAATGGGCGCAAAAAGACGATGAATTGGACCGTCCTTTCGTCAACAAGGCCTATCCGCTGGCCGAGGACTTGATGTTACGCGCATCTTACCGGTTGGCTAAATTGCTCAATAATATTTTCAGCGAAGAATAACCGCTATGGTAGCCAAACATTTGCACCGGTATACTGATAAACTGCAACAGATCGAAGGACTCGCCCCCCACATTTATCACAAAGAGTTCTCGACAATTATATCTCACTGAATAGCCCCGATAGCTATGGTCATTCGCAAACTCACGCTTCTCTTGTTGCTGGCAGGTTCGTGCTCCTCCGGGGACAATACACCCTCTTTGCCGACTTTCGATCCGGATGCTCTGATTTCTGTTTCCGGAACAATGATCGACATTCGAGACGTACGTAGCGGCGATGCCCTATATCCCCAAAACGACGACTTCAAAATCCCACAGGAGTTCGCAATTGCATTTGGAAGTAATATGCATTATGCCACCACACTCCGTGAATACCGGGGTGTAGAGCGAGTATCTGCTAACCACCCCACCATCCTGCGAATAGCCGTAGCAGACAATATTCACCCAGGTAGCATGTGGAACGACAGCCATACTTCTTTCCGAATAGGTTCGCTCCGCATGCACCTTTACACCTGTCATTACACAACTCCCGGCAAATGGATTCCAGTTCCGTCCGGCCAACCTAACGCCGCAACATTGGTTTTCGGCCGGGAGATTACCGTCGATGGAGTCCCTCCGGCTCCCGGTAAACTTATCGCCTCAGCAACCGAACTCCGCAAGCGTAACATCACCAATCCGAGTATCATGATTCTCTCCGACGGAAGCTATTTCGTCGGCAGTTCCGGCCCCGACCCCAAAGGCAATACGTATTTCCGTTCGACCGACAAGGGTCTCAGTTGGAAAAAATGCTCGAATCCGGACTATATGAATTTCTGCAAATGCTTTATCTGCCCTTCAGACCCCAGCACCCTCTACGAAGTCGGTATCAGTGCAGCGACACGCGGCAATATTGTGATTCGCAAATCCTCTGACAAAGGACACACCTGGTCATCCTTGACAACCCTTTTCAAAGGCGATTATCACGGAGCCCCAACCCCTTTCATCGAGTATCAGGGACGCATTTGGCACGCCATGGGAACAGCCCCTGCCGACGGCAAAATGGGAATAACCGTACTCTCTATACCGGTCGGTTCCGACCCTATGCGTCCGGCCAACTGGACCCTCACGAACACACTCACGGGCGTTACCTCCTGGCTCTCCGGAAATCCGGACCATATCTTCAACGAGTGGCAGGAAGGATGTATCGTCGTTGATCCTGCTGGCAAATTGGTCGTACTTATACGTATCGATGATTCGAGGACAAACGATTTGGCTGCACTCGTCTCCGTCACCGATCAGCGAACGATCACCTTTAATCCGGCAACAGGTTTCTGCGACATGCCGGGCGGCGGCAAAAAATTCACTGTCCGCTACGATACCGTAAGCGGAAAATACTGGACACTGGCCAATCCCTGCTATGACGAAGACCGAGTCCGGACCCATACAGGTTGGTATAACACCCGAATCTATCCCATTTTTCTGCGTAGCAGATTGGTGCTCTGCTCTTCCGCTGACCTACGGAACTGGACAGTCGTGAAAGAAGTGATCTCGAGCAACAATTGTTTTTTCCACGGATTCCAATACACTGACTGGGAGTTCGATGGGAATGATATCATTGCCGTGAGCCGCACGGCATTTCCCGAAAGCCGGGGCCTTCCCATTCGTCAGCATGACGCCAATATGCTGACCTTTCATCGGATTGCCGATTTTCGCTCGGCCGGTTTTACAACTGAAAATATCACTTACGATCAACTTTAGTCCTTTTAACCAAACAATCGTGATTTTTTTGTAACTTCAAAGCAACCTCACACTCTAAACTATGAAAAAAATAGACCAAAAACAAGCCCGGTACATTGTACCGGGAGGAAGCCGCTGGCTTCTGATTCTGACATTCATGCTTATGTCGTTTCATGCCGGAGCCCAAAACAAGGTTACAGTCTCAGGCGTTGTTTCTGACGAAAAAGGCACACCAATGGTAGGTGTAACAGTTTTGGTGAAAAACACCAATATCGGTCGAATTACCGGCATAAAAGGAGAATACCGTCTCGAAATTCCGGCAAACTCCGTACTGGTATTCTCCTATATGGGTTACACGACCGAAGAGAGGCTTGTCAGCACGCAGACACAGATCAACGTGACACTGACCGAACAAGCACAAGCGATCAACGACGTCGTCGTGACGGCCCTCGGTATCAAACGCGAACAGAAGGCACTGGGATACGCAACGACCAAACTCGGCGGCGACAAAATCTCCGAGGCGCTTTCGACCAACTGGACTTCGGCTCTTTCGGGTAAGATCGCCGGTCTGAATTTGGTGCGCTCGGGTGCAGGTCCCGCCGGATCGAACAAGATCATTCTTCGAGGTGAAAGCAACCTGACAGGTGATAACCAAGCGTTGATCGTGATCGACGGGGTGGTCATCAACAGCAGTAGCGGACTTTCGACGGGATCGGGCAACAGCTCCTATTTAGGAGAAGATTCTCCGGTCGACTTCGGTAGCGCCTTGAACGATATCAATCCCGAGGACATCGAAAGCATCAACGTACTGAAAGGTGCAGGAGCAGCGGCGCTGTATGGCCAGCGAGGTGCTCACGGAGCGATCATCATCACAACCAAAACCGGAGAAGAAACAATGAGAGGACTCAAAGTATCGTTCTCATCAACCGCCAATTTCGAGACTCCATACCATTGGCCTGACTATCAATACGCATATGGTTCAGGAACAGAAGGTGTCAATTATTTTTCGTGGGGAGCGACCGAAGACGGCCCAAACACCCGCAATACAAGCCAGGCATGGGGCCCCAAATTCGACGGACAGATGTTCTACCAATACGACCCGGCGACCCATGGCCAAGCTACGGAAAGGACATTGTGGCGTCCCTATCCCAATAACCACAAGGATTTTTTCCGCACAGGCCAAACTTATACGAACAGCGTATCGTTAAGCGGAGGCTCTACCAATACGAATTTCCGAGTAGGGTATACCAATGTCTACAACGAATGGATTATTCCGAATACAGGATATAAGCGTAATACCATTTCGGTTTCGGTCAATCAGAAAATGACCGAAAAATTACGGCTTTCCACCAAAATAAATTACACGAACAAAAAGAGTGACAACCTGCCTGCTACCGGTTATAACAACCAGACGGTCATGTATTGGAATATCATGCAGGTTCCCAACGGCAATCTCGATTGGCTGAAAGAGTACTGGATGCCGGGTAAAGAAGGAGTTGATCAGAGTTATCCGTTCAGCACTTCGCCTGACAACCCTTACCTGATCGTCAACGAGATGCTCAATAAGCTCAATCGCCATACCGTAACAGGCAATGTTCAGATGAATTACGACATTATCAAAGGACTCAACCTAATGGTCAGAGGTTCGATGGACATGTCTTACGAAGATCGTTCCGAACAGCGTCCAATGGATACGCAGAAGTTCAAATACGGCATGTATCGTACCACCAAAATATTTGCTCAGGAAATTACGGGGGACTTCTTGCTCAAGTACGAAAAGAAGATTTCAGCTTTTGAACTGTCCGCTTCACTCGGAGGCAGCACTTTACACAATCGCTACCGTCGGGAGAACAATCGGGCCAACGCCTTGATGTTCCCGCAGATCTTCAGCCTTTCCAACAGCAAATTCGCTTTAGTGACCATTCCTTATGAGAGCGATTATATCATCAATAGCATCTACGGTCTTCTCACGCTTTCATATAAAAACTACCTCTTCCTCGACGTTACCGCACGTAACGATTGGAGCAGCGTATTGGCGACACCGGATTCGACGGATAATTCTTCGTTTTTCTATCCTTCCGTAAACGTGAGTGCCGTGTTATCGGATATGTTCCGGATGCCACGATGGATTACTTTCGTCAAGTTAAGGGCATCTTTCTCCGAAGTGGGCAGCAGCGGGACCAAAGTTTACCAAAATACTTACGTATATTCGACTGCCGACGGTTTTTCAGGCGGACTGACGAATCCTACAACCCTTCCAAATCCCGATTTGCGTCCACAGCGTACACGCACCTGGGAAGTAGGTGCGGATATCCGGTTTTTCAATAATAAACTGGGCGTGGACATTGCCTTGTATCAAGGGGAAACTCGTGACCAGATACTTACGGCCACACTCGACAGAGCGACTGGGTACAATAATATGATTGTGAACGGCGGAATCGTCCGTAACCGGGGTATCGAAATCGAAGCTAATGCCACCCCATTCCGCAACAAGAACGGCTGGACCTGGCGGCTCTTCGGCACCTATTCAGCGAATGAGAATACCGTGATGGAATTGACGGATGATCTGTTTGCACTTCAATTACAGAATACCCTATCAGGACGAGGTTCTATGGAGGCACGTGTGGGACAAAGCATGAGCGCCATCTACGGTACGGGTTACAAACGTGCTCCCGACGGACAGATCGTTTACGGAGAAGACGGCTATCCGCTTCTGGCCAACGATCTGATCTATCTGGGTGACAGCAACCCGAAAGGCAAAGGTTCGTTCGGAACGGAGATAAAATACAAGGGTATCAGCCTCAATATTCTATTCGACGGGCAGTTCGGCGGCAAAGGCTACTCTTTCACCAATGCCATGTTGATGGAACACGGAAAGCACCAAAAGACACTGCCCGGACGTTACAACGGTATCATCGGCAACGGCGTTATCGAGAATCCTGACGGAACCTATCGGAAAAACGATGTCGTGGCGAATGAAATCTGGACCTATTATACACGCCATAGCGGTCGTGAAAACCTGGAGGGAAGCATGTTCAACACCGATTTCCTCAAACTCCGGGAACTGACCCTGAGCTA
>ENA-ORNW01001625-ORNW01001625.1-human-gut-metagenome-genome-assembly--contig:-NODE-1625-length-16753-cov-2.574919_pt1 | contig 16753 bp, 13 predicted proteins | sample MGYA00242121_ERZ509034 | MGnify/ENA primary metagenome ERZ509034 (study PRJEB26280, sample SAMEA2338689) | human gut metagenome | biome: human gut; feature: human-associated habitat; material: faeces... | reverse complement strand
TACAGGGTAAGGTTTCCGGTTTGGAGATCAAGCCTTCTTCTGGTATGCCGGGTGCGTCTTCTCAGATCACGATCCGTGGTGCCCGTTCTTTTACAGGGGATAACTCTCCTTTATACGTAGTAGATGGTATGCCAATCGCATCTGCTGCCGATATTGATACAGAAGCTTCTGTATCGGGTGCGGACTATGCTAATCGTGCGGTTGATATTGACCCGAACGATATTGAGAGTATCAATGTGTTAAAAGGGCAGGCCGCTTCTGCTTTATATGGTATTCGTGCCTCTAACGGTGTGATCGTGATTACGACGAAAAGTGGTAAAGGTGCCCCTAAGGGAAAGCCGGTTATCTCTTTCAATACAAATGTGTCTTTTGATGTAATTGGCCGTACGCCGGAATTACAAAAAACATATGCCCAAGGTTCTGGCGGGGTTTATGCTCCTTACAACTCCTCCTCTTGGGGACCGAAGATCTCTGATTTGGTGAACGATCCTACGTATGGTGGCAATACAGATAATGAATATACCAAACAATACGGAAAACATGAGGGAATGTATTATGTTCCTCAGCGTGCTGCAGGCGGCTTGGATCCTTGGGCTGCTCCTCAAGCTTATGACAATATTGGAGGTTTCTTCAATACTGGTGTTACTTGGAATAACTCATTGAACGTAGCTCAAGCAACAGACAAAGCTAGTTACTCATTCTCTTTAGGTTCTACGACTCAAGATGGTATCATTCCAGAAACAGGAATGGATCGTTATACCGCAAAATTATCCACTGAGATCAAATTACATGAGCAATGGACAACTGGGGCTTCTGCCAATTATATCAATTCAAAGATCAATAAGATGCCTACGGCTAATGATGCTTTGTTGGCTACGGTCTATCCCGCTCCCGTTAGTTATGATTTGAATGGTATTCCTTCTCATACGACGAATAGTATCTATGAGCAAAACTCATTCCGTAATACAACGTTTGCTGTTGCTCCTTGGTCTGTGGAGAACAATGAGTTTAGTGAGAAGACGAATCGTTTCTTTGGAAATAGTTTCGTGAACTTTAAGACCAAGTTTGGTACAGAGAATCATACGTTGAATGTTAAATACCAAATTGGAGCTGATGCATATACTACGCATTATCAAGATATTTGGGGATATGGAAACAAGGGCTCGAATAAAAATGGTGAGATAACTAATTCGGGTTGGTCCAATGTTTCATTCAACTCTTTATTAACAGCCAATTATGATTGGACTATCTCTCCGGAATGGACATTTAACGCAATGTTGGGTAATGAGATTGTTCATAATCATACTAAGAAATATAAGGAATACGGCTCTTCTTTCAATTTCCCTGGATGGAATAGCATCGAGAATGCTACGACATTACAGTCGGAGGAAAGACAACGTAGTAAACGTACGGTCGGTTTCTTTGGTAGTGTATCGGCTTCTTACCGTAATATGGTCTATTTGAATGTGACAGGACGTAATGATTATGTGTCTACAATGCCTCGTAAGAACCGTTCTTTCTTCTATCCTTCCGTTTCTGCGGGTTGGATTTTGACGGAGTTGGAACCATTGAAGAATGACATTGTGAACTATGCTAAAATACGTGCTTCATATGCGGAAGTAGGACAAGCTGGTGACTATTATGAGAATTATTACTATAAGCCTAGTTACGGCGGTGGCTTTTATATGTTGGATCCGATCGCTTATCCTGTAAATGGTATGGGAGCTTTTGTCCCTTATCCTACGATCTATGACCCGAATTTGAAGCCTCAGAACACTCGTTCGTATGAGTTAGGCGCAGATTTGAATTTCTTTAATAATATCGTAACTGTTAATTATACATTCTCTCGCCAAAACGTAACAGATCAAATCTTCGGTGTACCATTGGCTGGTTCTACCGGTGCGTCTGAGATGTTGACGAACGGTGGTAAGATTCACACAAATGCGCATGAGCTGACAGTTAATGTGAATCCAATCCGTTTGAAGAACGTGGATTGGAACGTTGGATTCAACTGGACGAAGATCGATAACTATGTGGATGAGTTAGCTCCGGGTGTAGAAAGTATTTTTATGGGTGGATTTGTTACGCCTCAGGTCCGTGCGGGTATCGGCGACAAGTTCCCTGTAATTTATGGTGTAGGCTATTTGAGAGATGATAATGGTAATTTGATCGTTGACGAGAATGGTGTTCCCCAAGCAGGCAAAGACCAAGTTATTGGACGAGTCGCTCCTGATTTCATTTTAGGCTTTAATACAAGTCTTCGTTTGTGGAAGTTGAATATCAGTGCTGTATTTGATTGGAAGTGCGGAGGCCAGATGTATAGCGGAACAAACGGACTATTAGATTATTTTGGAGTGAGTAAGGCGACAGAAGGCCGTGGAACGGAATCTTTCATCGTTGAGGGTGTAAAAGCCGATGGCTCTAAGAATGATATCGAGATTAAAGGAGAAGAGGCATGGCAGAATTATTATCAAACGATCAATAACATTGATGAGGCGTCTATTTACAATAGTTCTTTCTTGAAATTGCGTGAGGTATCCTTGAGCTATCCTGTGCTAGAGAAGAACTGGATGACCGTAAATGTAAATGTTTTCGCTAGAAATATCTTGGTTTGGTCTGAGTTCCCGAATTTCGATCCGGAATCTTCTCAGGGAAATAACAATATGACAGGTGCGTTCGAGCGTTATTCCATGCCACAGACTTCAAGTTATGGATTCGGTGTGAATGTTAAATTTTAATTAAGAAGTAGAAGATGAAAAGAAATAAAATAGCAGTAAGATTGTTTGCGTTGGCATTGGTTACGCTTCCATTTGCTTCTTGTACGGAGGATAAAATGGATGAAATCAACTTCGACAAGAACCATCCGCAAACCGTTACGTCTAAATTTATTATGACAGACGTGATGACTAGTACGGCGGTAAGTACAGTGGGGGGAGACCTTTCCTTATATGCCGGTATCTATATGGAGCATGAGGTTGGTATTGATAATCAAATGTATAATGCTGAGACTCGTAGTGGAGAGCCGAATGTTGCCGCTACTTATAACAACTCTTGGGAATCTGTTTATAGAAATCTCCGTAGCATCAAGGATGTAATTGCTAAATGTTCCGAGGGTGGTGCTGAGGCTGGTAATAATGTTACCTTGGGCGTAGCGAAAGTACTTTACGCTTATAATGTGGCTGTACTGACAGATGTTTATGGAGACGTGCCCTTGAGTGAAGCTTGTGAATACACAGAGTTGGGTACTCCGTTATATATGCAGCCTAAAATAGACAAGCAGGAGGATATTTATAAAGTGATCATGGAGAACTTGGATGAGGCTTTGACCTTATTAGATGATACGGATGGTGCTTCTTCTGGTTCTATGGGTATGCAAGATTTGATTTATGGAACGGCTTCTAACGGTGATGTGGAGGCAGAGAAAATTTTATGGAAAAAAGCAGTTTACGGCTTAAAGGCACGTTATACGATGCGTTTATTGGCTAAGAGTGCAAATAAGACGCAAGATTTGAATAATGTGTTGGATTATATTTCTAAGTCGTTTTCTTCTGCCGATGAAGAATTGAAATTCTCCGTGTATGACGGAAATAATCAATTCAACCCGTTCTTCGACTTTATGTATAGCCGTACAGGTTTAGGTGCTAGTGAGAGTTTGATAAAGAAACTTATCGCTCGTAATGATCCGAGGTTAAACCAATCTTTTGCTACAGATTGGAATTATAATTACGGACAACCTATGAAACAAGTAGCGGATGGCGCTAATACGTATGCTGCTCCTAACGGCGCTCCTGCACAGGGAACGATGAATTATGATACTTCTTTGGCTTGTTGGGCGATTACGGCCCCGACTCAATTGTTGAGTTATCATGAATTATTGTTCATCAAGGCTGAAGCTCTTTGCCGTTTGAATAAAACTTCAGAGGCGGAATCTGTACTTCGGGAAGCTATTATTGCTGGTTTCATCAATACCGAAATTACATTGAAATCTGCTATCTATGACTGGGGGATCTCTGGTTCTGCTGATCTTTCAGAAAAGGTGGCGAATGATTATTTCGATAATAGCGTAAAAGCATTGTTTGATGCTAATCCATTGAAAGAGACTATGATTCAAAAATATCTCGCTTTCTTTGGCGCTTCAGGTGAGTCCTTAGAAGCATATAATGACTATCGTCGTTTGAAAGCTATGGGTGAGAGTTTTATTGAATTAAGTAATCCGAATAACAAATCTAAATTCCCATTGCGTTACACGTATGGTAGTTCTGATGTATTGTCTAATCAAAATGTCAAAGAGGCATTTGGTGACGGCCAATACGTATATTCTGAAAACGTATGGTGGGCTGGCGGATCTCGCTAATCTAACGTATATATAATAATGTATAGGGATGCTTCTCCTTCTGTGGAGGGGCATCCTTTTTTTGGCTATATACTTTTGTTTATTTCGATAGCTTCCCTTAACAGCTTCTTCAGGTAGATTTATCGTTTTTATAAAGAGATATTGACCATCTATCAGCTGTTGGATGATCTTCTACCATCCGTTGCATGATCGTCCACCAACTGTTGCATGATCATCTACCAACTGTTGCATGATCATCTACCAACTGTTATATAATCAATATATCAAGAAGGAAGGGATAATAGATCGAGAAGATATCGTTAAAAGTTCTGGATGAAAAGTCTAAGATATAAAGGGATAATCAAATTGGTAATATCAAAATGTCATAAGCTTGTAGGGTTATAAGTGTATTTTAGGTTATTGTTCTTTCATTTTGACGCTAAATTCTGTTGTTTAACATTCTTTTTATACGATAAATTTCTTGACTTATCCTTTGAAAAGTAAATAAAATGTCCGACTTTTGCTTCCATGATGAGTCAACCATTAGCAGAGAGATTACGTCCGAAGACGTTGGATGATTATATCGGACAGAAGCACCTGGTAGGCCAGGGAGCCGTGTTGAGGAAGATGATTGATGCGGGACGGGTTCCCTCTTTTATATTGTGGGGGCCGCCGGGAGTAGGGAAGACTACCTTAGCGCAGATCATAGCGAATAAGTTGGATGCGCCTTTTTATACGTTAAGCGCGATCAGTTCGGGAGTGAAGGACGTGCGGGAGGTGATAGAGAAGGCCAAGAGCAACCGCTTCTTCAATACGGTATCACCGATATTGTTTATTGATGAGATACACCGGTTCAGTAAGTCGCAGCAAGACTCATTGCTGAACGCCGTGGAGACGGGCGTGGTGACGCTGATTGGGGCAACCACGGAGAATCCCTCGTTCGAGGTAATCCGTCCTTTGTTATCCCGTTGTCAGGTGTACGTGTTGAAATCGCTGGACAAGAATGACTTGCTTACGCTATTGCATAAGGCGATCGCCGAGGATGTCGTTCTGAAGGATAAAAACATAAGGCTGACGGAAACGGATGCCATGTTACGTTACTCGGGAGGAGATGCCCGGAAGTTGCTGAATATTCTGGAACTGGTGGTGTCTGCCGAGGAGAGTGACGATATTGAGATTCTGGATGAGAAGGTAGTGGAGAGGTTGCAGGAGAACCCTGCGGCGTATGATAAGGGAGGGGAGATGCACTACGATATAATCTCCGCTTTTATCAAGTCGATCCGGGGTAGCGATCCCGATGGCGCCATTTACTGGCTCGCCCGTATGGTGGCCGGGGGAGAAGACCCTGAGTTTATCGCACGGCGGTTGGTGATCTCCGCTTCTGAGGATATCGGATTGGCGAATCCGAATGCGCTTTTGCTGGCGAACGCATGTTTCGATGCCTTGAAGAAGATCGGCTGGCCGGAGGGCCGGATCATCCTGGCCGAGACGACCGTTTATCTGGCTTGCAGCCCGAAAAGTAATTCGGCCTATATGGCGATCAACGCGGCGCTCGGAATGGTCAACCACGATACCACCGACCGTCCCGTACCGCTGCACATCCGCAATGCGCCGACCAAACTGATGAAAAACCTCGGATACGGTGACAACTACAAGTATGCACACGATTTCGAAGGGAATTTCGCCGAACAGGAGTTCATGCCCGAAGGACTCGTCGGGCGTCGCTTTTACCAACCGGCCGACAACCCGAAGGAGCGTGAACTGGCCCAACGGATCACAACATTATGGAAAGGAAAATACTAACGCCCATTCCGGCAGTCCGGCCATGTCCGTCTTCACCGCCGGGCCCGGCGAACAGTCTGCGATCCGATAAAAACGAAAGCCTTACAAACGGAAATTTCCGGCTAAAACAAAATTTCCCGCCACGAACCGACCTATAACGACAAACGCAGTCCGGTTTTATCCCCTGATCTGCAATCGAACCATACACCCGACCCGACTTTAAACCCTTAATCCGAAATACGATGAACCCGATCCTGAACCATATTCCCAACCTGAAGCATCTCGGCAGCGGGATGTTCTTCGTGATGGCCGGCCCCTGCGTGGTCGAAAACGAAGAGGTGATGATGCGCGTGGCCGAAAAGGCCTGTGCCGTGACCGACGCACTGAAGATCCCCTACATCTTCAAAGCTTCGTACCGCAAAGCGAACCGCTCGCGCCTCGACTCGTTCTGCGGCATCGGCGACGAGAAAGCGCTGAAACTGCTGGACAAAGTGCGCCGCGAATTCGGCGTACCGACCGTAACCGACATCCACAACCCGGAAGAGGCGGCGATAGCGGCGCAGTACGCCGACGTACTGCAAATCCCGGCATTCCTCTGCCGCCAGACCGACCTGTTGGTAGCCGCCGCGAAGACGGGGAAGGTGGTCAACATCAAGAAAGGACAGTTCCTTGCCCCCGAAGCGATGGCTTTTGCGGCCGGCAAAGTGCACGACGCAGGCAACCCGAACATCCTGCTTACCGATCGCGGCACGACTTTCGGTTACCACGACCTGATCGTCGATATGCGCAGCATCCCCACGATGCAGGCGCTCGGGTACCCGGTGGTGATGGACATCACCCACTCGCTGCAGCAGCCCAACACGACCAGCGGAGTCACCGGGGGACTGCCCTCGATGATCGAAACGATCGCACGTGCATCGGTGGCCGTAGGTACCGACGGACTCTTTATCGAGACGCATCCGAACCCGGCCGAAGCGAAAAGCGACGGTGCGAACATGCTGCCGCTCGACCGCTTCGAAGGATTGCTTACGCGCCTTTGCCGCATCCGTGAGACGATCAACGCATTCTAACGTTCACCTGCAAGTTATGGGTTGCAAAAAATGCAGAGGCTGCGCAGACGGAACCGGTTGCAAAAAAGGCCGGGAGCGTTTAGCCAAATTGCAGACCAAAGCGGAAAATAAGCTGCTTAGCGACACGGAAAAACGCGAGGAAAAAGAAAAAAAGAGGAAAACGAAGAAGGTAAAAAAGAAAGAGAAGAAAAACAAATAGAAAAACGACAACGAACCGGCCCACAGGAATATACTCCCGACGGACCGGACACCAATACAAAAAGGCATCCTTCCAGCGAAAGGTGCCTTTTTCCATATAAACCACGTATACATCACGGCTCGATCCACTTCAACAAAGGATAATCCGTTTCCCACGCAGCGGCAACCGGCTAAAGCGAATCCAGCTCTTCTCGCTCTTTTTTCGTCAGGCTGCCGGCCACAAGGTCATACGAAGCCTTCACCAATTCGCGGATCAGGCTGTCCGGGACATCCTGCTCGAAATAGACGCTGATCCAATATTTTTTGTTCATGTGCCAACCGGGACGGATTCCCATGTAGCGAGCCTGCAACTCTCCCGACCAGTCGGGGTCGCATTTGATACAGCAAAAATCGAAAACCGCGACATTCACGAAACAAAACCATTTGTCCCCGACATAAAAACAGAGCACATCCCGGCTATACCGATCGGCAACATTCGGAAACGGCATTTTCTCACGAACACCCCTGAACGAAAGGCAATATTCCCTGAACTCTTCAACATTCATACGAACAACTCCGTTAAAACCGCCCTATATGCGACGAAATCTCCCCGACGAACCGCACCCGAAATACCTTGCAAAACGGGTCCGGACCGGCCGGAATAAAATCTTACAGCGAAATAACCCGCTTTATTTGGCAAACTCGAAGCCGAGATAGAGGTTGTCGATTTTCGATGCGAGGCTGTTCACCGTCGCCAGCGAAGAGTTCAGAGAAGCGGCCTTCTCCCCGACCTGCTGTACGAGCGAAAGCGCTTTAGCGGCCGAAAAGAGCAACTGCAGGTCCGTCCCGTTCAGGTAGGCGAAACCGTGCATCGCACCGAATTTGCGAAGCTCACCGCTTCCCGAAAAAGTGAGCGTGATGCCGTGCGTCGCCGATTCGAACGCATAAGTACCTTTGAGGGTGCGCGAACCGATTACCAGCGAAAACGTGCTGTCCTTGCTGAAGGTCACCGAACAGGAACCGCTTTTAATCCCCGCCTTCTCATAGATACCGGCCAATTTGGACTGTAACGACGCGGTCGTCGCAGATGCGGCCAAGTCGGCCACGGCATTGTCGCTCTCGAGTTTTACCCCCGGCTGCATATAGTTCCACGTAGCAACCAGTGCCAATTGTGTCAGCGCCCCGCCCGTTGCTTTATCCGCAACATTCGAAGCCACGCTTTTCAAGGCGCTCTGCCAATCCTGCGCCCGGACAGGAACGCAAAGCACAGCCAGCACGGCCGCCGCGCACCATATTCTTTTCCGATTCATCGTTTTCCTAAATTTACATACTTTGAGTCCGTGAAACACGACCGGTGCAGCTCAGTAAACAAACCGGTAATCGCAAAAAGCCGTAGCGTAAAGATGAACAAGATTCCGGTAAAATCCAAATCCGGGCCGCCCGGACACATGCCCCGTTACCCGGATACACAAACGCCCACCTCGTTTCGGAGGTGGGCATCTTTTATCGTATACCGGTCCGTCGCTACCCCGATGCTCCGAAAGCATCCGGATTCCCGACGCAGCACCGGATGTCCGCATCCCTACGACAATTCACTGCACCGGGATACTCCTGGTGGACATCGAAGACATTACGGTTTTCAAGCGCTCCGCCGCAGACAACGGCACAGAACTATTTTTTCGGTTTCGGCGCGAGGATCATGATCATCCGCTTGCCCTCCAGCTTGGGCATCTGCTCCACCTTACCCCACTCTTCGAGGTCGGTGGCAAAACGCAGCAGCAGGATTTCTCCCTGATCCTTGAAAACGATCTGGCGGCCGCGGAAAAAGACATAAGCTTTCACCTTATCCCCGTCCTTGAGGAAATTCTCGGCATGCTTCAGCTTGAAATTGTAATCGTGGTCATCGGTATTGGGGCCGAAACGAATCTCTTTGATCACAACCTTCACAGCTTTGGCTTTCAGCTCCTTGGCTTTTTTCTTCTGTTGGTAAAGGAACTTCGAATAGTCGACGATCCGGCAAACGGGGGGATCGGCCTTCGGTGAAATTTCAACCAAATCAAGCCCCTGCTCATCGGCCATCGCCAATGCCTCCTTCAGCGATACGACGGTCGGCACCTGAATGTTGTCGCCGACGACACGCACCTGCTGGGCGGTAATCAAATTATTGATCTTGTGTGCTGCCTCTTTTTCCGGCATCCTGCCGCGGAAACCAGGCCTTGACTGTGGTTTTCTTACTGGAATAGCTATAGCTTTGTCCTCCTTGATTAATTAAACACTAAACACGCTGAAACTTTCTATTTGTTCAAGGCTTCCACCTCTTTTTTCACGCTTTCGGTCACCAGTGCGGCGAACTCCTGCTGGCTCATCGAACCCTTGTCGCCCTCGCCCTGTACGCGTACGGAGACCTGCCCCTCCTGCTGTTCCTTTTCTCCGACAATCAGCAGGAACGGGATCCTTTTGAGTTCGTTGTCGCGTATCTTACGGCCAATCTTCTCATTACGGTCGTCCACCTGAGCGCGAATATCGCAATTATTTAGAAAATCCGAAACATTTTGCGCATATTCGTTGAATTTTTCGCTGATCGGCAGCACGACCACCTGTTCGGGCGACAACCACAGCGGGAATTTACCGCCGGTATGCTCCAAAAGCACGGCTACGAACCGCTCCATCGAGCCGAACGGCGCACGGTGGATCATGATCGGGCGGTGCTGTTTGTCATCCGAGCCTTTGTAGGTCAGGTCGAAACGCTCCGGCAGGTTGTAATCCACCTGGATCGTACCGAGCTGCCACTTGCGGCCGATGGCGTCCTTGACCATAAAATCAAGTTTCGGGCCATAAAAGGCAGCTTCGCCCAGTTCGACCACCGTCGGAAGCCCTTTTTCCGCCGCCGCCTCGATGATCGCGGACTCGGCCTTGTGCCAGTTTTCGTCCGAACCGATGTACTTCTCCTTGTTGTTCGGGTCGCGCAGCGAAATCTGCGCGGTGAACTGGTCGAAGCTCAGCGTCTTGAAGATATAGAGCACAATGTCGATCACCTTCATGAATTCATCCTTGAGCTGGTCGGGACGGCAGAAGATGTGCGCATCGTCCTGCGTGAAGCCCCTCACGCGCGTCAGCCCGTGCAGCTCGCCGCTCTGCTCGTAACGATACACCGTGCCGAATTCTGCGAAACGCAGCGGCAGGTCCTTGTACGAGCGCGGCTTCCAACGGTAAATCTCGCAGTGGTGCGGACAGTTCATCGGCTTGAGCAGGAACTCCTCGCTGTCGTCCGGCGTATGGATCGGCTGGAACGAATCCTTGCCGTACTTGGCATAGTGGCCCGAAGTGACGTATAGGTCCTTCATCCCGATATGCGGCGTGATGACCTGCTGGTAACCGTACTGCTTCTGCACGTTGCGCAGGAAGTGCTCCAGCCTGTCGCGCAGCGCAGCGCCCTTGGGCCAGCCACAGCGGCAGTCCGGCCCCGACCCGCGGCGAGAAACAAAACAGCTCGAGCTCCTTGCCCAGTTTGCGGTGGTCGCGCTTTTTGGCCTCCTCCAGCATCGCCAGGTACTCGTCGAGCATCGACTTTTTCGGGAAGGTGATGCCGTAGATACGGGTCAGCATCTTGTTGTGCTCGTCGCCGCGCCAATAGGCGCCGGCGATCGAGGTCAGCTTGATCGCCTTGATGAAGCCCGTGTGAGGCAGGTGCGGCCCGCGGCACAGGTCGGTAAAATTACCGTTCGTGTAGAAGCTGATCGTACCGTCCTCGAGGGCGCTGATCAGTTCCACTTTATATTCGTCGCCCTTTTTCGTGTAAGTGTCGAGTGCCTCGGCCTTCGACACTTCGCGGCGGGTAATGGTCTCCTTACTCCGGGCGAGCTCCTCCATTTTCTTCTCGATCTTGGGCAGGTCCGCCTCGGTAATGGGCACCGGAGAATCGACGTCGTAATAGAACCCGTTCTCGATGCTGGGGCCGATGCCGAACTTGATGCCCGGATAGAGCGCCTCGAGCGCCTCGGCCAACAGGTGCGACGACGAATGCCAGAAGGCATGCTTGCCTTCGTCGTCATCCCATTTGTGCAGTTTAATCTGAGCATCTGCCGTGATCGGCATGTTCAGGTCGCTTACCTTGCCGTTCACCGTTGCGGCCAATACCTCCTGTGCCAGGCGGGGGCTGATGCTCTCGGCTATCTGCATAGCCGTCGTTCCTTCGGCGTACTCACGAATGCCGCCGTCAGGGAAAGTTACTTTAATCATCTGTTTTTATTTTATCGGTTTTGCTCGCGGGTTTCCACGTTACGAGATGGAACCCCCGCCAGACTTTTATTGATTTTTCGCATGCTGTAACCCGGATGCCGGGGCAAGCGTCCCGTACTTCCGGCCCTCCCGGTTTGAGTCCGATGCCCGGTATTTACCGTTACATCCGGCCCAATGTCCTAATCGGTCGCCTCGGTCTGGGGCAGGTCGGCCACCGACACGTCGGCACCTCCCTCACGCTTGAACTTCTGCAGCGGATCGGCCGAAATCTCTTCATACACCTTCCGGCTGCGCAGGACGTCTATCGCCATGTAGATCGCATTGCGCATCGCCTGCTCGTCGGCTTTGTCCTGCCCGGCGATATCGAAACCCACCCCGTGCGCGGGGCTCGTCCGGACGACGGGCAGCCCGGCCGTAAAGTTCACGCCGTCGGGCGACAGCGCCTTGAACGGGGCCAGCCCCTGGTCGTGATACATCGCCAGCACGGCATCGTACCTGGCATATCCTCCCGAAGCGAAAAAGCCGTCGGCAGGAAATGGTCCGAATGCCAGGATACCTTCCGAAAATGCGGTGCGGATCGCAGGCGTGATGATCTCCCGCTCTTCGGTTCCGATCACTCCGCCATCACCCGCATGGGGATTGAGGGCGAGCACCGCGATCCGGGGTTCGCGCACCGAAAAGTCTCGGATCAGGCTACTGCGCAGGCCGCGCAGCGAGGCCAGTATCTTCTCCTCGGTCACCGAACGACTCACCTCTTCGAGCGGGATATGGATCGTTACCAATCCCACTTTCAGCAGGTCGCTGCACATCATCATCAACGGCTCGCCGCCGAACTGTGCGGCGAAGAATTCGGTGTGACCCGTAAAATCGAATCCGGCCTCATGCACATTTTCCTTGCTGATCGGCGCGGTCACCACCACATCGATCGCCCCCGCCTTCAAATCGGCGGCGGCGGCCTTCAGCGCGGCGATCGAGGCCTTCCCCGCTTCGGCGGTCAGTTGTCCCGGCTCGATGCGCAACTCGCCCGGTGTGCAGTCGATCAGGTTAACCCGTCTGGGATTAGCCTCCGACGCTTTCCCAATAATATTGAAGTTGAAATTCTCGGCATCCTCCACCTGGCGCCGGTAAAATCCGGCGGCTTTCGCCGAACCGTAAACCACCGGCGTGCACAACTCGCACATCCTCGGATCGAGCAGTGATTTGATAATCACCTCATAACCTATCCCATTGATGTCGCCTTGGGTAATACCGACTTTTATTTTGGCTTCACTCATCTGACTTTCGCTTTGATACCATCTTACAAAGATAATAAACTTCCGGGAAATCGCTCCGCCATGCCCTTGAATATATTACAAAACTGTTCCGGCGGAACGGGAGGAAACCGTTCGTTTTTTCAAAAAACAACTATTATGTATTGCATAGTATTTTAAATTTACATACATTTACCGTACAAACACTTAAAATTACCATTACGAATACCGCTATGAAAAAATTTCTGTTAAGCGTGCTCCTCGCTGCAGGCTGCGTGGCCCTGCATGCGGAGACCCCGATGGTCCGCCAAACCCGGTTCGAAGGCCGCAACATCACCGGTGTCGTAGCCGGCAGTTCATTCAATGTCGAGGTTTACCAGTCCGACACGACGCGGGCAATCGTCGAGATTCCCGCCGAATTGCAGGAATTCCTGATCTTCCAGATAGACGGCCAGGGTGTGGTTACCCTCGGCTTGGATTATTCATGGAAAAAAAAGAACAACGTATTGAACGAAATCATGCGCAGCCTCCGAAGTAATGGCGCACAAATGAAGGCCAAAATCTACATCACGGGCCTCCGCGTCCTCAAAGCCTCGTCGAGTGCCCGCATCCGCCCGATGACGCCGCTCACCGGCAATTCGGCGGAGCTCGGCATCAGCAGCAGCGGACGCATCGAAAACCTGAAGCTCAACGCCACCGGCCGGGTCCGGCTCGCCCTCAGCAGCAGCGGACGACTTACGAACGCCGAGATAGCAGCCCAAGATCTCGACTGTACGCTGAGCAGCAGCTCATCCGCCTCGCTCACACACCACGGCAAGAGCGCCACTTTCGGCCAGAGCAGCAGTTCGCGGATCGACATCAGCGGAGAAGTGGGCAGCGCGAACATCATCACCAGCAGTTCAGCGTCTTTCCGCGGCGCCGGGTACAACATCGGCAGCGCGACGCTGGGCAGCTCCTCTTCGTCGCGGATTACCGTAGGTGTCGTTCAGGATCTCAAAGCCACCGCAAGCAGCTCTTCGGCCATCTACTACAAAGGCGACCCGAAAACGCGGCAGGTATCGACCTCCTCTTCGGCAAAGATTCGCAAAGAAGAATAAATTTATCGCTGCAAATGCTCAGGGAACAACGAACCGGACAGTGCAGCCCAACCGGGAATACCTCGAAAGCCTCCGCCGTGGGCCGGTAAACGGATCCGCCGTGACACGATCCGGCAGCGGCATAGCTTTTGAAAGGAAATTTTGCATACATTTGAAGTGAAAACTACAAGTACCGAATTAAACGTCAAACCAGAGCATCTCATGAAAAAGACATTATTCTTCCCGCTGCTCACCGCCGCACTTTTCAGCACGGCCGCAGCTTCCGCACAGACACAGATGACACGCCAGACCCGTTTCGAAGGACAGAACATAACCGGCATCGCCGCCGGCAATAATTTCGATGTCGAAATCTACCAGTCGGACAAGACTTCGGCCAGTATCGAAATTCCCGCCGAACTCGAAAAAAAGCTGATCTTCAATATCGACGGCAATGGCGTGGTTACGCTGGGACTCACCGGTAACTTCCTGTCGAAAAAACAGGACGACCTGAAAGCGAAAATCTACCTTAAAAACCTGAAAAGCCTGAAGGCCTCTTCCAATGCGGAGATCAAGGCGATGACCCCGTTTACGGCGGCTTCGGTCGTAATAGACCTCTCTAGCAGCGGCAAGATCGACGACCTCGAACTGACAGCCAGCGAACGGGTAGTCATCGACGCCAAAAGCAGCGGCGAAATCGATGCAACGATCACCACGCCCCTGCTGCGTGCAGACCTGACCAGCAGCGCCGACGGGGAGATCGTCCACAACGGCGCGCAGGGCGTGTTCAACCTTGGCAGCAGTGCCGAACTGACCATCAGCGGCAAAGTCGGCGAGGTTACCGTAACCACCAGCAGCGCGAGCGGTTTCCACGGCGAGAATTACACTATCGACAAAGCGACGCTCAAAGCCTCTTCCACCTCGAGAATTACGGTGGGCGACGTCCAAACCCTCTCGGCCCAAGCCTCCAGCGCAGCGGGTATCCGCTACAAAGGCGATCCGAAAATCACCTCGCTGGATACCTCTTCGGCGGGAAGCATTAAAAAGCTCGATTAACCGTAAAAAAAAACCGGGCTGCAAAACTCGCAAAACATCTGTAACCAAATAAAAACCAGGACAGTAATTACGATGTCCCGGTTTTTTTTCATTTTAGGCGTTGTAGAATCGTAAAAAAACGGATTGTGCATCCATATTATCGCTCTATATTTGTATGTTATTTATTCGACATGAAACTGCCGACACGCCCGGAAACGTTCGCTTGCCACCCTGCGGAGGTGGCGGGGGACGTTTTTTTCCCTGTACATGAACCGCATATTTCCGCAAATGAATACCCGCACAACCAAATGAAAAGCATTCAAATAGGCGATCTAAAAATCACGCTCCCGATCATCCAGGGGGGCATGGGCGTGGGCATCTCGCTCTCGGGCCTCGCCTCGGCCGTCGCCAACGAAGGCGGCGTAGGCGTAATTTCCTGCGCCGGCATCGGACTGATCTATCCCAAATTTTCGAACGACTACCGCACCAACTCGATCATGGGCCTGCGCGAGGAGATCCGCAAGGCCCGAGCCAAGACCAGCGGCGTAATCGGCGTCAACATCATGGTGGCGCTAAGCAACTTCGCCGACATGGTACGCACAGCCATAGAGGAAAAAGCCGACATCATCTTCTCCGGTGCAGGACTGCCGCTCGACCTGCCCTCGTACCTCGGGGAGAAAAACTCGACCAAGCTCGTGCCGATCGTCTCGTCGGCGCGCGCCGCACATATCATCTGCGAGAAGTGGAAAACCAACTACAACTACCTGCCCGACGCGATCGTCGTCGAAGGGCCGAAAGCCGGGGGACACCTCGGATATAAAAATACCCAGATCGAAGACGACAATTTCTCGCTCGAGCGCCTGATCCCGGAGGTGGTGGCCACTGCGGACCGTTTTGCCGCACAGCACGCCCACCCGATACCGGTGATTGCGGCGGGAGGACTCTATACCGGCGAGGATATCTACCGCATCATGTCGCTGGGCGCCGAGGGTGTGCAGATGGGCACCCGCTTCGTCACGACCGAGGAGTGCGACGCCGACCCGGCGTTCAAGCAGAGCTACCTCGATGCCACGCAGCAGGATATCGAGATCATCAAGAGCCCCGTGGGTATGCCGGGGCGGGCCATCCACAGCTCGTTCCTCGACCGGGTGAAGGAGGGGTTGAAACGCCCCAAGAACTGCCCGTTCGACTGCATCAAGACGTGCGACGTGACGCACAGCCCTTACTGCATCATGCTGGCGCTCTACAACGCCTTCAAGGGAAAATTGCAGAACGGCTATGCCTTCTGCGGCGCCAACGCATGGCGGGCCGAAAAGATCCAGTCGGTGCGCGATCTGATGGCTTCGCTCAAGGCCGAGTACGACAATTTTTCGCTGAAGGGAAAACTCTTCGGCGTAAAATAATCCGGTCTCCGGAAAATCCGGGGATGCCCGAAGGAAAAAAGGCTCCCGACCTCGAAAGGTCGGGAGCCTTTGTGTTGTCCCGAACTGGCCGGATGCTGTCCCGGAATACCCGGGAGCGATTCCGAATCGATCGTTGCCGTCCCGAAATAACCGCGGGCGGCCTCCCTGCGCAGTGCTGAGGCTTCCGGGCGGCTATTGCTTTTTCTCGAAATGCTGGTAGTCCTTCAGGCTTTTCCAGTGGCCGCCCCAGGTGAATCCGTGGCGCAGGAACTCCCGGCAGCAGGGGGCGTCCTCGGCGATCTTGTAGGGGAAATCCCGCTTCCGTTCGGCATAAGGGGCAGCTTCCGCGGGGGCGACGACCGTGCGGCCGCCGTTCGTTTTGACATAAGGG
>ENA-ORNW01001624-ORNW01001624.1-human-gut-metagenome-genome-assembly--contig:-NODE-1624-length-16761-cov-2.956483_pt1 | contig 16761 bp, 11 predicted proteins | sample MGYA00242121_ERZ509034 | MGnify/ENA primary metagenome ERZ509034 (study PRJEB26280, sample SAMEA2338689) | human gut metagenome | biome: human gut; feature: human-associated habitat; material: faeces... | reverse complement strand
GCTTTACTTATGCCCCTTCGAAAGCGGAAGCGAAACCGACGATGGCTTTCCGTTACAAATTCTACGTGAGCGCAGATGGCAAGAACTGGAAGGAAGTGCCTGCCAACGGTGAGTTCAGCAATATCATGCATAATCCGTTGCCGCAGACTGTCACTTTCGGTCAGAAGGAAAAGGCACGCTTTATCAAGCTGGAAGCTACCACCCCTACGGCTACAACGGCGCAAGTAGAAATGAATGAAATCGGAGTGACCGTTGCTCCTTGAAGAAACATTGAATTTTAACTTAATAAGTACATCACTTTGAGAATAGATACTTATTCATTCTAACCTAATAATTATCAAAAGACAAAATGAGAAAAGAATTTTATGGTATATTACCTTTAGCGTTAACTTCCTGTCTGGCTTCTCAGGCCACTGCTCAGGAGAAACAAACCCAGCGTCCGAATGTTGTTTTTATCTATGCGGATGATATCGGTTACGGCGATTTGAGTTGTAACGGAGCCAAGACTATCCATACTCCCAATGTGGAACGTCTTGCCAAAATGGGAGTACGTTTTACCAATGCGCACAGTGCAGCTGCTACCAGTACGCCTTCCCGCTATGCGATGCTGACCGGCGAATATGCATGGCGCAAAGCCGGAACAGGTATTGCTGCCGGAGACGCTGCGGCTATTATCCGTCCGGAACGCTATACGATGGCGAACCTGTTCAAGGATGCCGGATACAACACCGGAGTCGTAGGCAAATGGCATCTGGGACTGGGCGACAAGGGCGGAGAACAAGACTGGAACAAGCCTTTGCAGCCGGGAACGAATGATATCGGCTTCGAATATTCCTTTATCATGGCAGCTACGGGCGACCGCGTGCCTTGTGTATTTGTAGAGAATGATCAGGTGATCAACCTTGATCCGAATGATCCGATTCAGGTAAGTTACAAAGCGAACTTCCCGGGAGAACCCACCGGAAAGGATAATCCGGAGTTGCTGAAGATGCATCCTTCTCACGGACATGATCAGAGTATCGTGAACGGTATTTCCCGTATCGGATATATGAAGGGCGGAAAGTCGGCTCTCTGGCAGGATGAGAAGATTGCGGAGACGCTGACAGGAAAAGCTGTTTCCTTTATTGAAGGACACAAGTCTGCTCCTTTCTTCCTGTATTTTGCCACGCAGGATGCGCACGTTCCCCGTGTTCCGTCTCCACAGTTCGCAGGAAAGAGCGGCATGGGACCTCGCGGCGATTGTCTGCTCGAATTTGACTGGTCGGTAGGCGAGATTCTGAATGCACTCGAACGACTGGGATTGGATAAGAATACACTGGTGATTCTTTCCAGTGATAACGGTCCGGTAGTGGACGACGGATATAAGGATCAGGCAGTGGAATTGCTAGGCGATCATACTCCGGGCGGCATTTATCGCGGAGGAAAGTACAGTTCGTTCGAAGCGGGTACACGTATTCCTTGTATCTGGAGCTGGCAGGGTGTGATCCGTCCGGGAACAGTTTCGGATGCATTGCTCTGTCAGATAGACTGGTTTGCTACTTTTGCCGAAATGCTGAATGTCCGCTTGCCGGAAGGTGCGGCACCGGATAGTGAACCGATGCTGAAAGCGTGGACAGGCAAGCAAAAGAAGGGACGCGAATGGCTGGTACTTCAGAATGCACAGAATAACCTGTCGGTGACAGACGGAAGATGGAAATATCTCCGTCCGGGAAATGGACCGGCATATCTGAAAGCAGTGAATATCGAGTTGGGAAACAGTAAGGAACCGCAGCTTTACGATCTGAAGAAAGATCCGAAAGAAAAGAATAATGTGGCGGGTCAGAATCCGGAACTGGTAAAGAAGATGGCAGCACAGTTGGAGAAAATTGTAGATGGACGCTACGGTCTGCCACTATAAAAGAAATGCTTAGAGAGTAGCAGTGGGACTGGCGGTCTTGATTTCTAGTAAATCGGACGCCAGTCTTTTTTTTAAACCAAACGTAGGTTTTCACTGTTATCATTCTATATAAATGATATATAAAGAAAGAACTTATGTTAGTAGTCGATTTAGGAAAATGGATGAACAAAATCCTGATAGATTGGGGGATAGATGCGAAGGTTGCCGATCGTTTTGATGAAACAATTATTGCTATACTGATGATAGCCATTGCTGTAGGGGTGGACTATCTTTGTCAGGCAATTCTAGTGGGAGGAATGAGGCAGTATACCCGCAGGAAACCGCATCTTTGGAATACATTGCTGATGAAACGTAAAGTGTTTCATAATCTGATTCATACGATTCCCGCCATCCTTGTCTATGCCCTGTTGCCGATGGCTTTCATGCGTGGCAAGGAACTGCTGGTTATTTCGCAGAAGGCTTGTGCCATTTATATCATCTTTTCTTTGCTGCTGGCTATCAATGGGATTCTGCTGATGATCATGGATATTTACGATGGAAAGGAGACAATGAAGAACCGACCGATGAAAGGATTCATTCAAGTACTTCAGGTACTTTTGTTTTTTATCGGGGGGATTGTGATTATCTCTATCCTTGTAAATAAATCGCCTGCTAGTCTGTTTGCGGGACTGGGTGCTTCGGCAGCCATCCTGATGCTGGTATTCAAGGATTCCATTTTGGGATTTGTGGCAGGGATTCAGCTTTCTGCCAATGATATGGTGCGTCCGGGAGACTGGATCACGCTTCCTTCCGGTGCCGCGAATGGTACGGTGCAGGAGATTACGCTTAACACGGTCAAGATTCAGAACTTTGATAATACGATTTCTACGGTTCCGCCTTATACGCTGGTCAGCAGTCCTTTTCAGAACTGGCGTGGCATGAAGGATTCCGGTGGGCGGCGGGTGATGAAGAATATTACACTGGACCTGACGACACTCCAGTTTTGTACGCCGGAGATGCTCGACCGTTATCGGAAAGAGATTCCACTCATGGCGGATTATCAGCCGGAGGAAGGAGTGGTGCCCACCAATTCACAGGTTTACCGGGTGTATATCGAGCGGTATCTTTGCAGTCTGCCGGTGGTGAATCAGGATTTGGATTTGATTATCAGTCAGAAAGAGGCTACCATGTACGGAGTACCTATTCAGGTTTATTTCTTTTCCCGCAATAAGGTGTGGAAAGAGTACGAGCGGATTCAGTCGGATATCTTCGACCATTTGCTGGCGATGGTGCCGAAGTTCGACTTGAAGGTATATCAGTATTCTGACTAACTCCCTAGGGGACATCTTTGCCAACGGCTTGGCACAACTGTGCCACGCCTGTGGCACGGCCGTGCCAAGCTGTTGGCATAGTTGTGCCAAAGCGTTGGCACAAGTCTTTCGCAGGGATGTTACGGATGATGCTCCGGTATGTCCCGTCAGTTAGCAAGGAAGGTCGTTAAAAGTCCGGACCGTTTCTAGCTTCTTTCATCAGTCGTTCGAAGCGTTTTACGATATCGGGATGTTGCGCAGCCACATCGTGTTCTTCTCTGATGTCCGTTTCCAGATTATAAAGCTGCATTTGCGTATTGCCTTTCCGGATGTCCGTGATGATTCCTTTCCATTTTCCCATGCGGATTGCTTTGTTGCCAATCCTTGGGTCAGGATATTCCCAATATAAATAAGTATGTTCTTTTTGTTTCCCTTTTTTGCCGAGCAATGTGGGCAGAAAGCTGATTCCGTCCGTTGGCGGACAAGTGATGCCTGCCAGTTCTGCCAGCGTAGGCATAACGTCCTGAAAAGCGCAGATGTGGTCACTTTGCGTACCGGGTTTTATTTTGCCGGGCCATGTGATAATGGCGGGGACACGGATACCTCCTTCATGCAAGAAACATTTGCCCCATCCGTATGCTGAATTGAAAGGTCCCCCGCTGTTGAACCAGGGAGAATCGCTGCCTCCGTTGAACGTAGGACCATTATCTGAAGTAAACACAATCAAGGTATTTTCGTACAGATGTTCCGCTTTCAGTTTTTCGATCAGTTGGCCGATCTGCTCGTCGAAATAACTGATCATAGCCGCATAGGTAGCATGCGGATACCGGCAGGGCAGATATCCCGCTTGTCCGGTGTAAGGCTTTTCGTCCCCGAATTTCTCTACATAATGCTGTACCCAGCGTTCGGGTGCCTGAAGCGAGACGTGCGGCAGGGGAGTGGTCCACATCAGGAAAAACGGTTTGCGTTTATTGGCATCGACAAATCCCATCAGTTCATCAAAGATCAGATCGTTGGCATATTCCTTTTGCGTATATTTAGCGTAGCTGGCGGGATCGTTCGGATCGGCACCTTTATCCAGAGGGCTTCGGTGAGGGTCTGTCACTTTGTTGGACAGGTAGACACGTTCTTCGTCATTATACAGAAAAGGAGGATAGTATGTGTGCGACTGGCGCTGGCAATTGTATCCGTAGAATCGGTCGAATCCCTGTTTGTTGGGAGTTCCTTCGGAACCCGGATATCCCAGTCCCCACTTGCCGAAACATCCGGTGGTATATCCCGCTTGTTGCATCATTCGCCCGATAGTCATCGTGTTCGCCTGTAGGGGGAATTGCCCTTCCAGCTCTTTATGAACGTACACCGAGTCGTAGTTGTTTACTGCTCCGCGTTCGGCTAACTCATTGTTGAAGCGGATTTGCGCATGACCGGAGTGCATACCTGTCATCAGTACGCAGCGTGCCGGAGCTGATACGGGGGAACCGGAATAATGTTGTGTCAGTTTGATGCCTTCGCTGCATAAACGGTCGATATGGGGTGTTTCTATTTTGTCTTGTCCGAAGCAACCGATATCTCCATATCCCAGATCGTCCATTAAAATATAGATAACGTTGGGAGATGCGGGTTGGGTTTGTCCGTGCAGGTAACCGCTGCACAGGGCGGGTATTGCGATCAATAAATTTCTTTTGTTCATGATGTTCTTTTTTTTAATCCCATTTATAATCTTTCGTTACTTCTTCTTTCAGAGCCGGTCCGAATTCGAATCCAGCTTCTTCGAACCATGCTTTGCGGTGAAGGATGTTCCGGTAGAACCGGTCGAAGTCAAGCGCTTCCCCCTCGTGCCACATCTGTTCGGACAGAGCGAGGATGCGTGGGAAAAGGCGTCGGTCTATCATTCGTTCCGTGACTCCGTCGTCGGTCCATAATGCGCAGCTCATACCAAGTATCAGAGGATTTTTCTCGCTGATGGCTTTGTCGGAAGGGTTGTTCAGATAGACATCTTTCAAGTCGAACGTACGTGCTTCCGTATATCCTTTCCACGGGGTGACGGGGAAGTTCAGATACGTATAGTAGTTGGAACTGCAAATGACCGGATAATGGTGTTTGACGGCGTTTCTGAGTGCGAGGTTTGTGTCCCCGATAGTTCCACCACTGGATAACGGTATTGTCCGGCAACGGGTAGCCGTCATGATAGACTACGTCGCCCCAGAAGATGGCTTTCCGTCCTTTCGACTTCAGATAGTTTGCCATTTGCGCAGAGAACCATAGCTGGAGGTCGTGACTGTCTTTGAGTCCTTCTGTGGTAATCCTTTTCCGGCAATCCGGGCATTGATCCCAGTTGCCTTTCGGGGCTTCGTCTCCGCCCAGATGTATGTAGGGAGAAGGAAAGAGGGCGCATACTTCATCCAGTACGTTTTTCAGGAAACGGAGAGTTCCGTCTTTTCCTGCACAAAATATGTTCTGGGTAAATCCGCTTTGCGGTATCTCTACCGGCAATCCGAAACAACCGAGCTCCGGATAGGCAGAGAGAGCAGCTTCGGCATGGCCCGGCATATCTATTTCGGGGACGATGGTGATATTCCGTTGACGGGCATATTCGATGATATCCCGTATTTCTTCCTGTGTATAGAATCCCTGCTGTTCTTCTCCTTTGCCTACCGAACCGCCAGTCCGGGTGAGGTGCGGATATTGCTTGATTTCGATGCGCCATCCCAGTCCTTCTGTCAGATGCCAGTGGAAGTAGTTCATTTTGAGCAGTGAAGCCATGTCGATATACTTTCTGATGGTGGCAGCCTTTTGGAACTGACGTCCGGAGTCCAGTAAGAAGCAGCGCCACTGTGTGCGGGGATAGTCCGTCACGCTTGCGCAGGCAAAGGTGATAGATCCTGCTGAACCGGCTACCCATTGGCGTAGCGTTTGTACGGCATAGGTGAATCCTCCTTTGTCGGAGGCGCTGATTACCATCTGTTGCGGATGAATCCTGATCCGGTAACCTTCGGGGGGCAGGGATGAGTCGGTTATCCAGCAGATATCGGCTTTGGATTCTTTTTTTTGCCATTTGATGGGAGTGCGGGAGAGTACTTCTTCTCGAAAAAGGTTTAGATAAAAAGCGGTAGTGTCTTCGGCGTACATAGAAACCTTTTTCCCTAAAATCAGGTTGCCTGTCTGCATTTCCACTTGATTGGGGGTAGGAAATACGATTTGGGCGCGGACGGCGACTGTGTACGATAGAAGAAAGAGAGCTGTAAAAATTAGGTGCTTCATGGGGTACAGTGTGTTTATTTAGATTTTGTAAGAGTCGGCAAAAGGATTACCCGTATTAGTCTGATGTCTCAAAAATACGAATAAATTTCAAGTACTCAATTATTCTTTTGAGTAAACTTACGAAATCAATACAGTTAAAAAGGGAAGAGGCAGTGTCAAATATCAAGGTCTTTCAGCCACGCTAATGACGAAATGCTTGTCCTGTCATTGGGATGACTGTCAAGAAGAGCCAATATTTGCCACAGCCTCTTCCGGTTAGTTCCGGATTATCCGGTTGGTGATGGATTACCGGTTAATTTCCTTCCTCCCATCCCGGATTCTGTTCGAGTTGGGGATTCAGTACCCGTTCGTTGCGTGGAATAGGGTTGAGGTAATAGTAATCCGGCCATAGATGATTCTGTTTCGGATGGAATTCGAGATATCCTTCGGAGCCGCCGCCGTCGATAGTCACATTGGTTCCTGCCGTGAAGTCGGATGCACGTACGTATTGTCCGAGTTTCTTCTTCAGTGCATAATGGCATTTCTTCCATCTTCTCAGGTCGTCGAAACGGAATCCTTCGGAGAACAGTTCGATGCGTCGTTCCCGTCGTATTTCCCATAATAGCGGACTCACTTCGTAGTCGTTGGGATAATCCGGATTTCCGAGATCACGTTTCGGGTCGAAGGCTGAGTTTATTTCCGAGACTTTCATGAGTTTTACATTGGCACGCGGGCGCAGTTTGTTGATTGTGACGTCGGCAACTGTCTGGTCAAACTCGCCGAGTTCGCACATGGCTTCCGCGTAGTTCAGCATGACTTCTTCGATGCGGAAAATAGGCATATCCGTCTCTTCATTTCGTTGGCTGCCCATGCTCAGGTAGCAGCAATAGTATTTCCAGTTGTTATATCCGAAGGCAGACTTGTACCACGGCTGGTTCTCCAGATAGAAGTCAAAGTGAGGCGATGCACCTAGAATACCACCGTCATATCCTTGACGGAATGGCAATAACTTCTGTCGTTCCTTGCTGGTGCCGTACCCGATTCCCATGCGGACGGTGAGGCTGTCGATAAAACTGCGGTCTTTGGAGTTATCCGTAAATTTCCATTTATTGTCCCAGGCTGTGCTGGAAGCCGAACGGTCTACCCGGTAAGGAGGAGTGACGTGCAGCCACAAACGATGGTCACGGTTGCTGAACTCGTCGTATATATCCTTGTCACCCAGATAGGCGTCACTCGTCCAGCGTGGCTTTCCGTCCGTGCACAGGTAACTGTCCACTAAGTCGCGGGTCGGATTGTAAAAGGAGGTGGCGGTCGTTCCCCCGATGCTGACAGCGTGCACTACACCGACAGCATCCGAATATTCTCTGTACAGAATGACGCCGGTAACATCTTTCAGTTCCAGTGAACAGAACAGATCGTCGTAGCAGTCCGCCACGTTCGGATAAGTCTGCATCAGTTCAGCGGATACCCGTTTGCATTCCCGCAGATAAGTTTCGGCGTTGTTGAGTCCGTGATATTTACGCCAGGTACCTTCGAAAAGGCAGAAACGGGAGAGTAAAGCCTGTACACAAGCCTTGTTGATGGTGTTTCTGCCTTCTCCGTTCACGTTGATATTCTTTTCGGCAAATTGCAGGTCTTCCAGAATGTGACCGGCTATTTCATCTCTGGAGGCACGAGGGCCTTTGATCAGTTCTGTTTCGTCGTCGCTCAGCACATGATCAATCCAGGGTACGCCACCGTAAGCCGACAGGAGAGACAGGTAGCGGTAACTACGGAAAAAGTAACCGACGGAACGCCAGTTCGCCTTTTCTACATCCGTCATTTTCGAACCGTCAATGCGGTCGAGCATCAGGTTGACCCTCCGGATATAGCTGTAATAGTTCCAGGAAGTATTGTCTTTCTTGTCGGGGATGGTCACCAGTTTTCTGATCCAGTTGCTTTCGCTGGTTCCTCTTGTCTGGTTGTACGAGATGTCGTCCGTAGAATTTTCCGAGCCATAGCCCAATGAAGGCAGGGTTTCATACAATCCCCAGGCGTATGCCTTGAAGTTGTCGTATGTTTCAAAAGCCGTTTCGGCAGTCGGGTCTCCCAAAGGATACCTTTCCAGGAAATCGTTATTGAGACAGCTTGCTAACAAAACTGTACATATAAAGATTAAATATTTTCTCATAATACATTGGTTATTAGAATGTAACATTGATACCGAAAGAGAATTTTCTCATGAACGGATATTCCCAGGCACCTTTTGACAGCATATCGGTTTCCAGTCCTTCCGGCAGGTGATCCCACGTGTAGAGGTTCTCTCCGCTGAAGAATACTTTCACATCGTCGAAGTAGAGACGCTGGGACCATACTTTGGGCAAGGTATAGGAAAGCGTGATGTTTTGCAGTTTCAGGTAAGAGGCGTTGGCGAGATACTTCGACTGTTTCCAGTGGTTGTAGCTTGTGTTTACCCCGTCGTTGGAATACACACGCGGATAATAGGCATTGGTGTTAGTCGGAGTCCAGAAGTCGAGAGTTTCTTTGAACAGGCTTCCCCAGCCTCCGGTAGGCCATGCGATCTGGTCGGTGCGCCAATAATCCCGTTTGCCTACGCCTCGGAGGAAGATAGAGAGGTCGAGTCCTTTCCAGCTGATTCCTGCGGTGATGCCGTAGTGGAAACGCGGAGTCGAGTTACCGATGATACGCTGGTCGCCGGGATTGTCGGCGGTTCCTTCGCCGCTCCAGATGGTTTCGGTATCGTCATCGAAGTTCTTATACAGCACGTCTCCCGGAAAAACTTTTCCTGCTCCTTTCGGAATGGGGATTCCCGGTTTTAGTGTACCATCTGCGTTGAAGTCGTCTTCCGTGTAGAAGCGGTCGGTGACATATCCCCAGATTTCTCCCATTTTCATGCCTTTGCGGTAAATCTTGTCGCCTAGCAGGTTGGTCTCATTATTGTATTTCGTGATTTCACTTTGTGAGTCGTACAGGTTGAATCCGATCCGGTAGCTCCAGTCCTTGTTGATGCGGTCTCTCCAGTTCAGTTCCAGTTCCCAGCCGTACGTCTTCAGGTCAGCGGCGTTCTGTTTGGCGGCGGTGGCTCCCACTACCCACGGTAGGTCCATACCGGGTGCCAGCATCCCTTTGGTGTCGCGGCGATACCAGTCGAAAGTACCGTTAAAGCGGTTGTCGAAGAATCCGAAATCGACTCCGAAGTCCAGTGTATATACCTTTTCCCACGAGAAACTGCTGCTGACCATTGCCGGTGCATTCAGTGTAGTCGTCTTTTGTCCGTCCACCAGCCATTCTGTCAGGTAAGGTGACATGGAAGGGATGTAGGGATAGTTTTCCGGAGTGTTGTCCGGCTTCAGTATGATCTGGTTGCCGATAGAGCCCCATGAGGCACGTAGTTTCAAGTTAGACAGGAAGCTTTTGGTATTCTTCATGAATGCTTCTTCCGAAATGCGCCATCCGGCGGAGAAGGAAGGGAAGAAACCGAAACGGCTGTCTTTCGGGAAACGGGATGTACCGTCGTAGCGTCCGTTGGCTTCGAACATGTATTTACCGTCGTAAGTGTAATTGACACGGTAGAACAAACCTCTGATAGCATATTCATCGAAACTGTCGGTGACGGATGCCGTTCCGGTAGAACCGGAGAGCGACGGCAGATTTTCCAGTAATACGTCCGTGCGCTGCGACCATTGCGATTCCTTATGACTCTCTTCCTGATTGTAACCACCCATAATAGAGATATCATGTTTACCTATTGAAAAGTCGTAATTGGCGAATGCGTTAATAGCGTTGTAATTGGTGAAACCTTGCGTCAGGGCATAACGTGAGTTCTCTACATTGTTCAGCAGCCCTGTAAAGTTGAATCCTATATACTTGTATTTGTTGACGTACATCCGGTTGTACTCGGTGATCCGGTTGTAGGTATATTCACCTGTTATTTTCAGTCCTTTCAGCGGAGAGATGATGACACGTCCCAAAGTACGCAGGTTGGTCTTCTTGATCACCCTCGGTTCTCCGTAGCGTACGAAAGTAGCGGACGTTTCGGCAGGATATTCGATGCCGTCTTGTTCGTATGGCAGGATGTTGTGGTAGGACGGCAAGTACATGGCACTTCCCCAGACACCGTTTCGTCCGCCTTGCTCCACTTTGTTCTGGGTGGAGTTCGCGTATCTGATATCCAGTTGGGTGGTCAGCCACTTGTTTACGTCGACACTCAGGAAGCTGGACATATTGATACGGTCAAATTTGTCTTTGTCCGTTACCAGAATGCCGTCCTCACCGGTATATCCCAGGCTTAGTCGGTAGCTGGTACGCTGGCTGCCTCCCGATACGGAGAAGCTGTGGTTCTGCATGAATCCGAAGTTATCCATCATATCGGCAAACATATCATTCTCCCGCATCAGGAACAGGTTGCCCTGATCGTCGAAAATATATCCGTTCGGATAATTGGAAGGATTCGCCTGATAGTCTCGTATGTAGCCTTCCCATTGGGTGATGTTTTTTCCGTCTACATAGGTATCGTTTGCCCATCCCATTTCCTTGTACGCCAGTACCGATTCCAGCGGACTTGCTTTCTGCGGAAGCTCCGATGCTTTCGAGAAAGAGAAGTTGTTGTTGTAATTGAATCTGGGAGCCATGTCCTTTTTACCTTGCTTCGTTGTAATCAGAATCACACCAAAAGCTGCGCGGGCACCGTAGATAGCTGCGGAAGCGGCATCTTTCAAAATAGAGACAGATTCAATATCCTGCGGGTCAATCATATTGATATCCATCGGTACGTTGTTTACCAATACGAGAGGCTCACCACCGTTGATGGAGGTTGTCCCACGGATATTGTACGTCATGTCGTCTCCCGGAGTTCCCGTTGTCGATTCAATTTTTAGTCCCGGCACGACTCCTTGCAGGGCAGCCGAAACGTTGGTAATCGGGCGGTCGCCCAACGACTCTTTGATATTTACAGAGGCTACAGCGCCGGTCATATTCACTTTTTTTTGTGTTCCGAATCCGATGACTACCACTTCATCCATAGTCTGGGTATCTTCCTGTAGCTGTATGTTGAAAAGTGTCTTGTTTTTGACTGTTACTTCTTGTGTGACGTAACCGATATAAGTAACCCGTAACTTACTGTTGGCAGGTACTTCCAGTGAGAATTCCCCATTCATGTCGGTAATGGTCGCTTGTTTGCTGCCGTCAACCAGAACATTTGCTCCAATCAGAGGTTCGCCCTGCGCATCTGTTACGGTTCCCCGTATTTTTATGGACTGCTGGGTAGAAGTAGTGTTGTTGGGGGCTGCTTCTGCCTTTGCCGGGACAGGAATGATAATAATATGCTTACCTTCCTGTCTGTAAGTGAATCCTGTTCCTTTGAGTACGGAGTTCAGAACGGAAGAGACTGCTTCTCTGACAAAATTGGCGCTGACCTTTTGTTTCACGTCCAGTTTCGTCTGATTATAAGCGATACTAAAATCGGTCTGATCTTCAATGATTTCGAATACTTTTAATAGAGGTTGGTTTTTCATAGATACCGTTATTGGCTGATTTTGCCCATAGGCTATGTTATAAAAACATAAAGCGAATAACAATATATAAAATTTATGAATTTTTACGGGATAACCTATGCCCGACAATTTATAAAATTTCATACTTTTGTGAGTTAATCATTAATACTAATTTAAGTGTACACAACTAATTTAAATGAAGTAATTTTGATTTGGGGGAGTTGGTATCCGCGAAATATCGACTCCCTTTTTTCTGTCTATCGGCCTCCTTTCTTATTTAGGGGTGAATAAATTAAGAGAATGTTTTCGTCTTCGACTTTATAGTCTATGTTTCCTATGGTTTTGGTCACGATATTCATGATCTCCTTGATAGGAGCTTTTTGTTTGAACTTGATGGTATATACATCGGTGGTAGCCAGATGCGGAGGGACGATGATGTGTATGTCGTATATTCTCTCTATCGTAATGAAAATATCGCTGAGAGTCATTGCCGCAAAGTTCAGCTCGCCTCTGGTCCAGTCGGAGTAGACAGAGGCGTCGATAATCTTTTTATTAAATTCTCCGGACGGGTTGTCATATTCCAGTTGCTCGTTCGGTGTGAGGGTGATGATATCCTCATTGTTTGCTTTCTGAACGACTACGGAACCCGATTCCAAAGTAGTGGTTGTCTTCTCGTCTTCTGCATAAGCGTGTACGTTGAATTTAGTTCCCAATACTTTTACTTTCAGATGGTTGGTCTTGACGATAAATGGATGTTGCTTGTCTTTCTTTACGTCAAAATTAGCTTCTCCTATCAGATATACCGAACGGATATCCCCGGTGAACTTTTGCGGATATACCAGTAAAGTTCCTGAGTTGAGGTATGCTGTGGTGCCATCGGGCAAGGTAACCTGTTTTTGTTCGCCTCTGGGCACATAGTACTCGACAAGTTCTGTATGCTCTTCATTCGATTGTATATATAGGTAGGATGCCACCATAGAGAGCAGGGGAAACAGTAATACAGCCGCCACCTGCAGCCATCTGCGCAAGGTATACCTTGCAGTTGCCTTCCGCTGTCGGGGCGCAATTTTCCTGCGGAAGTTCTGATAGGAACGTTCAGTACTTGCATCGGCTTTGAAATTCTGATCTTCCCATAATTCCATCAATGCTTCATCTTTTTCCGCCTGTTCACTGGAGTCGACAAGCCATTTCCATAACTTCTCTTTAAGTTCCGGACTGAACTTATCGGAAGTAAAGTTTTTAATTATTTTATGAGTGTTCGACATATTAGCGCATTTTAGGTGTGGTTACATATATAAGATACGTAACAGATTAATAACGCACAGCCTCTATTCTACTTTTTTTTAGAAAAATAGAATAAAGGTTATGAATAATGCTTTTCGGATGTCGGTAAGTGCTTGTGAAAGGTGGTTCTCTACTGTTCGTTTGTTGATGCTTAGTTCGCGGGCTATTTCTTCGTTGTTCATTCCTGATTCCCGGCTCATCTTATATATTTTCTGTCGTTGCGGAGGCATTTTTTCTACAACCATTGTCACCAATAGTTCGAGTTCTTTGAGGTGGATGTTGTCATCGGTTTCGTTGCTTTCCAGTGGCGGGATATACTTTTCGGTTTCTTTCTGCTGATAGTTCCTGAACAGTAGTGTGCGTTCGATGTGCCGATACACCGCATTTTTGGAAATGCGGAAAAGATAAGGTTTAAGGTTATTAATGGTATGGAGGGATGAGCGGTTGTTCCATAACGTAAGGAAGATGTCCTGCGATAAATCTTCGGCCTCTTCTTGCGATTGCAGTAGTCCGTTGATAAACCCTTTGATGCGGGGATAGTAGTATAGGAAGAAAGTTTTAAAGGCTTTCTCATCTCCTTCGCTAATAGCCTTCAGAAGTTGTTTTTCGTCAAAGGTTTCCATTGGGGGTATTTTTTGTAAATGCTGTAAACCTTGCAAAAATAAGTAAATTTTGTATCGAACCCCGTTTATTAACATAAAAAACTCTTTTTTTTCTTTCCGGCTATGTCCGGCGGAGTGGTTGACAGTGGATTTATAACCTCCTTGTATTTCGGCTAGTATAAAATGAGTTCAAAATCTGCGTAAACAGGAAGATGGTCACTGATTCCTCCCTGATATTTCATTCCTTTATAGGTACGGAAAGGTTCATCATCACCGTATTTCTTGTCTTCTGTCAATAGAAAGGGGAGGCGGGCAACAGTTGCTTTGTCTTCACCGGTGAAGAATTTAGAGGAAGTATCGAGTAAATTGCCGGATACGATCAAATGGTCGAGCAATCCCCATTTTCCGTGGTATTTATAGGAGCCAAAATGGCGGGATGTTGCTTTTCGGGCAAGCAGATGGTAGAGTTTCCGGGGATTGGGGAAGGTGACTGACTGTTGGGGATCAGTAGCTTCTAATATCTCTTTGATGGATTTATTGGTTGGGTAGTCATTAAAATCTCCCATGATGACCAGTTGTGGATGAAGGCGGATATTCAGCAGACTGTCGGCTTCTGTGCGTAGTATTCGGGCAGCGTGTAGCCGGTAAGGTTCGGATTCCTTGGCTCCACCGGACCGGGAAGGCAGATGGCAGACGATTACATCAAGTGTATCTCCGGTTAATAATAGTCCACTGACGTGCAGTAAATCTCTTGTGGGACGATGATGCTTGAATGAGGGGATGGGGATAGACCGGAAAGATAATAATTTGAATAGGTCACGTTGATATAATAAAGCGACATCAATCCCTCTCAGATCGGGAGAACTTGTCATAACATACCGATAACCCAGTTCCTTTAAAGGAGAACGTCGTGTGAGGTCACGTAGTACGCTGTCGTTTTCTACTTCACAAAGACCTATAAGGGCGGGTGGATTCCATTCACCGACGGCAGTGATGACACGGGCCATATCGGCCAGTTTCTTCTTGTACTTGGTGTAGTTCCAGTGACGGATAGCGTCGGGGAGAAATTCATTATCGTTCTTTAGTGTGTCGTGGTGAGTATCAAAGAGGTTTTCTACATTCCAGCTCATGACACGAAAGGGGATTCGTTCTTCAGCGGAAGACTTCTTTTGGGAAACAGATTGTTTATTGCTGAACGATTCTTTTTCGATAAGGGAAGTTTGCCTTGTAAAGGATGTTTGCCCTATGATATAAGAGGGTACAAAAAAGAGCATTATAATAAAGATGACGGTCATAGCAAATCTTTTTCTGCTATCACCATCATCTTTTCTATGATGTCTTACCTGACTGTTATTTCTTGGCAGGAACATGTGCCAGAATATCCAACAGGTGCTTCCAGAACTTCTCAACAGAAGGGATGTGCATCCGTTCGTCGGGAGAGTGTACTCCGGTGAGGGTAGGTCCGAAAGAAATCATGTCTAATGTCGGATACTTGTCGAGGAACAGACCGCATTCCAGTCCTGCGTGAATTGCTTTCACTTTCGCCTCTACTCCAAAAAGTCGTTTGTAAGATTCTGCTGCCACTTTGAGGATAGCCGAATGAGGATTCGGCTTCCATCCCGGATAACCTTCACCGAAGGTCACATCGGCACCTGCCAGCTGGAAGACGGCACGAACCGTATTCGCCATGTCATTGCGTGCGGATAAGATAGAGCTGCGTTGGCTGGTTTCGATGCGGATAATATGATTCGGTTTCATTTTGACAGAAGCAAGGTTGGTTGAAGTCTCTACCAGTCCGGGGATATCCTGACTCATGGCATATACACCGTGAGGAGCAGCATACAATGCTTTCAGCAAGCGGGTAGTAGTATCCTGGTCGATAGCCATTTTGCGGGGAGTTTCCGATTCAAGAACCAGTTTCAGGTCCGGTTCGGTGACGGCCAGTTCGTTTTCTACTTCACTGGTGAAGATATTCAGTTCCGTGCGGACGTCATGTTTGGCATCTTCAGGAACTGCACAGATGGCGTATGCTTCGCGGGGGATGGCATTGCGCAGGTTACCTCCGTTGATTTCGCAGAGATACAGGTCCTGCCGGTTAGCCATTCGGGACAGGAATCGGTTCAGTATCTTGTTTGCATTGCCCCGTCCCAAGTGAATATCACCACCGGAGTGACCGCCTTTCAGTCCTTTTACTTCTACTTTAAAGAAAAAGTATCCTGCGGGGACTTCTACTTCTTTATAACTAAACTCTGCAACGGAGTCGATACCTCCGGCACATCCGATAAAGATTTCTCCTTCATCTTCGGAGTCGAGGTTCAGCAGAATATCACCGCTCATGAAACCTTCTTTCAGCTCGAAAGCTCCGGTCAGACCGGTTTCTTCATCTACGGTAAACAGGCATTCCAGCGGGCCGTGCTCGATGTTGTCATCCGCCAGGATAGCCAGTTCGGTAGCTACACCGATACCGTTATCAGCTCCGAGGGTAGTTCCTTTGGCTTTCAGCCATTCTCCGTCTATTTCTGTTTCGATAGGGTCGGTAAGGAAGTCATGCTGTACATCATTGTTCTTTTCGCACACCATGTCGATGTGCGATTGCAATATGACAGTCTGAAGGTTTTCTTTGCCCGGAGTGGCAGGCTTTTTGATCAGTACATTTCCTGCTTCGTCTACATTGGTCTCCAGGTTATGTTTTGCTCCGAATGCCTTCAGGTAGGCAATTATTTTCTCTTCCTTCTTGGAAGGACGCGGTACTTGGCAGATTTCCTCAAAATACTTGAATACGCCAGCCGGCTTAAGGTCTTTTTTTTCCATGCTTTTTTCTTTTATAATAGGAATAGGAGGTTCATTTTGGTTCCTCTTATTGCTAAATATGGTTAATTTGCTTGACTTATCTGAACTCATTTCTCATTAAAGCCTATCTTTGCACTCACAAAATTAATAGAAATGGTTGAGACTAT
>ENA-ORNW01001617-ORNW01001617.1-human-gut-metagenome-genome-assembly--contig:-NODE-1617-length-16831-cov-2.250775_pt1 | contig 16831 bp, 15 predicted proteins | sample MGYA00242121_ERZ509034 | MGnify/ENA primary metagenome ERZ509034 (study PRJEB26280, sample SAMEA2338689) | human gut metagenome | biome: human gut; feature: human-associated habitat; material: faeces... | reverse complement strand
CATGATGTAGAGAAAACATTATTCCCAGGTTACCTGTTTGTGGACACTGACCGGATCGAAGCCGTTATGGAAGGTCTTGCGAAAGTACATCAATACACCCGAGTTCTGAAGGATGCTGATGTGGTATCTCCGATCACAAAGGAAGAACAGGAGTTTCTGTCCAATATGATGGACGAACATCACATCGTGCGATATTCCGAAGGATTTCTCATTGGCGAGAAGGTCTGCATCACGTCCGGTCCGCTCAAGCATTATCAGGGCTGCATCAAGACGGTAGACAGACATCGAAGGATCGCCAAACTCATGATACCCGTCTTTGGCGGCATGACCCCGGTAGAAGTGGGATTCGGTGCCGTGAAGCGAGTCAGTCAGGAAGAATTTCACCAGATGAAACAACAAAATATCAGGAAACATCAAACCGCTGCCCCAAAGGAGCCTGGTCAGGTTAAGGTACTGAAAGGTGCTTTTGAAGGAATGACCGGCAAGCTGCTTTCAGCAGAACCGGAACGGGATGAGTGGACGATCGAACTGGAGCTCTTTGACGTGGCAACGAAGGTAATCTGCCCACGGGAAGAGATTGAGATACTGTAATTTAAGAAGCCAATCGGTGGAGCGACGAGTGTCGCGCTGCATCGTGCGGTGGATAGAAAGAGCGTAAGCGAAGCCGGAATTGCGGACTGCCGGAGGGCGGTTGGTGAGTGGCGGAGCACGCTCTTTTTTACATTATAGGAAACTTGTCGTTTCCTATAATGCGAAAAACGCTCCGCGAGGATGCGATTACTGCACAGAGGAAGATTGCATAAGCAATTGTGCGGTGACGCGCAAAGTGGGCAAGCCCACTTTGTTCGTGATTAAAAATATAAGGGGGATATAGGAGTATGAAAAGGGATTATAAAATTGCGGTTGCTGGAACCGGTTATGTAGGATTGTCGATCGCTACGTTGCTTTCGCAGCATCATCAGGTGACTGCGGTGGATATCATTCCGGAAAAAGTGGATATGATCAACAATCGTAAATCCCCAATTCAAGATGACTATATCGAAAAATATCTGGCTGAAAAAGAATTAAAGCTGACTGCAACATTAGATGCAAAACAGGCATACAGTGACGCTGATTTTGTTGTTATTGCAGCTCCAACTAATTACGACAGTCATACGCAGCATTTTGATACATCGGCTGTGGAAGCGGTAATTAAATTGGTTATAGAGTATAATCCCGATGCGATTATGGTTATCAAGTCCACAATACCTGTGGGTTATACAGAGACTGTGCGTGAAAAATTTGGCAGCAAAAATATCATTTTCAGTCCGGAATTTCTGAGAGAGTCTAAGGCTTTGTATGATAATTTGTATCCGTCCAGAATTATTGTCGGATCAGATTTAAATGATGAGCGTTTGGTAGAGGCGGCGCATGAGTTTGCAGAACTGCTTCAGGAAGGTGCCATCAAAGAAAACATTGATACTTTATTTATGGGATTTACTGAGGCAGAAGCTGTTAAATTGTTTGCAAATACATATTTGGCATTACGTGTGGCATATTTCAATGAGTTGGATACCTATGCGGAAAGTAAGAATTTAAACACGCAACAGATTATTGATGGTGTCTGTCTTGATCCCCGCATTGGAAGTCATTACAATAATCCTTCCTTTGGATATGGTGGGTATTGCCTGCCGAAAGATACAAAACAGTTGTTGGCAAACTATGCTGATGTTCCGGAAAATCTGATAGAAGCAATTGTTGAAAGTAATCGAACAAGGAAAGACTTTATTGCTGACCGTGTTTTGAAGCTGGCTGGTTACTATGATTATGACGACGACAACGAATATGATGCAAAACAAGAGAAAAATGTAACGATTGGAGTTTATCGTCTCACGATGAAGAGTAATAGTGATAATTTCCGTCAAAGTTCAATTCAGGGTGTTATGAAGCGGATCAAGGCTAAAGGCGCAAATGTGGTCATTTACGAACCAACTCTGAAAGATGGCGAGACTTTCTTTGGCAGTGTTGTGGTTAATGATTTGGATAAATTCAAGGAAACAAGTAATGCCATTATTGCAAACCGCTATGATGTGTGCCTGGATGATGTGAAAGATAAAGTTTACACGAGAGATATTTTCCAGAGAGATTAAGGCGAGGAAACTTTTGGTACGGGACAGATTAAAGTTGAGAAAAATGTGGGCGGTATCGAGGATCTTTGCGTCATTGGGTCTGCCGTTCATGGTGACGTTTGTGGCTATTTTATGGAAAACTACAACGAGAAAGATATGAAAGAAACTGGCATTGACATTCATTTTGTGCAGGATAACCCGTCTATGTCTACAAAGGGTGTGCTGTGTGGTATGCATTTTCAGAAGCAATATCCGCAGTGCAAATTGGTGCGCGCCGTGTGCGGCACTGTGTTCGATGTCGCTGTTGATTTTAGAAGAGATTCTGGTGGTATGGCGTTACTTTGTCCGCTGAGAACAAGAAGTAGTTTCTTATCCTGGAGGGCTTTGCACACGGCTTCTTGATTTTGAACGATGAGACTGAGTTCTGCTACAAGGTCAATAATTTTTGACATCCGGGTGATGAGGGGGCCATGGAGTAATGACTCGGAGATCGGCATTGAGTGACCAGAACTGAAAGGTGAATACAAAGGCAGTGCAAGCGCAGAGAGGAGCTACACACTGGAAGATGGTACTGCACTGAATCTGAGCGATAAGGATCAGAAGTGGCAGGGATTAAAGGATACTTTTAAATTTTGAAAATATAGGGGTAGAAGAATGCAGCGGAATAACGAGGTACAGCATGTGTTTCTGGTAGGAGCGAAGAGTTTAGGCGCATACGGCGGATATGAAACCTTTGTCTATAAGCTCACAGAGTACCATCAGAACAAGAAAAACATTAAATATCATGTAGCGTGTAAGGCTAATGGCGACGGATACATGGATGAAACAAAAGTGGAAGAAGCAATCAAAATCAATGATCATGAGTTTCGGTTCCACAATGCACATTGTTTCAAAATTGATATCCCACAAATTGGTGCAGCGCAGGCTATCTATTACGATGTTGCAGCGTTAAATGCTTGCTGTAAGTACATAAAAGAACATAAAATCAAGCATCCAATCATCTATATTATGGCTTGCCGCATTGGACCTTTTGCGTCACATTTCTATAAAGAAATTCATAAGCTGGGTGGTACTATGTACCTGAATCCGGATGGACACGAGTGGATGAGGGCAAAGTGGTCTGCGCCGATTCGGAAGTACTGGAAGATTTCCGAGCAGATGATGGTTAAATATTGCGACCTTGCTATCTGTGACTCTGTGAACATCGAAAAGTATATCCATGAGTGTTATGACGGAAAGGGTATCAAGGGTAGAAATCCGAAGACAACATTTATTGCTTATGGTGCCGATTTGACCCTTAGTAAGCTGGCTGACGATGATGAAAAACTGGTGAACTGGTATAAAGAAAAAGAACTGACGAAGAAAGGATATTACCTTGTCGTCGGTCGCTTTGTACCGGAGAACTCTTTTGAGATTATGATTCGGGAGTTCATGAAAAGCAAGAGCAAAAAGGACTTTGCTATTATAACAAATGTAAATGACAAGTACTTAAATGAACTGGAAGAAAAACTTCATTTCAAGAGCGATAAGAGAATCAAATTTGTTGGCACTGTTTATGATCAGGAGTTGCTGAAGAAGATTCGGGAAAATGCCTATGCTTATTTTCATGGTCATACAGTGGGCGGTACGAATCCATCGCTGATTGAGGCGCTGGGCAGTACGGATTTGAATCTGCTGATTGATGTTGGTTTTAATAAAGAAGTCGCGGAAGATTGTGCTTTGTATTGGAGTCGCAAGCCAGGTAACCTTGCAAAGTTGATCGATAAGGCTGATTTGATGAGCACGGATGAAATTGAAGAGATGGGTCGGAGAGCCAAGAAGCGTGTGGCGGAAGAGTACACATGGGATAAGATTTGCGGACAGTATGAAGACGTTTTTGAAAGGAAAAAGATAATAAGCGTATGAAAATTTTTGATTTTATATATCGCTTTTCCAGAAATTATCGGGGAGGGGCAGCCATACTTAGATTATTGTATGGTTGTGACATTCCAAGACAAGCGAAAATAGATAAAACAGTCGAGTTTCCTCATCATGCACTTGGTGTGGTCATTACATCAAATGCTACTATTGAGGAAAATGTTGTGATACAGCATCATGCGACAATTGCAATAAGTAAAAGGGGACAAAAACCAATTATTAGGAAAGGCGCATATATTGGGGCATATGCATTGATTATAGGCGATGTTGAGATTGGAGAAAATGCTGTTATTGGTGCAGGAACGGTTGTAACAAAATCAGTTGATGCGAATGGAATTTACATTAATTCGGCTGAGCTAATAAATATTCAAAAAGGATAAAATTAATGAAAATATTAGCGATACATAATTTCCATAGAAATGGTTCAGCGAGTGGCGATGATCAAGTATTTAAAAGTGAAACCGCACTGCTGGAGAGTCATGGAAATCAAGTGGTTAAATATACAGTTTCTAATGATGAGTTTGATAATGTGGGACTGCTTGGAAAAGTGTCAGCTACATTAGGGATGCTTTGGAGCCGTAAAAACTACAAAGCGGTACAACAGCTTATTGAAACAGAAAAACCGGATATTGTACATATTCATACATTCTTCCCGTTACTTTCACCGTCCATTCTCTATGCTGCCAAGAGAAGTGGAGTTAAGGTGGTGGCAACACTACACGATACCCGTTTTGTCTGCCCGTGTTCAACATCTTTACGTGGAACAGAGCTGTGTAATGAATGTGGTGATGGAATGTATTTTCGTATGTGCAAATACGGGTGCTTTAAAAACTCGAAGTTGCAGAGCTTTATAGTGGCCGGAATTTTTACATATCATCGGGATAGAAAGAGTTTTTATAAACAGATTGACCGTTATATTTGCCTGAACGAGAACCAGATTAAGCTTCTGACAAACATTGGATTTGATAGGGACAAAATCACAAAGAAATATAATTTTGTGCCTGATGCTGAAGCGAATCTTAGGGCGGTAAAAGTTGATAGTCTACCAGAACGATATGTCGTTTTTTATGGTCGTATCGGTGAAGAAAAGGGTATTAGGATTTTGATGCAGATATGGGATAAGTTGACTGATATTCCTCTGGTTGTAATGGGCGGTGGTCCGCTCGAAGAGGAGTTCAGGCGATGGGCAGAGAAACACAATAATGTCTACTTCTTGGGTTATACACAGCATGATAAATGTCTTTCTATTGTTAAACGCGGTGAGTTTGTAGTATTTCCTTCAATTTGGTATGAAGGATGCTCTATGGTTGAAATTGAGACAGAGAGCCTTGGGAAAGGTTTGATTGCAACTGACCTTGGCTTTTCGGAAGAGGCAATTGAAAATGGTGTAAACGGCTATAAAGTTAAGCCTGGAGATGTCGAAGGGTTTTGTAAGTGCATAACAGAGTTGTGGAATAATCCAGTGTTGATTTCCCAAATTGGAAAAAATGCTCGTCATGATTATGAGCAGAAATATAGACCAGAAGATAACTATGAGCAACTGATGGATATTTATAAAAAAACGATGGAGAAATAAGTATGGATTCAAGAATTAGTACATTCGATAAACTGTCCATTCTGAACCGTACATGCGTTAAAATTCTGCAGGGGAGGGGTGCATCGGACCTTTCTGAAAAAAGCACATAGAATACTGTTTGTTGGAAAGGGGGGACAGATTTCTTATTGTAAACACATTTGCTGCGGTAAAAATGTGAAATTTAAAGATTACTTTGAAATACATGGATTGTGTTCTGAAGGATTTAATTTTGGAGATTAGGTGACCATCAGCCAGGGAGGATGATCCGTCCATCCAGCTGTTATGGTGGCGATTACGGAATTGGACTGACAATGGGAAAGCACAGTTCAATTGGATCATACGGATATGTAAGCTGTTCTGGAAAATCACAATCGGTAAGAATGTAACGATTGGAGAGGGCTCTGTTATAGGAACAGGAACTCTTATCACAAGAGAGGTTCCGGAGAAATCTATAGTAGTAGATACTAGAACAAAATGGAAAAGAACGAGAGGGTAACGATTTGCTGTGAGTTATCGCTCGTTGGAGGAAAAAATGAGTGAGAATAGAAAGCAAGGAAAGAAAATCTTGTATGTTCGTTGTGCACCCTATGTATTAAACTTTGATAGCTATAATTTGCAGGAAGTAGGGCTGGGCGGTGCTTTTTGCCGAAAAGGCTATGACTTTGATCTTGTATATTATTCTAAAGAGAATAGAGACCAGATTATTGAGATAGGAGAAAATAAGTTAACAATTCTTTGGAAGAAAGGATTGAAACTACTGAGAACGGGCGTTTATCCGTTTTTATTAAATAAAAGATTTCTTAATCAATATGACATTATAATTATGTCAGAATATGGACAGATTATGAGCCATCTGGTTGCTGAAAGGCATCAAAATGTTTATTTGTATAATGGTCCTTATTATAATTTGTTCAAAATCCCGTTTGTTGAGCCGATATATGATAAAATTTTCTGTAAGAAAATTAACCTCGAAATGAAAAAGATATTCTGCAAGACACAGATGGCAAAAGAATTTATAGAAAAGAAAGGGCTTACGAACACGGTTGTTACGGGAGTAGGACTAGATATAGCAAAATTTGATGCTGAAAAGTTACTTCTACCTGAAACTCAAAACCTGATGGATAAAATGAACGGGAAGAGAAATCTTCTTTATGTAGGAAGCATTATTTCAAGAAAAAATACAGAATTAATTATTAAAACTTTTGTAGACTTAAAAAAGAATATCAAAAATAGCGATTTGCAGTTAGTTCTAGTCGGAAAAGGAGATGAAAGATACACACAAAAATGTAAGGAATTAATCCCTGATGCAATAACGGAAGACGTAGTTTGGTGCCCTTTTATTAAGAATGCCCAACTGCAGTATATTTATAAGGCTGCATATGCTTTTTTACTGCCTTCTGTTCAGGAGATTTTTGGTATGGTTTTATTGGAAGCAATGTATTTTGGAATTCCGGTTGTCTCCAGCCATAGTGCCGGTGCAGGAACGTTAATTCGCAACAATGAGAACGGCTTGATTGTTGAGAAGTTTAATACAAATGCATGGAAAGATGCAATACAAAAGTTATTGGAAAATAAAGAGTATGCTCAAAAGTTAGGGAGTGCAGCAAAAGAGACGATTCAAAAGAACTATATGTGGGATAGCATTGCGGATAAAATGCTGGAACACATAAATATAAATGACTAATACAAGTCCTGCCATAGTATGAAGGATCCATAATGTGCTAATAACAGTGATGAGAACTTCAGTTCTCTGGAAGGAATCAGATGTCTTTAATGCAATTTGTGGGTAAACTCAGAAAGAGGAGAAACTAATGCACAGTTATTCGTTTTTAATATTAAACTATAAAAATGTGGGAGAAACAATCAAGTGTGTTGAATCAATTCAAAAAGCACATTATGAAAATACTACCATTGTAATTGTTGATAATGGATCCGCTGACGGATCTTATGAAAAAATTTGCGAGCAGTACAATAATGCGGAAGATATTTATATCATTAAATCAGATGTCAACCTGGGGTTTTCTGGTGGAAACAATTTGGGATATGTTTTTATTCGGAAAAAAATTAAACCTGATTTTTTAATCGTGACAAATAATGATGTACTTTTTCCACAGAAAGATATGGATAGACGAATTCAAAGTGCTTATGAACAAACAGGATTTTATGTTCTCGGGCCGGATATTTATGTGCGCAAAAACCATGAACACCAAAGCCCGATAATGTTGACCTTGCCAAGTAAGGATAGCATTAAACGAGAGCTGCAGATGTATGAATATTATCTTGAAAAACCCAAGAAATGGGTTACGAGAAGAAAATTTCAGACTGCAAAAAATAGGATATGTCAATCGAATGCTCTTGTAAACAAGCTGTATTGCAAAATTACGAAGAAAAAGATTATAGATTATACAAAAAATCAGATGGATTGCTGTGTACAGGGAGCATGCATTATTGTGTCCAACAAATTTATAGAAGCAGAGGAGAAGATGTTTACTCCGGAACCGTTCTTGTATTGTGAAGAATTGTTACTTTATAAAAAATGTCTCAATAAGGGATATTTGATTGTGTATGATCCGAAAATTCAGATTTGGCATGAAGATAGTTCGACTATGCGGAAAATTAATGGTGGAGAACTGCAAAAAGCAAAGTTTACATTGCCGCATCATGTCGCAGCACTAAAATTGTTGTTAAACACATGGGATTAAATAAAAGAAATATATATGGATACATTCTCGCTGATGATTGTAAACAAAGATATTAGGAAGGAGATAACTTTGAAAAAAGAAGCTGTTCTTAAATTTTTAGATAACATAACGATTAACTCAATAAAACTGGGGGGATTACGTTGTGACTATTCTGATACAATTGTAGGTATGGAATGGTTTTAAAAAAATATATACGGACTTATTCCATTGATTAAAAACAAGTATGGTCACTGGGAAAATTAATACTGAAAAAAGAAAATAAAAATAAGGTGCAATGGTAAGGTTGTTTTTATTCGAAATGTAAAAGAATTGCCAAGCCTTAAAAGTATTGAAGTTCAAGTTCGCAATGTTGCAAGACGTCTAAAAAGCTTTGAAAAAGAAGGTGACAGATTTGATCTCCGTAGTGTTGGCACTCTACAATGGTGAAAAGTATATTAAAGAACAGTTGGTTTCTATTATAAATCAAACAAAGCCAGTTCAAGAAATTGTTATATGTGATGATTGTTCGACTGATAAATCCATTGATATAGTCCAAGAATTAAAAGAAATGACACTAGGCATTTCTTTTAAAATAATTCAAAATAAAAAGAATCTAGGTTATATCCGTAATTTCCACGAGGGAATATCGGCTAGTAAGGGGGATTTTATTTTCCTTGCAGATCAAGACGACATATGGATGCCAGATAAAGTAGAAGTTATGCTCCGTTTTATGAAAGAATCAAATGCTACTCTGGCTTGCTCTAATTTTTCACTTATTGATCAAGATGGAAAAGACATTGTCGGCGAGTACCAAATCCCTAAGTTTATTTTAGAGGCACCAAGTGGAGTCTCTAAAATTGATTTACACTCTCTCCTGTATGGAAATGTGGCTCAGGGGTGCACGTATTGTTTCACTAGTCAAGTTAAAAAGATATATCTTGAAATGGAAAATTTTGATGTAATTCATGATTATCAGCTGATGCTAATTGCCGCTGCATTAGGTGGAGCGGTTTTGATTAATAGTAAATTGATAAAATATCGTTTGCATGGGAACAATTCGGTTGGATTCAAAGAAAAAAAAGATTTGTCGCATGTGAAATTTCATTTTCCGTTTTCTAAGCCTAAAGTAATGACGATAATGCAGTTCCTTCGTCCATATTTAAGCAAAAAAGAGTATCGAAAGTGTAAAGTTGTCTTATATTTGAGGCTCCCGGTATGGAAAGCGGTTATTAACCGATTTTTAAAATAATGGGATGTTCAGAATGAGGTGGAGGATAATACCAGGATGATTAGAAATACTAACATTAATGCGATGAAAAAAAATAAAATACTAGCTTTTCTATTTTGCATGATGGCTTTTCTGGGATCATTTGGAGTTCTAAAGTATCGAGGAACATCTTTATTTATCTTGATCCAGTTGGTTACGGTTTTATACTGTGTATTGATATATAAGAAAGTGTATTTTCCACTTAAAGCTGTGCGTAATATATATATATACTTATTTATTTCAGCATTTCTTGCACAATTCAGTTCCATGCCACAAAGCTACAAGAGTTCAGCTGTTTATATAACAGTACTTCTTGTGCCTTCTTATCTATGTATAGGATATTTGTATCGTTCGGCAAGAGATAACTTATCTTATTTTAGAATTATTAGAAGTGCGCTAAGAGTTATGTGTGTTGTGCAGTTAGTTTGGTGCGTTATTGAATTGATGACTTATCGCGTCACTGGAATCGATTTAAATGATTTGATATTTGTGAAAATATTACACACGGTAAACGATGCATCTAACTTTAAACTTAACCAATTTATGCCGACAGGCTTCAGTCATCATCCTGCGGTGATGGCTCCTATTGTAGTGTTAGCTTTTTTCATGTTTGAAAGCCCTATTTCTAAGGTGATTATCTGTGTGATTGGTTTTTGTATCACTAATTCTACAGCGGTTCTTGGTGTGTGTGTGTGCATTTTATATGAATTGTCCAAAACGATTAAGAATAAATCTACACAAATAAAGAAAAAAAGGCTATTTCAAATTTTTGTAATCATATGTGTTGGTGTTTTTCTTGTTTTGGCAACGAAGGCGTATGAACCACTGATTGATTTGATGAAAAATTTGTATTTCAGAATTTTTGTATCAGGATACGATTCAAGTAGTAATGCACATAAAAGATATTTTACTTCATACCCCGATGTTATAAGTATAAGCAGCTTACCGCAGATTCTATTTGGCTATGGTGAGGGATGTTCAGGTTATCCCTTCGGAGTGTTGTTTAATCAATATACCTTTCTTGGAAACTGGTCAGTTGAATCGACAGTTATGGACTACCTAATATCAAGAGGAATAGTTGGATTTATCGTGTCATACTTCTGTTTGATAAGGATTGCATTAAAAGGGAAAAAAATAAACAAAAAGTACACAGTATGTATGCTTATTTGGATACTTCAAGGAATAACTTATCAAATTCAATTTGACTGGTTGTTCTTTATTGAAATGGTTTTTTATCTGGCAGCTAGTTTGAACTATGATATTTTTCAGGGAAAAGAGGAAAATTAATTTAATGAAAGAAAAGAAGCGTATATTATGTATAAATGCAGATTTACAGTCTACAAATTTGGGCTGTGCGGCGTTGGGGCTATCATTTGTACAGGTACTCCGAGAAATTGCTGAGAAGGACCATTTTCATATTGAGATGAGTGTCCTAGGATATGGAAGAGGTAAAGAATATGAGGATAAGTATATCTCTATACATGAAACAGTGTACTTTGATTTAAGAAATATAAAAGTTTGGAAATATCTGAAAGATAATATTGCAAAGGCGGACTTGATTGTTGATTTCACAGGCGGAGATAGTTTTACAGATATCTATGGAATGAGAAGGTTCTGTAGAGAATCTATTGTGAAAGAACTGGCTATACAAAGTAAGGCATACTTTGTCCTAGGTCCTCAGACGATTGGTCCGTTTAACAACAGTGCTGCTAAAAAAATCGCTGAACATTTGTTGCTAAAATCTGACTATGTATTTGCAAGAGATGAAGTTTCAAATAATTATGCTAGAAATCTGGGCTGTGACAGTGTTTTGACGACAGATGTGGCTTTTATGCTGCAACCAACAACAAATAACTACAGCAGTTTAAATGAGTCTACGAAGATAAAAATTGGCATTAATGTGTCTGGACTGATGATGAATGGAGGATACAACAGTAATAACCAATTTGGACTAAAGATGGATTACAAGAAGTTTATTGACACACTAGTAAGAGAGTGCCTAAAAGCGAATTATGAGGTTTATCTAGTTCCACATGTGCTTCCACTTCATTCGCCCGCCGAGGACGATTATAAAGCTTTAGAGCAGATTCATAGTGTTTATCCTCAAACTGTACTTGCTCCCAAATTTTTGTCCCCCAAGGAAGCGAAAGAGTACATCAGCTATATGAATTTTTTTGTTGGATCCAGAATGCACGCAACGATTGGCTCCTTTTCCGTGGAAGTTCCGACTATACCGGTGGCATACAGCCCTAAATTTTCTCGATTGTTTTCTAGTGTAGGGTATAATAGAGTGATAGATGGAAAAGTCACTAACGAAGTAGATGCTGTTTCTACTATTCTTGATGCTATTGCTCATAGGGAAGAGATAAAAAAGGAAATGCAAGAACCTTTGAATGTTATTAAAAGTCGAAATAAGGATTTTGTGAGAAAGATTCGAGATATATTGAATAATTCAGCAAGATGAAATAAGAAGAAAAAGAGGGAAAGCATATGATTGACAACAAGAAAAATATACAGCTTCTTGTAGAATGCTTGAAGGAACATTCTATTCGTAATATTGTAATAAGTCCCGGTGGAACTAATATTGCTTTTGTTAGGGCAGTGCAGGACGATCCTTTTTTTCATTGCTTTTCAGTAGTTGATGAGCGGAGTGCAATGTATTTTGCGATCGGACTTTATCTCCAGACAGGAGAGATCATTGCAACGTCATGTACAAGTGCACAGGCAACTAGAAATTATGTTCCAGGATTGACAGAGGCGTATTATAAAAAAGTTCCAATCTTAGCGATTACGATGAGTAAACATCCTCGCTTCACTTATCAAGAATACATGCAAGCGCCGGATCAGAGTTCACTCCCGAACGACTGTGTTAAAAGTTCGTATAGCTTGCCAATTGTATCCGAAAGTGATGATGTACTACATAGCATTCGATTGATTAATGAAGCCATATTGGAAACGACACATCATGGTTGTGGACCGGTGCAATTGTGCATTCCGTGGCTTGACTTTTCGTTAAGTGCTATCCCACTACGAAATCGTTGCATTAAAAGGTACACGCTGGAAGACCCATGGGATATTTCACTGAAAAATAAAAAAGTACTAATTTGCATTGGTGAGCATATTCGGTTTGGGAAAAAAGAAAAGAACTCCCTCGAAAAGTTTTGCGAATGTTATAATTGTGCAGTTTATACAAACCACTTGTCTAATTATAGTGGAAAATATTCTTTCGAGGGGAATCTTTTATTTACAACGATTGGAGTTGAAAAATTTAAAACGGAAATTTGTCCAGATGTTTTAATTACTATTGGTGGACAAACAGGTGATTATTCATTCTATAGACTTTTTTCTAAGCTTGAACTTAGAGAAATTAAGCATTGGAGGGTTGACTGCGACGGTCATGTGACGGATACATATGATAAGCTGACAAAAGTATTTGAATGTTCAGAAGCAGCTTTCTTTGAAAAGTTGACAGTAGCTGAATCAGATACGCATGAATATTATGCAAAGATTAACAGATGTATTACATATAGCCTAGATGTGGAACTTCCGTTTTCTAACGCATATGCAGCCCGGAAACTGACAAAAAATATTCCGCCAAATAGTGTAGTTCAGTTTTCAATATTGAATAGCTTACGAGTATGGAATTTGTTCCATTTTGAAAATCAAGTCGAATGCTATTCCAATGTTGGTGCATTTGGAATTGATGGGGGAATGTCGACACTAATTGGACAGAGCATGGTAACAAGTGAATTGTGCTTTATGATAATTGGTGATCTTGCGTTTTTCTATGATATGAATGCTTTAGGAATTAGAGGACTAAAAAGTAATATTCGAGTTCTTCTTGTAAATAACAACGGAGGCGTTGAATTCAAATTAGGCAAAGTTGACTCTAAAGATGTAAACAGATATATTGCAGCGGGCAATCATTTTAAGAATGCACAAGGTTGGGCTGAAACGTGTGGATTCGAGTATTTAAGAGCGCAAACAGAAAAAGAGTTTGATAGTGCTATAGGAAAATTTGTTGGTCTAAATGACAAACCGATTGTTTTAGAACTATTTGTGTCTGATACTGATGATGCCGCAGCGTATAATAAACTAGTGACAATTAATACAGAAGGAGCAGCACTCAATCAGTTCAAGGACAATATGAAAGTTTCTGTAAAGAAGTTGTTTGGAAGAATTTGATAAGGTTTCTTGTGAAAGGAATACAATTGGTTAATGGTATCTACTATAAAAAAGTTCATTGTAAAATATAGGGGACTACCAGTTCCCGTTAAGGCATCATTTTGGTTTTTGATATCGGCTTTCTTGCAAAAAGGCATTTCGGTGATTTCAACGCCAATTTTTACACGGCTACTATCAACGGTCGAGTATGGACAATATAATGTTTTTAACTCATGGCTTGGAATTGTTACGGTATTTGTAACGCTTCAACTTTATTCTGGGGTTTTTACACAAGGCATGGTTAAATTTGAAGAGAGAAAATATCAATATGCATCATCTTTACAGGGATTATGCTTGACATTGGTAGTGTTCTGGACAATAGTATATTTTATTTTTAAAAATAAATGGAATGCACTATTTGGTTTAACCACTGTTCAAATGCTTGCTATGATACTGATGATTTGGGCATCTTCAGTATTTAGCTTTTGGTCAGTAGAGCAACGCGTTGATTTCCATTATCATAAACTCGTTGCGGTAAGTATTATCACATCCATTCTAAAACCTGCTGTTGGTGCAGTATTTGTTGTACTGGCCGAAGATAAGGTGACAGCTAGAATCTTAGGACTTGCTTTGGTTGAATTGGCAGTATATACATGGATGTTCTTCTCACAAATGAGAAAAGGGCGTGTGTTTTATGATAAACATTTTTGGAAGCATGCGCTTATGTTCAATCTTCCGCTGATTCCGCATTATTTATCAATGACTGTTCTCAATAGCTCGGATCGAATTATGATTAAGAATATGGTGGGGGCAGAAGAGGCTGGAATATATAGCCTGGCATATTCTGTTTCGCAGATTATGACGCTGTTTAATACTGCACTTTTACAAACAATTGAACCGTGGCTCTATAAAAAAATTAAGTCAAAGAACATAAAGGATATAGAAAAGGTGGCTTACCCCGCTTTTTTATTGATTGCAGGTGTTAATATTCTGTTGATTGTATTTGCACCGGAAGTGGTTTCTATTTTTGCACCAGACACCTATCATGATGCTATATGGGTTGTGCCACCGGTTGCAATGAGTGTGTACTTTATGTTTGCGTATACATTCTTTGCGGTTTTTGAGTTTTATTATGAAAAAACAAAGTATGTTGCTATTGCAACGGTTTCTGGAGCTGTATTGAATATTGTATTGAACTATATCTTTATTGGAAAGCTTGGTTACTACGCAGCTGGATATACAACGTTACTTTGCTATATTGTATTTTCACTCTATCATTACTATTTTATGAGAAAAATTTGTAAAAAAGAATTTTGGGGTGAAATGCCATACAAAACAAGCGTTCTTTTGGCGATAACGGCAGCTTTTATGATTGGTGGTTTTTCTATTCTGTTACTATATAATAACTGTGTGGGACGTTATTTACTTATCGGAGTTCTTGTATTGCTGATGATTGTATTTAGGAACAAAATAATGAACCAGATAACGAGATTGATAAGCCTAAAAAAGCAGCACGATTAATAGGAGAAGATTAATGAGTTTGAAATATAAAGTGCGTGGATTTATCCAACTATTAAAACGAAAAGAGAAAATTCCTATTCCTCAACTTGTCAATGCTGAAAAAATACTAGAAGGAAAAACGGCATTGATTACAGGGGGAAGTGGTGGACTGGGTATTGCATTTGCAAAAGCGTTTAAGGAGGCAGGTTGTTCAGTCATTATTGCGGGAACGAACCAAAGTAAACTGGACAAGTGTAAAGCTAACCTTGGACAAGATGTGCAGACTATAATAATAAACATAAGTGATGCATCAATTCTTGCCGAAAAGGTAAATGAAGCGGCACGGATTTCTCCTACTGGGAAAATTGATATTCTTGTCAACTCAGCAGGTGTGAATAAGGCTCAAAATTTTCTGAGTGTAAGTGAGGAGGATTACGATTGCATCATGGATATTAATGCAAAAGGAACATTTTTTATGAGTCAAGCTATTGCAAAGTATATGGTTGACAATAGTATTAAAGGGCATATCTTGAATGTGAGTTCCTCTTCTGCACAACGACCGGCTTGGACGCCCTATGAAATCTCTAAGTGGGCAATTAATGGAATGACAAAGGGAATGGCAGATGTTTTATTGCCTTATGGAATTATTGTAAATGCAATTGCTCCAGGTCCTACAGCAACGCCTATGTTGATTAAGAATGGTGATAGCTGCATATCGAACGAAAACAACTTAATTGGCAGGTTTGAAATGCCAAGTGAAATCGCAAACCTTGCAACATTTATGGTTAGTAATATGGGAGATATGATTGTGGGCGATACAGTCTATATTTCTGGGGGAAGTGGAGTTATATCAATGCATCATTAAGAACTTAAAGATATGGCAGAATATTCATGTAGACTGTTAGACCAGTAAATATTCAACAATATAATAAGTTTTAGAATTAAATGTAAGAAGGTAGTGAAGAAGAATATGGATGAAAGAAAGGAGAGAGATTACCCACGGTTCTTCGTTTAAATGTGGGGTAAAATACCCCGGAAGCATTGAAAAATAGGGATAGATAGCACAAATTTATACCAGTCTGGTACACCTACGCCTCCTTATCTCAACAACCAGTCAATCACATTCACAACCTTTATTCCATCATAATTCCCAAGTGAAAAGCGATCCAGAGTCAGGACAACTTTCTCATAATTATCCGGGATGCTTCTCAGTGGTCTCATTTCTCTTTCAAAGGTTTCTTCAGCTGTCATATCTGCAGTTACCTGATAGTAGGTGAGTACGTTTTCTTTTTGTACGACGAAGTCGACTTCTGTGGTACCATATTTTCCGATATTGATCTTGTATCCTCTTCTCATAAGCTCGAGAAATACTATATTTTCAATGGTAAAACCGAGATCGTAATGCTTTCTTGGGAGAATGTGATTTCGAATTCCCATATCTACCATATACAACTTATTATTGATCTTCAGGAGCTGTTTGCCGACAATGTCAAAGCGCTCTACGGAATAAAATATAAACGATTCTTTTAAAACGTCTACATAATCGCTGACGGTGTTTTGTGAAATTTTTCTTCCGGACGAGGTCAGGTAATTGGTTATGCTTTTCATGGATACGGGG
>ENA-ORNW01001613-ORNW01001613.1-human-gut-metagenome-genome-assembly--contig:-NODE-1613-length-16839-cov-7.497557_pt1 | contig 16839 bp, 8 predicted proteins | sample MGYA00242121_ERZ509034 | MGnify/ENA primary metagenome ERZ509034 (study PRJEB26280, sample SAMEA2338689) | human gut metagenome | biome: human gut; feature: human-associated habitat; material: faeces... | reverse complement strand
CACGTGCCATAGTGAACCGCTATCAGGGAAAGGACGAAACTTTCAAGACATTATATAATGTATTCAAGGAGCATAATGACAACTGCCGGAAGCTAATCGGGACAGACTATGCCGACATCACCGTAAGACGTTACGACAATTGCCTTAAATACCTCATGGAACTGGTTAAACGGGATTACAAGGTAGATGATATGGGATTAAATTTGATTATAGGGAAAGGAGAAGAAGCGGTTTAATTGTGTCATACTGCTAAAGAATGACATACTAAAACTATTTTATCTCCCGTTAATTCTTTACATTTGCCACAAAATTATAGCGATTATGACAGAATGCAAGGATGAACACATATTAAATTCCATTGATTACCCGGAGGATTTGCGCAAGTTGTCCCCCGATAAATTGGGAGAGGTATGTGCAGAGTTGCGTCAATATATAATAGATGTACTATCGGAGAATCCGGGACATTTAGGGGCAAGTCTCGGTACAGTAGAGCTGACGGTTGCACTACACTATGTTTTTAATACTCCCTATGATCGTATTGTATGGGATGTGGGGCATCAGGCGTATGGTCATAAAATACTGACTGGACGTCGAGAGGCTTTTCATACGCTCCGAAAATTTAAAGGAATCAGTGGATTTCCTAATCCTCTGGAAAGCCCTTATGACGCATTTGTTGCCGGACATGCTTCAAATTCCATTTCGGCGGCTATGGGTATGTCGGTCGCTTCTGCGCTGAAAGGGGAAAAAGACAGGCATGTAATAGCTGTGATCGGTGATGGAGCTATGACGGGTGGTTTGGCATTTGAAGGTCTGAATAATGCGTCGGCTAATCCAAACAACCTGCTTATCATTCTTAATGATAATGACATGGCTATAGATCACGCAGTCGGTGGATTGAGCCAGTATCTAGTGGATATCACAACCAGCCAGGCATATAATAAAATGCGTTATGATGTGTACCGCGGATTGCGGAAGATGAAACTGATCAATAATGACCGTCGGGGAAATATCCTTCGTTTTAACAATAGTCTGAAAGCATTGCTTACTCAACAACATAATCTGTTTGAGGGATTCAGCATCCGTTACTTTGGTCCGATCGACGGGCATGATGTCGGTTATATGATCAAGGTTCTGAATGATATAAAGGATATGGAAGGTCCGAAACTATTACATATCAAAACTAAAAAAGGCAAAGGATTCAAGCCTGCTGAAAAGTCGGCAACGGAATGGCATGCACCAGGGCTGTTCAATAAAGAAACAGGAGAACGGATCATTGTCCATAAGTTGAACGAACCCCAACTTTATCAGGATGTTTTCGGACATACCCTTGTCGAGCTGGCCGAACAGGACGAACGGATCGTGGGAGTCACTCCTGCTATGCCGACAGGTTGTTCTATGACTTATATGATGAAAGCGTTTCCGAAACGGGCGTTTGATGTCGGGATTGCCGAAGGGCATTCGGTAACTTTCTCTGCCGGACTTGCCAAAGAGGGAATGATCCCATTCTGCAATGTCTACTCTTCTTTCATGCAGCGGGCATACGATATGGTGATACACGATGTTGCACTTCAGAATCTTCATATGGTAATCTGTCTGGACCGTGCCGGTCTAGTAGGCGAAGACGGGGCGACCCATCACGGGGTGTTCGACCTCGCTTATCTGCGTCCAGTCCCGAACTTGGTTATTTCATCTCCTTTGAACGAACTGGATTTGAGGAATTTGATGTACACCGGGTATAAGGAATGTAACGGCCCTTTTGTGATCCGTTATCCACGCGGTAAGGGAGAGATGGCAGATTGGAGGAATGAGATGCGTATCCTTCCGATCGGGAAAGGCAAGAAACTTCGTGATGGGGATGATATTGCGATCTTGTCACTTGGACCTATTGGCAACGAAGTGATAAAGGCCATAAAGGAGGTTGAAAGTGATGGTATATCGATTGCCCATTATGATATGATTTTTTTAAAACCGATGGATGAAGAACTGCTGCATGAAGTCGGTAAGAGGTTCAGCCGTGTCATCACTGTTGAAAACGGCGTAATCAAAGGTGGACTGGGCAGTGCTGTTTTGGAATTTATGGCTGATAACGGATATGCTCCTCAGGTAAAACGGATTGGTGTGCCGGATGAGTTTGTCGAACATGGATCGATTCCCGAACTGTATAAGCTGTGTGGTATGGATGCCAAAAGTATTGCAGGAGAAATAAAAAAGATGGTTATCAGAGGATAATATATCCTTATAATTAATCTATTATATAAAATGAAAATTATTATAGCCGGAGCCGGTGAAGTAGGAACCCACCTGGCAAAAATGTTATCACAGGAGAAGCAGGATATTATCCTGATGGATCCGAATGAGGAACGTTTGAATTTCACGAATTCAAGCATGGAGATCCTTCCTATGGTGGGTAATCCGACATCCATTCGGGACCTGGAAGAAGCCGGTATCAGAAAGGCCGACCTGTTTGTCAGTGTCACGCCGGAAGAAACGACCAATGTGGCAGCCAGCATTCTGGCTTCTAAATTAGGAGCACATAAGACGTTGGCGCGTATCAACAATTACGAATATTTGCTCCCTAAAAACAAGGAACTGTTTGAAAAAATGGGGATCGATTCCATGATTTACCCGGAAATGCTGGCAGCCAAAGAAATTGTCACGGCTGTCAGACGCCCGTGGACTCGGCAATACTGGGAGTTGTTCGGAGGCGCTCTGATTCTGATCGGTGTAAAGGTGCGCGATAATTCCCGACTTGTGAACAAACATCTGTCCGAATTACTGAACGAACAGAAACTCTATCATATCGTTGCCATCAAACGGCAGAACGAGACCGTTATTCCCCGTGGTACGGATCGTATAGAATCGGGAGATATCGTTTTTTTTACAACGACTAAAAGCCATATCGAAGACGTCCGGTTGCATGCGGGCAAGCGAGACCCCGAAGTAAAGAAAGTCATTATTATGGGAGGAAGCCGTATTGCGATCCGTACCTGCCAGTACCTTCCGAACAATATCCGTGTAAAAGTAATCGAGACTAACAAAGAAAAGAGTCACCGTATAGCTGAGGTTGTCCCTGGAAATGTCTTGATCATCAATGGAGACGGACGCGATACCGATCTGTTGATGCAGGAAGGGATCAAAGATGCACAGGCATTTATCGCACTGACGGATAATTCGAGTACGAACATCTTGGCTTGTCTGGCTGCTAAACGCGCCGGAGTATTCAAGACTATCGCCAAGATCGAAAATATCGACTACATACCTTTAGCGGAGAGCATGGACATCGGCTCGGTTATCAATAAGAAACTGATTGCTGCCAGCCATATCTACCAATTCCTGTTGGATGCAGACGTGTCGAACGTGAAGTGTTTAACTTTTGCCAATGCAGATGTGGCGGAACTTGTTGCTCGTCCCGATTCGAAAATTACCCGTAAGCAGGTAAAAGATCTGAATCTTCCGAAAGATTTGACGTTGGGCGGATTGATTCGTGACGGTGAGCCTATGATGATCAAGGGTGATACACATATCCAAGCTTATGACCACGTTGTGGTGTTCTGTTTGGATACGGCTATGCGTAAATTGGAGGACTACTTTAATTAATTGTCAATGGACAACTCAGGGTTGTCTCTTTTCTCTGTTCAATGTGTCAATTGTTAATAGCATATTATGCTGAACATTCGTTTTATAATTAAGATGTTAGGGATGATGTTCATCCTTGAGACGTTGTTTATGCTGGCTGCAACGGCAGTCGCTTTCTTATATGAAGGAAATGACTTCTATCCGCTTCTTCAGTCGAGTGGTATCATGTTCGGAACGGGAGTCCTTTTTATGCTGATCGGACTACGAGCCAATGAACATACGGCCGGGCGCAGGGAAGGGATGCTGACTGTTACATTGACTTGGGCTCTTTTCTCCCTTTTGGGGATGTTACCATTCTATTTAGGTGGCTATATAGATAATGTGACGGATGCTTATTTCGAAACGATGTCCGGTTTTACGACGACAGGCTCTACCATATTGACCGATATCGAAGCACTTCCGCACGGGATATTGTTTTGGCGGAGCCTTACGCAATGGCAGGGCGGTATTGGAATGATCGTGTTTACCGTAGCGCTGATGCCTATTATCGGAGGTGGGGCTACCCAGATGTTCAATGCCGAGACTCCGGGTATCACGCACGAACGTTTCCGTCCGCGTGTTACCCAGGTGGCCAAGCGCCTGTGGGGAGTTTATTTGTTCCTGACCATTATCCTTATTGGTCTTTTATGGGCGGGTCCAATGGACTTGTATGACGCTGTCAATCATGCGCTCACTTGTATTTCTACAGGTGGCTATTCTACGAAAAATGCCAGTATCGCTTACTGGGACTCTGCCTATATCGAATATATAATTACGATTTTTATGTTTATCGGTGCGACCAATATTACTTTGATATATTTCTTTTTTAACGGTAGGCCCAAGAAGTTATTTGCGGATGAAGAAACACGCTGGTTTTTCTGGTTCGTACTGATTATTACGGCAATATCGACAGTCTGGATCATGTATAAAGGAATTGTGGACGATTTTGGTACAGCTTTTAGGCAAACGGTATTCCAGGTCGTGACATTGGTGTCTACATGTGGGTTTGCAACGGTCGATTATATTCCGTGGGGACCGTTTTTCTGGCTGTTAGCGCTAGTTCTGATGGTGGTATGTGGTTGTGCTGGCTCTACTTGTGGAGGTTTGAAAATGGGCCGTTTTGTGATTTTGACCAAGAACCTCTTTAATGAATTTAAGAAGCAGACGCATCCACATGCCATTATTCCGGTGCGAATGAACGGGCATGCTGTTTCTGGTGATATCGTCCACCGGGTATTGGCGTTCGCTTTTGCCTATATTGCTTTAATATTTGTCAGCTGTATGGTGCTGATGATCGATGGGGTAGGATTTGAGGAGACTATCGGGGCTACTATCTCTTCGATCAGTAACGTTGGACCGGGACTTGGTAGTCTGGGACCGGTCGGAAACTATGCTGATGTCCCGGCGGTATCGAAGTGGTTCTTGTCTTTTCTGATGATGGTCGGACGTTTGGAGATCTTTACGGTGTTGACAATCTTGTTGCCGGGGTTTTGGAAACAATAATACCAAAAAAGATAGTTCGGATATACGCTTTTGCCTAATTTTGCGTTATAATAGGTGCGAATCATAAAGACGTAAGATACATGATAGAATATATCAAGGGAGAGATAGTAGAACTGACACCGGCCAGGATGATCTTGGAATGTGCCGGAATCGGTTATGAACTGAATATCTCCTTGAATACATATACTTTTTATAATGGGAAACCGACCGGGAAGATTTACGTGTACGAAGTAATACGTGAAGATGCCCATTTGCTTTTTGGCTTTGCAGGAAAAGATGAGCGCGAACTGTTTCTGATGTTGACTTCCGTGTCGGGAGTCGGTCCCAATACTGCTCGGATGATCCTTTCTTCCCTGTCACCATCTGAATTGATCCGGGTGATTGCCGATAAGAACGAAACAGCTCTGACGTCAGTCAAAGGAATCGGATTGAAAACAGCTCAACGTATTCTAGTTGATCTCAAAAACAAGGTAAAGCCGATAGAGGGAATGACAGTGACAGGTGGCTCCTCTTCTGTCGCTGCCAGTGGTGCTGTCACAGAAGAAGCAGTGGCGGCATTGGTTATGCTTGGATTCCAGAAGGCCGCTTCGCAAAAGGCGGTTAACTCGATATTGAAAGGTTCGCCTGCACTGGCTGTCGAGCAGGTCATTAAAACAGCCCTAAGAATGCTTTAAGCAATGGATAATTGGCAATTGGCAATTTAGGAGAATTTGGAATTGTCGGTTGTCATTGTCTGTTGTCAATTGTCAATTAACATGAGAAAGACACTGAAATTTATACTCTGGATAACAATTCTACTGTTTGGTGCAGGTCTGTATTCTATGAATACGGATTTTCTGGCCTATGAGATGTCGTTGCCGGATACTGAACAGCCGGTCGTTCCGGATGATACGGTGCCGAAGGTGCGCACCCGCTTTCCGGTAGCCAAGACGGTCCCTGAAGAATATCAGGATCTTACCAAGCAGTCACCTGCTGACTTGAAGACGCCGGATAACGTGAAATCAGTGGTCGAATATGATATCAGAACCGGGACATATGTGGTCCGTACCAAGTTAGGTGATGCCGATCTGACTACTCCTATTTCGTTGACCCCTGAGGAATACCAGGATTATAGTTTCCAAAAATCCGTTCAATCCTACTATCGCCAGAAAAACGAGGAAGAATTTCAAAAGGCGGCTAATAAGCAGTTCAATTTAGCTGATATGCAGTTCAATATCGGTGCGGCGGAACGTATCTTTGGGCCGGGCGGTGTCCGGGTGAAAACGCAAGGTTCGGCTGAAGTGGAGCTAGGCTTGAAGCAGAATAAAACCAAAAATCCCTCTTTGCCGGAACGTGCTCGTAACCGTACCTTCTTTAATTTCGATGAGAATGTTCAATTGAATGTACAGGCATCGGTTGGTAGCAAAGTGAATTTCGATATGAACTATAATACCGAAACCTCTTTTGATTTCGACTCCAAAAAACTGAAATTAGCTTATACCGGGGAGGAAGATGAAATTATCAAGTCGCTGGAAGCCGGAAATGTAAGTATGACAACCAGTAACTCCCTAATCAACGGAGGAGCAGCCCTGTTCGGTATGAAAGCGGATCTCCAGTTCGGGAAGCTGCGAGTCAATGCGTTGTTTGCACAGCAGGAGTCGGAATCGAAAACGGTCAGTTCTAAAGGGGGCGTGCAGACAAAACCTTTCGAATTGACGATTGACCAGTATGACGAGAATCGTCACTTTTTCCTGTCACACTATTTTCGCGACCGCTATGATGAGGCGGTGAAGAACCTGAATACGATTTCCTCTCCCGTCACGATCAGCAAGGTGGAAGTTTGGGTGACAAACAAACGGGCTACTTATGACCAGGCGCGTAACGTGATCGCTTTTGCCGATCTGGCCGAGCATGATAATATTTCGAATACGGCGGTCGTTTCTCCTTCGGGGGCGCTGTCTATCCCCTATAATAATACGAATACATTATATAATACCCTTAACCAACAATTTACCGGTGCTCGTGATATCAGCACGGTAAATCAGGCGTTGGGAGGAACTTTTGTTAACGGTACGGAGTATGAAGAAGTGGAAAGCGCTCGTTTGCTGGATGCGTCCGAATATACGGTCAATACGAAGTTGGGGTATATCTCGCTGAAAACACAGTTGCAGGCAGATGAGGTATTGGCTGTCGCTTACAATTATACTTATTCGGATGGAAAGACTTATCAGGTTGGCGAGTTCTCGACTGACAACCCTTCATCGGCTGCCTCTTGCCTGTATGTGAAGTTGTTGAAAGGAATTACCATGTCGCCTGATATGCCTTTTTGGGACCTGATGATGAAAAATATCTATTCATTAGGAGCTTACTCTGTCCAAAAAGAGAAGTTCAAGTTGAATATCATGTATCAAAGCGATACAACCGGTACGTATGTCAACTATTTGCCGGAAGGGGCGATTGCCAACCAAATCTTGTTACGAGTGCTGAACCTGGATAGCTATGATTCCAACAATCAGCCGCATCCGGATGGTATATACGACTTTATTGAAGGTGTGACCGTCCTTGCCGATAATGGGAAAATTATTTTTCCAAGTGTGGAACCATTCGGTTCCTATCTGCGTAAAAAGATTAACAATGATGCGATTGCTGACAAATATGTGTTCCAGGAACTCTACGACTCGACATTGACCGTCGCCCGGCAGATTGCTGAAAAGAACAAGTTCAAACTGGAAGGGGAATACAAAGCCTCTTCGGGTGCCGAGATACAGTTGGGGGCTTCCAACGTAGCGCGAGGTTCAGTGAAAGTAACGGCTGGTGGGGCGATATTAACCGAGAATGTGGATTATACCGTCGACTATACTTCCGGCGTGGTAACGATCCTGAACGAAAGTATTATTTCCGCAGGTACGCCGGTCAGCGTCTCGCTGGAAAACCAGACAGCCTATAACATGCAGCGTAAGACCATGATGGGATTGGACTTGAACTATCAGTTCAACCCGAATCTGATGGTAGGCGCTACCATCATGCACATGTCCGAAATGCCGTTGACCACCAAGACGACGATGGGCGACGAAGCGATAAAGAATACGCTCTGGGGTGTCAATATGGCTTATAAGGGCGAGAGTCAGTGGCTTACCAATATGTTCGACAAGCTGCCGTTGCTGAACCTAAGCAAACCCAGTCAGATATCTTTCAATGCGGAGTTCGCTCATTTGATTGCCGGGCATTACGAAAACAAGAACACGGGGGGATATTCGTATCTGGATGACTTCGAGTCGACACAGAGCAATTTCGACCTCTCCGACCCTTATCCCTGGCAGTTGTCCAGTGTGCCTTATGACGATGGTACGCCCCAATTGTTCCCGGAAGCTGGACTGACCAATAATATCGATTACGGGAAAAGTCGTGCTTTGCTTGCTTGGTACACGATCGACGGATTGTTCACGCGTAAAAATTCTTCTTTGCGTCCGAAATATATTACGACAAAAGATTTGTCCAACCATTATGTCCGTGCTATCGAGACGAGAGAGTTGTTCCCGCAACGGCAGCAAAGCATGAGTGAAAGTAATACGTTGACAGTTCTGAACATGGCTTACTATCCGCAGGAACGCGGACCGTATAACTTGGATGCCGATAATATTAATCCTGACGGAACATTGCAAAACCCGGAAAAGCGTTTCGGTGGAATGATGCGAAAGATAGACCAGAGTGACTTTGAGACGGCGAATGTCGAATATATCGAATTTTGGATGCTTGATCCGTTCATTTATGATCGTCAGACAACAGGGGGGGATCTGTATTTTAATTTGGGTGAGATATCGGAAGACATATTGAAGGATGAAAAGAAGTTCTTCGAAAACGGATTGCCAATCGATGGCGATACGTCTAAGGTCGATTATACTGTTTGGGGTAAGGTTCCAAAACAGCAGAGTACAGTTTATGCCTTCGACAATACGGCAGGTGCACGTCTGTTGCAGGATGTCGGCCTGAACGGTTTATCCTCGGATGAAGAAAAGGAATATCCGGCTTACCAGGATTATCTGAATAAATTACGCCAGAAATTGAATGCGGTAACCCTAACCGAGATGGAGAACGATCCGTTACAGCTGTCCCCTTTCTTTGATCCGGCCGGTGACAAGTTCCACTATTTTCGTGGTTCGGACTATGATTCTCAGGAGGTGGATATCTTAACACGTTACAAACGCTATAATGGAACGGAAGGAAACTCGAAAGATATCAATGATTCGGGCGAGCGCTACAGCACTTCTTCCAAGACCGTGCCTGATGTAGAAGACATCAATCAGGACAATACTCTGAATAAAAATGAAAAATATTTCGAATACAAAGTCAGGATAACTCCGCAGGATACGGTTGTCGGTGAAAACTTCATTGCGGATAAACGTACTTCATCAGTAAGATTGGCGGATGGTACGACAGAATCCGTTACCTGGTATCAATTTAAGATTCCGGTAAAACAATACCAGCGTGTGGGGGCAATCAATGATTTCAAGACGATTCGTTTCATGCGTATGTATATGACAGGGTTTAAGGAATCGGTCGTGTTGCGCTTCGGTACTCTGCAATTGGTACGCGGAGAATGGCGATCCTACGAGCAGGATTTGTCCGATCCGAAGATGCCGCCTGCAGTGAAGGGTAAATTGGAAGTCTCGACTGTCAATATCGAGGAAAACAGTGACAGGGATCCGGTCAGCTATACATTGCCCCCGGGCGTCAGCCGTGTACTGGACCCGAGCCAGCCTCAGATCCGTCAGGAGAACGAACAGGCGCTTTCTTTAAAGATAACGGACCTTGCCGCTCAAGATGCACGTGCCGTGTATAAGAATACGAATTATGATTTGCGGCAGTATAAACGCTTGCAACTGTTTACCCATGCCGAGGCTCCGAAATTGGATGTAAACGATCTTGCAGATGGCGATCTCGCTGTTTTTATCCGCCTGGGATCGGACTATAAGAATAACTATTACGAATATGAAGTACCGTTGAAATTGACTCCGCACGGGGAGTATAACTATAACAATTCGGAACACCAGAAAATCGTTTGGCCGGCAGAAAACATGTTGAATTTCCGTTTGGAGATTTTGACGGACCTGAAACTGGAGCGTAACCGGGAAAAACGGTCCGGTACGAATGGAGTGTCTTTCCAGACTGTCTATTCTGGTAGGGATCCGGACAACGATGGTAATACGATCCGTGTCAAAGGTAATCCGAGTCTTTCCGAAGTGAAGACAGTCATGATCGGTGTGCGTAACGTGCGTAATAAGTTGAAGAGCGGGGAAGTTTGGGTGAACGAATTGCGCCTGACCGACTTCAATGAAGAAGGTGGGTGGGCGGCCAATGCGAATTTGAATGTTGCGCTTTCCGACTTGGGAACGGTGAATGTGGGCGGACGTATCGAAACGGCCGGCTTTGGTGCTCTTGACCAGTCTTTGAATGAACGCCGGATGGAGGACTTCAAACAGTATAACGTGGCGACCTCTATCGAATTGGGTAAACTGTTTCCGGAAAAGGCGCAAGTCAGTATCCCGTTCTATTATGCTTATTCGAAGGAAACATATGATCCGAAATACAATCCGCTGGATCAGGATGTCAAACTGAAGGATGCTATCGATAAGGCAGAAACAAAGGCTGAGAAGGATTCGATCCGTGATTATTCTCAAGATAGGACGGTTATCAAGAGTGTTTCATTCAATAACGTGCGTGTGAATATCAAGAGTAAGAATCCGATGCCTTATGATCCGGCAAACTTTACACTCGGATATTCGTACAGTATTAATGATAAGAAAAATCCGGAAACGGAATATGAAACGACGAAAGACTATCGTGCTAATTTTGCCTATAGCTATGTGCCTTATGTCAAGCCGATCAAGCCATTCGATAAGTTATTGAAGAAAAACAACGGCTATACGCGCTATGCCAAACAACTGGCGTTTAATGTGGCCCCGTCTATCAACTTCCAGACGGCCATGATGCGTAATTATTACGAAATAAAATTACGCGATCTGACAGGAGCAGCAACAGGTGTCACTAACGATATTCCGGTGACATTCAGCCAGAACTTCTATTGGGACCGTGCTTTCAGTTTGAACTGGGCTTTTACGAATAACCTGAACATAACGTTCAGTTCCGGTACGAATGCCCGTATCGAAGAACCGTATGTGCAGGTGAATAAGGAGCTGAACCCGGACGGTTACCAGTTATGGAAAGATTCCGTGAAGAAGAGCATCGCTGACCTGGGAACCCCGATGAAGTATGACCAGCAGTTTATGGCGACCTGGCAGTTGCCGTTGCAGCTGATCCCGGTTCTGGATTGGACCAATGCTTCTTTGAGCTACAATGCTACTTACAACTGGGATCGTGGAGCGACGGTAAGCGAAGATATCGAGATGGGTAATACGATCAAGAACCAGCGTCAGTTCGATTTGCAGGCGAACTTGAACCTGTTATCTCTCTACAACAAAAACAAATATTTGAAGAAGATCAACCAGAAGTTTAACAATACCCGGACTACGGCTAAAAAAACGGAGAAGAAGAAAAAGCCGAAATTGGAAAAAGAAATTGTCTTGAGTCCGGACAGCGCTACGGTTGTCGAGCATGGTATGTTTACGAAAAAGGTGCAAATCACGGCCAGAAGAACGGACGGGCGTGTCTACAAAGTCAAGTTCAAGCCGATCAATTTCGCACAAGTTAAGATTTTGAACCAAGACACGGTGCGCTTGAAGTTGACGATCATACCGGGACCGGCCCCTACTGAGGATTTTCTTTACAAGGCGGTTGAACACAGTGCCCGCTTTTTGATGATGGTGCGCCGTTTCAATATTCAGTTTACGAACTCTGCCGGTATGATGCTGCCCGGTTTCCGTCCGGAGATCGGTGATATCTTTGGCCAGGGACGGTCTTCATTCGGACTTTCCCCGGGGATCGGTTTTGCGTTCGGTGACGTGCGTCGTAGCTATATAGACGAGGCATATGAAAAAGGCTGGTTGATTACGGATACCGAGAGAGACGTGAATGCCGCAGTCATGACCAGTACGAAAAATCTGAATATACGGGCGAACCTCGAACCGATCACTGGATTGAAGATCGACTTGACGGCTCTTCGCAACGATACGCGTAATACGGAAATACAATTTATGTATGAAGGTATGCCGGAGATTATGGGGGGAAACTTTACCATGACGACAATCGCGCTGGGAAGCGCATTCGGAGGCAGTGGCAATGCTATGAATAACTATTCTTCGAAAGCCTTTGACAAGTTGTTGGCAAACCGCGAGATCATTGCCCAACGTATCGAAAGCAAGTATTCCGGCTTGAAATATCCGGATGTGGGCTTTATCCATGATAAAGGCTTGGGAGGAATGCCTTATAATCCGGGAACAGATAATGTGAACGGCGTCAACCGGAATTCGGCGGATGTCCTGATTCCTGCATTTCTGGCCGCTTATACCGGTAAGGACCCGAAGAAGGTAGGCTTGACGGCTTTCCCTTCGTTGAAGAGCATGTTGCCTAACTGGCGCGTTACTTACGACGGCTTGATCAAGATTCCGGCTGTCAAGAAATATTTCAAGAGCTTGACGTTGAGTCACCAGTACCGTTGTTCTTATTCGGTAGGTGCTTTCACATCCTTCTTGAATTGGGTGGATGCCGGGCAGGACGGACTGGGATATATCCAGTCGATTCTGAACGATAACCCGACACCATCGTCTCCTTATTCGATTTCGTCTGTCAGCCTTACCGAAGCGTTTAGTCCTTTGTTGGGTGCAGATGCGACGCTGTTGAATAACGTGACGGTTCGGGCGGACTATTCGACTACCCGCAATTTAAGCCTGAACACGACATCCTACCAATTGGTCGAAGCACTTTCCAAGAAAGTGACGATCGGTTTGGGTTACAAATATGCCGAGTTCAACAAGGTTTTGAAGATGAAGAAAACGCGTGATTTCAGCAATGACCTCACCGTTCGCCTCGATTTCTCGTTCAACAAGATGCAGTCGTTGATTCGTAAAATCGACACTCAACTGACGCAGGCTACTAGCGGTAACATCGCAAAGACAATCTCCTTCTCGGCTGATTACGGTTTGAGCCGTGCGTTGACGGTCCGTGCATTCTATGATATTCAGATCAATGAACCGTTGATATCGAGTGCATCCTATCCGACTTCAAACTCAAACTACGGTATCAGTTTGCGGTTCTCTCTTGCACAATAATCCAGTTTCTCTATCACTCTATCACACTTTGTTTTGCAAGCATTGACAAACATGGTGTGCAAGGAGTGATACATACCGGATTCCTGTATCACACTTGTATCACTACCTGCCGTTGAAACGGGTAGCCGGTAGTGTTTACAAAAACGCAGGGAACCGTGCCGATATACATCTGTGTGGAGATAGTTCCCTCAACATAAAGGTCCTTTTTTACTAAAACAAGTAGGAAAAGAACGAAAAGCAAGCAGAAAAGTTTGGAAACATGCCCATCTTCTGCCTTTCTACACCCGGATGTTACCGCTCTCCACACCCGGATGTCCGGAACTCGTACTTCTTACCAATCAATCTTTTGAATACCTTTGCTTTGGAGGAAAGTATTCGCCTTGCTGAAGTGTTTACAGCCGAAGAAACCATGGTCAGCAGAGCGTGGAGACGGATGCACGGTTGTCAGCACCAAGTGTTTATGGGTGTCGATAAGGGAGATCTTCTCTTTTGCATAACTTCCCCACAGCATGAATACCAGATTCTCACGTCCATCGCTCAATTTCTTTATCACTGCATCTGTAAAAGTTTCCCATCCCATATTCCGATGTGAGCCGGTTTCGTGAGCCCGTACAGTCAGGACCGAGTTCATAGGAAACACGCCTTGCTCTACCCAACGGTCCAGATTGCCGGATGTGGGGATCGGTTTGCCTAAGTCTTGGTGTATTTCTTTGAATATGTTGGCCAGTGATCCAGGAATGGGAACTCCTTGCGGGACGGAGAAGCAGACTCCGTAATATTGCCCCGGATTGGGATAAGGGTCTTGTCCAAGTATAACAACCTTCACTTTCTCGAATGGACAGGCATTAAAAATATGGAAGATCTGGTGTCCGGGAGGAAGCACATGTGCGCTTCTGTATTCGTTCTTGACAAATGTGACCAACTGCTCAAAGTATGGCTTATCAAATTCTTCCTGAAGGCGTTTTCGCCAGCTTTCTTCTATTTTGACATTCATGGCATAGCATGTTAATTGGGACAATGCAAAAGTATATAATTTACAAGAGATTATCAAGAAGACAACAAAGATACGACGGATATCTTATCCGGATATTGACTTAATTCTACAATAAATGTGTATAGTCACAAACTCCCTGAAAATATTTCAGAATAAACACAAACTTATCTTTCAAAGAGATTCAAATTGTATCTTCTTTTTGAAATAAACAAATAAAAAACTGACAGCCACCGATAAGTTAACTATATTTGTCAGCAGATAAGAAGTTACATGCAAAAAAATGACAAAATAAAACTTAATTCCTACCTGGCTCCCCTTTCCTTTTTATATGGAATTGGGATATGGTTGCGAAATCGACTTTTTGATTGGGGTATTTTACATTCCGAACAATATTCTATTCCTGTGATCTGCATAGGAAATTTATCTGTAGGAGGAACGGGTAAAACTCCCCATACAGAATATATCATACGTTTACTGAAAGATAAATATCGCATTGCAGTATTAAGCCGAGGGTACAAAAGAAAAACATCGGGGTTTATTCTTGCTGATTCTGAAAGTTCCAGTTTGGAGATCGGAGATGAACCTTTTCAAATGAAAAATAAATTTCCGGATATACTTGTCGCTGTCGACGCTAATCGCCGCCGGGGGATTCAAAATCTTTTATCCCTCCCTGAAAAAGACAGACCTGAAGTAATTCTGTTAGATGATGCATATCAACATAGATATGTGCACCCTTCCCTTTCGATCGTGTTGAGTGACTACCATCGTTTATTTTATAATGATAAACTAATGCCTACCGGACACCTGAGAGAACCGATAAGTAATATAAACCGAACAGATATCGTGGTTGTTACTAAATGCGACGAAGATATGAAGCCGATCGATTTTCGTATTATTGAAGAAAATATGAAGTTGCGGGCTCACCAGTTACTTTTTTTTACCAACATCGTTTATGGAGAAGTCAAACCTGTATTCCCCTCGGAAGCTCGTTTCTTAAACCATAAAAATATTGGAAAAGAAGATGATATATTGTTGATATCAGGTATTGCAGTTCCCACTCCATTTATTCGTGAGGCAGAAAAGTATTCAAATAAAGTGTTGCCGGTCGTTTTTCCTGATCATCATACGTTTAGCAAGTCAGATTTCAAGAAATTGGATGTGATATTCGAAAAGATGACTTCACCTGGAAAATTGATTTTAGTAACAGAAAAAGATGCAGCACGTTTAAAAAACAGTCTTCTTGTTCCGGAAAGTTGGAAGAAATATTTATATTATCTACCGATTGTAATCAGGTTTTACAATGAGCAGAGTTTTAATGAGACAATAAAAAAACATATTATCACATTTCCCAAAAATAATATATTACAAAACAAATATGAGTAACAGGACAGAAATATCAACATTAGGCGAATTCGGTTTGATTCGCCACCTAACTGACAGGATTGAAATAAAGAATAATAGTACGATAAAGGGCGTAGGCGATGATGCGGCAATCCTCTCCTATGAGGATAGACAAGTGCTTGTCACCACCGATCTATTATTGGAAGGTATTCATTTCGACTTGACTTATGTACCTTTAAAACATCTCGGATATAAATCGGCTGTTGTAAATTTCTCCGATATTTATGCCATGAACGGCCAGCCTAAGCAGATCACTGTATCACTTGGTATTTCCAAACGTTTTTCTGTTGAGGATGTAGAAGATTTTTATGCTGGGCTAAAGTTGGCCTGTGATGTGTATGGAGTCGATATTGTCGGAGGAGACACTTCTGCTTCTTTAACAGGGCTTTGTATCAGTATCACTTGTATTGGGGAAGGAGAAAGAGACAAAGTTGTTCTTCGCAGTGGAGCCCAAGAAACGGATTTGATATGTGTTTCCGGGGATTTAGGAGCTGCTTATATGGGATTGCAATTATTAGAACGCGAAAAAAGGATATTTAAAGGTGAAAAAGATTTCACACCGGATTTTACAGGCAAAGAATATCTGTTGGAACGTCAATTGAAGCCGGAAGCTCGTAAAGATATTATAGAGATGCTTCGTCATGCGGGGATTATCCCTACAGCAATGATGGACATATCAGACGGTCTGTCTTCCGAACTTTTGCATATTTCAAAAGAAAGTAATGTCGGATGTCGCGTATATGAAGATAGAATTCCTATCGATTATCAGACGGCTGCAATGGCTGAACAATTTAATATGAATTTGGTAACTGCAGCTTTAAATGGCGGTGAAGACTATGAATTACTTTTCACTGTTCCTCTCACTGATCATGATAAAGTATCTGAAATGAAAGGTGTTAAAGTAATCGGTCATATTACAAAACCCGATCTCGGTAATTACTTGGTAGGTCGTGATGGAGGCGAAGTCGAACTAAAAGCACAAGGCTGGAATTCTTTGGAAGAATAAAAATCAGTAAAAAGTAGCTCTGCCTATTGCAAGACTCAAAAAAGATTCATATCTTTGCACCCGTTAAACAAAACAACGGTGCCATAGCTCAGTTGGTAGAGCAAAGGACTGAAAAT